>JAEEGK010000149.1_pt1 | contig 172153 bp, 176 predicted proteins | sample 8958771 | NCBI WGS metagenome assembly JAEEGK01 (sample SAMN16246547, study PRJNA631951) | gut metagenome | biome: gut microbiome; feature: rumen; material: SC-attached | host: Bos | place: Iran: Karaj | collected 2018-10 | reverse complement strand
TAGTGTCTGAATACGAAATTTGGTCGGTTATTCAGACCTTCCTTAAATGATTGATAAATTCTTACATGGACTAACGATATTATCTTATATGCATGTCAGATTTTATCGGAGTGAGAACATTGTTTGAGTAAGTTAGCTGAAGGGATTAGTAGGATAATCATTTCAGGACGCAAGTTGCTTGGGTGTCTGCGCGGTAACTGGAACGTACGAGAGGTGCTGACGCTACAAAGTCAAAACCGATGTCGAGTGCTTGTGTTTTGTACCAGTCAAATGTTTTTGGATGGACATAGCGCTTGACTGGCAGGTGATGCTTGGAAGGTTGGAGGTATTGTCCGATGGTGAGCATCCGCACACCATGGTTGTACAGGTCTTTGATAGTCTGGATGATTTCATTATCTGTTTCACCCAAACCAACCATCAGACCGGATTTTCGGGGCGTATCGGGACATCGCTCACCAAACGCCTTGAGCAAGTTGAGTGACCCATGGTAGTCTGCGCCAGGGCGGCATAGCGGATAAAGTCTGGGAACTGTTTCAAGGTTGTGATTGAAAATATCTGGCGGATCCTTCGCAAAGCAATCCAATGCTGTTTTGACCTTCCTTCGAAAATCAGGCGTCAATACTTCAATTCGCGTTATGGGAGAATGTGCTCGGATAGCTCGCTGACAGGCGATGAAATGATTTGCCCCGCCATCAGGTAGGTCATCCCGGTTGACTGAAGTGATGACCACATGGGTTAGCTTAAGCTGGTCAATGGCCTCTGCCAAAATGGTGGGCTCGTTTGGGTCTGGGGGTAACGGAAGGCCGTGCGAAACATCACAGAAAGGGCAACGGCGTGTACACCGATCGCCTAAAATCATGAAAGCGGCTGTACCATTGCCGTAGCATTCCCCTTTGTTTGGGCAAGTGGCTTCATCGCAGACAGTGATGAGTTGGCTATTAGCTAATAAGCCTTTGACTTGATTGAAATGCGAAGCGTACTGGTTTGCCCGGACTTTGAGCCATGGGGGTTTGGGTAGTTTGGCTGAGGGATCAATGGGTATTGGGAGAGGTGCCGTTTTTTCGGCGCCTTTTTGCCGACGGTGCAGGATGATTTTTTTTTCTAAAAGCATCTCATTTGTCATGGCAAGGTTCCTTTGACCGAAAATCCAATTTTTGAAGCAAGTGCTTTGACCAAAGCTGACTGGATATCTACTACTTGGCAGGATGCGCCCAAGGTTTTCATATCGGTAACTGTCAGCCCAGGATAGCCGCAAGGGTTGATTTGGGTAAATGGGGCAAGATCCATTGCTACATTCAACGCAAAACCATGATAGGAATATCCCTTATGATTGACTTTAAGTCCTAAAGCGGCAATCTTTGCGCCCTGCCGGGCAGGGATGTAGATGCCGGGCGCACCAGCATGGCGCTCCCCTTTAATTTGATGTTCTGATAAAACTTCTAGGACAGCTTCTTCTATCTGTGTTACTAGCTCACGTACTCTAAGGCGGCCGAACCGTCTGACAAGGTCCCATAACAGGTAAACGACAGCTTGGCCTGGACCGTGGTAGGTTACATCACCACCACGGTCGGTTTTGATGGTTGGGATATTTCCAGCGTCAAGGATATTGGAGCGGTTAGCGGATTTGCCCAAGGTGAAGACAGGTGGATGCTCGACAAACCAGATTTCGTCAGGTGTTTCTTCCGTACGTGTTAAGGTGAAATGACGCATCTGGTCAAATGTGACCGAATAAGGGGCAATTTCCAACTGACGAATAATAACTGCGTCCATTTCGAATTATCACAATGAAACTAAAGGACGATTTTGACCATTGGGTGGGATGTCAACTCGCGGTAGATATTGTCGAGTTGTGTTCGGCTTACTGCGTTAACAATGGCGGTAAAGGACAGATAGTTGCCTTTTGCAGAGGGGCGCATCTGAAGGTCAGCAGGGTCAAAATCCTCATCGTGGCGGCTGACAATCTCTACGATGACTTCTGCAAAACCATCCTGCTTCAGACCCATGATCTTGATGGGGAATTTGCATGGATAAAGGATTGGATCCGTATCGCCCAAAAAGCAGCTACCACCCAAACTTGTTTTCATTGCCATTGGATGCTCCTTTCTATTACTGTCTAAAATATGTTGAGATGATGTCGCGGATTGGCAGGAGCCGTCGATTGTAGAAATGGTCTGCACCCGTAATGACGTGGACGGTTAATCCTTGTGGACGGGCCCATTTCAGGAGGGTCTCAAGAGGAACCATGTCATCTAAATCGCCGTGGATTAAGACAGTGTCAGCAGGTACGGATTCCGTTGTCCACATACCAGCTGTTGTGCTGACCAGAACGAGCCGGGGTTGCGTTTGGTTGGTTTTGGTCAGTTGTGTGCAAAGCAGTGATTGGACATAGGTGCCGAATGAATAGCCTGCCAAGATGACTGGCAAATCAGGATAGTCGGCCTGCATTTTTTCCAGCAACAGTCTCATATCCTCTGCTTCACCCAAGCCGTTGTCGTGTTCCCCTTGGGACATGCCTACGCCCCGGCAGTTCATGCGGACGGCAATATATCCCAGACCCGTGAATGCCCTTGCCATGGTCTGGACGACTTTGTTATGCATGTCACCACCATAGAGCGGGTGTGGGTGGGCTATTAAGGCAATCCCAACGGGTTGCCCTTCCGGCATTTCCAGCAGGCATTCAAGTGAACCAGCTGACCCCGTTAAAAAGAATGGTGATCCCATATTATCCCCTATGTTAATGGGAGCCCTTAATGGCAACCCAGTTCATGATATTGGCAATCACTGCGTCGGATGCTTTTGAAAGTGCCTTGGTACCGCCCTGTGCATCAGCAGAGTCTGCCTGGACTTCTGAAACAAAACGTTGCTGATCCAGTAAATCCTGTCCCTTGTACAGTGATGCCCTGATGGCGATACGGCCAGTACAGCTGCTTTGGTCGGCAAAATGTTGGCTGAAGTCCTCAACGATAATCTTGAGGCTTAATGCGTCAGATTCAAGGGTACTTGCTGAGCGATTTCCGATAGCCATCAGGTAAGAGTCGATACGGCTTCTGAACAAAGTGGAGGGTGATGATGCCCAACTGCTTTCAGTATAGAAACGGATTTGCTGGCTGTTGATGTAATCAAGACGATAGATTATCAGGCTGTCATTCATCCAGTCCGGGACATAGACCCGTGTCGTAATGTATGGCATGCCTTTAGGTAATTGCCCCATTTCCTCAATGTTCAGCGGTCCTAAGTCATAGAGGGTGGTTTGTGGTCGTGTATCCATCAGGGAGCAGGCGGACAGCATGCTGGCGACTAGGATGGAGAGGATTGCGAATTTCAGCTTTTTAATCATGGTGCTTTTTTCTCGTTGTTGTTAACGGCCGTTAAAGCCTCTTTCACCAGGGCCAGGTGATGGGCCTTTGGCACCGAAAAGCACGCCTGTTGGACGCTGTTTGTATTGTTCAAGTAGCGTGTTGATGTTGTGCATCGTTTGGCGAGCATCTTCTGTTAAGGCTTCGAGTTTTGGCATGGCATCGCTCTGCATCCCTTTGTTCATGAGGGCATTGGCTTTCTTGGTCAGTCCCTTCAAGTCTTCAGAGAGCTGATTCATGGTGATGAACATCTGGTGGCCATCATGGACTGCTGCAGAAAATTCCTTGACGCCTGGATCTACGATGCCTGGAATACGTGACCATCCATCAGCAGCTTTTTTGATATGTTGAATTGTTGTGACAATTTCTTTGCTATTCTTATCGTCAACAATCGTTGCAAGGCCAGATGTAATGACCTGGACTTCTTTCAGGATGGCGAGTCCGCGCATTTGCAATTCGTCTAAAAGACCAGGATGCATCCTGATTTTCGTTGGGTTTTCTTCGGTCGTTGCCAGCTTTTCTCCGCCAACTTGTGTATCGTCCAATTCAATGGATGCGATGCCTGTCACACCTTGGTAAGTAAGGGTTGCAAATGTGGTTGCCGTCATCGGTGCTTCTTCGTTGACTTCGATGCCAATTTCAATATTACCGGGTTCATCCTTGCTGAAGTCAATGTAGGTCACCCTGCCGACATCAATACCCTTGAAGCGGACTTTCGCTTGGGGGCTCAATCCCCCGACAGACTGCGAGGTCATGACCCGGTAAGGGATGTAGACGGCTTTATCTCGGTTCAAGAACCAGACGATGGCAAGGATCGCTCCTGCTAAAAGGAATGTGAATAGCCCTGCAATGAATGCATGGGATTTGTTTTCCATCAGCTTCTCCCCACTCTTTTCATCATGGTCTCATAGTCTGGCAAATTTTTGAGTACTTTGCGTCCCCTTGCCCCAAGGAAATATTCTTCAATGAATGGATGCTTGACCGATAGGATGGTCTCAATGGGACCGCTAGCAACCACATGCCTGTCAGCTAGAACAACAATCTGTGTAGAAATATCCACAATTGTATCCAAATCATGGGAAACCATGACAACCGTCAGGTTAAGTTCATCATGCAGGTTCTGTATCAGTTCGACAAAGCTGTCGGAGGATACGGGATCCAATCCAGATGTTGGTTCGTCCAGGAAAATAAGATCGGGTTCCAAGGCAAGAGAGCGCGCAAGTGCCACACGCTTGATCATCCCACCAGACAGGTCTGAGGGCATTTTGTTGGCATCTGCTGGAGCCAGGCCTACCATCTGCAGTTTTAGCATGACCGTATCGGAAATTAGGTCTTCAGGAAGGCCGCGTAGTTCCCTGAGCGGTAAGGCAATGTTGTCAAATACGGGCAGTGCTGAGAACAGGGCGCCACGCTGAAAGAGGACGCCCCAACGGCTGTTCAATGTAAAGAGTTCTTCCGATGAAGCGGTATTGCGGTTGATGCCTAAAACATTGATTTCACCTGCAGCAGGCTTTTCCAAGCCAAGGATCTGGCGGAGTAGCGTCGTTTTGCCTGTGCCAGACCCGCCAATGATGGAGACAATGGCGCCTTCTTCAATAGTCAGGTTGAGGTTTTCATGGACGACGTGTTTGCCGAATGCCGTCTTAAGTCCTTTGATTTCAATTGCTACCGCCATTAGAACCCTACCCCCTGGAGTGCAATTGCAAAGACCGCATCGGCGAAGATGACGGCTGTGATGGAAGTGACGACGGATTTTGTTGTACCCTGTCCAAGGCTTTCAGTGTTGGGACGGATTCGTAAACCATAAAAGCAGGCAATGATGGCAATGATGACCCCGAAGACAATTCCTTTACCCAGACCAATCCAAAAGTTGGCAATGGGCACAGAGTCAGGGAGCGCACTGAAAAAATAAGCCATTGAAAGGCCAATGGACATCTTGCCGGCAAAGGCTCCCCCAACAAGTGCGACGATGTCTGTCCAGACAATTAACATAGGCATGGTAATGGCCATTGCAAGGACTTTGGGTAGAACTAATTTAAAACCATGGGACATACCCATGACCTGCATGGCGTCAAGTTCTTCGGTAACTCGCATAACGCCAATCTGTGCGGTCATGGAGGAGCCTGAACGGCCAGCAATCAAAATAGCTGCAAGCAAAGGTCCCAATTCGCGAACGACACTCACTCCCAGCAGGTCGACCAAGAAAATATCGCCACCAAACATATGGAGTTGCTGGGCAGAAAGATAGGAAAGTACTACGCCAATTAAGAAACCCACAATGGCGATGATGCCAAGGGCTTGAGCGCCTGCATGGTAAATATTGGCGGAAATCTCCCGCCAAGGACCTTGTTGGGGGGCGCCTAGGAAACGGAAGAAGTCCAGTGTCAGCTGTCCTAATAGATGGTCAAATCGGATGACTTTCTGCACAAAGCTCAGGGGTACTTCCTTAATCGCTTCCCGAATATTAATCTGGGAGACCTCCGTTGGGCGGGTTAGGTCTCCTGCTGAGGCAAGGCGGGAAAAAAGGCGGTTCTGTTCTGGTGTGCTTTTCAGGTTCTGCGGGAGGCTTCGCAACCATCCATTCCAGAGGAGTTGTGCGCCTGTGTAGTCGAGTGCTTCCACTTGGGTGAGATCCCATTCTACCGTATTTTTGTCACGGAGCCCTTGAATCGAGGCGGCTATGGAGTAAGCTTTTTTCCCTGACGAAAGCATATCCGTACGCCAGCATCCTGTAGCAACAACGCGGTCGCTTTGGATGTCTAATTTCGGCGGCTGTCTGGATAGTGATGCCATGCTGTGAGACGGAATAAGATCGATTGGAATGCGTTAAGGATGATAACATTTTTTGCCTTACCTGCCTTTTAGGAGCGCAAAGGTGATTTGGAAAATGTCCGGTATGAGAATAGCGGGAGCGAATTCTCGAACCAGGTTTGTTGTGGATTGTCACGGAAGGACGTTTCCGCACCGCATTTCGGTACAATGTCAGTAGTTGTTCCCGCTACTTCATGATGATGGACAAGACACTTTCTGCTGAATCAATCGTTGCTTGGTTGCAGACACACAATATTGACGTTGATGTTGTCAGTCAAACAGAATCGACAAACCTGGATCTGCTCAACAGGATAAAAACAGGACATCTCAGTCAGAATACCCTCCTCCTGGCTATCGAACAGACGGGTGGTCGGGGAAGGAATGGAAGACGTTGGTATGCGGATCCGGATCGGTCGCTGACCTTTTCCCTGGCATGGCGTTTTTCTAGGCCTGTTCCGACAATCGATGGTATCCCGCAGGTAGCGGGAATTGCTGTTGCAAAGGCGCTTTCGACGTGTGGGGTGCATGTTCAACTGAAGTGGCCAAACGATATCTTAAAGAATGGCGGAAAAGTCGCTGGAATCCTGATTGAATCGCCTGGCGGAGCAAAAAGTCACTGGGCTGTTATTGGGATTGGCATTAACCTAAACCTCAGTGACGAGTTGGAGAAAGCGATAGACCAACCCGTTGCCGATATGCCTTGGCTTGCGCAGATGGATCGGAACCAACTTATGGCGTGTTTAATTGACTCCTTGGCGCATCATCTTGGAATCTTAGATGAAAAAGGTTTTGATTCTTTGGCGGCAGTCTGGAATAATTTGCACGCCCATCATTTAAAACCCGTCACCATTATTCAAGGGGATAAAGTACTTTTCTCAGGCGTTGCTCTTGGCGTTGGCAGGGATGGACGGTTATTGGTAAAGACAGATCAAGGCATAGAGACGGTCATTTCTGGTGACGTCTCGTTAAGGACAAGACAGGGGACAAGATAAGCCATGTTGCTGATTGACGTTGGAAACACTTCCATTAAGTGGGCGCGCCCTAAACCAGGCGCTATCCCACGATATGGGGAAGTCATCTGGCAGAATTTTGGCATTGTCCGCCATCGCGACATGGCTTCCTTGGAACAGGAATGGCGGATCCTGCATGATGAGAAGCCAATTGGGCAGGTTCTCATTTCCAATGTTGCCGGCAAAAAAATTTCGGATATCTTAAGCGGATTCTTGGGCCGATTGCCAAAAGCGCCTGAAATCCAGTATTTTGTGTCAAAGCCGTCTCACGCTGGCATTACAAATACTTACCGGAACTGTTCACAGCTTGGGTGTGATCGGTTTGCTTCGATGATTGGGGCGCATGCACTTTTCCCAGACAAGCCATTGGTTGTGGCGACGGCTGGGACGGCAACTACTGTCGATTCCATTACGCCAGAGGGTGTTTTTTTAGGCGGGATGATTTTGCCTGGGTTGGGGTTGATGGCGCATTCTTTGGCGATGAACACCGAACAGTTGCCTGAAATTGAAGGTATGGAAGAAGGCATTACACCTTTTGCCAATCATACTCGCGCTGCTATTCTTGCTGGTTGCCTCAATGCCCAGTCAGGTGCTATTGAACGAGCGGTTGAAGCTTTCCGCAAGCGCTATGACAATGTGAACTGTTTGTTGTCTGGCGGTGCTGCCAAATACATTGTGCCGAGTTTATCTGTTCCTTGCCACATCGTCTCAAATTTGGTGCTGATTGGCTTGTATGTTTCTGCCATTACTCCTGAAAAGGCTTGAAACTTGGCGTTAAGTCCCCATCTATTAGACCAGAAATAGCGGGAACGTCCATTTATCTTCGGTGAAAACCGTTATAATGAAGTTCCCAGATTATCTGAATATATGCAGATGGAATAGAGGTATTCCATCTGTTTTGACTGACTTGATGAATAAGGATAGCGAGCAGCCATGAGATACCGTATTATCCCTGTGACCCCATTCCAGCAGAATTGCACGTTGATGTGGGACGAAAACACCAATAAAGCCGCTGTTGTTGATCCAGGCGGTGATGTTAACCGTATCTGTAAAGTCATCGAAGAACAGGGAGTTACCCTAGAAAAAGTGCTGGTTACCCATGGTCATTTGGATCATTGTGGTGGTGCACGAGATTTGGCAGATCGCTATGGTGTGCCTATTGAAGGGCCGAATAAGGCTGATGACTGGTTGTTGGAAGCATTGGGGTCTACCCAGACGCGTATGTGGGGACTTCCTCCGGGTAAGCCGTTTACACCAGACCGCTGGCTCAATCAGGGTGATACCGTTACTGTAGGCAATGAAACCTTGAAAGTTTTCCATTGCCCAGGACATTCTCCAGGGCATGTGGTTTTCTATGATGAAAACAGTAAGGTTGCAGTTTCTGGCGATGTTCTTTTCGCTGGTTCGATTGGCCGTACAGATTTGGAACAAGGTAGTTTCCGCGCACTGGAAAAAGCGATTCAGGAAAATATGTATACCTTGCCGGATGATGTTCAGTTCATTCCTGGTCACGGGCCGACATCAACAATCGGATCGGAAAAACGCATGAACCCTTACGTTCGCTTTAAGGGATAAGCGTTCACAGATGCGTTTATGAACCCCGACGTTGCATCATTTGCTGCTTCGGGATTCTGATTTTTTCTTTTTCTCGATATGCTTGCTGTAACAGAACATGATTTCTTTGTCAGTGGGCAGATTCACTCGAGCGTGGCCAAGTGTCGCATTGCCAAATGATTCCCTTATGAGGTTTCCTACCATATGAGTTCCCAAGATACTTCCAACAAGCATTTGCCGGAATTCAAGGAGGCACCTGTACCACTGGAAACGCCAGGATATCTTCGCAAGCTTTATTGGTGGGCTTATGAGCATCCGCGGGCAGTGGCGTTCTGGGACAATCCGTTTCTAATCAATGTCATTCTTTTAGGGAACTATAATCGCTTAACCAATGCCGTGCTGGAAGAGTTCCCGGATGGCATTTCTGGTGACATGCTTCAAGTGACTTGCGCTTATGGGAAATTGACGCCAAGTATTGAGGCGAGGTTGAATGAAGATGGCCGCTTGGATGTCATCGATGTCCTGCAGATCCAATTGGATAACGTCAGATCGAAACTGAAATACCCTGATACGAAAGTTAGGCTGATCCAATGTGATGCGACGAAGTTGAATTGTCCAGACAGCAGCTATGACTATGTCCTGCTTTTTTTCCTACCACATGAAGTTCCGGAGGATAAACGTCGCCAGGTCTTTGCTGAAGCGGTACGGGTGACAAAACCCGGGGGGAAGTTGATTTTTGTCGAATTCCATAAGCCGCATTGGTACCACCCTTTTAGGCTTTATCAACGGTTGGTTTTCCTCTTGTTTGAACCCTATGCGACGGATCTTTGGCGGCATGAGTTGACCCATTGGTTTCCTGAAGGGCATGGTTGCCAAGTTGTTCAGCACAAGACCTACTTTGGTGGGTTGTATCAGAAACTGGTCGTCCAGAAATCTCTTTAATTGGCGATGCGTCTGATGCGGGCTGATTAGAGGTCTTGGTGCAAGCGGCATCATTTTTGCCTTTCTTTGTCGCAAATTTGTTGGGGCAAGGAAACAAGCGACCTTTTAACCACAGTTTAAGAAAAAAGTTACATATGGATTCGGTAAAATTTCATTGACGGGGGATTTTCTGCATAGGATAATCGCAAGGCTATCGTATGGGATAAGGGTGTATTCCGTTTTATTGACTGAATCTAAGCGTGGTCAGTATAATCGGGCGCCTTAGGCAACTAAGGGTAAGAGTCTTGTGGAAGGCACTCTTGGTTGGATAAAGATAGTAGATAGAGACCGAAAATGGGGCGTGCATTGCTGTGGCAGTCAGTGATTGCAATACTGATTGTGCTCATTGCGGCTTGGATAGGTGGTATTCCTGCCGGGATAGCATCAATCCTTGCAGGACTTTGTAGTGTCATTCCCAATATCTTCTTCTATGTCGGTATGTTGGTTGCGGAGAAGGTTTTTGTTAGGCTCAAGCCTGCTACATTTTTTGTCATGGAATTTGTGAAGGTTGTCATCGCTATGGTTTTAATGATTGCGACCTTCTGGATATACCGAGATATAAACTGGATTGCGTACCTTATTAGTTTTGTCTTGGTTGTTAAGGTTTATATTGTTTTATTGTTGAAAGCGAGGGGGTGATTATGGCGACTGATGCCCATACGCCAACACTAGCAGAATATGTGTCCCACCATCTTGAGAACTTTGGGACATCTCATCAAACTAAGATTGTCGATTTTTCTATCATCAATCTGGACACCCTTTTCTGGTCGATTTTCTGTGGTGTACTTGCCTGTATCGTGATGATGGTTGTTGCTAAACGCGCCACCTCCGGAACGCCAAGTCGTATGCAGTCGGTTGTTGAAGTCCTTGTTGAGATGTGTGACACCCAATCAAAGGCGCAGATTCACGGTGACCGTCGCTTTATTGCTCCATTAGCTTTGACCATTTTTGTCTGGATTTCCTTGATGAATAGCTTGGACTTCCTGCCGGTTGATTTGTTTGGCCAGATTTTTGCTTGGACTGGTCTTGATTCGACGATTACGCATCACCGTGTGGTGCCGACCTCAGACTTGAATGGCACGATTGGTATGTCTTTGGGTGTTGTGCTGTTGATGCTCTACTTTGGCGTTAAGGTCAAAGGGTTCAAGGGCTTCTTCCATGAACTCTTTGCGGCGCCTTTCGGCATTGCCTTGGCTCCTGCCAACTTCCTCCTGAACTGCATTGAATACGTTACCAAGATGATTTCCCTTGGCATGCGGTTGTGGGGCAATATGTATGCTGGCGAGTTACTGTTCTTGATGATTGCGATGTTGGGTGCTTATGCGACATTCTCCATCGGTGGTTCCCTCTTGTTCCTTGGGCATGTGATTGCTGGGGCAATTTGGGCAATATTCCATATCCTGATTGTGTTCCTGCAGGCGTTCATCTTTATGATTCTGACGCTGGTGTATCTGGGGCTTGCACATGAAGGACACTAAGACCAAGTTTTTTAACCCCTTGTTTTAACTTTTTATTTTTTCAATCTGGAAGGAAATATTATGACTGATGTAGGTATGATGGTATTCTCTTGCGGTATCATGATTGCTATCGTTGCTTTCGCCGCCGCTCTGGGTATCTCTTTTATGGCTGGTAAGTATCTGGACGCTTCTGCTCGTCAGCCTGAACTGATGAACCCACTGCGTACCAACGTCCTGATTCTTGCTGGTCTGGTCGACGCAGTTTACCTGATTGCTGTTGCTATCTCTCTGATGTTTGCATTCGTTAATCCGTTTGTTAAGTAATTGTCCGGCACGATATCCAGCAAGCTGGAATTGTTAGTTGTGACATTATTTTAAAAAGGGATTTACCATGAATTTGAATGCGACGCTTTTTGCGCAGCTCGTGGTCTTCCTTATCCTTGCCATATTTACGGCAAAAGTGGTATGGCCGCCTATAATGAAGGCATTGGACGAACGCGCAACAAAAATCCAAGAGGGTTTGACTGCCGCTGACCGAAGCAAGCAAGAGATGATTGCTGTCCAGCAGCACGTCAAGGCTGAAATCGCAAAAGCGAAAGAAGAAGGCGCAAAGCGTGTTCAGGATGCTGAAGTCAGGGCTCAGAAAGTTGCAGAAGAAATCAAGTTGAGTGCTGAATCGCAAGCAGCTGATATCTTGGCTCAGGCTCGTGCCCAAGCGGATTTGCAGATCAGGCAGGCAAGAGAGCAGCTTCGAGCAGAGGTTGCAAACCTGGCAGTCAAGGGGGCTGAGCAGATTCTCAAACGGGAAATCAATGCTGAAGCTCACGCCGAACTGTTGAATAAACTTTCTGCTGAACTGTAATTATGGAAATAGCTACTGTAGCGCGCCCTTACGCTGAAGCATTGTTTCAGATAGCACAGAAAGAAGATCTGCTGCGTTGGTCTAAGCTTGTCGATGCGTTGGCAAAAATCGCTTCTAACCCAAGCGTGATGGAAGTTGCCAATAATCCGACCTTGGCTAAGGATCAAATAGCGAGTGTGCTTTATACGGTGTTCCGTTGCGAAAATGATCCGCAGTTGAAGAACTTCGTCAAGGTTTTGGTGGACAACGACCGTGTTTCTGTGTTGCCTGAGATTGCTCGTCAGTTTGAGGAGCTGAAAAACGCAAGTCAGGGAGCTGCTATTGCACTGATTGTCAGCGCTTTTCCAATGACGGAAGCCCAGACGCAAGAAATTGTTACCAGACTGGAAAAACGGTTTGCTCGCAAGCTTATTCCTCAAGTCGAGGTTGACAGTTCGCTGATTGGGGGCATATGTGTCACCGTAGGCGATGAAGTATTGGACTTGTCCGTTCGCGGAAAACTGCAGAATATGCAGGATACCCTTGTTTCGTAATCAAGCTGCCCGCGCGGCGCGAACCGATAGAATACATTAGGAGTTAGTATGTTACTCAACCCGTCCGAAATCAGTGATCTGATTAAGAATCGGATAGAGAATCTTGGCGATTCAGCTGAGATTCGCAATCAGGGTACCGTCATTTCCGTCTCTGACGGTATCTGCCGTATCCATGGCCTCTCTGACGTCATGCAGGGGGAAATGCTGGAGTTCCCTGGAAACACTTTTGGTTTGGCATTGAACCTGGAACGCGACTCTGTCGGCGCCGTTATTCTGGGTGCATATGAACACATTTCTGAAGGCGATACCGTCAAATGTACCGGACGTATTTTGGAAGTGCCAACGGGTCCTGAACTGATCGGTCGCGTTGTCAACTCCTTGGGCGAACCGATTGACGGAAAAGGTCCTGTCAACGCTAAGATTGCAAGCCCTATTGAAAAAATTGCCCCTGGGGTTATTTCCCGCCAGTCCGTTTCTCAGCCGATGCAAACTGGCTTGAAGGCGATTGACTCCATGGTGCCAATTGGCCGTGGTCAGCGTGAACTGATTATTGGTGACCGCCAGACTGGTAAAACTGCTGTAGCTGTTGACGCTATTATTAACCAGAAGGGTCAGGACATGATTTGCATTTATGTTGCAATCGGTCAGAAAGCCTCTTCTATTAAAAACACTGTTCGTGCGTTGGAAGAAAACGGCGCAATGACTTATACCATTGTTGTTGCTGCAACTGCTTCCGAATCTGCTGCAATGCAGTACATCGCTCCTTATGCCGGCTGTGCAATGGGCGAATACTTCCGCGACCGTGGCCAGGACGCACTGATTGTTTATGATGACCTCAGTAAGCAGGCTGTTGCTTATCGCCAAGTTTCCTTGTTGCTACGTCGTCCACCAGGACGTGAAGCTTTCCCTGGTGACGTTTTCTACCTGCACTCTCGTTTGCTCGAACGTGCTGCACGCGTTAATGCGCACTATGTTGAACAGTTCACCAATGGTGAAGTGAAAGGTAAGACGGGTTCTCTGACGGCATTGCCAATCATTGAAACCCAGGCAGGTGACGTTTCTGCATTCGTGCCGACGAACGTTATTTCTATTACCGACGGTCAGATTTTCTTGGAAACCGGTTTGTTTAATTCTGGTATTCGTCCAGCAATTAATGCAGGTATTTCCGTTTCTCGTGTTGGTGGTGCTGCACAGACTAAGGCAATTAAGAGCCTGTCCGGCGGTATTCGTACTGACTTGGCTCAGTACCGTGAATTGGCTGCATTTGCTCAGTTTGCTTCTGACCTTGACGAAGCAACAAGGCGTCAGCTTGACCGTGGCGCACGTGTTACGGAATTGTTGAAGCAGAATCAGTATTCTCCACTGCCAATTTCTTTGATGTCCGTTTCTCTGTTTGCGGTGAACAGCGGATTCTTGGATGATATCCCTGTGTCTGATGTTCTGCCATTTGAAGCAGAACTGCATGCTTATATGAAGGACAACCACGCTGACCTGATGAATCGGATTGACGAAAACAAGAAACTGGACAAGGACGATGAATCGACACTGGCTCAGGCCATTACCGAATTCAAACAGGATCGTGCCCAGAAAGCTGCGTGATTAGCTTTTAATTAACGCGACAAGGAGTTAAGCCTCATGGCATCAGGCAAGGAAATACGTAGCCAGATAAGCAGCGTAGAAAACACGAAGAAAATCACCAAGGCGATGGAAATGGTGGCAGCATCCAAGATGCGTAAGGCGCAGGATAGGATGCGTGCCAGCCGTCCGTACAGTGAGACGGTTCGTCTCATTGCGTCGCATTTGATGGAAGCCCATCCTGAATATACCCATCCTTTCATGGTTGAACGTGGTGATGCCAAACGCATTGCGTTAGTTGTTGTCACCACAGACAAGGGGCTGTGTGGCGGTCTTAATACTAATATCCTGAGGGCCGTCACCAATAAGATGAAGGATGAAGAGTCCAAAGGTAACAGCATCATCAATCTGGCCATTGGTACAAAGGGTTTGGGTTTCCTCAACCGCATTGGCGCGAAGGTTGTTTCTTCAGTTGTTCAGCTAGGGGATGCCCCACGCCTTGAACAGCTCATTGGGCCATTTAAGGTTGTGCTGGATGAATACACTGCTGGTGAACTCGACGCAATTTATCTGTGCTATAACAAATTCATCAATACGATGAAGCAGGAACCAGTGATTGAACAGCTGCTTCCATTGCCTCAGGATACGTTAAAGACGGAAGGCAAAACCGCAAATTGGGAGTATATCTACGAACCGGATGCGCCGACTGTTATTGATGCATTGTTACAGCGTTATATCGAAGCCCTGCTTTACCAGGCTGTAGCAGAAAATATTGGCTCTGAACAGTCTGCCCGTATGGTGGCTATGAAAGCAGCAAGCGATAATGCAGGTAACGTGATTGCAGACCTGAGACTGGTTTACAACAAAACCCGTCAGGCAGCGATTACCACAGAACTTTCGGAAATCGTTGCGGGTGCGGCTGCGGTCTGATCCGGATTCTATTAAAAGATTAAACGCAATAATTATTAATATTTAAAGGAACGAAAAATGGCGGAAGGCAAAATCGTTCAGTGTATCGGCGCTGTGGTTGACGTGGAATTCCCACGTGATGAACTGCCAAAAGTGTACGATGCTTTGAAAATGGAAGGCTCCGAGCTGACTTTGGAAGTCCAGCAGCAGTTGGGTGACGGCGTTGTCCGTACCATTGCACTGGGTTCTTCTGACGGTCTGCGTCGTGGCATGGTTATCCAGAACACTGGCAACCCAATTATGGTGCCTGTTGGTGAAGCGACACTTGGCCGTATCATGAACGTGCTGGGTGAACCGATTGACGAAGCTGGTCCTATCCAGACCGAAGAACGTGCTTCGATCCATCGTAAGGCGCCTTCCTATGACGAACTGTCCCCAACGCAGGAAATTTTGGAAACTGGCATTAAGGTGATTGACCTGATTTGCCCATTCGCTAAGGGTGGTAAGGTTGGTCTGTTCGGTGGTGCTGGTGTTGGTAAGACCGTTAACATGATGGAACTGATCAACAACATCGCAAAACAGCATTCCGGTTTATCTGTGTTTGCAGGTGTTGGTGAACGTACCCGTGAAGGTAACGACTTCTACCACGAAATGCAGGAATCCAACGTCTTGGATAAGGTTGCGATGGTTTATGGTCAGATGAACGAACCTCCAGGTAACCGTCTGCGTGTCGCACTGACTGGTCTGACTATTGCAGAAAGTTTCCGTGACAAAGGTCTGGACGTGCTGTTCTTCGTTGATAACATCTATCGTTTCACGCTGGCTGGTACTGAAGTGTCCGCATTGCTGGGTCGTATGCCTTCTGCTGTGGGTTATCAGCCTACGCTGGCTGAAGAAATGGGTAAGTTGCAGGAACGTATTACGTCAACGAACGTTGGTTCTATTACGTCCATCCAGGCTGTTTACGTTCCAGCCGACGACTTGACTGACCCATCTCCAGCAACGACCTTTGCTCACTTGGACTCCACCGTCGTTCTGTCCCGTGACATTGCTTCTCTGGGTATTTACCCTGCAGTTGATCCGCTGGATTCTACTTCCCGTCAGCTTGACCCTCACGTTGTTGGTGAAGAACACTACAACACGGCTCGTCAGGTTCAGGGGATCCTGCAGCGTTACAAGGAACTGCGTGACATTATTGCGATTCTGGGTATGGATGAATTGGCACCAGAAGACAAACTGGTTGTTGCTCGTGCCCGTAAGATGCAGCGTTTCCTGTCCCAGCCTTTCACCGTTGCGGAAGTCTTTACTGGTTCCCCAGGTAAGTATGTTCCACTGAAGGACACCATCAAAGGCTTCAAGATGATTGCTAATGGTGAGCTGGACCATCTGCCAGAACAGGCTTTCTACATGGTTGGTGCCATCGAAGAAGCAATTGCTAAGGCAGAAAGAATGTAATTGACCGACTGTAGCCTGTGTTGGCATGACGACACGGGTTGCGGAGATCAATGAATACAAGAAGGTTTTAGACATGGCGAATACCATACATATTGACGTCGTTTCTGCGGAAGAATTGATTTTCTCCGGAGAAGCCGAGTTTGTTGCTCTGCCGGGTGAAATGGGCGAGCTGGGGATCCTTCCACGCCACGCTCCCTTGATTACCCGCATCAACCCCGGCGCCGTCAGAATCAAGATCAGCGGCAAGGATGAAGAAGAGTTTGTCTTTGTAGCAGGTGGTATCCTTGAAGTACAGCCACATGCTGTCACGGTATTGGCTGACACGGCAATTCGTGCAAAAGACCTGGATGAAGCTAAGGCAAATGAAGCTAGGAAGTTGGCTGAAGATACAATGCTTAACAAGCAGTCTCAGGTTGACTACGCAAAAGCACAAGCTGAAATTGCCCAGGCTATCGCTCAGCTGACCCTGATCAAGAAACTGAAGAAGCACCGTCAGCACTGATTTCGAATCGGTGGACAATCACAAAGCCCTCGAAATTTATGATTTCGGGGGTTTTGACTTTTTAACCACGATGATTTTCTAATTGCTTAGCAAAGTACTGCATGAATTCCTGCTGAAAGAGCTTGGGAACGAAAGTGATAAAATAGCCGAGGATATATTTTCCGATTCAAACCGATAATGGAAAGAGACTGTCATGTCTGATAGTAAACTGATGATTTTTGCCGGTAATGCAAACCCCGCCCTTGCATCAAAAGTTGCCAGCAGGCTAGGACTTCCTTTGGGTAAATCTCTTGTTACCAAGTTTTCCGATGGAGAAGTCCGTGTTGAATTGAATGAAAACGTTCGTGGTAAAGATGTGTTCATTATTCAACCGACCTGTGCACCGACCAACGATAATCTGATGGAAATTCTCCTGATGGTCGATGCACTAAAGCGTGCATCTGCTGAGCGTATTACTGCGTGCATTCCTTATTTTGGCTATGCTAGGCAGGATCGTCGTCCGCGTTCCACGCGTGTTGCGATTTCGGCGCGTGTTATCGCAAATATGTTGGAGCGTGTGGGTGTTGACCGTGTCATCATTATTGATGTCCATGCAGATCAAATCCAAGGGTTCTTTGATATTCCTGTCGACAATATCTATGCTTCCCCCGTTCTCTTAAGGGATTTGAAAAAGAAAAGTTACAAAAATCTGGTGGTTGTCTCGCCAGACATAGGTGGCGTTGTCAGGGCGCGTGCGGTTGCAGAGCGTTTGGGATGTGAACTCTCTATTATTGACAAGCGCCGTCCAAGGCCTAATGAGTCAGAAGTCATGAACCTGATTGGCAGTGTAGAAGGCAAAAACTGTGTCATCATGGACGATATTGTCGACACAGCCGGCACAATGACCAAAGCGGCTGATTCCCTAAAGGAACGCGGAGCGAAGATGGTTGTTGCTTATTGTACGCACGCAGTACTCTCAGGTCCTGCCGTTGAACGTATCGCAGCGTCGTCCTTGGACGAACTGGTTGTGACGGATACCATCCCGCTTTCTGATTTGGCAAAGAAATGTAGCAAAATCCGCCAGGTTTCCTGTGATGAACTACTTGCGGAAACACTAAGGCGGGTCAGCTCAGGCGAATCTGTCATGCAGTACTTGCAGGATATGTTAAGCAGCTGAAGGCTTTAGTGGCAATCCCTCAGTTGCCTGAGTGCAATGTCATCATGGCTTTTTCCATCTTATCGCCAAGGGCATCTGGCAATACGGGGATTGCGCGGTTGATGGCATCGACAATCCTGCCCATATCCTCGTTTTTAGGGCGCTGCAGAACGTAGTCAATGACCGGCAGGTGAGGGCTTGTATTACGTGGATGGCCTATGCCAAGGCGCAACCGCCAGAAATTCTGTGAGCCCAAGGCATTGACGATATCTTTCAGGCCATTGTGGCCACCGGTTGATCCGGAGCGTTTCAGCTTTGCCTGTCCTGGTTGGATATCGAGTTCATCGTGTACGACAAGGATTTCTTCAGGTTTGATTTTGTAAAAACGGGCAATTGAGCCAACGGCCAAACCTGAGCGGTTCATGTAGGTCTGGGGTTTTACTAAAAGGACATCTGTTCCGCCAATATTCATCTTTGCAACCAAGGCGGAAAATTTCGTTTCGCGGTTCCAACGGTCAGATGTATTGAGGTTATCGACAAACCAGAACCCTGCATTGTGGCGGGTCAGTTCATATTCAGGGCCGGGGTTCCCAAGCCCCACAATCATTCGGATGGCCATAAGTGTTTCCAGTTAATTGACGCGGAGCTGGACCAGGATCCAGGGTTTCACCACAACGGCCCAAAGGGTGGGGTTGGTGTCTGCCCAAACCTTTGCCTGTTCATCGGACAGCCGTTCAATTTCGCGTTTATCCAGCATTTCTTTGATGGCTTTTGCGTCATCTTTTTCCATCAGTTGGGCAACCTTGATCATGTCAACGCTGTCTATGACTGAAATGAGTCGGCCGGCTGCGAAGAAGCGTTCCAGCTCTTTCCAGGAAATCTTGGCGGTTTCCATGTTGATCCGGGCATATTGCAGTTTTTCCTGTTCTGCCTTGATGTCTTTTGTCTTTTCTTGGCTCATAGCGATATTCCTGCTTTGCATTAATAGTGTGGCGGCGGCTCATTGATTGGTCTGCCGCTTTCTATGTCGACAAGCCTGACTGCCAGTTCCTTAATAAGGGACTCAAGGTCAGTGATTTTCAGGTGCTGACGGTAGAGTTCCTTGTTAAGTTCATCAATCATGTCTTCTTGATGGGTAATCCTAATTTCAAGGTCGGTCAGTCTTTCATCCGTATTCATAATGGCTCCACAATCTGCATCAATACAAACCAAACCAATAGGCTTTGTCTTTATTCTTTTTTGGTACTCAGAAGTGCCTTGAGGCGTGCAATCCTCTGTTTTGGGGTCAAGACTTCCTCGCTTTTTGCGACGGCATCCCCTTCGTTCAGTTTCATTTCTTCGATGAAACGGGAGGGTTTGCGATCCACTGTCTCACGGGCCTGTTGCCTTTTTTTACACCAGGATACCTGTAGCGAGCGTTGCGCTCTTGTGATGCCGACATACATGAGGCGACGTTCTTCTTGTATCCGTTCCGCCAGTTTTTCTGCGGGGAGGTCGTCGTCGCGCTGCGTGTGCGGCAGGAGTCCTTCTTCAACACCAACCAGGTACACATGCGGGAATTCTAGCCCTTTTGCGGCGTGCAATGTTGAAAGATGGACAGCATCCTGTTCGGTTTCCTTGCCATCAAGCATCGTCATGATGGCGACCATCTGGGTGACTTCCAAGAGCGTGCGTTCAGGATCCATCTCCTGTAGGTTTCCCAGGCATTTCCTTTTCAGCCAGTCCGTAAATTCAAGGCAATGTTGCCATTTGGTCTTGGCGGTTCTTTCGTCAGTGCTGTTGTACAAGTAGCGCTCGTAGCCGATTTCCTTGATTAGGTCATCTAAAAGTTCAGCTGCGGTTTCCCCTTTCGATGCCGGGCGGCCTGCGCGTTCGGCAATCTGGTTGATGAAGCTGCAGAATTCCCGTAAGGGGCGCAGTTGACGGGTGGGCAGTTTTGTTTCAATGCTGTTCTTGAATGCGGCCTCAAACAGGGAACATCCCCATTGACCTGCGAAGGTGCCTAATGTGCTTAATGTCCCTTCGCCGATACCACGGCGCGGCGTTGTTGCGGCACGGATGAATGCTGGGTCATCGTCGGCATTGGCAATCAGGCGCAGGTAAGCGATCAGGTCGCGGATTTCTGCGCGGGAGAAGAAACTCTGTCCGCCTGAGATGGTGTAGGGGATGTTCTCTTTCCTTAAGGCCGTTTCAAAGACGCGGGCTTGGTAGTTGCTACGGTAGAGGATGGCGAAGTCGGCATATTTGGCACGCCGCTCGAACCGCTTGTTAGACAGCTGCATAATGACTTGGGCGGCTTCCGTTTCTTCATCAGGCATTCCCTGAGCTATGACAGGATCGCCAAGCCCGTGTTCCGACCAGAGCTTTTTCTCAAAGAGTTTGGGGTTGTTTGTAATGACCGAGTTGGCCGCTTTCAGGATGCGCATGGAGGAGCGGTAATTCTGCTCCAGGCGGATGACTTTTAAGTCAGGAAAGTCCTTCTGTAAGGATTTTAGGTTTTCAAGAGTTGCACCGCGCCAGGCATAGATTGCCTGGTCATCGTCCCCGACAGCCGTGAACATCGGTTTTTTTCCCAGCCCTGTGACAAGGAGTTTGACAAGCGCATACTGGCATTCGTTGGTGTCTTGGTATTCATCAATCAACAGATACCGGATCTGCCTTTGCCACTTGTCGCGTATTTCAGGGTGTTCCGTAAAGAGCTTGACCGGTAGCCTGATCAGGTCGTCGAAGTCCACTGCTTGATAAGCGGAGAGTGTTGCAATATAGCTCATGTAGACCCGCGCGGCATAGGCCTGCTGTTCATTCTCAGCCTCAGCCAAAGCTTTTTCAGGTGAGATCATGGCATTTTTCCAGAGTGATATGGTCATCTGGACATTGCTGATGATCTTTCGGTCGGTGGTTTTTGAAAGGTCTTGGATCACAGAAAAGCAGTCATCGCTGTCCATGATGGAGAAGCGGGGTTTCAGGCTAAGGGCTGCGTGCTCCTGCCTGAGTATCTTGACGCCCAAGGAGTGGAATGTTGAGACGGTCAGGAGGGAAGCCTGGTCTGTGTCGGAGAGCATTTTCCCGATACGTTCACGCATTTCGGCAGCCGCCTTGTTTGTGAAGGTCAAGGCGGCAATATGCTGGGGCTCATACTTGCCCGTCTCAATCATGTGGACGATTTTTTGGGTGATGACACGGGTTTTGCCTGATCCCGCGCCGGCAAGTACTAGGCAGGGGCCATCAAGGTAAGCCACTGCCTCACGTTGTTGCGGATTTAGCCCATTCAAAACCGTTTGCGACATACTCTGTCTGACTCCTTTTTAATTGAGCCCTGCATTATAACAGGGCGGTGCTGAGATATTGTGCTGTTACGGGAGTACACTATCGGTTTTGGGAGCCCCTTGAAATTTTTCAAGGTGCCCCCATTATTATCCAGATAACAGAATTCAGGAAAGCATATGGAACAGTTTCACGGAACAACCATTGTCTCCGTCCGTCGGGGTGATACAGTCGCACTTGGTGGTGATGGCCAGGTCACACTGGGCAATATTGTCATCAAGGGGACAGCGCGCAAGGTGCGCAAGCTTTTTGGCGGTCGTGTCCTAGCGGGCTTTGCCGGTGGAACGGCAGATGCCTTTACCTTGATTGAGCGGTTTGAGGCAAAACTTGAGAAGCACCAGGGCAACCTCGTGCGCGCTTCTGTTGAGCTGGCGAAAGACTGGCGGACAGACAGGATGCTGCGCCGCTTGGAAGCAATGCTTCTGGTCGCAGACAAATCGTCTACGCTTTGCATTACGGGTAATGGAGATGTTTTGGAACCAGAGGAAGGTGTCGGTGCCATTGGTTCTGGTGGTCCTTATGCTCAGTCTGCTGCATTAGCATTGCTCAGGAATACGGATCTTCCTCCGAGCGAGATTGTCAAGAAGTCGCTGGAGATTGCAGGCGATATCTGCATTTATACGAATAGTTCACATATTATCGAAACTTTGGAGTAGGACTCCATTTGAACAAAGGGTAACCATGAATCTCACCCCCAAAGAGATTGTCACGGAATTGGACAAGCATGTTGTCGGACAATCCAAGGCAAAAAGGGCCGTTGCTGTCGCTTTAAGGAACCGCTGGCGCCGCCAGCAGGTCCAGGAACCTTTACGGCATGAAATCACACCGAAGAACATTCTGATGATCGGGCCGACGGGTGTTGGTAAGACGGAAATCGCGCGTCGACTGGCACGGTTGGCTGAGGCGCCGTTCATCAAGATTGAAGCGACCAAGTTTACTGAGGTCGGGTACGTTGGCCGTGACGTGGATACGATTATCCGTGATTTGATTGATATCGGTGTTAAGCAGACCCGCGAAGCGGAAATGAAGAAAGTCCGCTCTAAGGCTGCCGATGCTGCGGAAGATCGGGTATTGGATATCTTGATTCCGCCAGCGCCAGACTTTGGCCTTAATACGGACAGGACAGCACCTGCGTCCAATGAGAATACGCGTCAGCGGTTCCGGAAGCAGTTGCGTGAGGGAACCTTGAACGAGAAGGAAATTGAGATTGAGGTTGCCGACCAAGGGCCGCATATGGAAATCATGGCGCCCCCGGGTATGGAAGAGATGACCGAGCAGATTAAGTCCATGTTTTCCGGTATGAATAGTGGGCGGAAGAAAAAGCGCAAGGTCAAGGTCAGCGAAGCCTTAAAACTGATGCTTGAAGAGGAAGCATCCAAGTTGGTCAATGAAGACGAAATCAAGCAGAAGGCAATCAGCAATGTTGAGCAGAACGGGATTGTCTTCTTGGACGAGGTTGACAAGATCGCTTCCCGTTCTGAGACGACCGGTGGCGCGGACGTTTCCCGTGCTGGCGTTCAGCGTGACCTGTTGCCGTTGGTTGAGGGAACGACCGTCAATACCAAGTATGGCATGATCAAGACTGATCATATCCTGTTCATTGCGTCGGGCGCTTTCCAGCTGGCTAAGCCGTCAGACCTGATCCCAGAATTACAGGGGCGTTTCCCGATTAGGGTTGAACTGGAATCGCTTTCGATTGCGGATTTTGAACAGATCCTGACCAGTACCGAAGCAAGCCTTATCTCCCAATACAAGGCATTGCTTGCTACCGAAGGATTGAACCTGGAATTTGACAGGGAAGCAATCCATCGTCTGGCGGAGATTTCCTACACGGTCAATGAACGTACGGAAAATATCGGTGCGAGACGCCTGTACACAGTGATGGAACGCTTGCTGGAGGAAATATCGTTCACTGCGGTCAGTTGTGGTGGCAGTACATTGACGATTACTAAGGATTACGTCAATGAACGCTTGGATGAACTTTCTGAGAACGAGGATCTGTCGCGTTACGTCCTGTGATTATCGTCAGTCAGGTAAAACAAAAGCCCGCGTTTAATCAGAAAATGCGGGCTTTTGTGTGAAAGGTGCTGGCTTATTTTGCTGCCATCATAGCTTCGGCATTGTCCAGCATGCGGCAGGAGAAACCCCATTCATTGTCGTACCAGGATAGGATCTTGACGAGGTTGCCGCCAACGATACGGGTCTGGGTTGCATCAAAGACGCTGGAATGTGGATCATGGTTGAAGTCTGTGGAAACCAGTGGTTCGGTATTGTAGCCAAGGATTCCTTTCAGTTTGCCTTCAGATGCTTCCTTGATGATGGCGTTGACTTCTTCAACTGTGGTGTCGCGTGCTGCTGTGAAGGTCAGGTCAACGACAGAAACGTTGGCGGTTGGCACACGCATGGCAAAGCCGTCAAACTTGCCGACAAGTTCAGGCAGAACCAGGCCGACAGCAGCTGCTGCGCCAGTGCGGGTTGGGATAATGTTCAAGGCAGCGGCGCGTGCCCTGCGTGGATCGCGGTGGGCAACGTCGGTTAGGCGCTGGTCGTTAGTGTAGGAATGGACGGTTGTCATCAAACCTTTGACGATACCCAGTTTTTCATTCAATGCCCAAGCAACAGGAGCCAGGCAGTTCGTCGTGCAGGAAGCGTTTGAAACGACAGTATCTGAAGCCTTCAGGACGTCTTGGTTGACACCATAGACGACCGTTGCGTCAACGTCTTTGCCGCCAGGTGCTGAGATCAGGACTTTCTTGGCGCCAGCCTTCAGATGCGCGGAAGCGGCCGACTTTGAGGTGAAGAGGCCGGTGCATTCCATGACGACATCAATGTTCAGTTCTTTCCACGGTAATTCTTCTGGATTGCGGATGCTTGTTACTTTGATACGGTCGCCATTGACAACCAGTGCATCTCCATCGATAACAACGTCAGCGTTGAATTTGCCATGGACGGTGTCGTACTTTGTCAGATGAGCAAGGATGTCCAACGAGCCTAAATCATTGATGGCAACAATCTCAACATCGTTTTTCTTGCCATATTCATAGTGGGCACGTAAGACATTGCGGCCGATGCGGCCAAAACCATTGATTGCTACACGGATAGTCATAGGGCTCTCTCCCGTTTTGTGAAAATATCAGTCAGTTGTTACGAAAATGGCGCCCAAAGGCGCCATGTACTTTTTTATTTATCCAATACCAGTTCTGCCTTAGCGACGACGTTTTCGACAGTAAAGCCAAAGTGCTTGAACAATACACCTGCAGGCGCCGAATCACCAAAGGATGTCATACCGATGACTGCACCGCCAAGTCCCGTATACTTGTACCAGGTGTCTATAGTACCGGCCTCAATCGCTATCCGAGGCAACTCTTTAGGAAGGACACTTTCCTGGTAGGCGGCATCCTGCCTGTCAAAGAGGGTGGTCGAAGGCATCGAAACAACGCGGGCGCCGATTCCCTTTTGGGCAAGCGCTTCAGCAGCGTCCATAGCCAGCGCGACTTCGGAACCGGTTGCAATCAGGACAACCTTGGCGTTAGGGATATCCCTTAATACATAGCCACCCTTTTGGATGGCGGCAACCTGTTCTGGTGTGCGGTCAAAGCAGGGCAGGCCTTGGCGGGTCAGGGCCAGGACACTTGGTTCATGACGTGATTTAACGGCGCACCCCCAAGCAACAGCCGTTTCAACAGTATCGCAGGGGCGCCAGACGGTAAGACCAGGAATGAGCCGCATGCTGGCGACATGCTCAACAGGCTGGTGGGTCGGTCCGTCCTCGCCGACACCTATCGAGTCATGGGTAAAGACATAGATGGTGCCGATTCTCATCAGGGCAGACATGCGGATGGCGTTCCGACAATAGTCGGAAAAGGTCAGAAATGTCCCGCCAAACGGCAGGTAACCGCCGTGTAGGACAACCCCGTTCATAATGGCAGCCATGCCGAATTCACGGACTCCGTAGCTGATGTAATTACCCAGCTTGCCCTCACGGACGGGGACGCATCCAGTCCAATTGGTGAGGTTGGAACCTGTCAGGTCAGCGGAACCACCGAGGAATTCCGGCAAAACAGGCGCTAGTGCGTTGATGGCATTCTGGCTGGCTTTGCGGGTGGCGATTTTCTCTTTCTTGGATTGGCATTCGGCAACGTAACCGTTGATGGTCTTGTCGAGAACTTCTGGCAATTGGCCAGCAATCCGGCGTGAGAATTCAGCCGCTTCTTGAGGGTACTGCTTTGTATAGGCGTTAAGAAGCGCGTTCCAGGCATTTTCATTTGCTGTGCCGCTGGCCTTTGCATCCCAGGCTTGATAGACATCTGCAGGGATTTCAAAGGCAGGGTATGGCCAGTCGATGGCTTTCCTGGTCAACGCAATCTCATCGTCACCCAATGGCGCCCCATGGATCTTGTTAAGACCGGCTTTGTTGGGGGAACCCTTGCCGATGACTGTCTTACAGATGATGAGCGTAGGCTTATCGGATGCTTTTGCCTTTGTGATGGCGGCATCGATTGCAATGGCGTCATGCCCATTGACGTTGGCAATAACGTTCCAGCCATAGGATTCAAAGCGTTTCTGGGTGTCGTCCGTCAACCAGCCTTTGACATCGCCGTCAATAGAGATGCCGTTGTCATCGTAAAAGGCAATGAGTTTGTTCAGTTTCCAGGTGCCTGCCAATGAACAGGCTTCGTGGGAGATGCCTTCCATCATGCAGCCATCACCCATGAAGACATACGTGTAATGGTCAACCAGGTTGAAATCTTTGCGGTTGAATTCCTGGGCAAGGAGCTTTTCTGCAAGGGCCATGCCGACGGCATTGGTGATGCCCTGCCCCAATGGGCCGGTTGTCGTATCAATGCCGGGCGTTACATGCACTTCAGGATGGCCTGGCGTTTTGGAGCCAAACTGGCGGAAGTTCTTTAAGTCATCAATAGAAACATCGTAGCCTGTCAGGTGGAGCAATGCATAATGCAACATGGAACCATGCCCATTGGAGAGGATAAAGCGGTCTCGGTTGAACCATGTTGGATTGGCTGGGTTGTGCCGGTAGTGACCAGCCCAGAGGGCTACTGCGATCTCTGCCATGCCCATTGGCATGCCCGGATGACCGGAATTGGCTTTTTGGATTGCATCCATTGCCAGCGCACGGATGGCGCCAGCCATTTTTGTTACAGGTAACGTATTAATCATGACTGCCATATAAAAAATGGTTGGGATAACGCCAGAGCGAGATTAAGGTGTTATTCTACCAGACAGAGCTCACGTAAGGCTCTTTGTATATGTCTGCATCACTCGGGGATTACCGTTAATGCCACGTTTTTTTTATGATGGTGACCTTGCAGCTGGAACCGAAATCAGGTTGCCTCCAGCCATTGCGAAGCATATTGCCGTTTTAAGGCTGGAATCTGCCAGCGAGCTGACCCTTTTTAATGGTAAAGGGGGAGAGTACCATGCCGTCCTGTCTGCGCGCGGAAAGGATTCCGCTACAGTCAGTATCCGAAGCCATGACCCTGTTGAGCGTGAACTGCCTTACCGAATCACATTGGCCCAAGGGATTCCTGAGTCTGGCAAGATGGATCTTATTGTCGAGAAAGCGGTTGAATTGGGTGTGGCGGCCGTTCAGCCTGTCTCAGCAGAACGTTCTGTCGTTCGGTTGAAAAGTGATCGTGCAGAAAAACGGGTGAGCCGCTGGCGGTCTATCGTCCATGCAGCCTGCGAACAGTGTGGGCGTAATAGGTTGACAGATATTCTATCGCCAGTATCTTTAAAGGAAGTCATCCAAGTCGCAGGGGATTCGACCTTGGTTCTTTTGAGCCCGCAGGCCTCATTACCCCTGCCGGCATGGGCTAAAAGTACAGAGCCGGGAAACCTTACCCTCCTGATAGGTCCTGAAGGCGGGTTTACGCCTACGGAAGAAGCGTTGGCTTTGGCTGGTGGGGCTGTTGCGGTTTCAATGGGTGATCGGATCCTAAGGACCGAGACAGCAGCGATGGCAGCTGTCGCCGCCATCAATGCAATCTGGGGCGGGATGTAGCCCCAATTTCAAAGTGCTGCTTGGGAGCAGGATTACTCGTTCAAATGGGCGGCGTGTTCCCGTGTTGCAAAGAACTGGATGTCCGGCCAACGTTCCTGTGTCAGGCGTAGGTTGACGTTTGATGAGGCAAGATAGGTCATGTTGCCAGCGGCATCATAGGCAATGTTGTGGGCGAGTGCCTTTTCAAATTCATCTAGTTTCTTGGGATCATTCGCAGTAATCCAACGGGCGGTGCTGATAGGGGTTCCTTCAAAAACAGCATCAACCCCGTATTCGTTCATAAGGCGGCTTGCAACGACTTCGAACTGCAACATACCGACAGCGCCGAGAATCAGGTCGCTGCCCATGACGGGCTTGAAGACCTGGACGGCACCTTCCTCGCCGAGCTGCTGGAGACCCTTGTGTAATTGTTTGACCTTCAGCGGGTTGCGGATGCGTACGCTGCGGAAGATTTCCGGTGCGAAATAGGGGATACCCGTAAATTGCAGGGCTTCGCCTTCAGAAAAGCTGTCGCCAATCTGCATGTTACCGTGGTTCGGCAGGCCTATGATGTCGCCTGCGTAGGCTTCTTCGACCTGTTCCCTGTTGGATGCCATGAAGGTGACAACATTTGAGACTTTGACATCGCGGTTGAGGCGGAGGTGTTTCAGTTTCATGCCGCGTTCAAACCGGCCAGAACAGACGCGCAGGAAAGCGATACGGTCGCGGTGGGCAGGATCCATATTGGCTTGGATCTTGAAGACAAATCCTGAAAACGCTTTCTCATCAGGTTTGACGTTGCGTACCGTAGCGTCGCGACCTAATGGTGGCTGTGCCCAGTCCAGCAAGGCGTTCAGGATTTCCCGGACGCCGAAATTGTTGATGGCTGATCCAAAGAAGACAGGGGTCAGCGAGCCTTCCAGGAATTCGTCTTGGTTCCATGGGTTGGAGGCGCCTTTGACCAGTTCGACTTCCATCTGGAGCTGTTCCATCTCAAGCGGGAACATTTCCAGCAGCCTTGGATTGTCAATGCCCTTGATGACTTCAAAAGATTGGTTGGCTTTTTCGCTGCCTGGGGCAAAGAGCATGACTTCATCGTTCAACAGGTGATAGACCCCGCGGAAGTTCTTACCCATGCCAATCGGCCAGGTAATGGGGGCACAGCGGATTTTGAGGACGGTTTCAATCTCGTCCAAAAGTTCCAGTGGGTCTTTTGTCTCGCGGTCTAACTTATTCATGAAGGTGAGGATTGGGGTGTTGCGCATCCTGCAGACTTCAAGTAGCTTGATGGTCTGTGCCTCGACACCGTTTGCGGCGTCAATCACCATCAGGGCAGTATCGACGGCCGTGAGCACACGGTAAGTGTCTTCGGAAAAGTCCTGGTGGCCCGGGGTATCCAAGAGGTTGAAGATATGGTCTCGGTATTCAAACTGCATGACTGAGCTTGCAACGGAGATGCCGCGCTGCTTTTCGATATCCATCCAGTCTGAGGTGGCATGGCGGCTGCTTTTTCTGGCTTTCACGGTTCCTGCCAATTGGATGGCGCCGGAGAAAAGCAACAGCTTTTCAGTCAACGTTGTCTTACCCGCGTCAGGGTGGGAGATGATGCCAAAGGTGCGGCGGCGGGCAACTTCACGGGCAATCCGTTTGGTCAGGTTGTCCTGTGATTCCGTAGCAGTATCGGTGGAAGGAGAGTCAGTCATAGTTTCAATACGGGATAGGTGTCTGCTAAAAAACGACAGTTTTCTAATATAAAAAGCTAACAGGCACTTGAAAAAGCCAATAAAGACTATAATTATAAATTGCTTCTGATTTCTGTTCATCTTAAATCACCAATGGGGGCGATTATGGATTCGACAGGGGTTGCAAAGCAGAACAGGGCATACCGAGGACTGGTTTCCCTCGTAAATCCATCCAGAAAAAAATAACTGCTAACGACAAACGTTACGCACTGGCTGCCTAATCGGCCAGCCCTACACTGATTTGTTTCTGGGTCAGGCCGCAAGGCACGTAGGGTCATATGACAGAAAACCGCTTTCAGTTGGGCTACCGGGCTGGAAGTTAAATTGAGGTAGACCGCCTGTGCGGGGCGTGTCCGTCCGCATCGCCCAGGTTAAATTAAAAGACGAGGCTAAGTATGTAGAACTGTCTGTAGAGGGCTTCTGGACGCGGGTTCAACTCCCGCCGCCTCCACCACTAAACACCAAACACCGCCAAATGGGCGGTATTTTTTTGTTTAAAATCAATAATCTCTCTGTGGCGGCGGCCTAATACCCCCAAATTTACCCAAACAAACCCAAAAAAATTTGTATACAATTCTATATACATGGTCAAAACCATTGCGAAAGGATGTATACAAAATGGCAATCGACGGGAAAAAGACAAAGCGCAAAACGGTTCCTTTGACAGTGAATGACATCAACAAAGCCAAACCTGTGGATAAGCCATATGCAATGTTTGACGGGGGCGGTTTGTATCTTGAAGTCAATCCAAATGGCTCAAAAATCTGGCGAATGCTGGCGCGGCTGAATGACAGACAGATAAAGATGAGTTTCGGCAAATATCCCGTTGTATCGCTCCAAGATGCCCGCAAAAAACGTCTTGAAGCCCAAGTGCAGATAGCCAAAGGGATTAATCCAAATGAGGCTAAAAAGGCTGTCAAAGAGGCTGAAAAGGCTAAAACGGAACATACTTTTGAAAAGATTGCCCGGTCATGGCATCAGAATACTTTGCCAGAATGGAAGCAAGTAACGGCTCACGACATTATTCGGCGATTGGAGCGTGATGTCTTTCCTGTAATCGGAAAGGTTCCAATTGCTGATATAACGCACCAACAGATTATAGATGTGCTAAAAACAGTCGAAGGCAGAGGGGTGGCCGAAACTGCAAAAAGACTGAAATCAAATATTGAGCGTATTTTCAGCCATGCGATACAGCGCGGAATCATCAAGCATAACCTTGTTGGTGACTTGAAGGACGTTTTGGCTAAAGCCAACAAGGGGCATTTTGCGGTAATCAAGTACGCAGAACTTCCTGCCTTCTTGAAAGCATTGGATGATGTTAAAGCTGATTTGCAAACCAAGATTGCTTTCAGGCTGGCAATGTTGCTATTCATGCGTTCCAGTGAACTGTTAGGGGCAGAGTGGTCAGAGGTTGATTTGGATAAAGGGGTTTGGGTGATTCCGTGGTCGCGCATGAAGATGGGGAAGCGGAAGATTAACCCTGACAAGTCCGATCATGTCATTCAATTGCCATTGCAAGCTAAGTCCTTGCTTAAAGACCTTGAGCCGCTTACGGGATGGGGTAATTTTCTTTTTCCAAAAAGAGGGAATCCAAGGGAAGCCATGACGGGTGAGGCTTTGCTTAGGGTGATTAAGCGGATGGGATATACAGGAAAGATGACAGTCCATGGGTTTAGGGCATTGGCATCATCGTGGCTTAGAGAGCAGAGGTTGGAAGTTAACGGCAAGAAAGTGCCACGGTTTTCGCATGATGCCATAGAGAGACTGCTGTCACACAAGGAGCGTGATAAGACTGTTGGCGCTTATTCCCATATGGCAGAGTATGAAGAAGAAAGAAAAGAAATGCTCCAAGCATGGGCAGACCATATAGATGCAATCCGCAGGCAGAACCTTTTAAATTTGGATGAATAATATCCTATTTTACGACAGTTTTAAAAACTTGTTTATAATCAACAACTTAAAATATTCTAAATAAGAAAAGTTGTTTAAATTCAATGGATTATAGGGCAAATTTCCGTCCTAAAATTGCTGACTAGCATAACAGTCATGACAGCACTTGCTGTTATTTGTACAACCAACACAAAACAAAAGGGACTGTTATGGAAACTACTGCCTACCCAACCATCGACCGCATCATCAGACTGGCTGAATTGTCTGCAATGCTTGGTGTCTGCAATGAAACCATCAGACTTTGGCGCAAATCCAAAATCAAGGGAGTTGAGAACTTTCCCCAACCTATCCAACTTGGCGCTAGGGCAATCGGTTGGAGACTTTCAGACATCAACGCATTTATAGCTAGCCGTATGTCTAAGCAGTATGAAATGGCCAATTAAGGCCATGCTAATTCGACGATATTGAACAAATTCCAATAACCGTTGTTGGGATTCTGCAAAATCCCAAAAACTTATCTGTAATTCTCTGTCCTTTTATGGCATTATTCTAATAAAGAGTAACCCATCAAGGGTTTTTATCAACTGCCATTTGAAAGGAAAAGAAATGGCAATCAACAAAAACTTACGTCTACCGGCCGTAATGAATGCAACCGGATATGGACGGACAACAATTTACCGACTGATGGCAGAGGGGAAGTTTCCGCTGTCGATCAAAATTGGGACAAGGGCTGTCGCATGGAGGCAATCCGATATTGAAGAATACCTTAACAGTCTTGGAGGACAGAAATGATTTTGGTGAAAACTTATAGGAACCATTGGAATGACGGGAGAAACGTCATTGCGCTAGTCTGCAATGATGAGCAATTCGACCGGATGATATCTGAAGTTACATCCAACCATGAATGTATTATTAGGCCATACAAAAAGGAAAAGCCTGTTGATGTATCAACAGGTAGAGATTCCAATATCGTTTCTCCCGAACATAATGACACCGTTGGTAGATGTAAGCTATCGCCGGAAGCAATATTCGAAATTAAGCGACTCGCAACTGATTCTGACCGCGGTAGGGCTATCAAGTGGCTGTTGGCCGGAAAAATGGTGATGACACGGAATGATGAATGCAGTTACATCTGGATTGCATCTTTGCGTTCAAAGTTGAACAGAATTGCCGGTAGCGAAATTGTTTGCAAAGCCAAAGTCAGGGACAAAACAGGCAGACCCAGGATGGGCTACTACTTAACATGCCCAGGAATGTTTAAAGACTGATAAACCAGACACAGAGGATTGGAAACAATCCCTTTTCTGTCTTAAGGGTGACTTATGAGCTATCGCAATCCAACTACCGGTTTCAAAAGCTACTATGAGCGCATGATTCCCAAATACAAGGGAAAATTTACACGGCTACCTCGCGACCTGATTGATACGGCCGTTTTCCGTAACCTGTCAGGAGATTCTGTCAAAGTGTTGTGGTATCTGATGTCGAGATACTACCCAAACAACAATGGCTCATTGACCATACTTCCAAAAGAATACGAGCAATGGGGGATGTCTAAATACCGTTATGGAAAAGCATTAGCGGAACTGAAAGCAGAAAATCTTGTATTCCAGACCAATGGCAACAATTACACCATCAAGGATTGCTTTGCGGTGACATGGCTGCCAGTGCAGAATCCATTGCCAGCTTTCCTGTCCACTTCCGGCATGATAACGAAAGAAATCAGGCTGATCCCGTTTGCCCGATTCCCGATAGATGTAATCAATACAAGAAAGTTTGCCAGCTTGTCAGGTGATGCCGTGAAAGTCATGACCTACATGGTTGCGGATTGGCGCGAATCAAAAGGTATTAGGGCAAAGGGCTACACTTTGAACGGTTACCTGCAATGCTCGTATGAATTGAAATCAAGCCAAAAAACAGAAACGCAGATGTTCAAGAGTCGCGGCTTTACGGAAAAACGGCTGATTAAAGCCAGACAGGAACTGCTAGATGTGGGCTTTATCGTCTGCACATACAAAGGCAAACCACATCGCCCAAAAGATGTGTCAGGACAATATTCATACAAAGACGGTTACAGAACTATAAGACAGCAGGTACTACCATCACTGTATGCTTTTACTTGGGGCGAGTATCACATCATACCCCCGGAAGTGGCTACGTTGATGCAGTCACTGCATTTCAAAGCTCATCCTTCAAGTATGTTGTCAGACGATCCAGCAACATTCCCAATAGACGCATGGATGGATGCGGATTAGTTTTTATGATTTTCCGTCCAATGTTCCAATTGCTGAAATAATAGGCAAATTACGGCTGTCAACTTTTTTGGTTACATTATTAAGTGGTTGATATTAAACGATATTTTATTGCTGTCGTTTCTCTAATCATTCTTAAAAAATCGACAGTCGTTATCTTTTGTTAAAGCGTTGATTTATAATGAAAATCCATAATGGCAAAATCGTGTCGCTATATTAATATATATACCTTTAGGTATATATAATACTTTCTTCTATATCTTTGTATTCCGTAAGGAATACTCATCATTACAGATAGAAGAAAGTCATCAGACAATAAGGTGGACTGAATGAATAGTAAGACAAAAAGGAAACACAATGCCAGTATTAACACCGGTAACACCAACACCATCACCAACAGCCTTGAACGCCGTCAAGCACGGCATTCTGTCAAGCCAGTTACTCCTTCCATCAGAGTCAGCGACGGATTATGCGACGCTCTTATCAGACTTACTTTCGGAATATGAACCAAAGACCATTACCGAAGAAACACTGGTTCAAGACATTGCCAATACGATCTGGAGGAAACGCCGTCTTTTATCAGCCGAACGTGCGTCAATATCCACGGGATTAAATGACTCAATTAGTATTCCCCTGACTTTAATCAATGATTCATCACCAATCCATTTGAATGTCGAAAATACAGCCTCTATAAGGCATTTGCTGGCTTTTGATACCCCTACACTATCCCAATATAAAAAATCGCTTGCAGAGGCTTTTAGAGGCCTTAGCGGGGATTTTAGTGAATCAGATATATCCAGTCTTTTTGAATTCCTTGAAAACAACCTGCCTTATCCAATCCATAAAAGGCTTGAAGAATTGGCCGAATTGGAAGAACTGACAAAAGACAACCTGATATCCACGGTGTCCAACCTGTTGCATACGGAACTTCAGTCCATTGAGTACATCGAGACCATCAGGCAACAGGCCTATGGTGCGGCATGCTGTCATATCAACTTTGATGTGGTTGCCCGGTATGACTCAGCATTGGACAGGAAGCTGTTGCGACTGTTGGATGCTTTGATGACAGTGCAGACAAAGCGGAAGGCTAAGGAAAAGGCATCGGCATCTATCACTGTGTAACACTCGATGAATCCAATCAGTCACCTTCTATTCAAGAATATTTGGTAGAGTGGTCAAAGTTAACTAACTGCATTGCAGGTGGGCACATCGTTCACACCAACAGCGGGGAAAATCGAATGCAAAAACTTGTATGTTCTAATTGTGGGGCAAATGTCTTTATCGATAAAGGCGGATATAAAGTCTGCCAGTTTTGTAATTCACAACATAAAGTCTTGCAAAGTGAAAAACCAAAGAAGAAATCGGAAATTTCTGTAAAAAGTGATGTCGACAGGCTTTTAGAAAAATGTAAATCAGACCCTTCGCGCGCCAGTAGATATGCAAGCCTGGTATTAGATATTGATCCGACTAACGAAGAAGCAATGAAATATCTTTAACCATGTCCAAAACAACATAAAGTGAGAAATTATGAGAATTATTGAGATAGCACAATTTTTTTATATTGACCCATCGCAATTTAAAGATTATCTTAAAAACAAACTAAATCTAAGCGATAACGTAGACTTATATAGCGTTGATTTTCGAGAAAATGATGTATTAAAACATATTGAAGGATTCAAGGAATATTTGCAGACAAATGATCCTTATCATGAAGAGAAACTGAAAGTTTTAAACGAAAAACTTGACAGAATTAAAAAGGCCAAGCAGAAGGCCTTGGCCGAATCACAAGCAAAAGAAGAAAAACAAAGAGCCTTGGCAAGTATGCTGATTACCTCCGGTTTCAGCTTTGATGGCTATAAGATCACCAAATACTCTGGATATATCTCTGGTGATGATGCTATTCAAATTGACAGAGGAACTGATGGCATCTTTTTCAGTAAAGCAACGGATGTTGGACAAGCGCTAACAGACTCTTTAGTCAAAATCAGGCGCCGTGCACTCCAAGAGTTGAAAGAAGCTGCTTACGATCTTGGATGCAATGCAGTAATTGGCGTTGATTTCGATTACATTACGCTTGACCCAGAAACAGCCAATTCAAAAGGCGGCACAACCTACCTGCCCTATGTTTTTTGTGTTACAGCTAATGGCAATGCTGTTGTTATCGAAAAAGACGAATAACCACTAGATTGGTGTTACGGCACATGGACTTTTGTGGGTAGAAAGGTAAGCACTAGTTTACCCTCTACCCATCTTAATATGGTCAAGCCGTAAGATTGGCTAGTGAACAAGATACGTACAGTCAATTCTTCGAGTATCTTGGTGTTATTTTCAACATGAACTGCCAGTCATATGCTTCGCATGGTATGACAGGAAAGATGGCATCAGGATGTTCTTTTTCTATGTTCCGGCTGATACGTGTATCTGTTTCAGTGGTTATAACTCCTTTCCAATAGTAATTGACGTCTTTTCCAAATATACGTATCGCATCTTTCTTCTTCCAAGAATTGCTTGCTCTTATTGATGTTGTTTCCCAGAGAATCTTGTAAGCACATTCATAGTACCTATCTTTCAGAATTTTAGTCAGTAATTTCCTATACTCTGGGTCTTCTTCTGCTTTTTTCAGGATTTCAGTCTTAATATTCCGCTTCGGATAGAAAGCACCAACTGCTAGCAGTTCCTTTTTTGCCCTATATGTACTAACACAACCAAAGAAGTCTGAAACATCATCCTTTGTGAAGTCGTGCCGTAGCGAACCTTCTGCAAAACAGCGTATCCACTCTCCAGTCTCTTGTCCGTGTTTCTTCCACCTCTCAAGTTCTGGATACCGCCAGTCTTTACCTAAAAAAAATTTTTCATATATGTCTTTGTATCCATATTGAGTCTTTATCAATTTAAGCGCTGTCTCTATGTCTTCACTAGAAAAGATACCGGTATATAAGAAAGCCTTGGAAAAGTATCTGTTAAATTCTGCATCTCTAGCGGCCTGTCTCTCGGACGATAATTTGATGACTTCCACTTTTACCTCCTAGAAATCACTCGAATACCAAGTCTTGATGACCCTACCCAAAGTAGCAAAGTCTATAACTGAACCGATTATCCGTAGGTAATATATTCTGCTACATTCCAATTCTACATAGATTAGCTGGTAAAGCAATTTCTTCCTTGGATAGGTAAAAGAAAATCAGTGGAAGCCAAATCTCATTTTGAGCAGACGGCTGTCCTTTTTCGTTTCAATTTTTCCACAGAATAACGTCTATTTTGGGTATACCTGTAATAAACAAACAACAATATCCCGATACAGACTAAAACACCCCTCATTTTTGTTTACATTTAGGATAATAACAACTTATAATGTACGCAAACGCCATTTAACAAAAAATGACAACCTATAATAGACAAGGCAAAGGGACTGGAAAATGAACATCGGTTACATCAGGGTATCCACCACAGACCAAAACACTGACAGACAGCTACAAGGCATTGACTTAGATAGGACATTCACCGAAAAGGTATCTGGCAAGGACACCAACAGGCCTGAGTTACAAAAGATGCTGGAAATGGTCAGGGAAGGCGACACCATCTTTGTACATAGCATGGACAGACTGGCCAGGAACCTGAAAGACCTGCTTTGCTTGATTGAGGAACTTGTCGGTAAGGGTGTATCAATCCGGTTCATCAAAGAAGGACAATACTTTGACGCATCTACTGACAATCCGTTGTCTAAGCTGATTCTGTCAATGGTTGGCGCCTTTGCTGAATTTGAACGCAATATGATTAGACAGCGCCAACGTGAGGGAATCGCCATTGCCAAAGAGAAAGGTGTTTACAAAGGCCGTCAGAGACAGGCAACACCAGAACAGATTGCCCATATCAAAGCAGAGCATGAACGGGGTGTATCAATGGCACGCTTAGCAAGGGACTACGGTGTAACAAGGGGAACCATCTACAATTACATCAATGATGTTAGTCAAGCGGGCAAGCAGAAGAAACTGACCTAACTTGCAGAAACATCCAGACAGGTAGGCCATTAGGGTATCCCCCACCCCCTACCTGTCTTAGAAAAACCGTGGACTGCTTAGGGGGCACGCGTCATTGTTTGCAGAGTATTTTTCAAAAAGACCCCCTGAATTTTCCCAATGATGTGATGGTGTAGAATATTAGCCTGATGGTTGTTATTATTTGGCTTACCAAGAAAATCTTGTTTGGAAAAAAGCGTGTATAAGGGGTTGTTCCAAAGTTTGTATACAAGTTTGTATACATGTGGTTAATGTGAACTGCCAAAGTCAATAAATTTCAAAGAGTTATCGCGCTAGTTCAACTCTCGCCGCCCATTAAAACAAAGAGTTACATAAAAAATACTGGCTTCATCCTCATTATTTTTGATAGCTGGGCTTCTCGTTTTCAAAGTGTTTAGACCCTTGAATGGTTCTGATGTCGAGGTCGGCTTAACTCACCGCTGTATAATGCTGTAGTATCAAGTGCAATTGTGCTTGAAATAAACCGAATCGACGCATGACACCAATAGAACAGAAAAAAGCAGCCAAGGCTGAGTCGTTGTCTGGCGTGAAAAAACAGAAGTAAGAGGCTGGTAATGACAGAAGACCAAAAAACGCCTCCAGGCTTGCAGGCTTTTCTTGGCAGGATTAAGGGGGTGTTGGCTCAGGATGTCCTCGAGTTGGATTTAAGTGCGACATCCTTCGATGATTTGGCGCCTGTTAAGGCTTTGGTCAATCTGGAAAAGCTTAACCTCCGCGAAACCAAGGTTGTCGATATTTCACCCTTGGAAGCGTTACCGCAGATCAAAGATCTGGATCTCAGTGGAACCGTCATCACAGATGCCAGTTCGCTAGCCTGGCTGACAAAACTCAAGAAATTGAAGCTTGAGGGAACCCAGATTGGTAAGGTTTCAGCCTTGTCCGATTTGGTTGAGCTTGAAACCCTGAACCTCAGAAATACGCGTATTTCCAACCTTTCTCCATTGGAATATCTAAGGAACCTGAGAGAAGTTGACTTGCGCGGTACCAAGGTCAAGAAAATTGCTCCGTTGATAGCATCAGCAAGCCGTCTTGAGAAGCTGGATGTTCAGGGATCCCGAGTCAAGGACATTTCCATGTTGTCGCTGATGAGGAATCTGAAAGAACTGAATATCAGTGAAACGGATGTCTCAGATATTTTCCCATTGAGGGTTTTGGCGGGACTGGAGAAGCTTGATGTGCATCAGACGCCTATTGATGATATCTCAGTATTACGGCTTTTGAAGCAATTGACGGAGTTGGATATCCGCAAGACAAAGGTTGTTGACTTGACGCCAATCGCTTCAATGGTCAACTTGAAAAAGCTCTACCTCTCACGGATTGAAGACTTTTCATTGCTGAAGCCGTTAGCTAATTTGGAAAGGCTAGATCTAAGTGATACAGGTATTTCAGATTTAGAGCCGCTACTGTCATTTCCCAATCTGACTGAACTCAGTTTGCGTAACACGCCAATAACAGACATCTCTGCTATCACTGCTTTCAAGAACCTGAAAAAGCTGGATATCTGGAATACAAAGCTCACAGACTTTACGCCATTGGCGCAGATGCGGGAATTGGAGGTGCTTGATGCCGGGCGGACGGCCTTGGTAGACCTTTCGCCATTAAAGGTCATGCACAATTTGAGGGAACTGACATTATGGAATACGGCAGTCAGGAATCTATACCCACTGGCGGGCTTAAAGAAGCTTGAAAAACTCAATCTCCGAGATACCCGGGTCTCTGACTTGTCAGCGATAGACCGACTTGAGAAATTGAGGGAGCTCAATATCGGTTATACCAATGTGATGTACTTAAATCCTATTGAAAAACTTTACGATCTTGAGAAGCTGGATATCAGGGACACTGCTGTGATGAATGTTTCACCGTTGGCCGCAATGCCGAATTTGAGGGAACTGATATTGATTGATTCTAGAGTGGAGAATCTGAGACCGCTGAAACACCTGAAGCAGCTACGCGTGAAACTGTAGTTACAAAATACCTTCTCCATAGTCGGTTTCGTCTATGTGATTGTTCCTCGATGGTTATTTAGAATATCTATGGCCGCTATATTAGATTATGTGCCTTACTGTTGCTTTCGTTAAAAATCGTTAACATGGACTATCTGTTGCTAAGAGACAAGATATCCTATTTACTTTGAGGAAATGGTTTTAGGGAGTAGCAGATGATTAAGTGACTGTGTATTGTTCCCTCTTGCATTCGATAAGAGGTGGATGTCACAATGGTGTATTACCAACTTACAAAGAGAGGGCGAAATGGCTGATTCAAACTGTCCTTCCTGTGGAGCCCCAATCAGTGGCTCTGTCTCTTCGTGTCCGTTTTGTGGTGGCGCTATTGTGCATGGCAGTTCTGTCCCTGGGCAATCCAATAAGCCTGTATTGCCGGAAGATGATTCTGATGATGCACAGTTCGGTAATTCTGCACCAGGGCATAGGCAACCCGATCTAGAACCCATGATGCCGGAGGAAGCCTATCAACCAGAGGGGCAGCCGCAACAGAGTAGCCGTAAGAAACTTTGGATTGTTATTGCCATCGTTGTTGTCATTGCGATTGTGATGTACAGCTGCAGCGGTGATGGTGATAGTGGTGGTCAGCCGTCTAAACCTGTCCCGGCATCTTCGCAACCTGCTGCTGTTAAGACGTCTGGACAGCCCGTTGTCGTATCAACGGGGCTTGATGGTGGCCGATCCACAGCAGGTATGAGTACCAACCAGCTTTACACGTTGATGAAGCAAAAGATGGCACAGGCACAGAAACGGTATACACAGGCTTGGTCTATGGTGCCTGACCAATACCGTGGCGCCGCACAGCAGTCCATCAGCACATTACCTAAGCAGGTTGATGCAAAATGTAAGACTTTGGCAAGGCAGTTTATGACACCTGGTCAGGACATTGAACGTAGGGCGATTTACCTGAAGTGCAACATGGATCATCTGAACGTACTGAACAATGCGATTGAACGCTATGCCCAGGATGTCCGAAATGGTAATGCGGGTGACTTCTTGAGTTATGCCAACCCACAGGGTCTTTTGAACGCAAACTGGAAGTACCGCTGATTGTCTGACAGGACTGCCACTTTTTGTTAGAGATTGTCAGCCCTACCGGGTACAGTTATATCTGATGTTCGCAGGGCAAAAGCTGTCGTTTTTGGCGAGCCTGTGATGAGGGCATCCGAGACTGTCGCCGAGCTAATCAGGTAAGAAAACCCCCAAGGAGTTCATTCCTTGGGGGGTAAATATCAGGCGCGAGGGTTGGGGTTATTCAACCTTAGCTTTTTCACGCAGGCCGCGAACATACTGAGCCAGTTTTGCCTGTTCCATTTCAGCTTTGAAACGCGGCTTCATCTGGTCGTAAGTTGGCAGAGACTTGGAATCAACCAGCTTGATGACGTGGAAACCAAATGGGGACTGGACAGGAGTCTTGGTGGTCTGGCCTTTGCCCAGTGCCATGACAGCGTCAGCAAATGGTTTTACAAAACCGGTTGCTGGGGACCAGCCTAGGTCGCCGCCGTTAGCCTTGGAACCATCCAGGGATTTGGAGGAAGCCAGTTTTTCAAAGTTGCCACCTTTATCTAGCTGACTAATAATGTCTTTGGCTTCAGCATCCGTTTTGACTAGGATATGCTTGACGTGGTACTGCTTGCCTTTGTTGGCGGCAGACCACTGGTCATATTGGTTCTTAACATCTTTGTCGGAAACAGGGTTCTTTTCCAGGTATTTCTGAGCCAGGCTTTGTTTGAGCATGCCACGGCGGGCAGCTTCAATCTGGGTCTTGAACTCGGTGGTATCAGCAAGCCCCTGCTTTTCTGCTTCCTGAACCATCACTTCATCAGTGATTAATTCTTCACGGATTCCCTTACGGAGTTCAGGAGTGTCCTTTGCTCCACGGGCAACAAAATTTTTGACGATGGCATTAGACCTTGCTTCTGGGATGCCTTTCCCATTAACGGTTGCAATATCTTTTGCGGAAGCCGTAACAGACATCAAGGCGACGGCAAGGGCGCCCAGAACAAATGATTTTTTCATAATAAGAATGAACTCCAGTTGAAAAACTCGAATATACAATGAATCTGTCAAGATTTTCCGCTTTTTTTTAAAAAGTTTCAATTTTTTGCGTGCAAATAGGGTATCTTTCAGCTTGTTATTGGGAGAAAGGGGATTTTCTAGCGTGCTTGGCTTAGATTCTGGGAAAAATGGATAGATTTTAATGGTGTGATTCAACATGTTTTCTTTCAAAGGCGTTTTTAGTTTTTTGATGGCGATTTTTCTTGCGTTTGGGCTGGGACAAGGTGCTTGCGCGAAATCGCCGGCGAATCCCGAGAAAGTGTTGCATACAGTTTTTTCGGCGCAAGAAACAGGTTTTGATCCGGCTGTTGCTAGTGACCTTTATTCTTCACAAATCATTCGATCCATCCATGAACCGCTTTTAACTTATGATTATTTGGCGCGTCCCGCAAAGCTTGTGCCAGAGACGGCCGAAGCAATGCCTGAAATATCAGCAGATGGCAAGACCTATACGATTACCCTGAAGAAAGGGATTTATTTTGCTGATGACCCAGCTTTTGGTGGTAAGCGTAGGGAATTGGTTGCAGCTGATTACATCTATTCAATCAAGCGACTCGTTGATCCTGCGGTACGATCATCGTGGGGGTGGCTTGTTAAGGGTAAGATTATTGGACTTGATACGTTGGCGCAAAATGCGGCGAAGACAGGAAAGTTCGACTATAAGGCGAAAGTGCTTGGTTTAAGGCAGTTGAACCGCTATACCTTCCAGATTCAGCTTGTTCAGCCCGACTATAGTTTATTGCATATCCTTGCACATACGCCGACTGCGGCCGTGGCATGGGAGGTAGTTGAGCGTTACCGTGATGGCAATGGTCAGGTGATGGCTAATCCGGTTGGGACGGGGCCATACCGTCTGGAGAGTTGGCGCCGCGGTTCACAGATGGTGCTTGTTGCGAATCCGAATTTTAGGGGGTTCATATGGGATTTTGAGCCAGGGGAAGATCCAGAGGACAAACGCATTGCTGATGTGATGCGTGGCAAGATGATGCCGCAAATCGGTAAGGTCATCATTGATGTGATTCCAGAGGATCAGTCAAGATGGCTTGCATTCCAGAACCGAGAAATTGATGTCTTCAGCTTGGAAGGGCCTTTGGCACCTAGGGCATTGGAAGAAGGGCAACTGAGGCCTGAATTGGTTGAAAAAGGTGTTGGACTTTCACGTTACATTGAACCTGAGCTGATCCAGTTCTACTTTAATATGCGTAATCCGGTAGTTGGCGGTTTGTCCAATGAGAGGGTTGCTCTACGCCGAGCCATTATCATGGCGCATAACGTCAAAGAAGAAATTGATGTTGTTAGCAATGGCCAAGCTGTGATGTTGGACTTTCCTATACCGCCAGGCGTTGCCGGCTTTGACGGGGCTTACCAATCTATTAATGGGTTTGAACCGGACATTGCCAATGCGTTGCTTGACCGTTATGGATACAAAAAGGGGACTGATGGATGGCGGAACAAACCTGATGGTTCGCCATTGGTGATAGTCTTTTCTACCCGCCCAGACTCAGCGGGGCAACAGCAACTGGAAATGTGGAAAAGGACTTTTGACCGTTTATCCATCAAGATGGAGGAAGATAGGCGTCCGTTCCCAGAACTTATTAAGGCGGAACGCCAATGCCAGTTAATGATGCGCGAGATGGCATGGGTTGCTGACTATCCCGATGGGGGTAATTTCATGCAGCTCTTTTATGGGCCTAATACGGGCCAAAGCAATCACGGGTGTGTCGAACTCCCAGAATTTGATGCCTTGTATGAGGAAGCGGCCACACTACCGGATGGGGAAGAACGTAATCTCCTGTACCATAAGATGGCGAGGCTCCTGGAGGTTTATGCGCCAGCGGGTATGGGTTTCGCGCGGTACCGCAATATGCTTTACCAAACCTATGTCATTGGTTATAAAAAACATCCATTCATGCATAATGAATGGGCTTATAGCGATATCGATATGGCCAAAAGATGATAAGGGTGCTGTATCAGGGTATCATTGTCTCTTCGGCAATTTGGAAAGAATCGGGTTTACGTATGAAAAAAAAGATCCCAGCCATGAAGTCATTCCTCAGTATGGCGCTTCTGACCATTGGTGTTTCAGTGTCTGCTCCCTTGATGGCGGCGGCACCTGTGATGCCGGTGCCTGCAGCTGCTGATATCGAGTCCCAGTGCAAAACGCAGTTGGATGACTTGAAGAAAGGAGTGGATGACCTGTCTGCACTGCCTGTTGAGACCTTGGAAGGGGCTGATGCCTTTTTAAGGGGGTGGAATCGCTTGCAGATGGGTATTGAGGATCTCGATGGGCCGATGAGCCTTTTGGGCCGTGTCTCACCTGATGCGGAAGTCCGCAAGCAGGCTGATGCGTGCGCTATCAAGACCCAGCAGTTCATTACCGATGTCTACCAGAATGAGAAGCTCTACAGCCATATGCGGATTGTGCGAATCAACGATGACGAGGAAAGGAAGCTACGCCAGGATGTCGTTAGCGCATATGAAGATGCCGGGATTTCTCTGCCTCCTGAGAAGCGTCGCCGCGTCGGTGCAATTGTCCAAAGATTGACAGAAATCAGTCAGCAGTTCAGCAAGAATCTGCGCGAGAATCCCAACCGGGTCTCGATGACGACAGCTGAACTCGATGGTATGCCCAAGGAGTACATTGACCGGCTCCAGAAAGACAAAGTACCAGGCTCTTATTCTTTGGGCTTTTCCTATCCAGAATATCTGCCGTTCATGCAGTACGCGAATAATGACAAGGCCCGTGAAAAATACCGTTTTGCCTTTATCAATAGAGGCGGAAAGGCAAACCTTGATCTGTTGCAGGAAGCGGTGACGTTGCGTCACGAAATGGCTGTATTAGAAGGTTATCGGAGTTATGCGGATTTTGCCCTGCGCCGCCGAATGGCTAAAAAGCCGACAGTAGTTGATCGTTTTCTGGATGATGTACAGAAAATCGTGACAGAAACAGAAAAAGTTGAATTAAACGACCTGAAGGCATTTAAGGCAAAGGTTAGGGGTATCGCACCTGCGCTTTCGCAGATACATCATTGGGATACCAACTATTGGTTGACGCGTTACAAAGAACAGCGGTTTGGCGTAAACCAGAATGAACTGCGCCATTACTTCCCGACTCAGGCGTCCATTGAGTGGGCGATGGGTATTGCTGGAACGCTTTATAACATCGAGTTCAAGAAACAATCCGTTCCGACGTGGCATGATGATGTTAAGTATTATGAGGTGATTGATAAGAAAGATGGGAAGACGATTGGTGGTATCTACCTTGACCTTTTCCCTCGTGAAGGCAAATATGGTCATGCAGCAGTTTTCCCTGTTCAGGGGGCAAGCACGTTGGAAGACAGGCTACCTATTTCTGTCCTCGTAACCAATTTCAACCGCGACGGACTCGATGGTAATGAGCTTGAAACCATGTTGCATGAATTTGGCCATGTTTTGCATGGTGTGTTGTCGAAAACCCGTTTTGTTGAACAGTCAGGAACGAGTGTGGAACGTGACTTTGTTGAAGCACCGTCCCAGATGTTTGAAGAGTGGACGCACAATTTGGAAGCCCTTTCGACCTTGCCGAAATATGCCCATGGTAGTTGTCCACAGGTTACCAAGGATCTCTTAAAGCGGATTAATGATTCCCGCAAGTTTGGACAAGGCATCTTCTATTCACGCCAGACATTGTATGCGAAGTATGACATGGCTCTCTATGGCGACCATGTCAAGGATGTTATGGCTGTATGGGAAGACCTTGAGTCCAAGACGCCAATGGGTTATGACCAAGGAACCCAGTTCCCCGGACAGTTTGGCCACATCGTCAGTGGTTACGCAGCAGGATACTATGGCTATATGTGGTCTAAGGTGCTTGCATTGGATATGCTCTCGCGGTTCAATGGCAGGTTGATGAATCCTGTCGTTGGTCAGTTCTATCGTAAAACGGTTCTTGAACGGGGTAGCGAATTGCCGGCAGATAGGATGGTGCGCTATTTCTTGGGTCGTTCTCCTGACAGTGCCGCTTTTTACGAAGATATTAGCGGCCTTGAGCGGCGAAAATAATGTAGTGAAAGAAGTTGCCCTGCCAGACAGGGCGCTTCCCTAAAGATGGCTCAATATCTTTTAAGACGCATCTGGCAGATGATCCCAACGCTGTTGGGCGTGTTGCTGTTGGTTTTTTTTCTCTTCAATTGGGTGGGGGGCGATCCTGCGTACGTGCTGGCTGGAAAGATTTCAGATCCGGTGCAGATTGCCAATATCCGCCACCAATTAGGTCTTGATGAGCCGATTTACGTGCAGTTGTGGATTTTTATTAAACAGACACTCTGTTTTGATTTTGGTAACAGCTGGAGTACCGGGGAGGCGGTGTCTGACATTATCCTTTCTCGAATGGGGCCGTCGTTGACGCTCCTAATTCCTTTGACAATCCTGGAAACTGTTGTGGCTGTTGCCTTAGGCCTTGCTGTTGCTTATGTCAGGGGATCATTGACTGACCGCACAATCATGGTTGCCTGTACCGTTGGCATGGCGGTCAGCATCCTTGTTTATATCATTGTGTTCCAATATGGCTTGGCCTATAGGTTGGGGTGGTTTCCTGTTCAAGGATGGGACGCCTCTTTTCTGGGCTCATTGCGTTTTGCCATGTTGCCAATCTTGATTTTGTTGGTGGTCAGCATTGCGCCCAACCTGAGGCTTTACCGGACGTTCATGCTGGATGAATTGGGACAGGATTATGTGCGGACGGCTAGGGCAAAGGGATTGACCGAAAAGCGAATTCTTTGGGTGCATGTCCTGCGCAATGCCGCAATACCGATTGTGACCTATGTGATGTCTAATCTGCCGTCTCTTTTAGTTGGCGCATTTTTGGTGGAACGTTTTTTTTCCATTCCAGGCATTGGTCGGGAAATCATTTTGGCGGTAGAAAGGAGTGATTTCCCCGTTGTTAAAGCAGTTACTGTCTACGTTGCTGTTGCGACGATGGTCTTTAATCTATTGGCGGACATCCTTTATCAGAAAATCGACCCACGGGTTAGGTTGCAATGAATACGAAGGTGGAAACATCATCGGCACCGCCAGAGAGTTTGTGGCATCTGGCGATGAAGCGCCTTTTTGCTGACCGCGTTGCTATGGCGTCGTTTGCTGTAGTTGCTTTGTTCATTGTGATGCTTTTCCTGTCACTTGTCGGGTTGATTGCATCTGATTGGGAAAAAGAAGTCGGTGTGAATTATGCCCCACCGCATTTTGTGGGAGTCCAGCAACCGGGAAGCCATGTATCTGGCCGCCAGACGAAGAATGTCCCGGAAAATCCACGTGATCCCTTGCGGGAGGTGATTCGGGAGTTACGCACAGATATCCAGGCCAACCGACTTTCCAAGGTAGCGGTTCCGGATTATGGCATCAAGGATCCACTGCAGGCAGATTTGGATGCCATCAGAGGGCAGCTACAACCAAAGACAGGTGAAGGTGCGGTAGTCAGGGAGCAGACGCTTTTGTTTGGGGCGGATAAATGGGGGCACGACGTCTTAAAGAAAGTCATCAAGGGATCTGAGACCTCTATCGTTGTGGGATTGGTTGCAGCGCTCGTGGCAACGGTCATCGGTACCGTTTTAGGTGCTTTGTCCGGTTATTTCGAAGGCTGGCTTGATGACTGCCTGAACTGGTTTTACAGCGTATTCACGTCCATCCCGTATTTGCTTTTGATCCTTGCCGTTGCCGCTGTCCTTCAGAGTAAGGGAATCATGACAATCATCCTTATCCTTGGCTTGACTGGGTGGACGGGGGTTTTCAGGTTGGTTCGGGCAGAATACATGAAACACCGTGATAGGGAATATGTAATGGCGGCAGGTGCCATTGGCGCATCGCATTGGCGACGCATTTTTGTGCATATTTTTCCGAATATCAGCCATATCCCATTGGTTCAGTTTTCACTGATGGCCGTAGGGTTTATCAAATCGGAAGTCATTTTAAGTTTCCTTGGGTTTGGCGTTCCCGTTGGAGAAGTTTCTTGGGGCAGCATGCTTAATGAGGCGCAAAACGAGTTGATTCTTGGCAAGTGGTGGCAGCTTGCTGCCGTGACAGTTGTGATGGCTGTGTTGATTACTGCCTTGTCGCTGTTTACAGACGGGTTGCGCGACGCGTTGGATCCGAAGCTGAAGCAAGGGCAATGATGGGGACAGTGGGCGATATCCTCCTGAAGGTCAGGAACCTGAAAGTGTCATTCAGGACGGGCAAGAATGCCTTTACTGAAGCTGTCAGGGGAATTTCATTTGATGTTCCTCAAGGTCGGACAGTCGCCTTGGTCGGAGAGTCAGGAAGCGGCAAATCGGTTAGTGCATTGGCGGTGATGGGACTTTTGCCAAAGGATGTCGCCAGAATTGAGGCAGGAGCATCGATTCTTTTTGATGGAAAAGAGTTATTAGACATGCCGTTGCCCGAACGCAGAAAGCTATGTGGGACGGCCTTTTCGATGGTTTTCCAAGATCCTATGAGTTCCCTGAACCCGGTCTTTAGTGTGGGCTACCAGATTGGTGAAGTCCTAAGGCTACATAAGGGGATGGATGCTGGAAAAGCAAGGCAGCGAGCTGTGGAATTACTCACTGAAGTAGGGATTCCGGAACCGCAAAGACGTATCGACGCCTACCCGCATGAGCTTTCCGGTGGACAGCAACAGCGTGTGATGATTGCGATGGCAATTGCTTGTGAACCCAAGCTGTTGATTGCTGATGAACCGACGACAGCATTGGATGTAACTGTCCAGCGCCAGATTATTTATCTGATCCAGGAACTCCAGAAGCGCCATGGGATGTCAGTCCTTTTTATTACGCACGACCTGCAGCTTGTTTCGGAAATAGCTGATGACGTTATTGTCATGCGCCATGGTGATGTCAGGGAGCAGGCTACGGCGCGGGAAGTGTTTACGCAGCCAGCTGATCCGTATACAAAAGCTTTGATGCTTTGCCGCCCGCCTATGGATCGTCGTCCTTATCATTTGCCCGTCATTGAAGACATCATTGCAGCAGGCGGTAAGGCCGAACCAGTTTCCGAAGAGCGCCTTAGGGGATATGACCCGAGCGATGAAGTGGTGCTTGAAGCCAAACACATCTGCAAGAATTTTGAAGTTAAGACAGATTTTTTCCGTAAAAAAGTCTTCCAGGCAGTTAAGGATGTCTCATTTACATTGCCACGTAAGAGGACATTGGGTATCGTCGGTGAATCTGGTTCTGGGAAGACAACGTTGGGCCTTACTGTCATGCGCTTGCACCAGGCAACTGCAGGCGAGGTGATTTTTGATGGCAGGGACATCTTGGCCTTGTCTGAGAAGGAGTTCATGCCCTATAAGCGTCGAATCCAAGTCATTTTCCAGAACCCATACGCATCACTGAATCCGCGTTTTACGGTTGGGCAGATTTTGATGGAACCTATGCAGTTGCATGGCATCGGTGAAAATGCCTCAGAACGCAGGGACCTAGCTTATGACTGGTTGAAAAGGGTAGGACTTCCGGCTGATGCATTTAGGCGTTATCCACATGAGTTTTCTGGAGGGCAGCGTCAACGTATAGCCATAGCGCGATGTTTGACGATGCATCCAGAAGTTCTGCTCTGTGATGAATCGGTATCAGCCCTAGATGTCTCTGTCCAAGCGCAGGTTCTCAATCTGCTACAGGATTTACAGGATGAATTTGGACTTTCTTATATGTTTATTTCACATGACCTTTCTGTCGTCAGGTATATGGCTGATCAAGTTATGGTGATGAAAGATGGTGCGGTCGTGGAAATAGCAGGATCCGATGAAATCTATCGTGAACCCAAGCATTCTTATACCCGGGAACTGTTGTCTGCGGTACCTCGGGACAGGTATGCTCAAAATGTGTGTAAATAACCAATCAACAGTGAGGTAGGGAACAATAATGCTCCATTCTGATGAAGAAATAGACAGGATTATCTGGGAAGCCATTGCGGACAGTGATGTAAGGAGCGATTTTATCTGCTACATTATTCATAACCCGAATAGGGCGGCGCATCTTGATGAGGCACGGAAAAAGATGATGTCTGCCTCCCAGCAGATGGCTCCTGCCATGAAGTATCTGAAAGCGGTAATGGCAATCCGTGATTTGGCCGAAAAGGGGGATCCGTGCGCAACATTCCATATGGGTAAGATTTATTCATTGGGAATTGGTGTTGTTCGGGACGTAAGCCAGGCAGTTGAATGGTATGAAAAAGCAATGGAGCTGGGAGAGGCTAGGGCATTTGGCAATCTCGGCTGGTTTTACCAGGAAGGAACCGGTGTCGTAAAGAATCCGGAAAAGGCGTTCGAACTGCTCACGCAGGCCGGTAATGATGGCGTCCAGTCTGCGAAGACGGCGTCCGGTACGATGCTTCTACAGGGAGAAGGGTGTGAAAAGGATGTCCAGGAGGGCATCAAACGGATTGAAGAGGCCTTTGAAGCAGGATACCTCAATGCAGGAAACCACCTGTCGGATATCTACTTTGAGGGTAAATGGGTTCCCAAAGACATTGAGAAAAGCCATGACTGGCTTGAAAAGGTAGCTGAAGCTGGAGATGAAAAGTCCATGGCGATTTTGGGGTACCGACTGGTGTCGGGGACGCATGGTAAGCAGGATGTTGCTGATGGACTCAAGTGGCTTCAGCAGGCTGTAGATAGGAAATATCATCCAGCGTTTCTGTGGTTCGCCTCACTTTACCGTAAAGGATTGGGCGTGCCGCAGGATACGGGCAAAATGATTGCATTGTTGCAGTCAGGTGTTGAGGCGGGTAGCCCTGAGTGTGCACAGGCATTAGAACAGGTGCTAAAGGAGCGGGGGGCGGCATCGAATTCCCCGTCAACATTGCAATGATGCCGATTTGAGGAATCAGTAAAAATGCTTCGTCAGTGTGCCATTATCTTTGGTTGCCTTGCAGTTGCCGAATTTTTTGTCCATGTCTTCGATATCAATTTCCCAGCGCCATTGATTGGAATGCTTCTGTTGACGACCCTTTTGAAGGTAAAAATCATCAAGTTGGAGTGGGTGAAAGGTTTTGCTGACTTCCTCATTGCCAATATGGGGCTTTTTTTTGTGCCGCCAGGTGTTGCATTGATGCTTTACCTGGACATCATTGAGGCACAGCTGTTGCCGATTGTTGCGGCAACCGTCATCAGTACCTTGTTGGTGCTTGTTTCGACAGGATGGGTCTATCAGCTGATCAGGAGACACAAATGACTGCGTTCCTGCACAGTGAACTTTTTATCGTCACACTGACAGTTGCGGTGTTTTGGTGTGGGGTGTTGATCCAGCGTAAGACCAAGTTGGTGGCGTTGAATCCGATATTGATTGCGATTGTTGCTATCATCTTGTTACTGAAGCTTTCAGGAACTTCTTATGAGAACTATAACGAGGGTGGGAAGTACATTGCATTCCTTTTGAAACCGGCGATTGTTGCGTTAGGTGTTCCACTTTATATGCAGATAGAGCAGATTAGGAAACAGACACTTCCGATACTTGCCTGTCAGTTGGTGGCTTGCATTGTTGGTGCTGTTTCCGCCTTTTTGATTGCTAAGTACCTAGGGGCGACGATGGATGTTGCGATATCCCTTGCACCTAAGTCTGCGACGACGCCGTTAGCGATGGAGGTTTCAGCATTGACAGGTGGTATCCCTTCCTTAACGGCAATCATTGTCATTCTTACTGGCATTTTGGGTGCTGTGGTTGGTTTGCCTTTCCTAAGGCTCGTAGGGATTAAGAGTCCAATTGCGCAGGGGCTTTCCATGGGGGCGGCAGCGCATGCTGTAGGAACGTCGCATTGCATGTCAAAGAACATCCATCTGGGCGTTTATTCCAGTTTGGGCTTGATTGTGAACGGGACGTTAACCGGTGTGCTGACCCCTTATATCCTCCAGATGTTTGGTGTCTAGTAGCGAGTCACATGCGTTGGAAGTAGCAGACGCTGTCCTTTTCAAAAGGGGCTATCAGGGACTGTTGTTCAAGGTAATTCAGGTGGGCGATGGCTTCGCCCATAGCGAACTGGCACTGGTGCGCATCATTGATTTCCCGGTTAAACAAAGGCGTCATGATGCTGCAGGCCGTCTGCGGCTGTTCGCACAATGACAGGACTAGGTCGCATCGGGTTTGGTGATGTTTCTCAAGGAAGTCAACACGCTGCTGGATACCGATGAAAGGCCGGCCGTGTGAAGGCAGGACGAGCGTGTCTGGCGGAAGGTGCCTGAATTTCCGTATCGAATCCAAGAAGTCTTTCAGGGGATTGCCATTGGGGTAGCAGGCGGAAACGGGGACATTGGTCGATATGCTGGGCAGCAGCATGTCGCCTGAAATCAGAATTCCCAAATCTGCGCAATAAAGCGATGCATGCTCATAGGCGTGGCCGTATCCTATGATGACTTCCCATTCATGCGTGCCGATTGCAAACCGGCAACCTTCGCGTATGGTGTCATAGGTTTTCGGGAGAATTGGGCATCCAACGCCCATGGCATTGCCGCGTCTTTTGAGGGCATCGAGGCGGATTTCGTCCAAGCCGTGTCTTTTGAAGAGGGCAAGCATGGCGTCCACTGAATAGTTGCCGATCTGATGGATATGTGCCAAGGCTGTCAGGTATTCGCCCTGTGTCATCCAAAGTGGGGCAGCCGTTTTCGCGTTCAGCCAGCCTGACAAGCCGACATGGTCAGGGTGGCTATGGGTCACAATCTGTCGGCTTAGAGGATAGTCTTCGAGGACTTTTTCCCAGATGGCCTTGCTTTTATCCCATGTGACACCAGTGTCTACACATGACCAGCCGTCACCATCTTTCAGGAGCCAGATGTTGACGTGGTTTAAGACGAAAGGCAGAGGCATCCGTAGCCAAAGGACATCCGGTCGGATTGCTGAGATTTGGCCATCTGCAGGGGTGGTTTCCCCAAAGGGGTAGTGGATGGGATGCATCGGGTTTACCAGACTTTTTGTTCGGATTCGTGGACGAGTTGCCGGTAAAGGTTATGGCGCATCTGGGCAATCTGACCGTTTTCTACGGCCTCTAGGACGGCGCAACCTGGTTCGGTTAAGTGGTGGCAATTATAGAACCGGCACTTGCCCAGGTAGGGACGGAATTCCCGGAAGGCGCGTTCAAGCCGTCCTTCCGTCAGGTGGTAGAGTCCAAATTCTTGGAAACCTGGGGAATCAATGATTGCCGTTGTCGCATCAAGGCGGTATAGATGGGTGTACGTGGTGGTATGGCGTCCGGAGTTCAGTGCGGTGGAGATTTCCCGTGTCGGAATCTTGATATCAGGGACTAGAAGCTGGATTAGGGAGGATTTGCCCATGCCGGACTGCCCTATGAGGATGGAAGTCCTGTCTTTGACTAACCCTTTGAGGAGCTGTAATGCACCATTGGGGTCGGCGGTAGCTGATGCCTGATGGACAGGGTATCCTAAGGAAGCGTAGAAAGCGATCCGTTTCTGCGCCCTTTCCAACTTTTCGGTAACATCAATCTTGTTTAGGATTAGGTGGACTTCGATACCTTCAGCTTCCGCAGCAACTAAGGCACGTGAAATGAGGTCGTCGGAAAAGTCGGGCTCAACTGCCGCGACAATAATCAACAGGTCGATATTGGACGCTAGGAATTTTGACTTGAATTGGTCAGATCGGTAGAGCAGTGTCCGGCGTTCTTCAATGGATTCAATGACGGCTTGCCCTTTTGCCATTGGGCGGATAAGGACTGAATCACCGACGGCTACATTGCTTTTTTTGCCGCGAGGCATGCATTGTATGGTCGTTCCATCATGTTCAGCGACGTAATGCCGTCCATGGGCGGAGATGATTTGTGCTTTAAGCAGGTCGTTCATGTTTGTCCAGATCTGTCAGGTGTGCAATCCGTATGCTGGCGGGGGGGTGCGAATCGTAAAATGCGGAATACCAAGCGTCGGGTGTCAGCGTAGACGCATTGTCTTCATACATCTTTACCAAGGCGCTGATGAGATGTCTTGCTTCGGTATATTGTGCGGAGAATGCGTCAGCTTCGAATTCATGTTTGCGTGAACTCATCGCCATGATGGGCGAAAGGAAGAACGTGAAGGCTGGAAGGGTCAGGCCGAATAGGATGAGTGCTGTCATATCGGTTGCATTGGACGCGTCAGTTCCCAGGCCTGCATAGAACCAAGGTTGGGTTTTGAGCCAGCCCAAAAGTGCGAGGAAACCCAGTGAGATGAGGAAGGATACGATAATCCGCTTTGTGATGTGCCTAAGCTTGAAATGACCCAGTTCGTGTCCTAGGACGGCTTCAATTTCCTCAGCGTTCAGTTGTTTGATTAAGGTGTCAAAGAAAACAACGCGTTTTGCAGAGCCCATTCCTGTAAAGTAGGCATTCCCGTGAGCACTCCGCTTGGAACCATCCATGATGAAGAGTCCCTTTGACTTGAAGCCTGTCCGTTGCATCAGGCCTTCGATACGGGCTTTTAATGCTTCGTCTTCAAGTGGCAGGAACTTGTTAAACAGTGGGGCAATAAACGTTGGGTAGATGAAAAGCATCAGGAACTGGAAACTACACCAGAGGATCCAAGCATAAAACCACCAGAAGTCGCCTAATTGGCCCATGACAATGAGGAGGATCCAAATCAGCGGCAGGCCAATCAAGAGACCAATCAGCGTGCTTTTAACAAGGTCGCTGAAAAAAAGTCTAGGTGTCATCTTATTGAAGCCAAAGCGCTCTTCAATAATGAACTGGTGGTAGTAATCAAGAGGAATGCTGATGAGCCCTGCAATGGCAAAGATGGTGATGCCCAAGATGATTTGGTAGAGGAGCCCTGGGTCGAGCAGGCTGGAAAGATAATTACTGATTATCTGGATACCGCCACCCAATGTGAAGCAGAGTAGGACAAGGGTATCGACAGCAAGCGAGACGAACCCGAAGCGGAGTTTGGCAATCGTGTAATCCCCAGCTTTCTGGTGTGCGGCAAGGGAGATGGCGCTGGCGAACTGTTCTGGAACCGTATCTTTGTGTGCAAGGACGGAACGGATCTGCCGTACTGCTAGGTAGCAACGGGCAATGATTGTCATTGCTAGGAAGCAAAGAAAAAGGATGGTAAAAGCAGACGCTGACATTACGCTGTGAGAAAATGTGCCTGTATTTAGCTGACAAGGGAAGAATTATGTCACAACCTGAAGAAGTACAGGCAACGCCTGCAGAAAATAAACGTACAAAAAAACAGTCCAAAGATATGAACCTTGTGTGGGTCGATATGGAGATGTCGGGACTGGATCCTGAGAAGGAGCGTATTCTGGAAGTGGCACTGATTGTGACAGACCCTCAATTGAATGTCATTGCTGAGGCACCGGTCTACGTCATCCATCAAAGTGATGAGTTGCTGGATAAGATGGATGCATGGAATAAGGGGACGCATGGCAAGTCGGGTCTGATTGACCGGGTGAAAGCGTCACAGGTTACGGAAGAGATGGCAGAATCCGCATTAATTAAGTTCTTGCGCCCATATGTTGCTAAGGGAAAATCGCCATTATGCGGTAATACCATTGGCCAGGATCGCCGCTTCATGGTCAAGTATATGCCTAAGCTTGAGGCGTACCTTCATTACCGCAATATCGATGTCTCTACGCTAAAGGAGTTGGCACGTCGTTGGCGTCCTGAATTGGTGGATGGCTTCAAGAAGGCGCAACAACATACAGCTTTGGCCGATATCCTGGAGTCGATTGAAGAGCTGAAATATTACCGTGAGCACTTCCTGAAGGGGTGACGGTTTCTGTACGGGGCTGTCCTTAGGTTGCTTGTTTTCTGATCAGGGGGGCAAGGACTTTGATGGTGCGTTCAGTTGCACCGTGCTGGATGGCAGCGAACGCGCTGGCAATCTGTCCCATTTTCTGTCTTTTGGTCTCATTTTCCAGCAGGTGGTTAGCCTGCTGCATCAACTCTTTTGCGGAGTAGATTCGGATGGCGGCGCCGGCTTTGATGGCATCTTCTGTAATTGCTTCAAAGTTGAAGGTATGTGGGCCAATGAGAACCGGTTTGCCGACAGCGCAGGGTTCAATCAAGTTTTGGCCTCCAAGTTTTTCCAAACTCCCGCCAATGAATGTAATGTCGCAGGCGGCGTAATACATGAACATCTCACCCATCGAGTCGCCAAGCAGAACGCGCGTTTCTGGTGGAATGTTCTCGGTAAAACCATTTTTGAGTGATGAGCGTCGGATTAGAGAAAGGTTGCGGTTCTGCACCATTTTGGCGACTTCATCGAAACGTTGTGGATGCCGTGGGACAAGGAGAAGCAGGGTGTTTTCGTTAAGATACGAGAGTGCGTCGAGTAATTGCCCTTCTTCGCCTAGCCGTGTGCTGGCGCACATGAAAACCGGGCGTTCTCCAATGGCTTTCCGTAAGGCAATACCTTCTTCAAGTCTGTTTTCTGGGGGCGTGACATCGAATTTTACGCTACCTGTTATCGTAATCTGGCTCGCGCCGAATTCACTCAGGCGTTCGGCATCAGTCTTTGTTTGGGCGGCAACAGCCGAAAAGCCCTTGGCGGCTTCTTCCATGATGGATTTGAATTTCTTGCCTTTTCTCAGAGAACGTTCAGAAAGCCTGGCGTTTACTAGGGCGAGTGGTATATGGTGGCGTGAACATTGATGGATGAGGTTCGGCCAGATTTCCGTTTCCATCAGGACGCACAGGCAAGGTTTGAAATGCCTGATAAAGCGCGACATCATGGAGCCGATGTCATAAGGTAAAAAGGATTGGATAAGCTTATTTGTTTGGAGTTCTTCAGCAAAAAGTCCAGCGCCGGTATCGCGACCGGTTGGCGTCATGCACGTTAGTAGGATTTGGCTTTCAGGGAATTCCGCCATTAAGGCGCGTATCAAAGGTTCAGCTGCACGTGTTTCACCGACTGAAACCGCATGCACCCAGATGCGCTTGTTGGGGTGGGGTATCGTAGGGTAAAAGCCTAGTCTCTCAGGGATATGCTGCCTGTAACCTGGCTCAAGTCTACCCCGCCACCAGATTCTCAGGAGGACAAAAGGTAGCGCAAACCACCAAAGGAATGAGTACAGGTAACGCATGTTTGTTTTCCTTTTTGATTTCTGGCTATTATCGTTGAATTTGCTGTTTTATGTCTTGCTTATCCGTCTTTTACCTTGAAATACAGAAAGATGACCCCCATTAAAAATATATAGCCACTGTAAAATGTACAAGTTGCTACATGAATAAGACATTTTGTCGTGACGGGTGTTTTGTCATGAGCAAAAAAGTTATCTATGTGTGCCGTTTATTAGGAAGACAGGTTTGGAACTTCGTATAGCCACGTATAACATTCACAAAGGTGAATCCTTTGCACACCGTCCAATCATTAGAGAACTGAAGCACGCCATTTGTTCGTTGGACGCAGATATCGTTTTTCTCCAGGAAGTGCAGGGTCGTCATGATCGTAAAGGGGCGTTGTTTGCGCCTGATTGGCATCACAAAGGACAGGATGAATATCTGGCGGACATGACCCAGTATTGTGCCTATGGAAAGAACGCAGTCTATGAGTTTGGTCATCATGGTAATGCGCTACTTAGTGTTTATCCGATTGTTGGCCAGACGAATACGGATGTGTCTGATCATTCGTTGGAGCAACGCGGCATCTTACATTGTGAAGTACAGGCTGGTCCCTTAAGGATTTATTGCTATGTTGTTCATCTTGGACTCTTCAAAGGAAGTCGTATCCGCCAGACGAAGGCATTGATTGAAACAGTAAACAGGACCTCTCCACCAGGAGCGCCTATTATCATTGCCGGAGACTTTAATGATTGGCAGGTCAATTTGTCGGATATGTTGCGTAAAGGACTTGGTGTTAATGAAGTTTTTGATGGTATAGATTCAGCCCCCGCGAAGACATTTCCAGCTATTTTTCCTTTTTTTCGTCTCGATAGAATCTATACGCGGGGATTCAGTATTACGGGGGCTCGAGTTATGCGGGGGCGTCCGTGGACACAACTTTCAGATCATGCGCCTTTGTTCGCAACGCTAAACATTGGTATTTAATTTTTCACTGGGCGTAGTTGGCTCCTATGTTAGAATGCGCCCGGGGAAGCGGGCTAGGCAGTCGTCGGTCTTCCGCCTTGGCGGAAGACGGGAGGAAGGTCCGGACACCATAGGACAGGATGACGGCTAACGGCCGTCCGTCGAAACCCGCAAGGGATAAGGCGAGGAATAGGGCCACAGAGACGAGCGTATTGAGTTACGGTGAAACGCGGTAACCTCCATCCGGTGCAATTCCAAGTAGGCACGCATTGATGTGGTCCGCGGAGCGTGCGGGTAGGAAGCTTGAGCCCATGGGTAACCATGGGTCTAGATGAATGGCTGCCATAGCGTTTTTACGCTGTAACAGAATCCGGCCTATCGGCTCCGCTTTCCTTTTCTGAAAACCGCTAAAACAATGAGCGGCTCCTTTTTCTTGTGTAGGTTTTTTGGGAATTTCTGAAAGTTGACAGTTCCCCGTTAAAAAAACCTTGTCTTTCCTTGTTTTCTAAACGTTTCTTATTAATTAAGGGAGTCTTAATTCTTAGAACTTCCTTTTAATCTGTTTTCTAAGTGTGTGATTTCTTTTAACTTTTGATTTTTAAATATCAAAATAAAGCGCTCATAAGTCCTTGATTCATTGAAGAAATATCGGAAAAAAGTCCAAAAATCGCTTGACCGTGCGCAGACTATCCAATAAAGTGGGAGAAAGTGTTGTTTCGTGTCGTTTAGTGGGAAAAATAGCGAGATAGTGGTGGATATCCGCTACGAGACAGAAAAGGTGCCAAAGTGTTTCAAGGACCTTCATCAATCAGTCTAGATGCAAAAGGGAGGATGACGATTCCATCCCGGCATCGTGACGCACTGTTTGAGCAGTGTGGAGGGCGTGTCACAGTTACACGCCATCCCGATGGCTGTCTGTTGCTTTTTCCGCGTCCTGTATGGGAAGAACATCGCAAGAAAATCACCGCTTGGCCAATGGCCGCGCGTGCTTGGCAACGCATATTCCTTGGCAATGCGGTTGATGTTGAGATTGATACCGCCGGCCGTATCTTGATTTCCCCCGAACTTCGGGATGCTGCAGGGTTGTCCCGGAAAGTCATGCTTATTGGGATGGGCAGCCATTTTGAAATTTGGGATGCCTCAAGGCTTGAGGAAAATGAGGCTCAGGCTATTGCGGCAGGAACCCCGGAAGTACTGCAGGATTGTCCCTTTTAATTGAGCGGCAGGGTGAACCAATTGGCTGAAGACCTACATCAAACAGTCTTATTGACAGAAGCGGTTGATGCTTTAGATATAACCGGAGAAAGAGCTGATGGTGTGTATCTCGATGGGACATTTGGCCGAGGCGGACATAGTCGATTGATTTTGGAACGGTTGGGTGCTAAGGGGAGACTTATCGCCTTTGATAGGGATCCAGCTGCCATAGATGCCGCCCAAGCGGTCAAAGATGATCGTTTTGAGATTGTTCATGGCTCCTTTGCAAGCCTAGAGAAAGTCCTTGATGCTAAAGGAGTCAAGTTTATTGATGGGATTTTGCTCGATCTTGGAATTTCGTCGCCGCAAGTCGATGATCCAAGTCGGGGGTTTAGTTTTAAACATGATGGTCCTTTGGACATGCGCATGGATCCTACAAGCGGTATGTCTGTTAGGGAATGGTTGTCAACAGAGACAGAAGAAAAGATTGCAGAGGTAATTCGTCGGTATGGGGAAGAACGGTTTGCTGTTCAGATTGCAAAGGAGATTGTTGCTTGCCGCGCCAAGGGCGCCATTCACAGTACGAGGCAGCTTGCTGAAATCGTGGCGAGGGCCGTTAAGACCCGTGAAAAAGGTAAGGATCCTGCCACAAGGACCTTCCAGTCTTTTCGGCTTTATGTCAACGGAGAGCTTGAGGAACTGGAGATAGCGCTTGACCAAGCGTGGGAACGCTTAGCAGTCGATGGCAGGATGGCAATTATCAGTTTTCATTCGCTTGAAGACCGGATTGTCAAGCAGTTTATGGTTGGGCATTCGCAGGTGGAAAAACCCGATAGGCGTGTACCAGTACGTGATTGTGACCTACCTAAACCTATGATGAAGATTCTGGCAAGGATTAAACCTTCTGAAAAGGAGGTTGTTGCTAATCCTAGAGCGCGCTCTGCAATCCTGCGGGTAGCAAAGCGGATTGCCCCCGAAGGAGGTGTGCAGTGAAGGCGCAGATTCCTTGGGTTCTTGCCATCGCTCTCATTGCTTCGGCTCTTGGACTCATTAATTCCCAATATCGTGCACGTAAGGTTTTTACTCAGCTTGAAAAAGCTCAGGCTGAAACTCGCCAACTTGAGCTCGAGTGGGGGCAGTTACAGTTGAGACAGTCTTCCGCAAGCAAGCATTCGGTTGTTGAAAGTAAGGCGGAGTCAGGTGAACTTGACATGGTTCGTATTACAAAATCAAATACTGAATTCCTAAGGACGGAGTAAATCATGTTGAAACGTTTAACTGATTTTTGCAGGGATTTCCTTAGGAGTGTGCAACACGGTGACGACAATGATGTCGTGACAAGTCCAGTTTCTTTTTCTTCAATCCGTCCACGAGCAGCGCTTTCGCCAATGCGCTCAAAAGTGGTGCTTGGAATTTTATTTGCTGCTTTTGTAGCCCTTGGTATAAGGGCGGTTTGGTTGCAATTCCTTTCAACAGATTTCTTGCAAAAGCAGGGCGAGAACCGTTATGCAAGGCGTCTTGAAATGCCCGCTATTCGTGGGCGCATCTTGGATCGAAATGGCAAGGTTTTGGCATCCAGTATGCAGGTGAAAGCAATTTGGGCTATTCCTGAAGATGCGTCCCAAGCGCCTAAAGAGAAATTGCGTGAGTTAGCTGCTCTCTTGGAAATGCCAGAAGATACGTTGCTATCCAAGCTGAATTCCGAAAAGAGTTTTGTTTACTTGAAGCGTCAGGTTGATCTTGAAACGGCAGACAAGATTAAGGCATTAGGCATTCCAGGTATCCAGCAGAAAAAAGAATACAAGCGCTATTACCCAGAGGGTGAAGTTATGGCGCATGTGGTTGGTTTTACCAACATCGAGGATAAAGGCCAAGAAGGCATTGAACTGGCATCCCAGGATCAATTGGCGGGTGTTAATGGTAGCCGTCGTGTTGTTAAGGATCGTTTGGGCAATATTGTTGATGATTTGCAGGAAACAAAAGAGCCAATTGATGGCCAAGATTTGGTGCTGTCAATTGATAGCCAGTTGCAGTACATCGCGTATAAGTGTTTGAAGGAAGCTATTGCCGAGCACCAAGCGAAAGCCGGTAGTGTTGTTGTTTTAGATACCCATACCGGGGAAGTGCTAGCGATGGTCAATATGCCGGTCTTCAATCCAAATAACCGCAAAGGTTTGACTGGGGCACAGTTGCGCAACAGAGTCATGACGGATGCATTTGAACCAGGTTCAATTATGAAGCCTTTTGCTGTGGCAATGGGGCTTGATCATGGCAAGGTAACGCCTAATACGATGATTAGTACTAATGGCGGGAAGATGACCATTGGAACGGCCACAATTGGTGACTCGCATGCGCATGGAACTTTATCTGTTAACCAGATTATCGAAAAGTCATCGAATATTGGTACGGCTAAGATTGCTTTGATGTTCCAGCCACAGGAAATGTGGGAAATGCTTTCTTCTGTTGGTTTTGGCCAGCAACCTCAGTTTGGCTTCCCAGGGGCAACCCCTGGTCGGTTACGTCCTTATAAATCTTGGGTACCGGTTGAACAGGCAACTATGAGTTACGGACATGGTGTTTCGGTTTCCCTTTTCCAGATTGCTAGGGCTTATATGATTTTTGCCCGAGATGGGGACATGATTCCATTGACATTCTTAAAGCGCGACGAAGCGCCACAGGGTCAGCAGATTATTTCGCCTAAGACCGCAGAGCAAATGCGGCATATGTTGGAATTGGTTGTGGGGCCAGGCGGAACGGCCAAACTGGCGCATGTTCCTGGATACCGTGTTGGTGGCAAGACTGGGACTGCTTACAAGATTGAGCATGGCCGGTATGTGAAAAAATATGTGGGATCGTTTGTCGGGTTAGCTCCGATCTCCGATCCTAAGGTTGTGATTGCTGTGATGATTGATGAACCAATAGCGGGTCACTTTGGTGGTACCGTGGCGGCTCCTGTGTTTGCAAAACTGGCTGCTGAAATTATGCGTGCCATGAACATCCCACCGGATGCTTGAGGAGCTCGGAGCTATGAATACGACGGTCGAACAAACAGTAGGATGGCTTAGGGAAAACTGCCCTGGCGGGGAGATATTTTCGGATTCCCGTAATATTTCCTCTGACGGAAAGGGCATTTTCTTTGCCTACGAAGGGGATTCAGCAGATGGTAGGGACTATATTGCGTCGGCTGTTGCCAATGGCGCTAAAGCGGTGGTGTATGAGTCCAAAGGGTTTGCTTGGGATCCGAAGTGGCAGGTTCCGCACCTAGGCGTCAGTGGCTTGAAAGAAAATGCAGGGCCTATCGCATCGGCCTTCTACAGGAATCCTGTTTCGACCATGTTGGTGATTGCGGTGACAGGAACCAATGGTAAGACGTCTTGTACACAATGGATTGGTCAGGCGTTATCAAACCTTGGTCGCAAAACAGCAGTTATCGGAACGCTTGGGATTTCGATATTTGAAAAAGGTGTTGCAGGTATCCCGATGGAGACAGGGTATACGACACCAGATCAAGTTCAACTGCAGCGTCATTTGGCGCACCTGCGCGATAAAGGCGTAACTTGTGTTGCGTTAGAGGCTTCATCTATTGGTATCGACCAAGGCCGGTTAAATGGACTCGTGATAGACCTTGTGATGTTTACCAATTTCACGCGCGACCATTTGGATTATCACAAAGATATGGCTTCTTACTGGGAGGCTAAACGTCGTCTATTTGATTGGCCTGGGCTAAAGCATGTGGTCTTGAACCTTGATGATGCGATGGGCTTTGGTCTAGCGGGCGAATTGAAGGATAGGCTTCCAGTGACGGGCTATACGTTGGAAAACGTTGATGCTGGGGTTCCTGCGCTTTGTGCAACATCGATTGGTTATACGGAAGAGGGCTTGCAGTTCACTATCCGGGCAGGTGAAAAGACTGCGGATATCGCCCTTGGGCTGGTTGGCCGATTCAATATCAGCAATATCTTAGGTGTTTTGGGAATTTTGCTTGCGGCAGACATTCCTTGGGAAGATGGTATCGCTGCTATTAAGATTATTTCGGCTCCGCCTGGACGCATGCAACGTATTGGTGGCAAGGATGTGCCTTTGGTTGTTGTTGATTTTGCGCATACACCGGATGCGATGGAAAAAGGACTTGATGCATTGCGTCAAGTCGCAACGTCCAGGGGCGGCAAACTTTGGTGTGTATTTGGCTGTGGTGGTGATCGTGATTCGGGTAAACGCAGCCAGATGGGGGCGGTTTCTGAAAAAGCAGACAATGTGATCTTAACGAGCGACAACCCGAGGAGCGAAAATCCACAGGAAATCATCCAGCAGATTATGTCAGGGATGAAACAAATGCCTGTAGTAGAACCTGATAGGGCCAAGGCGATAGACAAAGTCATCCATGAAGCATCCGAGCGTGATGTGGTCTTCTTAGCAGGTAAGGGGCATGAGGCCTACCAAGAGATTAAGGGTGTTAAACATCCATTCCTTGATGCTGATTATGTAAGAGCGGCTTTGGATAGGCGCCGTGCTTCAACGAAGGTTGAAGGTATACAGGGAAGTCTTGCTGACATTAAGCAATGGGTTGATGGTGCAGTGGTCAATGGTGACGCCCAGTTTGTTGGCGTATGTACAGATACACGCAAAATCATCCCAGGAAGTCTTTTTGTGGCATTAAAAGGCGAGAACTTTGATGCACATTCCTTTTTGCCGCAGCTGATTGGAAGTAACGTTGCTGCAGTGGTTGTACAAAAGATTCCAGAAGGCTTTGCGCTGCCAGCAGTAGTGGTGCCCGATACGCGGGTAGCCTTAAGTCAGATAGCGGCTGGGTGGCGGAACCGTTTCGCCATTCCAGTCATTGGTGTCACTGGCAGTAATGGAAAGACGACAACCAAAGAAATGGTGGCATCTATCCTTAAAGATGCCTTTGACGGTGATGTTTTAGCGACGGCGGGGAACCTGAACAATGATATTGGGGTACCGCTGACATTATTCCGGTTGGATCAATCGCACCAAGCTGCTGTGATTGAGATGGGGGTCAACCATCCAGGCGAAATGCTTGGGCTTGCGGTAACAGCCTCTCCAACGGTGGCGTTGGTCAACAATGCACAGCGTGAGCATCAGGAATTTTTTGATGGGGTTGAAGGATCTGCCCGTGAGAACGGGACAGCAATCAGCCTGTTGCCCGAAGATGGCGTGGCTGTCTTTCCGGCAGATGAAGAATATACCCCTCTTTGGCGCGAGCTTGCCGGTAGCCGCAAGGTTGTGACGTTCGGATTCTCGCCTGAAGCAACGGTTAATGCTTCATACACGTTGAAAGATGGTTTCACGGAGATGGTGCTTACCGTTGATGGTGATGTGGCTGATGTCAGGTTGAAGACGCAGGGACGCCACAATGTTCGCAATGCGATGGCTGCTGCTGCGAGTGCTTATGCGGCTGGGATAGCCCTTGATGAGATTGTCCGTGGTTTGGAAGCATTCCAGCCTGTCAAAGGCCGGTTGCAGTACAAACGGGCGGCGAATGGTGCACGGTTGATTGATGATACCTATAACGCGAATCCAGATTCGGTCAGGGCTGCAATTGATGTACTCGCTGAAACGGGAGGACACACGGTTTTGGTGTTAGGCGACATGGGCGAAGTTGGGCATGAAGGCAAGCGTTTCCATGAAGAAGTCGGTGCTTATGCGAAGGCGCAGGGTGTCAGCTGCCTGTTAGGGCTGGGTGAGATGACAGCCCATGCTGTTTCTGCCTATGGGGATGGAGCTACACATTTTGGGACGGTTGAAGCGTTGGTTCAGGCTCTGAAGGCTGAAATGTCGCGTGAAAGCACTGTGCTGGTTAAAGGATCTCGTTTTATGGCGATGGAAAGGGTGGTTGATGCGCTGATGGCAGGAAAGGACGGTTTCTGAAATGCTTCTGTGGTTGGCGGATATTATCAGCGGAATTGATGGGCAGTGTATTACGGGAAGTGTGCCTATCCGTGGGATCCTTGCGGCCTTGACGGCTTTGGTCGTTGGGCTTGCTGCTGGGCCGGCCGTGATTCGTATGCTGGCAAGGCTGAAGTTTGGCCAGGCAGTCCGTACGGATGGGCCTCAGACCCACTTGGTCAAGTCGGGAACGCCGACAATGGGCGGTTTCCTCATCATGATTGCGATTGCGGCTGGAACGTTGCTTTGGTGTGATTGGTCGAATCGCTTTATCTGGGTCATCCTGCTAGTGACCTTGGGCTATGGCGCAATCGGATGGGTCGACGATTACCGTAAGGTTGTCTACAAGGATCCCAATGGGATGCGCTCCAAAGAAAAGTATTTCTGGCAGTCGTTGATTGGTGTTTTTTCATCGGTCTACCTAGCGTTTTGCCTGATGGGACACTCGAATGCGGAAGTCTGGGCGCTCTTTAAGTCATGGATATCCTCAGGGTTGTCCGCCAAGCTGCCTGAACAGATGGATTTTGTTCTGCCATGCATTACAACATTCGGTTATCCACTGGGCATCTGGGGATTCATGATTCTGACTTACTTTGTGATTGTCGGTACCAGTAATGCCGTCAACCTGACGGATGGTTTGGATGGGCTGACGATTGTGCCAACCATTCTGGTGGGCGGTGCATTGGGTGTCTTCGCCTATGTGTCCGGAAATCCGGATGCCGCATCGATTTTTGTAGTACCGCATATTGCTGGCACGGATGAATTGGTTATTTTCTGTAGTGCGATGGCAGGTGCTGGGTTGGCTTTCCTCTGGTTCAACGCCCATCCAGCACAGATGTTCATGGGAGATGTCGGCGCTTTGGCGCTGGGCGGTGCGTTGGGAACGCTTGCCGTTATCGTCCGCCAGGAAGTCCTTTTGGCCATCATGGGCGGCGTTTTTGTTGCAGAAACAATTTCCGTGATGTTGCAGGTTTCCTATTTTAAGTACACGAAGCGTAAATACGGCGAAGGCCGCCGCATTTTCCTGATGGCTCCCCTTCACCATCATTTTGAACAGAAGGGATGGAAAGAGACGAAGGTTGTTATTCGTTTTTGGATTATTACGATTGTCTTGGTCATGATCGGGCTGGCAACATTGAAGATGAAATGATGAAAATGACTGGAAAGAAGGTTCTTGTCTTGGGGCTGGGAGAATCCGGTCTTGCGATGGCGCGCTGGCTGGCTTGGTGCGGTGCCAGCGTGACTGTTGCCGACACGCGTAAAAATCCTGACAGGTTGCCACAGTTCCGGGAACAGGTTGCAGGCGGTGTTTTCCAAGGGGGTTCCTTTGAGAACCTGGTGCTGGACGGAATGGATATGGTGGCAGTCAGTCCAGGGTTAAGGCCAGATGTTGAGTTAAAGCCAATCCTTGCTTGGGCGGCTCAAAGCGGAGTGCCTGTTGTCAGTGAGATTGAGCTTTTCGCGCAGGCGCTTGCAGGGCTATCGGAGGAAAGGGGCTATCAACCTGCCGTTATTGCCGTTACAGGGACGAATGGTAAGACGACAACAACGAGCCTTACAGGGCATATGTGCCGGATGGCGGGTAAAACAGTCCAGCTGGCCGGCAACATTTCCCCTGCTGCATTGGATGTGCTGTTGTCGTGTATTGAAAAAGAGGATTTGCCAGAAGTTTGGGTACTTGAGCTGTCTAGTTTCCAGTTGTTTACCACGCAGACACTTGAGCCTGATGCCGCAACTGTTCTGAATGTGACGCAGGATCACTTGGATTGGCATGGGTCTATGCAAGCTTATGCCGATGCTAAGGAGAAAGTGTTTGGCCAAAAGACGGTTAGGGTTTTGAACCGTGAGGATAGCTATGTCATGGCAATGGCTGGAAATGGTGATAGACAGAATGTCACGTTTGGGACGGATGCGCCTAAAAAAGAAGGTGAGTTTGGGTTGCATGACGTTGATGGGATGGAATGGTTGTCGGTAGGTACACAAGATGGCATCAAGGACTTGCTATCGACAAGTGAATTGAAAATCCAGGGGCGGCACAATGCCTGTAATGCGCTTGCTGCACTGGCACTATGCCGTGCAATAGGACTGCCATTTGAACCGTTACTCCGGTCGTTGCGCGAATACCAGGGTGAACCGCATCGCGTTGAGTTGATTGCGACAGTTGGTGGCATCAAGTACATCGATGACAGTAAAGGCACCAATGTTGGCGCAACCCTTGCAGCAGTTAAGGGTCTGGGAAAAGAAGGTAAGAAAAATCTTCTCTTGATTGCAGGTGGGCTCGGTAAAGGACAGGATTTTTCACCGCTGTGCGATGCGGTGGCTGCGACGGTCAAGGCGGTGTTTTTGATTGGTAAAGACGCAAAAGTCATTCACGATGCATTGTCTGTGACGGATGTTATGCAAATTTATTGTGACAGCTTGGAAGAAGCGGTTGACCGTGCGACAGCCATGGCGGATGTTGGTGACACAGTATTGCTGTCACCAGCCTGCGCAAGCATGGATATGTTTAGAAGTTATGCACACCGTTCAGAAGTGTTTGTCGGGCAGGTTAAGGCAATAGGAGCTAAGGTAGAAGGGAGTGTGGCATGAAGGGATTCTTCCAAACCCTTAAGAATGTGAATTTGGCGGCATTTAAACCGCAATCGTTGAAGCAGTCTTTCAATGCTTGGCTTTATGCGCCAACAGCGAAGCCTTCTGCAGCCCGCGATGCGCAGATGATGCGTTGGGATAAACCGCTTTTGTTTGTTTCGTTAGCATTGATGCTCCTCGGTATCATCATGGTCTATTCTGCATCTATTGCCCTGCCAGATTCGCCAAAATACGCAAGCTATTGGGGAGAGCATTTCTTTGGCCGTCAAATCTTTTTTGTGGTGGCTGGATTGTGCGCTGGCTGGATGGCCTTCAGGGTTCATGTTGACAAGTGGCAGAAATGGTCCTGGTGGTTCTTTGTTGGTGCCATGGTACTTCTGGTGCTTGTCCTTGTGCCTGGTGTTGGTAAGGGTGTTAATGGCGCACATCGCTGGATTTCACTGAAGGTGATTAATATCCAGCCTTCAGAAATCATGAAGCTTGCGATGGTGCTTTTTGCTGCCAATTTCACGGTCAGGAACCAGCAGTACATGCATCGCCTGACCAAAGGCTTTTTCCCTATTGCCTTTTTCCTAATTATTGTTGGTCTTCTCCTGATGCTGGAACCCGATATGGGGGCGATGGGGGTGGTTTTCTGCATTGCCATGGGCATTCTCTTCTTGGGTGGTTTTAACCGTATTTGGTTTTCCGGCATGGTAGGTGTCCTAGGTTCCCTCTTTACGATGTTGATTGTGTTCTCGCCATGGCGCCGTGCCCGCTTCTTTGCGTATCTGGATCCATGGGACGAAGTCAATGCCTTGGGGAAGGGTTATCAGCTTTCCCATTCTCTGATTGCTTTCGGACGTGGTGGCGTTACGGGTGTTGGCCTTGGTGGTAGTGTTGAAAAACTGCATTACCTACCTGAAGCGCACACCGACTTCATCATGGCCGTTGTTGGTGAAGAGTTAGGACTGATCGGTGTCCTCGCCGTGATATTCATGTTTTACTGGATTGTCAAAAGGGCATTCAAGATTGGCCGTCAGTGCATCGCAATGGATAGGATGTATTCCGGTCTGGTTGCGCAGGGTATTGGTATTTGGATTGGTGTGCAGACCTTCATCAATATGGGGGTTAATTTGGGCCTTTTGCCAACAAAAGGTCTGACGCTGCCATTGATGAGTTATGGGGGGTCAGGGATTGTCATGAACTGCGTTGCCTTAGCAATCCTGCTACGGATTGACTATGAAAACCGGAAAGTCCTACGAGGGGGCATGAATTAAATGGCTGCAAAGCGACTGGTTATCATGGCGGCTGGAACCGGGGGGCATATCTTTCCGGGTTTGGCTATTGCTGCAACCATGCAAAAGGAAGGTTGGGAAGTGACATGGCTTGGCACCAACCACGGCATGGAAGGTAGGATTGTGCCTGAACATGGCATCGCGCTTGATACGGTTGATTTTGCAGGGCTGCGTGGCAAGGGGTTGGGACACATGATTAGCGGCGGCTTTAAGCTGATTGGTGCTTTTCTGTCTTGCCTTGGCATCATGGGACGTCGCAAACCTGATCTGGTGGTTGGCATGGGTGGCTATGTTACGGTGCCAGGCGGTATGGCTGCGAAAATGAAGGGAATTCCTGTCGTTGTCGTAAATGCTGATGCGGCTCTTTTACTGTCAAACAAGGCGCTGGCTTCGTCTGCTAGATATGTGCTTTTTGGTTTTCCTGGGAATTATGGGGACGTGGCCTCAAAGGCTGTATGTACAGGTAATCCTGTGCGTGAGGAAATTAAGGCGGTGTCAGTTCCTTCAGAACGCTATCCAAGTAGGACTGGGCGGCTTCGGATTCTGCTGGTTGGAGGTAGTTTGGGTGCCCAGGCTTTGAACGAGTGTATGCCTAAAGCGCTGGCGCTCTTACCTGAGGAAAAAAGGCCTGAAGTTATCCACCAAACAGGGCGGCAGCACATTGCTGGGACAAAGGAACACTATGCGGCAGCTGGTGTTCAAGCGCAGGTACTGGACTTCATCGACAATATGGGTGAGCGTTATGCCGAGGCGGATTTGGTAATCTGCCGTGCAGGCGCCATTACGGTTTCAGAACTGACAGTTGCGGGTGTTGCCAGCATTTTAGTGCCGTTTATTGCATCGAGTACGTCTCATCAGCGTGATAATGCCGTGTTTATGGATGCAGAAGGAGCGGCAATCCATTTGCCGCAGAAAGAAATGACGCCTCAGCGTCTTGCGGAACTGATTGAAGGGATGACTCGTGAGAAGTGCTACGCGATGGCACAGAAAGCCTATGCATTGGGCAGGCGGGATGCGAATGAGGCAATTGCCGCAATATTGAAAAAGGTTGCAGGCGGGAATGAGAAATGAAACACAAAGTTAGAAAAATCCATTTTGTCGGCATAGGCGGCAGTGGCATGAGCGGGATTGCGGAAGTGCTCCTAAATCTCGGTTATGAAATTACGGGGTCCGACCTGTCGAGCAATGCGTCCACCCGTCATCTTGCCGCTTTGGGCGCCAAGGTTATGCATGGCCATAAAGCGGAAAACGTTGAAGGAGCCGATGCAATCGTTGTATCGACTGCAATCAAGGAAGACAATCCAGAAGTCTTGGCTGGGCGTAAAAAGAATATTCCGATTGTGCCGCGTGCGGTTATGCTGGCGGAATTGATGCGCCTGAAAAAGGGTATCGCCATTGCAGGAACGCATGGCAAAACGACAACGACCAGTTTAGCAGCCAGTGTCTTGGCAGAGGGAGGGCTTGATCCCACTTTTGTGATTGGTGGACGGTTGAACAGTGCGGGTGCGAATGCGGGCCTTGGCACGGGTGAGTTCATTGTAGCGGAAGCGGATGAATCAGATGCGTCATTTTTGAACTTAACGCCGGTTATTGAGGTTATTACTAATATCGATGCAGATCATATGGATACCTATGGTCACGATTTTGCACGGCTTAAACAGGCGTTTATTTCTTTTACACAGAATTTGCCGTTCTATGGCCGGGTCATGCTTTGTATCGATGACCGTAATGTTCGTGAGATTCTGCCTTTGGTTTCTAAGCCGGTTACGACTTACGGCTTCCATGAAGACGCAGATGTTCGTGCAGTTGATGCCAGGGCCGAAGGGACTATGATGGTTTTTACGGCTTTGCAGCAGGGGCACGCGCCTTTGCCTGTTAGGCTGAACCAGCCAGGGATGCACAATGTCCAGAATGCCTGTGCAGTTATTGCAATTGCCCGTGAGTTGGGTGTGGACGATGCGGCTATTCAGCGTGCTATGGAGAATTTCACTGGTGTCAACCGGCGGTTTACGCGTCTAGGTAGGTTGAAACTCAAGAAAAATGATGGAACGACTGCTGAAATCGATTTAGTTGATGATTATGGCCATCATCCTGCTGAAATGACGGCAACAATTGCCGCTGCCAGGGCAGCTTATCCAGACAGACGCTTAGTTATTGCTTTCCAGCCACATCGCTATACACGTACCCGTGATCTGTTTGAGGATTTTGTACGTGTGCTTTCAAGGGCGGACATCCTGCTTTTAGGGGAAGTATATGCAGCAGGGGAGCAGCCGATTGTAGCGGCAGATGGTAGGACATTGGCAAGGACAATTAGGCTGGCTGGCAAGGTCAACCCCGTCTTTGTTGAAGATATCAATGAAATGCCGAAAGTCCTGCTCAATATTATCAGGGATGATGATGTTGTGATGACGATGGGTGCAGGATCGATAACAACGGTTGCCGGCATCTTGAAAGATCAGGCACTGGAACAATGAATGGAGTCATCAGGAGATTGTATGGTGGGCGCAATGAAAGAAAATGATTTTGGAAAAGTAGGTGTCCTTTATGGTGGCAAGGCGGCTGAACGTAAGGTGTCGCTGGTATCCGGTGCTGCGGTCTGTGAAGCATTGAAAAGTAAAGGTGTAGATGCCCATTTGTTTGATACAGGTGAAAAAGATGCAACGGCTCTTCAGGCAGAAAACTTTGACAGGGTCTTTATTGCATTGCATGGCCGTTATGGTGAAGATGGTTGCATCCAAGGGCTCCTTGAAGTACTCGGTGTACCTTATACCGGATCGGGTGTCATGGCGTCTGCTATTGCCATGGACAAGGTTATGACAAAACGGCTGTGGATTGCCCAAGGGTTGCCGACACCACGCTACATGGAATTACACGCTGATTCTGATCCATTGGAGGTCGTTGAATACCTGGGATTGCCGTTAATAATCAAACCTGCTCATGAGGGGTCAACAATTGGCCTAACGAAAGTAACATCACCAGATCAGATTGAGGAAGCCTATGCCAAAGCGGCGGAAATGGATACTTCAGTTTTAGCGGAGGAATTCATCGCTGGTATGGAATTTACCTGTGCGGTATTGGAGAGGGACGGAGTTGCGACGGCTTTGCCTATGATCAGGATTATCGCACCGGGAGCGAATTACGATTACCACAATAAGTATTTCAGTAATGAAACGCAGTACTTGTGCCCATGTGGATTGGATGCAAGTCTTGAGAAGGCAATTCAGGAAGATGTTGTGAAGGCCTATAAAGCGCTGGGTTGCCGGGGCTGGGGACGTGTTGACGTGATGTTACGTGAGCGTGATGGTAAGTATTTCCTCTTGGAATTGAATAGCTCGCCCGGGATGACTGGACATTCATTGGTTCCGATGGCAGCGCGTCAGGTGGGGCTTGATTATCCAGATTTGTGCGTAGAAGTTCTGAAGAGCGCGACGTTGGATTATGCTCGGTAAAAGGTTGTCAATTTTTGGTTGAGCAATGTGGAATAACGTCAAGTTACTGCGAAGGCTGTCAAACTTCTTCTTCTGCCTGTTTTTCGTGGCAGTGGTCGTTGGTGTCTGCGCCTGGTTGCTGAAAAGGCCGGTTTATTCGCTAGAGCTTGTAAAAGTTTCGTCAATGGATGGCAAGCAGCTTGACCATGTCAGTGACATGACGATTAGGAACATTGCGATTCCTGAAATCAAAGGGAATTTCTTTACGACAGACCTTGAAGAAGTCCGTCGGGCGTTTGAGGCCGTTCCTTGGGTACACAAGGCAAGTGTCCGCAGGGAGTGGCCTGATAAGTTGGTTGTGGCGCTTGAAGAACATAAGTCCTTGGGGACGTGGGGCGACGAAGGGCGTCTCCTGTCGACTAAAGGAGAGGTTTTTACGGCCAATATGGCAGAGGCAGAAGCGGGCGTGGACAGTAACCTGAAACGGTTTTATGGGCCGGATGGTAGTGGCCGTGAAGTCTTGGCACAGTATAGGGAATTTTTGACGCGATTGGCAGAAGTCAATTTGGTACCGGTTGAGGTCAGGCTCTCAGACCTTTATTCGTGGTCTGTCAGGATGGATAACGGCATGTTGGTCGTATTTGGCCGTGATAAGGAACCACGTCCTCTGCCCATGATGGTTGACCGTTTCTTAAAGATATATCCGAGGTTGATCCAGAAGTTTGGGAACAGGATAGCCCGCATAGATATGCGTTATGCCAATGGGATGGCTGTAAGGCTTAAGGGTGCTGCGCGTGCAGGTGGACAGGATAATGAAAGCGAGTCCGAAGAAGGGGCTCAGGAAGAAGTTCAGTAGGTGTTTGTGCTATGGCGAGTGAAGAAAAGAAGACAATTGTTGGGTTAGATATCGGGACATCGAAGATTGTTGCGGTTATTGCCGAAGTGCGCCCAGATGGGCGTCACGAAATCATTGGTCTTGGACAGAGTGATTCCAAGGGGCTTAAAAAAGGTGTTGTCGTTAATTTGGACAATACCGTTAAGTCGATTGAAGCGGCCTTGACGGAAGCCGAGAATATGGCGGGCATTAAAGCCGATGTCGTGTGTGTGGGCGTTGCGGGTGGGCACATTAAAAGCTTCAATTCGTCCGGCATGGTCATGTTGAAGAACAAGGAAATTACGCAGTGGGATGTCGACCGTGCGCAAGAAATGGCCAAGTCAGTGAATCTTCCGGAAGGTCAGCAGTTTATCCATGCAGTGACCCAAGAGTACATGGTCGATGGGCATGAAGGCGTCCAAGATCCGGTTGGGATGAGTGGGATGCGGCTTGAGGTGAAAGCGCATATTGTGTCAGGTTCAGTTGCCGCAGTAGAAAACATTATCAAGTGTGTCCGCCGTTGCAAGTTGGATGTGGCTGATTTGATGCTTCAGCCGATTGCGTCGGCCGATGCGGTTTTGAGCCAGGATGAAAAGAAGATGGGCGCCGTATTGATTGACATCGGGGGCGGTACGACAGACCTGGCTATTTTCACGGATGGTGTCGTCCGTCACACGGAAGTCATCCCGATTGCGGGCGACCAGGTGACCAACGATATTGCGATGATTTTCCGTACGCCTGTCGCTGATGCAGATGAAATCAAACTGCGTTATGGTGTTGCCCTGCAGTCTTTGGTCAGTCCTGATGAACAGGTTGTAGCGCCTGGGATTGGTACACAGCCAGCTTCCCGCTATCCACGTCAGTTGTTGGCTGCAATCATCGAGTCGCGGATGGAAGAGCTCTTCAAACTGGCAAAGGATGTGATAGAAAAGTCCGGTTATGCAAGCCAGATTGCATCAGGCATTGTCCTGACTGGAGGCACGATGTTGCTTCCAGGTATGTTGCAGTTGGCTGAGCGAGTTTTTGACAGGCCTGTCCGACTGGGTGTCCCCCAGTATACGGGAGCTCTTGCTGATGTGGTGAACAGCCCGCGCTATTCAACGGTTCATGGGCTTTTGATTGAGGCAAAACGTCAGTATGACAAAGGGTTGGTACCGGTCACACAGCAGACGGCAAGCAACGCTTTCTTTAGAAAGCTAACGGGTTGGTTCTGGGGAAATATCTGAATTAGTTATAGAAGATTAGACAACCCCATGATTAAGGTGGGGGAAGTATTACAGGAGCAGAAATATGGAATTTGACATGGTTGAGGATAACATCAATCTTGGTACCGTCATCAAGGTTGTCGGCGTTGGTGGTGCTGGGGGTAATGCTGTCCAGCATATGATCAACAAAGGGGTATCTGGCGTGGAATTCATTGCGGCGAACACGGATGCACAGGCATTGTCCCACTCCAGTGCAGATAATGTTATCCAGATTGGTGAATCGGGGCTTGGAGCCGGTATGCGGCCAGACATTGGTCGTAAATTGGCGGAAGAATCCCGCTCCAAGATTGAGGAAGCATTGCGTGGTGCCCATATGGTCTTTATTGCTGCCGGGATGGGCGGTGGTACCGGAACGGGTGCTTCACCGGTTATTGCAGAGGTTGCAAAGTCCCTTGGCGCTTTGACAGTTGCAGTTGTCTCCAAGCCATTTTCGTACGAAGGGGCAAAGTGTATGGAGATGGCGGAAGAAGGTCTTCAGGAACTCAGTCAGCATGTTGACTCCTTGATTGTCATTCTGAATGAGAAACTAGAGGAAATCTATGAAGACGACAGCATGGTTGAGTGGTTCCAGCATGCTGATGATGTCTTGAATAATGCGGTTGCAGGTATTGCTGAAATCATCAATGTCCGTGGTCATATCAATGTCGACTTCAATGACGTGAAGACGATTATGGCTGAACAGGGTAAGGCCATGATGGGTACCGCTGTGGCAACAGGTTCCGACCGTGCTGTGACCGCTGCTCAGGAAGCGGTTTCTTCCCCTCTGTTGGATGGCATCAACCTGTCTGGTGCCCGTGGTGTTTTGGTTAACGTTACCGCAAGCAAGAGCCTCAAAGGTAAGGAAATCCGTCAGGTTATGGCGGTTGTCCGTGAATTCGCATCTCCAGAAGCGACGATTGTCCAAGGTGTTGCATTCGATGACTCCATGGGCGATGACCTGCGCGTGACCGTTGTTGCAACAGGTCTGGACAAACTCAAGCCGAAGGCTCCTGCAAAGGCTACCGAAACCCAGGCACAGCAGCCACAGGTTCAGGAAGCGTCTCAGTCAGCAGTAGAGGCAGCTGCACTTGCTGTTCAGGAAGAAGTTCCGCAGGTTGATATTGGAGCTAAATCCGTTGGCGATGTCGTACAGGGCCTGAAAGAAGGTGGTATGGATACTTATGACATTCCATCTTTCCTGCGTGACCGGATGAAGTAAGGAAGCGGGAAGGCAACAGAGGCTCCTGTTGTTGCCTTCCTGTTACAGAAGTTCACAGTTTGCCGGATGGTTTTATGCTAACTTCTGTAAGGACAGGGGAAGAAGATTTAAAATTATCAGGTTATAGATGAGGTTGGGGGCTTTAAGCTCCTTTTATGTCGAGATTATGCTGAAACAACGGACAATCCAGCGGGCTACGACGACGGTTGGTATCGGCCTGCATTCCGGTTACAAGGTGAAGCTTACGTTACGTCCAGCAGCGCCTGGGACAGGTATCGTTTTCCACAGGACAGATTTGAATCCCCAAGTGACCATTCCTGTGAGTGCAGAAGCTATTGGTGAAACAATGCTGGCGTCAACCCTTGTTAAGGATGGAGTCAGGATTTCTACAATCGAGCATTTGATGTCAGCTTGTTGTGGTTTGGGAATCGACAATTTGCATATTGATGTTAGTGCTGAAGAGATTCCGATTATGGACGGGTCTGCTTCCACATTTGTTTTCCTGCTCCAGCAGGCAGGCTTAAAGGAACAGGATGCGCCTAAGAAATACATCCATCTGAAGAAGACGGTCGAGGTCACCGAAGGCAAACCTGGTGATGAGAAATGGGCAAGGCTTGAACCTTACAATGGTTTTAAGCTCGACTTTTTTATTGAATTCAATCATCCCGCCATCAAGTCGACGCACCAGCGTGCGGTTGTTGATTTTGGACGGGATTCCTATGTTCGTGATGTGTCCCGCGCGCGGACTTTCGGTTTTGTGAAGGATGTTGAGCTGCTGCGTAGCATGGGACTTGCACGGGGTGGTTCCCTTGAGAACGCCATCGTCATGGACGAGTATCACATCCTGAATGCTTATGGGTTGCGCTATGAGGATGAGTTTGTGCGCCATAAGATCTTGGATGCAATCGGTGACCTTTATAACATTGGGATGCCAATGCTCGCATCCTATACGGCACATAAGTCGGGACACGCCTTAAACAACCAGCTGATCCGGCAGCTTTTGGCACAGCCTGATGCCTATGAGGTGGTTTCCTTTGATAATGAGAAGCAGGCACCAGCCGATATGGTTGAACGTTCAAACCTCGAATGGGTACCGGCTTAAGGTTAACGGCGTTTCAGGAGGTTTTTGACGGCGTCTTTCAATGTTGACTGGGCGCCGTTTTCATCCAGGTTTCTGTAAAGGGCTTCGAAAGAAGCCCTTGCTTTTTCTGAAAGGTGCTTTTCTCTTGCAGGAGGTCTCTCATTGTTTGGAATTCTGTCCAAAACGACCTTGAATCGGAGTTTTGAAACGTCCCATCCGCGTATGGCAAGGCCTTGCATAAGGAGCGATGAGTTTAATTTGACCCGGGCCATCATCGACTGGTTGGGTACGCCAATGGAGAGGACGCCATTTTCAAAATTGAGGATGCTGCATTGGTTAAACCACTGTGGCATGAGTTTGGTGCAGTCCGCTTTGATGGCGGCATATTTGTTGGCGATCCTAAAGAGGCGGTCCATTTTGGCCTCGCCGTTTAGGTAGGAGGTCGGTGCTGAGAAGGAGCCTTTTTTTTCCATTATCGGATGAGTGGTCGCAAGCAATGTCAGAGACTCTAAACATACCGTACAGTGGTGGGAGAAAACAACCCTTTGTCCTTGAAAATCGTGTGGATTGACCTCATTGTCTGCTGGGTACGCGTTGATGTTGCTTAAAGCCGTTTAACGATGAAAATGGCATGATAGAATGTAACATTACGCATTTTCTGCCCTGGATTTTCAGACAGGGCTTGTTGTTGTGCGGGTTGCTTTGTCAGTCCGCTTAATTTGATGGATGTGTCATGTCCTTTCTTACCAGTATATTTGGTAGTCGGAATTCCCGTCTGCTGAAGCGTTACGGGAAGACCGTAACACAGATTAATGCTTTGGAACCTGCCATGGAGGCGCTCTCGGACGAGGAACTCCAGGCTAAGACGCCAGAATTTAAGCGTCGTTTGGCCAATGGTGAATCTTTAGACAACCTGTTGCCAGAAGCTTTTGCAGTCTGCCGTGAAGCAAGTAAGCGTGTACTCAAGATGCGTCACTTTGATGTCCAGTTGATTGGTGGGATGGCGCTTCACTATGGCAAGATTGCTGAAATGGCAACTGGTGAAGGCAAGACACTGGTAGCAACATTGCCTGCCTACCTGAATGCATTGACGGGAGAAGGCGTACACGTGGTGACGGTCAATGACTATTTGGCACAGCGTGACGCGGAGTGGATGTCCCGTGTGTATGGGTTCCTTGGCCTGACGACCGGGGTCAATCTGCCAAGCATGAATCACGAACAGAAGCGTGAGGCTTATGCGGCAGACATCACCTACGGAACCAACAATGAATATGGGTTTGACTATTTGCGTGACAACATGGTCTATCACGTGAGTGACCGTGTCCAGCGTGGCCTTTCCTACGGTATTGTTGACGAGGTGGACTCCATTTTAATTGACGAAGCGCGTACGCCGTTGATTATTTCTGGCCAAGCGGAGGATTCCAATGATCTGTATGAACGGATCAATGAGATTCCGCCTAAATTGACTTTGCAGATCGGTGAAGAAACCAAGGATGGTAAAGGCAAGATTGAGGTTCCTGGCGATTATACGAAAGATGAAAAGACGCGCCAGGTCTATCTGACGGATGCCGGTTATGAGAAGGCTGAGAAAATCCTGTCTGAAATGGGGCTCCTGCAGAAAGGCGCTTCTCTTTATGACGCGGCACACATTATCTTAGTCCATCATCTGTATGCTGCTTTGCGTGCGCATGCGTTGTACCACCGAGATCAGCATTATGTTGTTCAGAATGGGGAAATCGTCATTGTTGACGAATTTACCGGACGTTTGATGGAAGGTCGTCGTTGGTCCGAAGGTTTGCATCAGGCGATTGAAGCCAAGGAACACGTCAAAATCCAGAATGAAAACCAGACATTGGCATCGATTACGTTCCAGAACTATTTCCGTATGTACAAAAAACTTTCTGGCATGACGGGTACTGCTGATACGGAAGCATATGAGTTCCAGGACATTTACGGTTTAGAAACGGTTGTTATACCGACGAACCGTCCAAATCTGCGTAAGGATGCATCAGACTTGGTTTACCGTTCTGAGGAAGAAAAATATGAAGCAGTTCTGGCGGATATCCGGGATTGTTATGAGCGGGGACAGCCTGTTTTGGTGGGTACGACATCCATTGAAAATTCAGAGCGGCTTTCTGCCTACCTCACAAAGATGGGGATTCCGCATAATGTGCTGAATGCAAAGCAGCATGCGAAAGAGGCCCAGATTGTTGCGCAGGCAGGTCGCCCTAAGATGATCACCATTGCGACCAATATGGCTGGCCGCGGTACCGATATTGTTCTTGGTGGTAATGTCGAAAAACAGGTTGAGTTTTTAAGAGCTGACGAAACAATCCCTGAAGCGGAAAAAGAAGCGCGGATCAAGAAACTTCAGGAAGAATGGCAGTCGTTGCATGATTTTGTCTTGGCGCAAGGTGGTCTACACATTATTGGCACGGAACGTCATGAGTCTAGGCGTGTGGACAATCAGCTGCGTGGCCGTTCTGCCCGCCAAGGGGATCCTGGTTCCTCGCGTTTTTACCTTTCGCTTGATGACGAACTTTTAAGGATATTTGCTGGTGACACGATGCGCAACATCATGAACCGGTTGAATATGCCATATGGTGAGGCCATTGAATCGAAACTTGTTACACGTTCGATTGAGTCCGCCCAGCGCAAAGTTGAAGGTCACAACTTCGATATGCGTAAGCAGCTTTTGAAGTATGACGACGTTGCCAATGACCAGCGTAAGGTACTTTACCAGCAGCGTAATGAGTTGTTGGAAATGGCAGATACCTCAGAATTGGCACGTGATTTACGTCACGGTACCTTTACGGATCTGTATCGTTCCTATGTCCCAGAAGAGTCTATTGAAGAACAGTGGGATATTACAGGCCTTGAAAAAGAGTTGAAGAATGTCTGGCAGATTGATATGCCGATGGCAAAGATGCTCGAAGAAAACAAGGCAATGACCGATGATGATCTCTTGGAAGAATTGCTTCGTGTTGTTGATAGCCGCTATGAAGCGAAGATTGATATGGTTGACCGCGAGGCATGGATTGAATACGAACGAGGTGTCATCCTTCAGAGTATGGACAATTTCTGGCGTGAGCATTTGTCATCCTTGGAACACTTGCGTAAAGGTATTCACTTGAGAGGATATGCACACAAGAATCCGGAACAGGAATACAAGTTTGAATCGTTCAAGCTTTTCGACCAGATGCTCAGGATGATCCGTGATGATGCGACGAAAGTACTTTTCTTGGTTCAGATCAGGACACGTGAAGAAGTAGAAGCCGAACAGTTGGCGATGGCGCAACGTGCAGAAGCAGAAAGGTTGGCATTGGAAGAAGCGATGGCAGCAGCGGCCGCTGCCCAGCAGGATCAGAAAATTACTATCAAGACCACGATTAGTGATGCCGATAGTGACAGTGGAAAGCAAGGAGGCAGTGTTCCACGTGTTGGTCGAAATGAGCCTTGTCCATGTGGTAGTGGCAAGAAATACAAGCATTGCCACGGTAAATTGGTATAAGCCCTGATAGGTAGGTAACAAAGGTTTTTTTGAAAGGATGGAAAAATGGCTGTGAATCTCCCGCTCCCTGTTGCATCTGAACTCAAGCCTGTTGATGGTCTTGAATTGGGTTATGCAATGGCTGCAATCAAGAAAGAAAACCGTAAAGACCTGTTGGTCATCCGTTTGTCTGAAGGCGCAACAGTTGCAGGCGTTTTCACGAAGAACCGCTTCTGTGCAGCCCCCGTGCATGTTTGCCGAGAAAACCTAGAAAGCGTTAAGGCATCAGGTAAGTCCATCCGTGCATTGATGGTCAATACAGGTAACGCCAATGCTGGGACTGGGGATCCAGGTTACCGGGATGCAATTGAGACAAGCTCTGCTTTAGCGAAGCTTTTGGGAGTTTCTCCTGAACAGGTGTTGCCGTTTTCTACAGGGGTTATCCTTGAACCGCTGCCTGCAGATAAGGTCGTCGCAGGGTTACCCGCTGCTGTAGCAGATCTCAAAGCAGATAACTGGTTGAATGCGGCGGAAGCCATCATGACGACGGACACCACGCCTAAGGCGTCATCACGGACTTTGGTGTTGGATGGTAAGACTGTGACCATTACAGGCATCTGTAAGGGGGCTGGCATGATCCATCCGAATATGGCAACTATGTTGGGATTCATGGCAACGGATGCGGCCATTCCACAGCCTGTCCTGGAGGGAATGCTGCAATATGCGGTCGATAAGTCCTTTAACTGCATTACGGTTGATGGAGATACCTCAACGAATGACTCCCTGATCATGATGGCAACTGGTAAGGTTGACGTAGGCATTACCGATGCGAAATCGGCCAACTATCAGGCGCTTTTGGATACCATAACCAATCTGGCACAGGAACTTTCCCAGAAGATTATCCGTGATGGGGAAGGCGCTTCTAAGTTCATTACGATTACCGTCGAACAGGGTAAGACTGAAGAAGAGTGCCGTCAGATTGCCTATGCAATCGCCCATTCGCCTTTAGTTAAGACGGCGTTTTTCGCCTCCGATCCTAATTTAGGGCGTATCTTGGCGGCAATTGGCTATGCGGGTGTTGAGGACTTAGACGTTGAGAATCTCAAGCTCTATCTCGATGATGTCTTGGTTGCTAAGGACGGTGGCCGTAACCCTGATTATTTGGAAGAAGATGGGCAGCGTGTTATGAGTAAGCCTGAAATCCTTGTCCGTGTTGTCTTGGGACGTGGTGAAGCGACATCAACAGTCTGGACGTGTGATCTGTCTCACGATTATGTGTCTATTAACGCGGATTACCGCTCATGATGGATAAGCTGGAGAAATTGCTGGAGCACGCTGATGCTGTGCTCACCCGTTTGGAAGCCGTATTGCCGGCAGCGCAAGGTGTTGCCCCGATCGACTGGAATACCCCAACTGCTGCTTATCGGTGGCGTCGGAAAAATGGTGTCGGTACCTTAAAAGCGATTGCGCATATTTCTCCAGTTGCGATGTCCGACCTGTTTTTCTTGGATCGCCAAAAAGCCCTGCTTGAACAGAACACCCTGCAGTTCATTCAAGGGAAGCCTGCAAACAACGTCCTGATGACTGGGGCAAGGGGGACGGGAAAATCATCCTTGGTTCGTGCTTGCCTGAACCGTTTTGCAGACCAAGGACTCCGCTTGATTGAGGTGGACAAGAATGATTTGATGGACTTGGATGATATTTCAGATCTGGTTGCATCCCGTCCAGAAAAATTCATTCTTTATTGTGATGACCTTTCGTTTGACGAAGGGGATAGCAGTTACAAGACATTGAAAGCGGCTTTGGATGGTAGCTTGTCAGCCCAGCCGGATAATGTGTTGATCTATGCGACGTCTAATCGTCGTCATTTGCTAGAAGAAAAGCAGTCGGACAACTTGGGTTACCATCTTGATGACAACGGTGACATCCATCCAGGCGAGACATCTGATGAAAAAATCTCGCTTTCCGACCGCTTCGGGCTGTGGTTGTCTTTCTATTCCTATACGCAGGATGAATACCTTGCCATTTGTAGGCATTGGCTGGAGTCGTTTGGTTGCCCAGAAGATATGATTGCGCAGTCTAGGACGGAAGCGTTGCAATGGGCTTTGCAACGGGGCTCTCGAACAGGGCGTACAGCCTACCAATTTGCCAGGGATTACGCAGGCCGGAATCTGTAGTGTTTGCGAAGGTAAAATATCTCAACAGCAACCGCATGAGGTTGCTGTTGAAAAAGGAGAGAATTAACGGGCGACTTTCGCACGGATATCTCTTTCATAGATGCGTTCTTCCTGGGACGTGCTGAATTCGACTCGGTGGATACGATCCCAGCTTCGGCATTCCCAGCCATAGGCGGAGTCTAGAGTGCAGTCTCTACCTAGTGAGCCATGCGAACCGCCATCTGTGACAGCAATCCAGCTTGCTCGGTTGCTGTTCCGACTGTATTGGCAGACACCAACTTCTTTTCTCCAACCATGGTGTTCAGTCGTAAATAATCTGCCGTGATCGTGGCATTTCAGTCTTTCCTTGGAGGCGCCATCATAGTATTTCACCTTTGACATATTGTATTTCATCATATAACCGCCATGATGGTGATGTCCCCTAGGTTGGGCGAATGCTGTTGCGCTTGCTAGGAGTATAGCGCCGGTAAGAAGTTTCTTGATCATGATGGGTTCCTTTATAAGTACAGGTATGCACCTAGAATTCTAGCAGAATATGGTTACAGAAATTCCGTAGAGGTTGTTCTTTTGAGTCTTCTTTTCTCAAATGAGTAATCGGTTATACTTTCGAAATCGATATTGACTCTCGACTCGATAGTGAGATGCATTTTGACAGTCATTTAGGGGAATTAAGGCCATGGCGGTAAATCTAAAAGAAAAGCTGGAAAAATGGAAAACCAAACTGCTTGATTTAAGTAAACGAAATCCTTTGCTGAACTTTAGGTTTCGCAAAGGAACGAATCTGAAAATTGTTGAGCCTCCCCTTTTTGAGCTTTGGGAAAGCTTTGTCCAGAAAGAACAGAAAATCACCTTCCCTTTGGTAACTGAAGAAGCGGCTGGCGTGACGGCGTCAGCAGAAAAACCGGCTACACGGACAAAGGCTCAACGTGATACGGTTACCGATGATACGCCTGGAGAACGCCAACGCGCCTTACGGAACCTAAAGAAAAAAGCACAACTTTTCCAAGAAGAGCAGGGTATTAACGTCCTCTATATGGCGTTTGGTTTTCTGCGTTGGAATGAGAAGAATGGTGCGAAGGTTTACTTCGATGCACCGCTCATTTTGGTGCCTGTTACGATTTCATGGGAAAACATCCGTGCGCCGTTTGTCCTTGGACTCCATGAAGATGAAATTGTCTTTAATCCGACATTGAAATTCATGCTTGAAGATACTTATGGATTGAAGGTGCCTGAATTCGAGCATGAGGCAGATTTAAAAGAATATATCGGTAAACTCAAGGAGATTTTGGATAATAAAGAGTGGAGCATCCAGGAAGAAGTCGGTGTCGGCCTGTTCCACTTCTTAAAGCTCAGCATGTATGATGACCTCAAGAAAAATGAAGAGGCTATCTTAAACAGTAAACTGATCCGTGCTATCGCGGGTGATAGTTCGGCTGTTGATTTCTCCATTCCAGACTTCAGTAACCTTGACGGATCTGATGAACTTTCTCCAATGAAGACCTTCCAGGTCGTTGATGCAGATTCTAGTCAGCAGGAGGCTGTCCTCTGCGCGAAGAAAGGGATCAGTTTCATCCTACAAGGTCCCCCCGGCACAGGGAAAAGCCAGACCATTACCAATATCATTGCTGAGTGCCTGGCGAACGGTAAGAAAGTCCTTTTCGTTGCTGAGAAAATGGCAGCGCTTGAAGTGGTTTACCGCCGCCTTGTCAATGTGGGATTGGGGGACTTCTGTCTGATTATGCACAGCCATAAGGCAAACAAGAAGTCCGTAATGAACCAGTTCGAGCAGGTTTTACATCGTTCGGAACAGAAAATCATCATCAAGAATGATGCTTATCAGGAACTCGTCCGTCTTGATAGCTACAAGCAGATTCTTAACAACTATTCTCGGGAAATCTATACCGAAATCAAACCACTCAATAAGACCATTTACGATGCATATGGTGAATTGACGAAACTTGAGAAGTATCCCGACTTGCCTTTTTCGATTGCGGATGTCCGTCAGATATCGGATAAGCGTTTCTTTGAACTGACGGAAACCCTTCAGACCTTGGTCAGGGGGCTCCAGGGGATGGATGGCGATCTCAGCAACAATCCCTGGTATGGCGCAAACCGGATTCCGGTTTTGACGAATGCACTGCGTCAAGGCATTGCGATGAACCTGCAGAATCTCCAGAGTGCGTCGAAGAAACTCATCGCTCTGGGTAACGAAATTAAGGCTCAGCTGGGACTGGATATTACGGAAAGCCATGCGGGTTTTGATGCTGCGCAGGGTATGCTGGCATCCATCCATGAGGCTCGGCAAGTACCGGCAGGCTGGCTTCTTGATGCGGATACGGCCTCGTTGGCAGATGAGATTGCTTACTGCAAGGATACGCAGAAAATTTTTGAGGGGGCGCGCCAGGAAATTGTCGGGTTGCATGATGCCTTACGCGCAGCGGATCCGCAAGCGGACTTCGGTGGTTTTGAAAAACTGTCGACAATGGCTTCCCTTAATGAACATCGCGATGCATTACGTGTTTTCATTGAGAATACTCCATCCTACAAGGCCCTTAGCGAGGCTGGTGACTTGAGTAGCGTAGAGAAGAACCTGGCAATGTTGCGTGAGCATGCCGACGCATACGCTGCAATCAGGGAAGGCGTCTTAGGAGAATTCGAGAAAGACATCTTAACGCTTGACTGCGATACCTTGTACCGTAAGTTCAGGACGGATTACGATTCCATGTTCAAGCTTTTTAATTCTGATTACCGGAATGACAAAAAGCTGATAGAGAGCATGAGCATTAGGGTTGGGGCTGAACTTTCTGATGAACATATCATCGATGTATTAGGCAAGTTACGCCAGATGAAAGAACATAAGGTATTCCTCCAGGAAAAAGAACCGATGGCGGCACAGCTTTTCGGGAGTGCCTATCAGGGAGTCGATACGGATTTTGCGGCATTGGAAAAGGGGATTGCCGCTTTCAAATTGTTACAGGCCTGCCAACAGAAATTGAATGCCTTACAGACTTATGTCGGTATCTTCGATGATCAGGATGCTACGTTACGCCAGCACTACGAAGGGTTGTATACCGGCATGGAAACGGATTGGGACGATGTCCGTGGTGCGTTGGAATGGGCGAATGGATTCAGGAACGCCATTGCGCCTATGGCAGATAGGGAAACCTTGGTTCGTAAGGTCTGTGAAGAGAGTGAGGCGACCAAATCGCAGGCAGCTGCCTTCCTTACCAAGCTTAAGGAGGAAATGGCTGGATATACGGCCTATAACACGGGCTTTACCCAGTTGTTCGACAATCCAGACAGTTTTTACCACTTGTCATTTAATGAGCTCAGCCAGCGTTATGAGGCGTGCTTAAACGGCATGATGCAACTGCAGGATTGGATCGACTATCGGGGCGCCGCTGCCAAATGTGCCCAATCTGGGCTTGACGATTTCATGAAGCAGTGTGAAGCAGCCAAACTGCCCAATGACCAGATTGTGTCTACATTCCAGAAACGGTTCTATAACCTCTGGCTGGATAGCGTCCTGCCTGAATATCCTTCCGTCGCGACATTCCGTCGTAAGCAGCAGGATGCGTTGATTGCTGAATTCAAGGCGTTGGATAAGAAGCAGTTTGATGTTGCCCGTAACCGTATCAGTGCAGAGCTGACCAATAAGCTACCATCGTTCAGTGCATTCACTTCAGGGGGTGATGAAATCAGTATCCTGAAGCGTGAACTGGCTAAACAGCGCCGGATTATGCCCGTCCGCAGGCTGTTCCAGAAAATCCCGAACCTTGTCCGGATGCTGAAACCCTGCCTGATGATGTCACCGTTGACAGTCAGCCTTTTCCTTGAATCCAAGGACTTCATCTTCGATACAGTTATCTTTGATGAGGCTTCTCAGGTTTGTACAGAAAATGCCCTTGGTGCCATTGTCCGTGGCAAGCAGGTCATTATTGTCGGTGACAGTAAGCAGATGCCGCCAACCAGTTTCTTCAACGTTTCTGCTGATGGCAATTTTGACGAATACGATGAAGAGAATGAGGAAGCCAATGATGTCTTTGAGTCTCTCCTTGATGAAGCATCACTTTTGCCAGAAAAGACATTGTTGTGGCATTACCGAAGCCGTCACGAACACCTGATTGCCTTTTCCAATGCTGAAATCTATCAGAACCGGTTGGTGACCTTCCCTTCCTGGATGGCTGAGATGCCTGATATTGGGGTGGAATATGTCCATGTTCCTGACGGTGTCTATGACCGTGGCGGTAGGAAAGGGAACGCTATCGAGGCGCAGAAAATAGCGGAGATGGTCTTTGCGCATTTTGAGGCTTGCAAACAGGGACGCTTCAATCGGTCATTGGGCGTCATTGCCTTTGGTATCGTTCAGCAGCAGGCGATTGAGGCAGCATTAAGGCGTTTACGTTCAGAACATCCAGAATATGAGGAGTATTTTAATGAAGGGGTTGAAGAGCCATTCTTCGTTAAGAGCCTTGAGAATGTCCAAGGTGACGAGCGCGATACCATCATCTTCAGTATTGGTTATGCTAAAGGTCCTGACGGCAAGATGGTCATGAACTTTGGGCCTCTGGGGCAACAGGGCGGCGAAAGGCGTTTGAATGTCGCTATCACAAGGGCTAAATTTAATATCAAGCTTGTCGGTTCCATCCTGCCAACCGATATCGATGTCAGCCGCATCACGACAGAAGGGCCGAAGCTTCTGAAAGCTTATATGGAGTTTGCTATTCAAGGACAGCAGGCGCTGTTACCAGCAGCCAAGGCAAATGCCAGCCAGGAAGAACCGCTGGAAACGGCGATTCATGACCTGCTTGTCTCGAAAGGTTATCAGGTCGATACCCAGGTTGGTTGTTCTGGTTACCGTATTGACCTTGCTGTCAGACATCCAGATTACTCGGGTTGCTATGCGATTGCTATCGAATGTGACGGTGCTTCGTACCATGCCGCGAAAACCGCCCGTGAAAGGGATCGTATTCGTCCGGATGTCCTGCAGGGTATGGGCTGGAAGACCTACCGTATCTGGTCACCTGACTGGGTCAAGGATCCCCAGGCAGAGGGACAGCGCCTGATTGAGGCGGTGGAAGATGCCATCAAGAATTTCAAGTTGGATATCGCCCCACCGGTCAAGCCACCAGTCAAGACTGAAGGGGGCGAAACACCGAAAGAAGAAGAGATGGTTGTCGTTACGGCTGCAGAAGAAACCGATACGGCGAATCCGTACCATTTCGATCCAGCGCCTGAAGTTGTAGTGCCATCCACGATGTCGCCGAAAGGCCCGTTTGGCAGGCAGACCTGCCTGAAGTACCTGATTACTACCTACTTCCCGGTTCATGTGGATGTGCTTACCAAAGCCATCTATGCCGGTGTGCCAAAGATTACGCCTGCGATGAAAGCAGAGCTTCAGGCAGACATGAAGCTGATTGAGGATAATGACCTGTATAAACGAAAAGGCGATTTTTTCTATCCACCTGTTATTAAGGAGATGCCAGCTAGGTTGAAAGGTGACCGCATGATTACTCATATCGCCCAGGACGAAATCCAGGCAGCATTGCTTAAGGTTGCGAAAACGCGTGTCGGTATCAATCAGTCGGCGTTGATTACGGAAACGGTGCATGGTTTTGGTTTCAAACAGAAGACGCCGAAATTAAACGAGGTTTTCACGGCCGCCTTTGAAGATTTGGTTTCGCGGGGTAAGGTCAGCAAGGATGAAGAAGGTATTGTTTCCGTACTCTGAATGATTCCCTGATAGGAGAAAGTGATGAGACTTTTGAATACGCTGTTTGCAATGCTGCTTTCCGTACTGCCTTTTTGTGCGCAGGCTGACGCCATCAGTGACAAGTTGGAAGGCACATGGGTTGAGACGAGACAGTTTAAGGATTACCCGAGGTCTGTCCTGTCTTTTTCTGGGAAAAAGCTCCAAATTGAGCATATGTTTGATGAGCCTGTGACCGTTGAATACAAGGTGACAGAGCAGAAGGCCGATGAGTTTACAATCACCTTTGAATTCTGGCATAAGGTCAAGCGCGGTAACGGGCGGATCATCGATCAGCGTGAAGGTAGAGAAATTCGTTACCATGTTGAGGGTGGGCGTCCCATCCTGTCTGAGATGGAATTTGAATATGATGGGCGTGGGCTGATTGTTTTTGGGGAATTCCTGCGTAAAGATGATTTTATCGACGGCTTTGAGTCGGAGCTCAGGAAAAGCCTGAACAACAGGGAAGCGCCTAGCATGGTGAAGATGGGGGAATGATTTCAGAGAAGGAGGACGATGTGAGTGCCCAAGTTTATATCAAGGCCATCAAGAAGCTGGAAGAAGTGAAAGTGATGTTGCAGTCGGAGATGGATCAGTCCAACAGTTTGTTGCTTGACCGCTTGGACGATATCGATCGGTTGCAGTCTTCGTTGCTTTGGAACCTGTTCCTGGCATCCCAGCAGAGGTATACGCTTGAGGATGTCCTGAAGATGTCTGATGCGTAAGAGCCGCTTATAGCTGAAGTCCAGACTAGAGGCCAAAAAACGGCAGCCTTTATCAGGCTGCCGTTGCCGTGTTGATGCCCGGCTTAGTTTACATTGCGGTGAGCTTTGCCAGCTGGTCATTGAGTTTTTCCAGTGTGGCGGTGTAGTCCTGCAACCGTGTGCGTTCTTGGGCGACTACTTTTTCAGGTGCCTTTGAAACGAAATTCTGGTTGGCAAGCTTGCCATTGATTTTTCGGATTTCGTTTTCAATACGGGCTTTTTCTTTGTTGAGCCGTTCGGTTTCAGCGGCAACATCGATTTCGACCTTGAGCATGAGCTTAAGGGTACCAACGATGGAGACAGGCGCTGGGGACTGAGGCAGGGTAGGCGTGATGTTGACCTCTTCCAGTTTACCCAATGCTTTCAGGTGGGGGATAAAAGACGGGATGTTGCCGGCTTCCGGCGCTTCAATGAACAGGGGAACGCGTTTTGCTGGAGAGAGTTGCATTTCGCCACGCAGGTTGCGTGTGCTGTCCACCAAGGCCTTGCACTGTGCCATCCACTGGTCAGCTTCTTCGTCAATCAGGCTTGGATCTGCTTCGGGGTAGGCCTGCAGCATGATGGTCTCACCGGATTTACCAGCCATTGGGGCGACAATCTGCCAGAGTTCCTCGGTAATGTACGGGATGATTGGGTGTGCCAGGCGCAGGATTTTTTCCAAGACGTTGAGTAGCGTGTAGCGTGTAGCGCGTTGCTGAGCTTCATTGCCTTCTTGGATCTGGACTTTAGCCATTTCAACATACCAGTCGCAGTATTCATCCCAGATGTAGCGGTAGATGGCGTTTGCGATGTTGTCAAAACGGTATTCGGCATAGCCTTTTTCAGTTTCTGCAGAAGTACGTTGGAATAGGGACTGGATCCAGCGGTCTGCTAAAGAGAATTCCATTTCCTTGTTGTCGCCGAACCCACAGTCTTGACCCTCTGTGTTCATTAGGACGAAACGGGTTGCATTCCACAGTTTGTTGCAGAAGTTGCGGTAGCCTTCGCAACGGTTCATATCGAAGTTGATGTTGCGGCCCAAGGAAGCATAGCTTGCCATTGTGAAGCGCAAGGCGTCGGAACCAAAGGATGGGATGCCTTTTGCGAATTCCTTGCGCGTTGCTTTAGCAATCGCCTCTGCCTTCTTGGGGTTCATCAGGTTCTGGGTGCGGCTCTTGACCAAAGATTCCACATCGATACCATCAATCAGGTCGATAGGGTTTAATGTATTGCCTTTGGATTTGGACATTTTCTGTCCCTGTGCATCGCGAACGAGTCCATGTACATAGACGACCTTGAATGGGATCTTGCCGGTGAAGTGCAACGTCATGATGATCATGCGGGCAACCCAGAAGAAGATGATGTCAAATCCGGTGACCAGTACGGATGATGGGAGGAACAAGCGGGATTCCACTGTGTCTTCAGGCCAGCCTAGGGTGGAAAACGGTACCATTGCAGAAGAGAACCAGGTGTCTAAGACATCTGGGTCACGTCGTAGCGTTTTGTTTCCTGCTTTTGCCTGAGCTTCTTCTTCAGTGCGGGCAACGTAGATGTTGCCTTCGTCATCGTACCAGGCGGGAATTTGATGACCCCACCAGAGCTGGCGTGAGATGCACCAGTCTTGGATATTGTTGAGCCACTGGTTGTAGGTGTTGGTCCAGTTTTCAGGCATGAATTTGATTTCGCCGTTGGCCACTTTTTCTAGGGCAACTTCAGTGAGTGATTTACCCGGGAAGAAAGTTCCCTCTGGAGCGGGTTTGCTCATCGCGACAAACCATTGGTCGGTGAGCATTGGTTCAATGATGACGCCGGTGCGGTCACCTCGTGGCACCATGAGTTTGTGTGGGTCAATGCGGACGAGATAGCCCTGTGCTTCCAGGTCGGCGACAATCTGTTTACGTGCGGCGAAGCGATCCATGCCTTGGTAAGCTTCAGGACCGTTTTCGTTGATTTTTGCATCTAAGGTAAAGATGTTGATCGGATCCATCTGGTGACGCATGCCGACGGCATAGTCGTTAAAGTCGTGCGCTGGCGTGATTTTCACGCAACCTGTACCAAAGTCTTTGTCAACGTATTCATCCGCAATGACAGGAATCTGGCGGCCTGTTAAAGGCAGGATGAGCATTTTGCCTACAAGGTCTGCATACCGTTCATCCTGCGGATTGACGGCGACGGCTACGTCGCCCAGCATTGTTTCAGGGCGGGTGGTGGCGACTGTCACGGATCCAGAACCATCAGCAAACGGGTAACGGATGTGCCACATGGAACCGTTTTCTTCTTCGGAGACGACTTCAAGGTCGGAAACTGCGGTGCCAAGGACGGGATCCCAGTTGACCAAGCGTTTGCCACGGTAAATCAGGCCTTCTTCATAGAGGCGGACAAAGACATCAGCAACGAGTTTGGAACGGTCTGCGTCCATGGTGAAGTATTCCCGATCCCAGTCCGGTGAAGTCCCCATGCGGCGCATTTGGCTGGTGATGGTGGAACCAGAATGCTCTTTCCATTCCCAGACTTTTTCCAGGAATTTTTCACGACCGAGGTCATGGCGGGAGATTTTTTGTGCGTCCAACTGGCGTTCCACAACAATTTGGGTGGCGATACCAGCATGGTCGGTACCGGGAATCCAAGCCGTGTTGAAACCTTTCATGCGGTGGTAGCGGATCAGGCCGTCCATGATGGTTTGGTTGAAGGCATGCCCCATATGGAGGGTGCCAGTGACATTGGGCGGTGGCAGCTGGATAGAGAAAGAAGGTTTGCTTTCATCGAGAGTTGCACGGAAATATCCGTTTTTTTCCCATGTGTCTCGCCAGCGTTTTTCAATTTCTAGTGGTTCAAAAGACTTTGCCAGTTCCATAATACAAAGATGATTCTGTTGAAAATCAGTAATATCGCTCGAAAAAAAGTCTATTATAATAGGTGGATGATGGAGACGCATCCGAAAGATGCCGTTATAATTTCTCCGAACACTCAATATCAGAATGCTAGGGGTTCCAGCCATAAAGGTTGGGCGAGATTACACCCTCTGAACCTGATCTGGGCAATGCCAGCGAAGGGAAGCGTTAACGTGATGCAGTATGGTGATGCTGTAGGCCGAGATTCCCAAGCTGGATTGATGAATGTAAAGCTGAAGGAATCATATGAGCGACAAGCAGAAATTCTTATCCGCCACCGCAAAGGTCGATGAGGCGGCGGTTCAACCTTTTCCCAATTCGCGCAAAATCTATGTCGAGGGCTCACGTCCAGACATCCGCGTGCCGATGAGAGAGATTACGCTCTCTGATACCTCCATTCTGTTCGGTCACGAAAAGAACCCACCTATCTATGTTTATGACACGTCTGGTCCTTATACCGATCCAGATGCAAAGATTGATATCCGTTCAGGGTTGCCAGCCATCCGTACGGCATGGATTGAGGAACGCGATGATACAGAAGAGTTGGATGGTCCTACCTCTGAATATGGCCGGGCACGTCTGGCTGACCCGTCACTCGATGAGTTGCGCTTCAATCTGACCCGCAAACCACGTCGCGCGAAACCGGGCAAGCGCATTACGCAGATGGATTATGCAAGGCGCGGCATTATCACACCCGAAATGGAATATGTCGCTATCCGTGAAAACCAGCGCCGTGATGAATATATCAAGAGCCTGAAGGAAGCTGGACCAAACGGAGAGCGGATGGCCAAAATGATGCTGAAACAGCATCCAGGGCAGCCTTTTGGGGCAAATATCCCTGAAACAATTACGCCAGAATTTGTCCGTGACGAAATTGCCCGTGGCCGTGCCATTATTCCAGCCAACATCAACCACCCAGAAGTTGAACCGATGATCATCGGCCGTAATTTCCTGGTCAAGATCAATGCAAATATTGGTAACTCTGCGTTGTCTTCAGGGATTGCCGAAGAAGTGGACAAACTGACATGGGCGATCCGTTGGGGGGGTGACAATGTGATGGATCTTTCTACAGGTAAGAATATCCACGAAACCCGCGAATGGATTGTCCGCAATTCACCAGTACCCATTGGCACGGTGCCGATGTATCAGGCCTTGGAAAAGGTCAACGGGATTGCTGAAGACTTAACATGGGAAATTTTCCGCGATACGCTGATTGAACAGGCGGAACAGGGTGTGGACTACTTTACTATTCATGCTGGATTGTTGAAACGCCATATCCCACTGACTGCTGAACGTATGACGGGTATTGTATCGCGTGGTGGTTCCATCATTGCGAAGTGGTGTATGACCCATGATCAGGAAAGCTTCATCTATACCCACTTTGATGAAATCTGTGAAATCTTGGCAGCTTACGACGTAGCCGTTTCTTTAGGTGATGGCTTGCGCCCAGGTTCCGGTTACGATGCGAACGATCCGGCTCAGTTTGGCGAACTGCACGTATTGGGCGAATTGACCGAGGTCGCTTGGAAGCATGGTGTTCAGGTGCTGATTGAAGGGCCAGGACACGTTCCAATGCATATGATCCGTCAGAATATGGAAGAGCAGTTGAAACACTGCCATGAAGCACCTTTCTATACGCTTGGGCCATTGGTTACTGATATTGCACCAGGGTACGATCACATTACCTCCGCTATGGGGGCTGCCCTGATTGGTTGGTACGGAACAGCGATGCTGTGCTATGTCACCCCGAAAGAACACTTGGGGCTGCCAGATAAGGATGACGTGAAAGAGGGCATCATTGTTTATAAGATGGCCGCGCATGCAGCTGATTTGGCGAAAGGCCATCCAGGGGCGATGATCCGTGATAATGCGATGTCAAAGGCACGCTTTGAATTCCGTTGGGAAGACCAGTTCAATATTGGCCTTGATCCAGACCGTGCCCGCGAATATCACGACGAAACCTTACCGAAGGATTCCGCAAAGTCAGCGCATTTCTGTTCAATGTGCGGTCCTAAGTTCTGTTCGATGAAGATTTCCCAGGAAGTCCGCGAGTATGCGGCAAGCAAGGGGTTGTCGACGACGCAGGAAGAAATTCCAGAACGCACGATTGAGTTCGTGAAATAAGCGGGATTTGGCTATGGAAATTCGATTGAATGGGGAGAACCGTCAAGTGGCTGACGGTATAACCCTCCAAGTGTTGGTCGAGGAACTGAAAGTCCCGAACCGCGCGATGGCGATTGCTGTGAACCGTCGCGTCATCACCAAGGCGAAGTGGGGTGAATGTGTCCTTCAGGCCGGTGATGTGGTTGAACTGGTGCGCGCCATCGGTGGTGGTTGATTTCAAGATGTAAAGGGAAGCGGATGCTGTGGCATCTGCTGGAAATCTGAACAAGAAAGAGGTATTGCGATGAATAAAGAAGATAGCGGCTTGACGATTGCCGGCAAGACGTATAAATCCCGTCTGCTGGTGGGTAGTGGCAAATACAAGGATTTGGAAGAAACGCGTATTGCAACTGAGGCAAGTGGTGCAGAAATCATCACGGTTGCCATCCGTCGCGTAAACATCGGCCAGGATCCGAATCAGCCGAATCTGTTGGACGTTGTCCCGCCAACTAAATATACGATTCTGCCGAATACAGCAGGCTGCTTTAATGCGGAAGATGCTGTTTATACGTTACAGCTTGCTCGTGAACTGCTGGATGGTCATAAGCTTGTGAAATTGGAAGTCTTGGGAGACCAGAAGACTTTATTCCCAAACATGCCTGAAACTCTGAAAGCGGCAGAAATGCTGGTTAAGGATGGTTTTGATGTGATGGTCTACTGTAGCGACGACCCTATCCAGGCAAAAATGTTGGAAGATATCGGTTGCGCAGCCATTATGCCATTGGCTTCCCTGATTGGTTCTGGCATGGGTATCCTGAATCCTTGGAACCTTTCCCTGATTATTGAACAGTCCAAGGTTCCGGTCATTGTCGATGCGGGTGTAGGCACGGCTTCTGATGCGGCGATTGCCATGGAACTGGGCTGTGACGGTATCCTGATGAACAGCGCGATTGCCTTGGCACAGGATCCAGTCCGTATGGCACGTGCGATGAAAGCTGCAGTTGAGGCAGGCCGTGATGCGTTCCTAGCCGGCCGTATTCCTCGGAAATTTGCCGCTTCGCCATCTTCTCCGATGGCAGGACGCATCGTTTCTTAATCCCTTTCTTGTGGCCTCCCTGTTGGGAGGCTCTTTTTTATCTGACGTTATGGATGTCGCCGTGCATCCATGATGCTTTGTAGAGAAACATGGAACAAAAGTTGCGCCCTTGTGTGTTGGTTTTTGCTGGACTCGATCCCAGTGGTGGGGCAGGCATTTCTGCTGACATTGATGCCATTGGCGCGGTTGGCGCGCATGCGTTGCCCGTAGTAACGGCGTTGACGGTGCAGGATAACGACCGCGTATATGCGGTCAATCCTGTCGGAGACGCCATTATTGCTCGTCAGGCAGGAGTGCTCTTAGATAAGATACCGGTAGCAGCAGTGAAAATCGGTATTGTGGGAAATCGGGAAAACGCTTTGGCTATTCGTGATGTGCTTGTCTGTCTCCGCGAGAAAAATCCGGCATTGCCTGTAGTCCTGGATACCGTCTTTGGCAGTGGCCATGGGTTTTCGTTGACGGATGGTGTACCGGAATATGCCCTATCTCCGCTGATTGACCTAGCAACGGTTATAACTCCCAATCTGCCTGAGGCGAAGCGGTTGTACCCTAAATCAAATGATATTCAGGAACAGGCTGCCTATCTGATGGCGCGGGGTGCAAAAAGTGTATTAGTTAAAGGCGGGCATGGTGAAGAGCCAGAGATCGTGGTGAATCATTGGTTCAGTCGCCAAAAAGAGAAGCGTTGGCAGTGGCAGCGTCTGCCAGGCGAGTTTCATGGTACTGGCTGTACATTGGCATCAGCGATTGCGGGATTTCTGGCGCAGGGCGTGTCGGAGGAAGACGCGCTTGAGAAGGCACAGCAGTGGTGTCTGCATACGTTAGAAGAGGCGTTTTCCATTGCAAAGGGACAAATGATACCGGGACGGCATGATTGAAGGAATGGCCGACTTGAGTGATTGAAAGGAAGGAATCCAATGAAAGGTCTTTATATTGTGACACCAGATTGGGATGATACGGCCAAGTTGGTGGATGTGACTGAGAAAGCGTTAAAAGGGGGCGCCCGGATTGTGCAATACCGCCACAAGACTGCTGGCCCTGAGCAGCGTCTGGAACAGGCAAAAGCGTTACAGGAGGTCTGTCGCCGCTATGGGCGTACATTCATCATTAATGATTACGTCGATTTGGCACTAGAAATCGGTGCGGATGGCATCCATGTTGGAGGGACGGATGCGCCGGTTGCCAAGGTTCGGGCAGCTGTTGGACCTGACAAGATTGTTGGCGCTTCCTGCTACGGCAGTCTTGTGTTGGCCCGCAATGCTGTCAGCGCAGGAGCAAGCTATGTTGCGTTCGGTGGTTTTTTCCCATCTCGCGTGAAGAAGTATCCAGTAACCACGCCGCTTACTATTGTTTCTGATTGGAAAAAAGAAATGCCTTCTATGCCGATTTGTGTAATTGGCGGCATGACGGCAGAGAATTCTGCTTCGTTGGTTAAGCTTGGGGCTGACATGGTTGCTGCTGTGAGTGGTGTCTATTTCCAAGAGGATCCAGAAGCTGCTGCCAAAGGGTATGTTGCGATGTTCGAATGATTGTTGAGGATTGTCCGAAAGCAGGTGGGCTGCCGATTTAAGGCGGCCCATCGTTTTTTTACAAGAGAGTGCAATTTAGAGCAAGGGGGAAAAAAGCCTTGCAGCAGCCTCGAAGAAACGGGCGATATGGGAAATTTTCCGTGGTTCAGGAACCAAAGTTGCGCGTTGAATATCTTTTTGGAACTGCTTTGCTAGCCTGTCTGTTAGTTCTTCGCCGTAGCCCGCAACGCAGATTTCAAAGTTGAGGCGGAAGCTGCGCGTATCGAAGTTGGCTGTGCCGATTAAGCTGTAGCTGTGGTCAACAACAATGGTCTTTGAATGGAGCATCCGTCGGTCGTATTCCCAAATTTTCGCGCCTGCCGCTTTCAGTTCGCCGAAATAGGAGCGCGCTGCGTATGTGACGAGTTTAGAGTCACTGTTTTTGGGAACAAGCAAGCGAACATCTACACCTCGGAGGGCAGCATTCGTCAGTGCATAGAGGGTTGGTTCAGTTGGTACAAAGTAAGGTGTTGTGAGCCAGACCCTGTGACGGGCATTTTCGATGATGGTCAGGTAAAAACGGTGGATGATTTCCCAGGGACTGTCAGGTCCTGAGGGAATAATTTGGACAGGAAATGTCCCTGGGGTCTGAATCGGAAAATAGTGCTTGAGTTCTGCAATGTTCCTTTGTTTTGTAACGTAGAACCAATCCTCCAGGAATGTCATTTGTAACCAATGGACGGCATTTCCAGTCAACATGATATGGATGTCGTGGTAGGCATCGTCGGGATGGATACGCTCATCTTCCTCGTCTGTGATGTTAAGGCCACCGGTAAAGCCGACTGTTCCATCGCAAATAACAATTTTGCGGTGGGTTCGGAAGTTGAGCATGGGTTTGATGAGGCGGGATAGCCTGGGTTTGTGGAAGAACGAGAATGCGGCTCCTGCGTCTAATAGTGGTTGGATGAATTTGGTTTTTAGTTTGGCAGAGCCGAGACCGTCGACCAGCAGTCGCACATGAACACCTTCATTCGCTTTTTTAATCAAGAGGTCTCGCAACGTGGTACCAATGTGATCAGCCTCATAAATGTAGTATTCCAGATGGACATGGTGCTTTGCATTGGCAATAGCATCCAAGATTGCTGTATAAGTTTGCGCTCCATCTTCCAAGACCTGTAGTGTATGGGCGTTCGTTAGTGGAAAGCCCGTTGTTTTGCTAACGAGGTCGGTGATTTGGCGTACTTCGGCAATATGCTTATGTGAGATAGGTTTAGGTATGTGACCCTGTAGGTATTCGGCATGTTCTTTGAGGGCTGTTCGTGAGACCAAGCGCTTGAACCGCTGTTTTACCAATCTGTGCGGCCCTAGAAAATGGTAGATGAGAAAGCCGATATAGGGCAGAAATGCCAGGGCTAGAATCCAACCTAGGGTGGCAACGGGAGGGCGCTTCTGAAGAATAATCCAAATAGATAGAACGAGGATATGTACCAGCCATGCCGCACCAACCAACTCAATGAGGAGAGTAGTCGTGTTGGGAACTTGCAGTGACCAGTAGAAGTAAAACATTGGACAAACCCATTGCAGTCAAAAGAAGAGGCGCCTGGAGAGTGTCATTCACTTTCACCCAAGCGCGCCGTAATAAGCCCCTACCTTTAATGGGGTGGGGGTCATGACATATGTCAGTGGCAGCGAGGAGAAAGCCAATGGGGAGTTAAGAGTTGAAATAGGCCTTTGCATAATAATAAAGCCCGACGATAAAAAAGAAGACCGCCAGACAGAAGAGGCCAATAGCGACTTTACTCCGTTTTTTTTGGGGTTGTTTGTTCCAAGTCATATTGATTCAGTATTTGGTCAGTAAAAGGCGAAGCGTGCGGATGTAAATCACATTAACGGAGGCATATTATCTTTTTTTGGGACTCAAAAACAGAGGAATCTGTTTTTTTGCAAAATCAGTGGAAATGTTTCGGTATAATGAAGTCGTAGGCAATGCCAAGTAACGGCGAAATTGTTTGTATGCTGATTCTTTGTAATTGACGAATTTACAACATCTCATCAAGTTGACGATATAGTCGTTGACATCATAAGGTTGTTTCGGCATAATGCTGAATTCCTGCGGAGAGGTGGCCGAGTGGTTAAAGGCAGCAGACTGTAAATCTGCCCTCTTATGAGTACGATGGTTCGAATCCATCCCTCTCCACCAAAGAACATAGTTGAAGTGAAAGCGAGCGCGGGTGTAGCTCAATGGTAGAGCCGAAGCCTTCCAAGCTTAAGACGAGGGTTCGATTCCCTTCGCCCGCTCCACCTAAACTTTAGGAGTTTTGTAGCCCTTGTAGCTCAGTGGTAGAGCACTCCCTTGGTAAGGGAGAGGTCACGTGTTCAATCCACGTCAAGGGCACCACCGATTTCTCGATGGTTATTTGTGCCGCGTACTGCGGAGTCTTGGTGTTCACACATAATTAGGAGCTGGAAATGGCAAAGGAAAAATACGAACGTACGAAACCGCACGTTAACGTAGGCACCATTGGTCACGTTGACCACGGTAAGACCACTCTGACCGCAGCAATCGCTACGGTTCTGTCCGCAAAGTTTGGCGGTGAAGCAAAAGACTACGATCAGATCGACGCAGCACCAGAAGAAAAGGCACGTGGTATCACCATCAACACTGCACACGTTGAATACGAAACCGCAAACCGTCACTATGCACACGTTGACTGCCCGGGCCACGCTGACTACATCAAGAACATGATTACCGGTGCAGCTCAGATGGATGGTGCAATCCTGGTTGTTTCCGCAGCTGACGGCCCAATGCCACAGACCCGTGAACACATCCTGCTGGCACGTCAGGTTGGCGTTCCTTATATCATCGTATTCCTGAACAAATGTGACCTGGTTGATGATGCAGAACTGCTGGAACTGGTTGAAATGGAAGTCCGCGAACTGCTGAGCAACTATGAATTCCCAGGCGATGACATTCCTATCATCAAGGGTTCTGCCCGTATGGCGCTGGACGGTGACAAGGGTGAAATGGGTGAAGGCGCCATCATGCAGCTGGCAGATGCGCTCGACACCTACATCCCAACCCCAGAACGTGCGATCGATGGTGCGTTCCTGATGCCTGTCGAAGACGTCTTCTCTATCTCTGGCCGTGGTACTGTTGTAACCGGTCGTGTTGAACGCGGTATCATCAAAGTCGGCGAAGAAATCGAAATCGTTGGTATCCGTGAAACTGCCAAGACCACCTGTACTGGCGTTGAAATGTTCCGCAAGCTGCTCGACCAGGGTCAGGCTGGCGACAACATCGGTGTCCTGCTGCGTGGTACGAAGCGTGAAGAAGTTGAACGTGGCCAGGTTCTGGCAAAACCAGGTTCCATTACCCCGCACGTCAGCTTCTCCGGCGAAGTTTACGTCCTGTCCAAGGAAGAAGGTGGCCGCCATACCCCATTCTTCAACAACTATCGTCCACAGTTCTACTTCCGTACGACTGACGTGACCGGTGCAATCACGCTGCCTGCTGACAAAGAAATGGTTATGCCTGGCGACAATGTCACCATTGACGTCAAGCTGATTACCCCGATTGCAATGGAAGAAGGCCTGCGTTTCGCAATCCGTGAAGGTGGCCGTACCGTTGGTGCTGGTGTTGTTACCAAGATCAACGAATAATTTGAGACTATTTTGAAAATACGCTGCGGATGCTTGCCATCCGCAGCTCGTTCTTTGGAAAGATTGTATGCAAAACCAGAAAATTCGTATCCGACTCAAAGCATTTGACTATAAGCTGATTGACCAGTCTGCTCAGGAAATCATTGATACTGCAAAGCGCACTGGCGCAGTTGTCAAAGGCCCGGTCCCTCTGCCAACCCGCATTGAACGTTTTGACGTTCTGCGTTCCCCACACGTTAACAAAAAGTCTCGTGACCAGTTGGAAATCAGGACCCATCAGCGTTTGATGGACATCATCGATCCAACGGATAAGACTGTTGACGCATTGATGAAGCTCGATCTGCCTGCCGGCGTCGACGTCGAAATCAAGCTGCAGTAATTTCAGTGTTGCGCGGGAACCCGCGTGACTATTGTACAAACGGCGCATTACAGTTATAATGCGCCGCTTGAGTGTGTTCTGGCCAAGCCAGAATGCTTTTAAAAAACAGACCTGCCCAATCGTAGGCAGGAACGGAGATAAAAATGAGCCTAGGCCTTATCGGGCGTAAGGTTGGTATGACACGTATTTTTACGGAAGAAGGTGCGACTGTCCCTGTTACCGTATTGGATGTGTCTAACAACCGCATTACGCAAGTCAAAACAGCCGAGACAGACGGTTATTCCGCTGTTCAGGTTGCCTTCGGCACCCGCCGTCCTTCACGTGTGAACAAAGCTGCTGCTGGACACTATGCGAAAGCTGGTGTAGAAGCAGGTTCCATTTTGCGTGAATTCCGTGCTGATGCTGCTGAAATTGCTGAACTGAAAGCTGGTGATGTCATCCCTGCAACGCTTTTTGAAGCTGGCCAGAAGATTGACGTTCAGGGTGTTTCTATTGGTAAAGGTTATGCCGGTGCCATCAAACGCCACAATTTCAGTTCAAATCGTGCTTCCCACGGTAACTCCCTGTCCCACAACGTTCCAGGTTCCATCGGTATGAACCAAGATCCTGGTCGTGTTTTCAAGGGTAAAAAGATGACCGGTCATCTTGGTGATGTTCTGACTACTGTTCAGAACCTTGAAGTTGTCCGCGTTGATGTAGATCGCAACCTGCTGCTGGTAAAAGGTAGTGTTCCTGGTGCTGAGAATGCACAGGTTATCGTACGTCCTGCAGCTAAAGCTAAGAAAGGGGCATAAGAGATGGAATTGAAGCTCCTAGGTGCTAACGACCAGACTGCCGGAAAAGTTGAAGCTTCTGACAGCGTATTTGGCCGTGATTACAATGAAGCACTGGTTCACCAGATTATTGTTGCTTTCCAGGCAAACGCTCGGACCGCAGACCGTCAGCAGAAGAATCGTGAAACTGTAAAACATACCACTAAGAAACCGTGGCGCCAGAAAGGTACCGGTCGTGCAAGAAGCGGTATGTCTTCCTCTCCATTGTGGCGTGGGGGTGGCCGCGCGTTCCCAAATACGCCTGACGAAAACTTCTCCCAGAAGGTCAACCGTAAGATGTACCGTGTCGGCTTGTGTTCTATCCTGTCCCAGTTGGCTAGAGAAGGTCGTCTGTCTGTTGTAGAAGATTTGACGCTTGATGCGCCAAAGACCAAAGGTCTGGTACAGAAATTGAAGGGCTATGGCTTGGAATCCGTATTGGTCATTACGGATAACTTTGATGAAAACCTGTATCTGGCATCCCGCAACCTGCACAATGTACTGGTTGTTGAGCCGCATCAGGCTGATCCGGTCTCCCTCGTTTATTACAAAGATGTGCTGATGACCAAAGGCGCACTTGCTAAGGTTGAGGAGATGCTGGCATGAACGCTGCTGTGAAATTTAGTGAAGAACGGCTGATGAAAGTCATTTTGGCGCCAGTCGTTTCTGAAAAGGCAACTTTTATTGCTGATAAATTTGAACAGGTCATCTTCCGTGTTCTGAAAGATGCAACAAAGCCTGAAATCAAGGCGGCAGTTGAAAATCTGTTCAAGGTTGAAGTCGAATCCGTTAAGGTCTTGAACCGTCAGGGCAAGATTAAACGTGCCCGCCATGGGTTTGGCCGTAAGAACAGCCAGAAACTGGCATATGTATGCCTGAAGCCTGGTCAGGAAATCAACTTTGCTGAGGAGGCTAAATAATGGCTATCGTTAAAACCAAACCGACTTCCCCTGGCCGTCGGGGTGTGGTCAAGGTAGTACATCCAGAACTGTACAAGGGTCGTCCGCTGGCTTCTCTGGTTGAAAAGAAGAGCAAGAGTGCTGGCCGTAACAACTATGGTCATATTACGACTCGTCACCTTGGTGGTGGTCACAAGCATCATTACCGTATTGTTGACTTCCGTCGTAACAAAGATGGCATTCCTGCAAAGGTTGAACGTATTGAATACGATCCAAACCGTACGGCATTTATCGCACTGCTTTGTTACGCAGATGGCGAACGTAGCTACATCATCGCGCCAAAGGGTTTGGCTGTTGGTGATCAGGTAATGAATGGCTCTGAAGCGCCAATTAAGGCTGGTAACGCACTGCCACTGCGCAATATCCCAGTTGGCACTACTATCCACTGTATTGAAATGTTGCCTGGCAAAGGTGCGCAGATGGTCCGCAGCGCAGGCGCATCTGCTGTCTTGCTGGCGCGCGAAGGTTCTTATGCGCAGGTTCGCTTGCGTTCCGGTGAAGTTCGCCGTGTATTGATTGAATGCCGTGCTGCTGTTGGTGAAGTCAGCAATGGTGATCATAATTTGGAAAAACTTGGTAAGGCAGGTGCTAAGCGTTGGCGCGGCATTCGTCCAACCGTCCGTGGTGTTGTCATGAACCCTGTTGACCATCCACATGGTGGTGGTGAAGGCAGGACCTCCGGTGGCCGCCATCCGGTGACCCCATGGGGTCAGAAGACCAAGGGGTTGAAGACGCGTAGCAACAAGCGTACGAACTCCATGATCATTTCCCGTCGGAACAAGAAATAAGGGGTAGCAAATGACACGTTCACTTAAAAAAGGACCATTCTGCGATGCCCATCTGATCAGCAAAGTTGAAGCTGCACAGGCATCCAAGGATAAACGGCCAATTAAGACTTGGTCCCGTCGGTCGACAATCATGCCGGATTTCATCGGGCTGACCATTGCTGTTCACAATGGTAGACAGCATGTGCCTGTATACATTTCCGAAAATATGGTAGGTCATAAATTGGGCGAGTTCGCTCTGACCAGGACCTTCAAGGGTCATGCCGCCGATAAAAAAGCTAAGAAATAGGATTAAAGATGCAGACTAAAGCTTCTCTCCGTGGCGTACATTTATCAGCGCAGAAAGGCCGCCTTGTCGCCGATTTGATTCGCGGCAAGTCCGTCGATCAGGCTCTGGAAATCCTGACATTTACGCCTAATAAAGGTGCTGCAATCATTAAGAAAGTACTGGAATCAGCAATTGCGAATGCAGAACACAATGATGGTGCAGACATTGATGAACTGAAGGTATCCTCTATCTATGTAGAAAAGGGTGCCGTTATGAAACGTTACTCTGCCCGTGCTAAGGGTAGGGGTGATCGTATTACCAAACAGACATGTCACATTTACGTGACAGTCGGGGACTAAGGGGGTAACGATGGGACAAAAGATACATCCGACCGGTTTCCGTCTGGCTGTGACGCGCAATTGGGCATCACGCTGGTATGCCGGCAACAATAATTTCGCCGGTATGCTCAATGAAGACCTGAAGGCTCGTGCATTCCTGAAGAAGAAACTGAAGAACGCATCGGTCGGTCAGGTCGTCATCGAACGCCCTGCCAAGAATGCGCGTTTCACGATTTTCAGTTCTCGTCCTGGTGTCGTTATCGGCAAGAAGGGTGAAGATATTGAAAACTTGAAGAACGAACTGTCTAAAATCATGGGCGTGCCAGTCCATGTCAATATTGAAGAAGTTCGTAAACCAGAAATCCATGCGCAGTTGATTGCTGATTCCATCACGCAGCAGCTGGAAAAACGCATTATGTTCCGCCGTGCGATGCGCCGTGCAATGCAAAATGCAATGCGTCTTGGTGCAGTTGGTGTGAAGATTATGTCTTCTGGTCGCTTGAATGGTATTGAAATTGCGCGTACGGAGTGGTATCGCGAAGGCCGTGTGCCTCTGCATACCTTGCGCGCTGACATCGACTATGGCTTCTCTGAAGCACAGACAACGTATGGCATCATTGGTGTTAAGGTCTGGGTCTACAAGGGTGACCGTCTGGCAGATGGCCAGGCACCTAAGTTGGATGCACAAGACGATGATAAGAAACGCCGTGGTTCTAGGCGGGATGACCGTCCTGGTAGGCAGCGTGTAAGGCGTGCTGATGCAGGCGACGGTGCAAAACGTGCACGTACTCGTCGCGCTGAACCAGCAGCACCAGTAGCTGCACAGGCTGAAACTACAGGAGAATAAAAATGTTGCAACCATCCCGTAGAAAATACAGAAAGGAACAGAAGGGTCGTAACACCGGCATTTCCCATGAAAAGGGTACCAGTGTTTCCTTCGGTGATTTTGGCCTGAAGGCTGTTGGCCGTGGTCGTTTGACCGCTCGTCAGATTGAGGCTGCAAGGCGTGCGATGACCCGTCACATTAAGAGGGGCGGTCGCATTTGGATCCGTGTCTTCCCAGACAAACCTATTTCTTCCAAGCCAGCAGAAGTCCGTATGGGCTCTGGTAAGGGTAATCCAGAATATTGGGTTGCAGAGATTCGTCCGGGTAAGGTCCTGTACGAAATGGACGGTGTTGACGAAGCGCTGGCAAGGGAAGCGTTTAAGCTTGCCGCTGCAAAGCTGCCTTTGCCAACGACGTTCGTTGTTCGTCAGATTGGCCAGTGATAAGGAGGAAACATGAAAGCATCTGATTTGCGTGCCAAGAGTGAAGCCGAACTTAAGACTGAACTCAATGGTCTCCTGAAAGCTCAGTTTGGCCTGCGTATGCAGCTGGCAACCCAGCAGTTGTCCAATACGTCCCAATTGAAGAAAGTCAAAAGGGACATTGCTCGCGTTAAGACAGTTTTGACTGAAAAGGGTAAAGCATAATGAACGATCAGGCTAAGGCAGTATTAAAGCGTACACTGATGGGCAAAGTTGTGTCTGACAAGATGGACAAGACCGTTTCTGTTCTCGTTGAACGTCGTGTCAAACACCCGTTGTATGGCAAAATCGTCCGCCGTTCTAAGAAGTATTTGGTGCACGATGAAACCAACCAGGCCAAAATCGGTGATATCGTTGAAATCCAGGAAGGCCGTCCAATTTCTAAGAAGAAATCCTGGGTATTGAGCAAAGTTGTGGAAGTGGCACAGGTTATCTAATAACTCTTGCATTCCTTACAAAATTTGTGTAATAATAGAGGACTCCGCTCGAGAATCGGGCGAAGTCCTTTTTTCACTACACCCAATCAATCCTTTGTGGATTGGCGGGACCAAGACTGATCATCAGAGAACTGGTGAATTAAGTTGGGAAAGAAATAATTATGATCCAGACAGAAAGCCGTTTAAAAGTGGCCGATAATACGGGCGCGCGCGAAGTGCTCTGTATTAAGATCCTGGGCGGTTCGCACCGTCGCTATGCCCAGGTCGGCGATGTTATCAAAGTAACAGTAAAGAGTGCTGCCCCACGAGGCAGGGTCAAGAAAGGTGAAATCTACAATGCGGTTGTTGTGCGTACTGCCAAGGGAGTGCGCCGCGCAGATGGTTCGCTGATTAAGTTCGATGAAGGTGCGGCAGTTCTTCTGAACGCCAAGCTCGAACCAATTGGTACGCGTATTTTTGGGCCTGTTACCCGTGAACTGCGTACTGAAAAGTTCATGAAAATCGTTTCCCTTGCGCCAGAAGTGCTGTAAAGGGGAAGTTATGAAAAAAATTCGCAAAGGCGATGAAGTGATCGTGCTGACCGGCAAGGACAAAGGCAAGCGGGGTAAGGTCGAACGTGTTATCGATGACCGTGTTGTTGTTGCTGGTGTCAATGTTGCAAAGAAGACCATCAAACCAAATCCAATGACGGGTGCCACCGGTGGTATCGAGGACAAGCTCATGCCAATCCATGTTTCCAATGTTGCTCTGTTTAACGAAAAGGCTGGCAAGGCTGATCGTGTTGGCTTCAGGGAAGTGGATGGTAAGAAAGTCCGCGTCTTTAAATCTAATGGTGAAGTTGTAGAGGCTAAATAACTATGGCACGTTTACAGGATATATATAAAGAGAAGATTGTTGCCGATCTGATTGCAAAGTTTTCTTACAAGTCTCCAATGGAAGTACCTCGGATTACTAAGATTACCCTGAATATGGGCTTGTCCGAAGCTGTTGCAGACAAGAAGGTCATTGACCATGCAACTGAAGACTTGGCTAAGATTGCTGGTCAGAAGCCAGTTGTAACCCGTGCTCGTAAGTCTATTGCAGGTTTCAAGATCCGTGAAGGTTATCCAATCGGCTGTATGGTGACCCTGCGTGGTACCAAGATGTATGAGTTCCTTGACCGTTTGGTCACGATTGCCTTGCCGCGTGTGCGTGACTTCCGTGGTGTCAATGGGCGTTCCTTTGATGGCCGTGGTAACTACAACCTTGGTATCAAAGAACAGATCATTTTCCCAGAAATCGAGTATGACAAGATCGACGCACTGCGTGGTCTGAATATCAGCATTACCACGACTGCCAAAACCGACGAAGAGGCAAAGGCGCTTCTTTCTGCATTTAAATTCCCATTTAGGAACTGATAAGCCATGGCAAAGTTGTCATTAATCAATCGTGAATTGAAACGTGCTGCACTCGTTAAGAAATATGCAGCAAAGCGCGCTGAACTCAAAGCGATCATTGACGACCAGAGTAAGTCTGAAGAAGAACGTTACGAGGCTCGTCTGAAACTGCAGGCGTTGCCACGCAATGCGAACCCAACCCGTCAGCGTAATCGTTGTGCCCTGACTGGTCGTCCACGTGGCACATTCCGTAAATTTGGCTTGGGCCGTACCAAACTGCGTGAATACGCGATGAATGGTGAAATCCCAGGTATCACCAAAGCTAGCTGGTAAGCAGGAGGAATTGTTATGAGTATGAGCGATCCTATCGCAGATATGCTGACTCGCATCCGTAATGCGCAGCAGGTCAAGAAAAATTCTGTGGCAATGCCTTCCTCTAAGGTCAAGGTAGCCATTGCAACTGTATTGAGGGATGAAGGTTACATTGATTCCTTCAATGTTACTGAAGAAGCCGGCAAGGCTGAATTGAACATCGGTCTGAAGTACTATGCGGGCCGTCCAGTCATCGAACGTTTGGAACGCGTTTCTCGTCCTGGATTGCGCATTTATAAGGGGCGTGATGAACTCCCTAGCGTTATGAATGGTTTGGGTGTTGCCGTCATTTCCACTTCCAAGGGTGTCATGACCGACCGTAAGGCTCGCGCTACTGGCATCGGTGGTGAAGTTCTTTGCTACGTCGCCTAAGGAGGGAAGAATGTCTAGAGTTGGAAAGATGCAGATTGCGGTTCCAAATGGGACTACAGCAACCATCGAAGGTAACAAAGTTACTGTCAAAGGCGCGAATGGAACCCTTTCCCGTGTCTTTAGTGACCTGGTATCCGTTAAAGAAGAAGGCGGATTTCTGAGGGTCGATGCAGCCAATGACTCTCGCGAAGCGAATGCAATGTGGGGTACGAGCCGTGCATTGTTGAACAACATGGTTGTTGGGGTCAGTAAGGGCTTTGAAAAACGTTTGACTTTGGTTGGTGTTGGTTACCGCGCGCAGGCTCAGGGTAGCAAGCTGAATTTGTCGCTAGGTTATTCTCACCCAATCGTCCATGAAATGCCAGAAGGCATTAAGTGTGAAACTCCATCCGCAACGGAAATCGTTATTAAGGGTGTTGATAAGCATTTGGTTGGGCAAGTAGCGGCTGATATTCGTGCCTACCGTAAACCTGAACCTTATAAAGGTAAGGGTGTTCGTTATGCTGACGAATATGTCAAGATCAAAGAAACTAAGAAGAAGTAATAGGGGCAACTGATGAACAAGAAAGAATCTCGTTTGCGCCGTGGTCGTCAGGCACGGGTCAAGATTGCTGTCCTGAAAGCAACACGCTTATCGGTACATCGTACCAACCAGCATATCTATGCAAATATTATCGGGCCGGATGCGAAGGTATTGGCTTCTTCTTCCACCCTGCAGGCGGATGTCCGCGAAGCATTGGGTGGCAAGAGTGGTGGTAATGTCGAAGCTGCCCAAATCGTTGGCAAGCGTATTGCAGAGAAAGCTCTCGAAGCTGGTATCACTGAAGTCGCTTTCGACCGTTCTGGTTTTAGATACCACGGTCGTGTGAAGGCATTGGCAGAAGCTGCTCGCGAAGCAGGTTTGAAGTTCTAAGGGATAGTAACCATGGCAAAAATGCAACAGAAGACGCAGGGCGACCGTAATGATGACGGGCTGCGTGAAAAAATGATCTCCATCAACCGTGTCACCAAGGTTGTTAAGGGCGGGCGCATCATGGGCTTCGCTGCACTGACGGTGGTCGGCGATGGTGACGGTGGCATCGGCATGGGCAAGGGTAAGGCCAAAGAAGTTCCAATCGCTGTACAGAAAGCGATGGAAGAAGCTCGCCGCAATATGTTCAAAGTAACGTTGAAAGACGGTACTTTGCAGCACACTATCATCGGCAAGCATGGCGCTTCCAAGGTTATGCTGAATCCAGCTAAGCAAGGGACTGGCGTGATTGCAGGCGGTGCTATGCGTGCAATCTTTGATGTAATGGGTGTTAGCAACGTTGTTGCAAAATCTTTTGGTTCCAGCAACCCGTACAACATGGTTCGTGCAACCTTAAATGCGCTGGCTTCTATGAATACACCAGCAGATGTTGCTGCAAAACGTGGCAAAACCGTTGAAGAAATTATCGGGTGAGGTGATTGAACATGTCTAACCAGATTACTGTTAAATTGGTCAGGAGCCTTATTGGCACCCAGAAATCCCACCGTGATACTGTACGCGGCCTTGGCCTGCGTAAGCTGAATTCCGTCTCCACCCTGGAAGACACTCCAGCTGTTCGTGGCATGATTCGTAAGGTCCAGTATCTTGTTCGGGTACTTTGATTTAGGAGACAGGGTAAATTATGGAATTGAATTCATTAAAGCCTGCAGAAGGTTCCAAGAAAGCCGCTCGCCGAGTAGGCCGTGGCATTGGTTCCGGTCTGGGCAAGACTGCTGGCCGTGGCCATAAAGGTCAGAAGTCCCGTGCGGGTGGTTTCCACAAGGTTGGTTTTGAAGGCGGTCAGATGCCTTTGCAACGTCGTTTGCCAAAACGTGGCTTCAAATCCTTGGCTGCACCAACACGCGCAGAAATTCGTTTGTCTGATTTGGATAAGCTGGGTGTTGACGAAGTCGACATCCTGGTTCTGAAACAGGCTGGCCTCGTTTCTGGGTTGGTCAAGACCGTCAAGGTCATCCTGTCCGGTGAAATCAATAAAAGTGTCACGGTGAACGGCCTGGCTGTCACCAAGGGCGCAAAAGCTGCCATTGAAGCAAAGGGCGGCAAGGTTGCCTGATAACGGAAAAGCAGAGGTATTCAGTTGGCTACGTCATCTAATCCATCTAACAAGGCAATGGCCGGTTTCCCGTGGAAACGGCTGCTATTTTTGATCATCGCTTTGGTGGTGTTCAGGTTGGGGGCGCATATCCCTGTTCCGGGGATTGACTCCGACCAGCTTTCGCAGCTGTTCAATCAGAATTCCGGTGGTATCCTGGGCATGTTCAACATGTTCTCGGGTGGTGCGCTTTCGCGCTTTACCGTCTTCGCTCTGGGCATTATGCCTTACATCTCGTCTTCGATTATCGTTCAGATGCTGGGCATCGTTTCCCCGACGATTGATGCCTTGAAGAAAGAAGGTGAGGCGGGGCGCAGAAAGATGACGCAGTATACCCGCTATGGGACACTGGCTTTGGCTGTTTTCCAAGGGCTCGGTATTGCCGTTGCCCTTGAGTCCCAGCCTGGTCTTGTCCTTGAGCCGGGCTGGACCTTCAGATTTACTGCGGTTGTTACCCTCGTTACAGGAACAATGTTCCTGATGTGGTTGGGTGAACAGATGACCGAACGTGGATTAGGTAACGGCATTTCCATGTTGATTTTTGCAGGTATCGTTGCAGGCCTGCCGAGCGCAATTACTGGCTTGATCGAATTAGTTCGCACGGGTGCTATGACGACGCTGACGGCTTTAGTTATCTGTGCCATCGTTGTAGTAGTTACATTTGTGGTTGTCTTCTTTGAAAGTGGACAGCGCCGAATCTTAATTAACTATGCGAAGCGTCAGGTTGGTAACAAGCTCTATGGCGGTCAGAGTAGCTTCCTGCCAATGAAGGTCAATATGGCGGGTGTTATTCCACCGATTTTCGCTTCCTCTATCATCCTGTTTCCAGCAACGATTGCAGGGTGGTTTGCAACGGGTGGCGAAGATGACAACATGTTTGTCCGTTTTCTGAAGGATCTGTCTGCGTCCCTTGGCCCTGGGGAGCCGGTTCATGCAGTCTTTTATGCAGCAGCAATTATTTTCTTCTGTTTCTTCTATACTGCGTTGGTTTTCAATAGCAAAGAAACAGCAGATAACCTGAAGAAGAGTCAGGCGTTCATTCCTGGCATTCGACCAGGTGAACAGACTGGGCGTCATGTGGATAAAATCCTTATGCGTTTGACCCTAGCTGGAGCAATTTATGTTACACTGATATGCTTACTGCCGGAATTTCTGGTTGCCCGTTGGCAAGTTCCATTCTATTTTGGCGGTACATCGTTGCTCATTATTGTCGTTGTGACAATGGACTTTATGTCTCAGGTTCAGAACCACATCATGTCACAGCAGTATGATTCTCTGCTGAGGAAGGCAAATTTCAAGACCGGTAAAGGCCGGGAATAACGTAACAAAGACAAAAGTATATGGCTAAAGACGACGTTATCCAGATGCAGGGTGAGATTGTTGACAATCTACCCAATGCGACGTTCCGCGTAAAACTGGAAAATGGACACATGGTGTTGGGGCATATCTCTGGCAAGATGCGGATGAACTATATTCGCATCCTTCCAGGAGATAAGGTTACGGTCGAATTGACCCCTTACGATTTAAGCCGCGCACGAATTGTTTTTAGAACAAAGTAACTGGATTCAACTTATCAGGATGAGGAAGAAATGAAAGTTCAGGCATCAGTTAAGCGGATTTGCCGCAACTGTAAAATTATCAAGAGGAAAGGTGTTGTGCGTGTAATCTGCACGGAAGCACGTCACAAACAGAGACAAGGTTAATTAACGTCAATTTAGGACTTATCGAATGGCACGTATTGCAGGGGTAAACATTCCCAATCAACAACACATTGTCATCGGTCTTACCGCTATCTACGGTATTGGTCGCCCACGCGCACAGGTTATTTGTGAAGCAACAGGTGTTGACCCAGCCAAGAAAGTGAAAGATCTGGATGATACCGAACTGGAAAAACTCCGTATTGAGATCGACAAGTATGTGATTGAAGGCGATCTGCGCCGTGAAGTTTCCATGAGCATCAAGCGATTGATGGATCTTGGTTGCTATCGTGGCTTGCGTCACCGTCGCGGCTTGCCTGTTAGGGGACAGCGTACTCGTACGAATGCCCGTACCCGTAAGGGACCGCGTAAGGCAGCTCAATCATTGAAGAAATAATACAGGTTTACCTGTTCGGATAAAGACGATCGAGGAAAATATATGGCAAAGGCATCTAATAGTGCAGCAGCTCGCATGCGCAAGAAGGTGAAGCGGAACATTGCAGAAGGTGTTGCGCACGTGCATGCTTCTTTCAACAATACCATTATCACTATCAGTGACCGTCAGGGCAATGCACTGACCTGGGCAACTTCTGGTGGTGCTGGTTTCAAGGGCTCTCGTAAGTCCACTCCATTTGCAGCACAGGTTGCAGCAGAAGCCGCTGGTAAGGTTGCAATGGAATATGGTATCAAGAGTCTTGAAGTGAAAATCAAGGGGCCAGGCCCAGGCCGTGAATCCGCTGTCCGCGCCCTGAATGCTCTGGGTATCCGTATCACCCAGATCCAGGACATCACCCCAATCCCTCATAATGGCTGCCGTCCTCCAAAACGCCGTCGTATCTGATCGACAATTGTGAAGACCACAGTCATGCCCAATGGGATGGTATGACTTGCGCCTGAATTGGGGCGTCAACTGAATTTTAAAAAAAGGAAATATTGTGGCACGCTACATTGGACCAAAAGCAAAACTTTCACGCCGTGAAGGTACCGATTTATTCTTAAAGAGCTCACGTCGCTCTTTAGACTCCAAATGCAAACTTGATACGAAGCCAGGGCAGCATGGCATGAAGTCCGGCGCTCGCATGTCTGACTATGGCAACCAGCTCCGCGAAAAACAGAAAGTAAAACGTATGTACGGTATTCTGGAAAAACAGTTCCGCCGTTATTTTGCTGAAGCTGAACGCCGTAAGGGCAACACCGGTGACAATCTGATGCAGCTCTTGGAATCTCGCCTGGATACTGTTGCTTATCGTATGGGCTTCGGTTCCACCCGTGCAGAAAGCCGTCAGCTCGTCAGCCATCAGGCATTGCTGGTTAACGGTAAGGTCGTGAACATTCCTTCTTACCTGGTTAAACCTGATGATGTGATTTCTGTCCGTGAAAAAGCGAAGAAACAGGCTCGTATTATCGAATCTTTGAGCTTGGCAGAACAAGTTGGCTTTGCTGACTGGGTTTCTGTTGATGTTAGCAAGATGGAAGGCACTTTTAAGCGCCTGCCTGACCGCAGCGAATTCGCTCAGGATGTCAACGAATCTCTGATCATCGAATTGTATTCTCGTTGATCTGTGCATTAACCGTACCATCAGCCTTATCGGTGTAACGAGCCGAGGGTATTGAAAAGGACAAAACATGCAAAATTCATTCTTGAAGCCGCGTATGGTTACCGTCGAACCTGCCGGTGACGGACGTACCATTGTTGAAATGGAACCGTTTGAACGTGGCTATGGCCATACACTTGGCAATGCACTGCGCCGTGTTCTGTTGTCTTCTATGGTTGGCTACGCGCCAACTGAAGTCACCATTGCAGGTGTTGTTCATGAATATTCCATCCTTGATGGTGTACAGGAAGATGTTGTTGACATCCTCTTAAACCTCAAGGGGATTGTATTCAAGCTCCATAACCGTGATTCTGTTATCTTGACGCTGAGTAAAACAGGGCCTGGCGTTGTGACAGCTGCTGACATCGATCCTTCACATGATGTTGAAATCATCAATCCTGATCATGTCATTGCAAACCTTGCTGAAAATGGCAAGCTGGATATGACGATCAAGGTTGAGAAAGGCCGCGGTTATGTTCCTGGTAACGTCCGTCGTCTGCGTGAAGATGCGAACAAGACCATTGGCCGTATTATTCTAGATGCATCTTTCTCGCCAATCCGTCGTGTATCTTATGCGGTCGAATCAGCCCGTGTTGAACAGCGTACCGACTTAGATAAGCTGATTCTCACGATTGAAACCAATGGTGTGATTACGGCTGAAGAAGCTATCCGTCAGTCAGCACGCATTCTTGTTGACCAGCTCAATGTCTTTGCTGCGCTTGAAGATACGGGTGAAAGCGGTACTGCTGAACCAGAAGCACCTGCAGTTGATCCAATCCTCTTACGTCCAGTTGATGATCTTGAATTGACTGTTCGCTCTGCAAATTGCCTGAAAGCTGAAAACATCAACTACATCGGAGATCTGATCCAGCGTACAGAGAACGAACTGCTTAAGACACCTAACCTTGGACGTAAGTCCTTGAATGAAATCAAGGAAGTCTTGGCTTCCCGCGGATTGACACTGGGTATGCAGCTTGACTATTGGCCGCCAGCATCATTGCTTGAAAAATAATATCAACCTGAAACCGGTCCGCAGGCAACTGATAGAAGAACCGGATTATAAGAAAAGGAAATAAAATGCGTCATAAACATGGCATGAGAAAACTCAATCGGACTACGTCCCATCGTTTGGCGATGTTCCGCAACATGGCAGTTTCCCTGCTTCGTCATGAAGCTATTAAGACTACGTTGCCAAAAGCAAAGGAATTGCGTCGTGTTGTCGAACCACTCATTACTTTAGGTAAGAAGGATTCCCTAGCTAACAAACGTCTGGCATTTAACAGACTGCGTGACCGTGAAATCGTCGTTAAACTCTTTGGTGAGTTGAGCCAGCGCTATGCTAACCGCAATGGTGGTTATATGCGCATCCTGAAGATGGGTTTCCGTGTTGGTGACAATGCACCTATGGCTTATGTTGAATTGGTTGATCGTCCAGAACCAGTTGAAGCTGTAGAAGAAACCAAGGAATAATTCAGGTTTCTCTTATAACAAAACAAAACGCCCTGTCAGGAAACTGTCAGGGCGTTTTTCATGGTCAGCTGTCTATAAAATTACCGATGTTACCGATGTCCTGTGACTTGGTGAGGACGGTATGGGGCTTCAAGGGTAGCTATTTCGTCAGCAGTCAATTTGACTTCTGCAGCTGCAATTGCTTGTTCTAGATGCTGTGGTTTTGAGGCTCCGACAATTGGGGCTGTGACCCCTTTGTGTAGCAACCATGAATAAGCTACTTGCGCATTGGAGAGCCCCTTGGATTGAGCGACTTTTGTTAGCGTATCGACAACTTCAAAGTCAGCATCACGGTAAAAGTAACGCATTGCTTGTTCATCAGATTTAGCACGCGCTGTTGCTGAGTTATTCTTTGTTGCATCCTTATCGTCAATCTTCCGGTTGCCTGCCAGGAATCCACGTCCTAGTGGGCTCCACGGAATGATTCCAATGCCTTGATCGCGGCATAAAGGGATCATCTCTCGTTCTTCTTCGCGGTAGGCGAGGTTATAGTGGTTTTGCATCGAGATGAACTGCGACCAGTTGTGTTCTTTGGCAATTTGCTGTGCTTTAGCGAATTGCCAAGCCCACATACTTGATGCACCAATGTAACGGACTTTGCCAGATCTGACCAAATCATTTAAAGCTTCCATCGTTTCTTCAATTGGTGTGTCATAGTCCCAGCGGTGAATCTGGTACAGGTCAATGTAATCTGTGTTTAACCTTTTTAAGGATGCATCGCAGGCGGCGAAGATGTGCTTCCTAGAAAGGCCACTTGTGTTAGGCGGAATACCCCCTGATTTTAAGGATGCAGCATCGGCACCAATGGAGTCGGATACATGGAAGTAAACCTTGGTTGCAATAATGACTTCATCGCGTTTTGCATATTCCCTAAGGAGTTTGCCTGTTAATATTTCAGAAAGCCCGTTGGAATAGAGGTTGGCTGTGTCAAAAAAATTGATGCCGGCTTCTACGGCGCGCTTGATAAATGGACGAGAGGCAGTTTCATCAAGAACCCATGGTCGCCATTTGGGAGAGCCATATGTCATCATTCCTAAGCAGATGCGTGATACTTTCAGACCGCTTTTCCCCAATCTGGTGTAATCCATTTGATTTCTCCCTTAGCTGTGTTTTCTGGAAGCCTTGACAGGCTCGACTCCGAGTTGTTTGAGTTTACGGTAAAGGTGTGTACGTTCCAGACCTGTTTTTTCGGCCACACGTGTCATACTGCCACCTTCTTGTGCTAAGTGATATTCAAAATAGATGCGTTCAAACATGTCTCTGGCTTCTCGCAAAGGGAGGTCAAATGCTAGAAGGGACGTGTTGATGGTAGGCGTAGGGGCTGGCGCGGGCGTAGGTGCTGGTTGGGCTGCTGGCTGAGGAGTATTACGGTTTTCTTGTGTTGGCTGAGGGGGTACGGTGGCCCTGGGGACAGAAACGGCAATCTTGGCTTTTTCTTGCGAACGGGCAAGTCCTTGTCTGACTGCTTGGAGCAGTTTTTGCAATGCAATTGGTTTTTCCAAGAAATTGATGGCGCCGATGCGGGTCGCTTCAACAGCTGTATCAATGGTGGCATGGCCTGACATCATGATGACTGGCATGGTCAAGTATCCGTCGCGTTGCCATTCTTTGAGCAGGGTAACACCATCTGTGTCTGGCATCCAGATGTCTAAGAGGACGAGATCAGGTGTACCCGCAGCCCTTGCTTTGCGGGCCTGTTGGGCATTTTCTGCAGTCTGTACAACATGCCCTTCATCGGAGAGGATTTCCGAGAGCAATTCTCGGATGCCCATTTCATCATCAACAACTAGAATGTTTGCCATAAGCTGAATCTTTTATAAGGTTGTCTTGTCTCAGTCGTCTTTAGGCTGCACTATCCTTTTCTTGCGCTAACTGCATAAAAAGGATGGATACATCTGCCCCTTGGATATCCGTCCGATTGTGGAGGTCTATCCTGCCACCATGCTCTTCAATAATCTTTTTGACCACTGCCATACCAAGTCCGGTTCCTCGTTCTTTGGTCGTGACATAAGGTTCAAAGATACGGGACATGATTTCTTGGGAAAAACCAAGTCCATTATCCCTGACGGAAAGCCTGACTGCAATGCAGATTTTACCTGATGCATCCGTATAATGGACTTTTTCTGTAATAATTTCTATCTCTGGTTGCCAGTCGGGGCGGTCAGAGACTTCACTGCAAGCGTCGATGGCATTTTGGAGGAGGTTGTGAATGACCTGTCGCAACCGTGTAGCATCACCCATAATCTGCGGTAGCCCCTGTGCCAAGATTGGATGGACGATGTTCATGGCGCCGTCATTCGCGTATAGGTGTGCAATTTCCTCCACGAGTGCGTTCAGGTCAAGGGCAATAAGTGATGCGGGGGGTGCTTTCGCATAATTCCTGAAGTCATCCACCATCTGTTTCATAGCAGTTACTTGGTTCACAATGGTATCGGTACTGCGTTTGAGGATGCCTGCTTCCTGGTTTTCCAGTTTGTTATGCAACTTCATCTGAAGGCGTTCGGCTGCCAATTGGATTGGGGTCAGTGGGTTTTTAATTTCATGTGCCAGGCGTCTTGCGACTTCTCCCCAGGCAATTGAGCGCTGTGCCGAAATGAGTTCGGAAATGTCATCGAACACGACGATATAATGGTTTTCGCCGTTGACCGTGTGTGAAGAGCCACGCGCAAGTAGGGTTTGATTTGAGTCTTTCTGTTGTGGTGATGACGGCAACGGGATTTCTATTTGTTCTTGCAAGTGGAATGCTTCATCTGTGCTTCCTGCTGCTTGTTGTGCTGCAAGCTGTGTGAAGGCTTTTGTTAATTTCTCTGCAAAAACCGTAATGCCAGGAATTTGAGAGAGTTCCGTACCAATGAACGGTTTCAGATCCAATTTTAAGATTCGGGAAGCTGGGTCATTGCAGTCCGTTAATTTGAAGTTGCTGTCAAACCCAATTACACCGGCTGACATATTTGTCATGACGGATTCCAAGTAGGATTTAGCGGTTTCCAATTCGCTACGGCTTTTTTCGGCTTGTGACCTGGCTTCAGCAAGTTGAAGTGTCATGGCGTTGAATGATTTGGTCAGTGTCCCGAGTTCATCGGTGCTGGTCACAATAGGTCTTGGTGAGAGGTTCCCTTCGGCCACGGCTTTGGTACCTTGTGCGAGGAGTAGGAGTGGCCTTGCTAGGTTGGCAGCAAGTTGGAATGCAGCAGCAGTGGCTCCGAATATGGCCAAAAGCAGCGTTAGCGATAGCGTGACAATATACATCTTTTGGAGTCCCGAGCGCGAGACAGACCTGATTTGGTATTCACTATAGGCGGCACGCAGGGCTTCTGCATTAGCAGCGATGTTCTCAGAAACAGGCTGGTAGAGTTGGAGGTAGGCATGGTCAGTCCCATTGATGGGGACGATAACGCGTATTGTGAGCTTGCTTTGTTCGCTTTCAGGGGTATCCGGGTTGTCCGCTGTTCCTTCAATGGCAGAATACGGTTCGTCCATCTGCTCTAGTAGGGAAGAGGGGGGTAGGGATTTTGCAAGTATTTCAGGATCGGTAGCAGATGAGGCGAGGATTTTCCCTTTTGAATTGATGACAGTAGCCAAGATATCTGTTTCAGGGTTACGGTAGCGAGAAACAAGGATTGTATTCATTTCTTGCGGAGACATTCCTGCGAGTTCAGCAGACAGGTGGGTCGCACGTGAGGTGACGTTGGTACGTGATGTTTCAAGCATCGATTGTGCCAGTTTGACCCCAGAATCTAAGGCAGTTTCGACTCTGACGTCGAACCATGTTTCAATGGAGCGTGAGACGAACTGCACGGAGACCATATAAATGACGGCGCCAGGGAGAATGCCCATCAACGCAAAGAGGAGAACAAGTTTCGATGTGAGTTTGACACCAAATTTCCCCCGGCGGTATCGCTCGTATAGTCGGTAGAGCATCAGGGAAACCAAGAGCAACAAAGAGGTTGCAACAAGGATGCAGATGCCGACCAAAAGGGAGTAGTGCTTGTCGAAGAAGGCTGTGTTTTCAGAAGCGGATGCCAGAAGGAAGAGCAGAATGCTCATGACGGCACCACCAACAATCAATAGGTATCTTAAGGTTCTGGTCACAATTCTGGCCGGCTATGGCGTAAATGAAAAGTGCTTCCAGTCAGAGGTCAGCCCCCAATCACGGCTACTTAGGACATTGATCTGGAATGGTTTGGGTAGTTGTGAGACGTCAAGGACGGTTCTGACAGCCACATCATAATTTTCGTCATCGCTTAATTCAGAAACATAAGCAAAAGCCCAACTTGGCTGATACCTGATGGCTGACATGGCGCTGTCAAAAGACCGGTAAGTCCGTTGTAATGAACCTGGGATATAGACGCTGTACTGGCGTGTTAAGACATTGTACGAAAGCTTGACCGTCCTTGCCTTGGAGAGCGCCGTCATATCAAACCAAAGCAGTTGCCGACTTGTCATTTCAAGCTCTGTCTTGAAGTACAAGGGGACACCGCGTTTTAAGGTGTCCAGCAAACTGCTGTTGAAGGTGATTGATTGCGTGGTTGTCAACCGATAATAGTTTCCTGATCGGTCAATTTTTGCTGAATTAATATAGATGCCGCCGTCTGCAAAGGAAACAACAGGGCACAATGCCATTAGTGCCAAGGCAATGGCGATGATGAACTGCTGGAGTTTCCGTATAGCGGGCATCTGTAACATTGGGTTTCGGTTCCCAGGTTAAATGGATTTCCTGAATAATGCATAGAATAGACCATCATGGTCATTCAATCCATTGAAACTTGGGAGTAGTTGTCCTGACGCATCAAGTCTGTGGGCATCTGGCTTAAAAGCAAAAAAAACAGCCTGTTCTTCAGATTCTTCTGGCCAGATAGAGCAGGTTGCTAAAAGGAATTTGCCGCCGGGTTTTAATTTGACCCAGAGGTTGTCAAGAATAGACTTGGCATATGATGCCAATTGTTGGGCATCTTCTGGTTTGCGTAGCCATCGGATGTCAGGATGCCTGCGGATGACACCTGATGCAGAACAGGGTACGTCAGCTAGGATACAATCGTACAGTGTGCCATCCCACCAGTCTGATTGAGTGGCATCCCCATGTAGGACGCGGGCATGAAGTCCTAGGCGATCCAAGTTTTCATGAATCATAGAAAGGCGTTTTTTACCACTATCCAGTGCAGTTAACGCAATGTCTGCAAGTTCCAGCATATGGGCTGATTTGCCGCCAGGTGCAGCACACGCATCAAGTACTTGCATACCGTCCTTAAGCCCTAAGAGTGGGGCAGCCAACTGGGCTGCTTTGTCTTGGACAGAAACGAGCCCTTCTTGGAATCCCGGAATGCGGTCTACGGGTATGGGGGAAGCCAAGCGTACAGCATACGGGCCGATGATGTCTGCACTAATATGTGCCTGTTGCAGGTGTTTAAGGTAGTCTTCAGGAGATATCCGTCTTGTGTTTACGCGTAAAGTAAGTGGAGGTGTTCGGTTGCCAGCTTCAAGGATGGATTGCCATTGGTTCGGGTAATGTGTTTTGACGTTGTCAATCCACCATTGTGGGTAGTTCCATTTCGCTTCGTCGTTGGATGCTACTTTTTCTAAAAGCACTTCCTGGGTGCGTAGATAGTTGCGTAAGACGGCATTGATTAAGCCTTTTGCCTTTTGTGCATGACGGATGGTGTTGGCTGCAGTAACTGCTTGGTTGACAACGGTAAAGGGACTGTATCGTGGGACTGATCCGTCAGGTATAAGGAGTGCTAGGGCGCAGAATAAGAGATATTTGACGATATCAGTTTCAATGGATTTCTTAACTAGAGAGCTGGTCAGAAAACGGGCAGTGCCCAGCTTACGCATCGTATTGTAGGCAATGTCTTGGATGGCTGCTCGTGAACTGTTGTCTGTTTTGAGTGTCTGGCAGGCAGCAACGAGTGCATCAGGTAGAGATTTGCCGGCGCAGACCAGCCGTGTAGCTTCAGCGGCGCCAGCAAGCCTGAAAGCAAGGGAATCTAAGGCGGGAGCCTGTCCTGAAAAGAAAGGGGGACGTTTAAAAGCCAATTGCTACTCCTTTTCGGGAAGGCGCCTGTTTTTTAGGGATGGTTGGGAATCCGATAGGAACCGTCTTGTACCATTTCTGCTGCACGGATGACGGCGCGAGCCTTGTTCTCGGTTTCTTGGCGTTCAGATTCAGGCTGAGAATCAGCCACAATCCCTGCGCCGGCGCCAATATAAAGCATGTCTTTGTAAATGAGGCCGGTGCGGATGGCGATGGCTAAATCCATTTCTCCACTAAACGAAAGGTAACCGCAGGCGCCACCATAGATACCGCGCTTGACTGGTTCCATCTCATCGATGATTTCCATGGCGCGAACCTTAGGTGCTCCTGAGAGGGTTCCTGCGGGGAATGTCGCTTTTAGGACATCCAGGTTGGTTAACCCTGATCTTAAAATGCCTTCAACATTTGAGACAATATGCTGTACATGGGAATATTTTTCAATAGCCATTTTTTCAGTCAGTTTCACTGAGCCGATTTCTGCGATACGTCCGATGTCGTTACGTGCCAAGTCAATCAGCATGACATGTTCGGCAATTTCTTTCGCATCGGTAAGAAGTTCTTTAGCCAGTTTTTCGTCCTCTTCAGGTGTTACACCACGTTTGCGTGTGCCTGCCAGTGGTCGGATAACAATCTTGCGGCCTTCTGGGGTACTTTCCTGGCGTACAAGGATTTCAGGGGAAGAACCAACAATGTACAAGTCATCAAAATGGTAATAGTACAGGTATGGCGAAGGATTCAGTGAACGCAATGAACGGTACAGTGACAATGGGGAATCCGTGAAAGGCTTACGCATACGGCGGGCAAGCACGACCTGCATGCAGTCGCCATTGGCAATGTATTGTTTAGTTTTGACGACAGCATCTTTGAAGTCATCAGGTGGGAAGTCGGCGATGGTTTCAGTGATACCACTGCCAATCATTGATGGGGCAGTCGTTGGTTTTTCAAGCATAGCTGCCAGTTCGTTTAAGCGTGCTATCCCGTTGGTGTAGGCATTGGGCTCAGAAGGGTTGGCATAAACAATCAGGTAGATTTTGCCGGCAACATTGTCAATGACAGCAATTTCTTCTGTGAGCAGTAATTGGATGTCGGGGAAACCCAAGTCATCTTGAGGGGCGCTGTCTTTTAGCTTGTCTTCGATATAGCGGATGGTGTCGTACCCAAAATAACCTGCCAAGCCTCCGCAAAAGCGGGGAAGTCCTGGTTTGATATAGACGTTGTAACGTGATTGGAAGGTGGCGATAAAGTCAAGTGGGTTGCCATCATGTGTTTCAATGGTTTTGCCGTTGCAGACAATCTCCGTTTTCATGCCTCTAACACGCAGAAATGTGCTTGCGGGGAGCCCAATGATGGAATAACGGCCAAAACGTTCACCACCGACGACAGACTCCAGTAGGAAAGAGTTACGTCCTCCGTTGTTGCCCTGTGTCAGTTTCAGGTAAAGTGACAACGGTGTGTCGAGGTCAGCGATAGTCTCAAGGATGAGAGGGATGCGGTTGTAACCCTGGCTTGTCAGGGATTTGAATTCGGATTCGTTCATGGTGTTTCTCCTTTCCGCATAACGGAAAAATATTTTAAAAACGGTTACGCGTGCAATAAGGCCTGGAGCCTGCTAGTTTGGCTGGCATCGCCACAATCCCCCTGAAATCAGGTTGGATTGCGCATAGACCGTTTTTTTTCGGAGAATCATTGATGGTGCCTCAATCTATGAAATCAACTGCCTGATACAGGTCTTCAACAACAGCATCAGGTTTGAGTTCTTCTACAGGAATCCCGTAATTATACCCATAAGGCACGAGGAAAAGGGAACAGCCCGCCGCACGCGCTGCTTTTGCGTCGTTTTTAGAATCACCGATGGCAACAACCTGATTTGGGCTTAGGCTGAATTTTTTGCAGGTCATGATCATCGGGAACGGGTCAGGCTTTTTCTTAGGAAAAGAATCAGCACAGAAGATGGCATCAAAGAAAGAGTAGATGCCGTTTTTGGCTAACAGCGGTTCAGTGAAGACAGAGGGTTTGTTTGTGACGCAGGCAATCTTCAGCCCTTTGGCTACCATTTTTTCAATGCCTTCGCGGACATTGGGGTACATACGGCTACGTTCACCGTTGAAGTTTCGGTAATGCCGGTAAAAGAGGGTTAATGCCTTGTCGAAGGAGGTGGCAACGGTTTCTTCGTTTAAATGGACAGAGATGGTGCTCCTGACAAGGTGAGGGGTGCCACGCCCCACGAACATCCTGACTTGCGCTTCATCAACTGAAGGTAAGCCCATGTCGGATAGCATACCGTTTAAGGAGGCATCGAGGTCTGGAACTGAATCAATCAAAGTCCCGTCAAGGTCTAGGATGACGGCATGAGTATCTTTCAGGGGTTGCATGGGCTTAGTCCTTCTTTGCAGGGTGACTGACTTTCCGAAGTTGTTCTCTCATCGCATCGATGGTCGTTTTGTAGTCAGTGCTTTTAAAAATTGCTGAGCCGGCAACAAAGGTGTCTGCTCCTGCTTGGGCGACAGCGGCGATGTTGTCTGCCTTGATGCCGCCGTCAACTTCCAAGAGGATGTTCCGGCCAGAAGCATCAATCATTTTGCGCACAGTTTCAATTTTCTTTAAGGCGCTTGGAATGAAAGATTGTCCACCAAATCCTGGATTGACCGACATGATGAGAATGAGGTCAAGCTTGTCGATGACGTGTTCGATGCAATGGAGCGGTGTAGCAGGGTTGAATACAAGCCCGGCTTTCTTGCCGAAGCTCTTGATTAGTTGCAGAGTCCTGTCAATGTGTTCAGAGGCTTCGACATGAAATGAAATGATGTCTGCGCCAGCTTCGGCAAATGCACTGACCATGCTATCAACGGGCTTTACCATCAGGTGAACGTCAATGGGCACTTTGACTAATGGCTTGATGGCAGAACAGACCATCGGGCCAATGGTTAGATTGGGAACGTAATGGTTATCCATCACATCGAAGTGGATGATGTCAGCGCCTGCGGCGATGACATCTGTCACTTCTTCACCTAATCGGGCAAAGTCAGCAGAAAGGATACTGGGGGCAATCAAAAATCGGGTCATAGTGGTGGGTTCGGTAAGAATTCAACGCTTCTATTTTAAGCGCTTTGGGCGAGATGAGCGGTGCTGTTTGAGCAAAATCCACTAGGAAACCATGCGAATCGTGGACAATCTTATGTGGGATAGCGAAAACGGGCGTTTCGCCTTATTGCAATCTGCTTGCTTTGGGGGAGAGGGGATGTCAAGATAGCAAATCACTGCTTTGCATTTGGTCTTATGTTTGAGGGAATCTATGCCTTATCGTCGTTATCTTACTTTTGCCGCTCTTTCTGCTTCACTGCTTTTGACTGCTTGTTCGGATATCCCTTTTTTGCCTGATAAGCCGCAAGATGTGAAGTTGCCGGATACACAGGTTGTCCGTCATCAAAAGCGCGTACGTTTCAGTGAAATCCCAGGCTGGCGTCAGGATGATGTTAAGGCGGTCTGGCCTGCATTTATGAGGTCTTGCCAAGCGAACAGTGAACTGACGCAGTGGCAAAAAACGTGTGCAGCTGCCCAAAGCGTTGATGGCGGTGATTCTCAGGCAGTCAGGGAATACTTTGAGGAGTGGTTTAATCCTTACGTCATCATGACAGACAGTGGGTCAGATACTGGCTTGGCGACGGGGTATTATGAGCCCGTCCTGCGTGGGAGTTATGAAAAGCGTGGTGCGTTCCAGACGGCAATGTACCGTGAGCCAGCAGACCTATTGGATATTGAGTTTACTGACGTGTACCCGCAACTTAAAGGGATGCGCTTAAGGGGGCATTTGGCAAGCCTCAAACCCGTATCTACCAATGAAGAGGAGGCTGTAGCACCTACGGCAGATTTGCTGCAGGTGGATATCAGTGATGCTTATCCGAAAGTTGCAGGTCTACAGATGTGGGGGCGTAAAGACGGTAAGAAGGTTGTGCCTTATGCCCCTCCGGAGACAGTCGATTACACAACCCTTCGGCCAGCAGCACGTGTTGTCCCTTATGAAACAAGGGGGCAGATTGAGTCCTCTGGCAAATTAAAGGGGCAAGAAATCCTCTGGGTTGATGACGTCATTGATGCGTTCTTCTTGGAAATCCAAGGATCCGGCCGTGTTTATTTGCCTGAATCTAATAAAACCGTGCGGTTGGCTTATGCGAACCAGAATGGTCGGCCATACCGATCCATTGGTCGCTATTTGCTGGATAAGAGGGAATTGAAACCTGGACAGGCATCGGCTCAACAGATCAAGCAGTGGGTACGCAAACATCCCAATAGGTTACGTGAAGTACTGGATGCAAATCCGAGCTATGTCTTTTTCCGTGAGGAAAAATTGACTGATCCGAATGAAGGGCCAAAGGGTTCCCAAGGTGTGCCTTTAACGCCGGGGCGTTCGATTGCGGTTGACCGGAAGTATATTCCAATGGGTACGCCTGTCTTTCTGGATACTACAATGCCAAACTCAAAAGAGCCGCTGCGGCGTCTTGTCATGGCACAGGACACGGGAGGCGCGATTGCGGGACCTGTCCGTGCGGATTTCTTCTGGGGGTGGGGCAACGAGGCTGGCAAGAAGGCTGGTAAGATGAAGCAGAAGCTTAGAGTTTGGTTGCTTTTGCCAAAGTCGTAAAAACCATGCTGATGAAAGCGGTTTCGTCAAGCTGGAAAGGTAGCCATGTCGAAAATAACCAACAGCTAAGGCGAAAAAGTCTGTCTTTCATAGAAAATTTTCGATTTTGAAGGCATGATTTTTAATTAATTGATTTTTAATAAAAAAATCAATTGCCGTTTTGATGGGCAATCTATAGAAGGTCGCATTTTTCCTAGGGAAAGCATAGGTTCTTACCTACTTGTTCACAATGTTATCCACAGAAAAAGTGGATAGCTAAAAAGCCTTTTAAAAATCAATGGATAACAACGGTTTTTTGGAATTGGTTGTAGGTTGATGTCGCAGAAGATAGTCCGAGTTGTGCTGGAAGCACCCATTGACAAATCGTTTGATTACCTTTATCAGCCGACGAAGGTAGATGATGCTATACCGGAAGTCGGGCAATTGGTGGTTGTGCCGTTTGGTCGGCGTACGGTTGTGGGCTTGGTCGTTGGAACAGGTGACTCTTCGGATGTGCCTGTCGAGAAACTAAAAGCAGTGGCCTACTGCTTTCATGAAATCCCGCCTTTTGATAAGGCGTGGATGGATTTGTGCCGTTTTGTAGCTTCTTATTATCATCGAACGTTGGGTGAAGTGGCCATCAATGTATTGCCTAAGATGATTCGCCAGAATAAACAAAAATCAATTCAGAAAGCTTTAAAGGTAATTGATGAGCCTGTTAAAGGAAGTGAACAGCAGTCGGAGGAAGTCCCAGAATTAAACGAGGATCAACGACGGGCAGTCGAGGCAATTACGGCAACAGAAGGCTTTTCGACATTTTTGCTCTACGGAGTGACGGGTAGTGGTAAGACAGAGGTTTACCTGAGGGCAGTTGCTGATAAGCTTGCCAGTTCGCCAGACGGCCAAGTACTCTTGATGGTGCCGGAAATCAACTTGACGCCACAATTGGAGAAAAGGATCCGCTCGCGTTTTCCACGTGAACACATTGTGTTGCAACACAGTGGTTTGACTGAAAGTGAGCGCTTGAGGGACTGGCTTGCCATTATGACGGGGCGTGCCCGTATTATTTTAGGAACGCGGCTGTCGGTGATGACGCCAGCCCCTAAGTTGCGGATGATTGTGGTCGACGAAGAACATGATCCTTCTTATAAACAGCAAGAAGGTGTTCGCTATTCGGCAAGGGACTTAGCGGTCTGGCGGGCGAATTACCTGAAGATTCCTATTGTCTTAGGATCAGCGACACCATCTCTTGAAAGCTGGCATCACGCAAAGTCAGGGAGGTACCGTGAGCTTGCGTTGCCGGAACGTGCGCGAGAGAATGCCGCTCACCCTGAGATCACACTGATTGATACGTCGAAAGACAAGCTGGTTGATGGTCTGAGTCAGACGCTTGTTGATGCGATTGAAAAACGTATAGAAAAAGGGGAAATTTCCCTGCTTTTCTTAAACCGTCGTGGTTTTGCACCTGTTATTACCTGCAATGCTTGTGGCTGGATGAGTACGTGTCACCGTTGTTCAGCGTATATGGTCTTCCATAAGGCAAACAGGATTTTGCGGTGTCACCATTGCGGCTTAGAGCGCCGTATTCCAAAGGTTTGTCCCGATTGTGGTAACGTTGACTTGCAGGCGTTGGGACGTGGGACACAACGTATAGAAGAAAATATTCGGTTACGGTTTCCACAGGCGCGTATCCTGCGTATCGATGCTGATTCGACCAGCCGTAAGGGATCGCTTCAAGAGGCACTTGACGCGATATACCATGGCGATGTAGACATTGTCATTGGGACGCAGATGATAGCCAAGGGACATGATTTCCAGAATCTTACGTTGGTCGGTGTGCTTGAACCGGATGCTGCGCTCTTTTCGCATGACTTTAGGGCTGGCGAAAGGCTTTTTGCACAGTTGATGCAGGTTGCTGGGCGTGCTGGCCGTGATGCGGTCAGGCCGGGTGCAAATCCATCCCAAGTATTGATTCAGACGCGCTATCCTTCACATCCGCTGTACCAAGCGATGCGTACGCGGCGTTATGATGCCTATGTTTCTCAGTTGATGGATGAAAGACATATGGCTGGTTTTCCGCCTTTTGGGTTCCAGGCGCTTCTAATGGCAGAAGCAAAGGACATCAGCAAGGCGATGATGTTCCTGCAGCAGGCGAAAGTTCTGCTCGGACGTCGAGAGGGTCTAACCGTGAGCGATGCAATCCCTATGACAATCATGCGTGTCGCTGACATTGAAAGGGCGCAACTTTTGATTGAGTCTGCCTCTAGGCCTGTTTTGCAGGCAGCGTTAACTGAATGGATCCCTCAGTTGCGGAATGTGAAGGCAAATGTCAGATGGACGATTGAGGTTGATCCTTTAAGCATCTGAAAAAAACAGCCCGCCAGAGATGCTGACGGGCTGCGGTTGGAAGAGAAACGTATTGGGGGATGGTTTAGGATCCGACTGCGACTGATTTCATTTTGCGGTACTGAACCATGACCTTGGAATTGTAGCCGCCATTACCACCGGCATAGGCCTTAACACCACGTTCAACAGATCCCTTCATCTTGATCAGGTCTTTTAAGAGCTGTGCGCCAACCCTGATGTTGACGACAGGATCCATAGCCATCTTTACGCCACCATAAGGCTGGAAGCGGCGGGTGTGGATGTGGGTGACAACCTGCATCAGTCCGTTGGCACCACCTGCGCCGCGTGCGTTCGGGTTGAAGCGGGATTCAATAGCCATGATGGCTAGGATCAGATGCGGATCCAAACCTAATTCAAAAGCAGCCTTATAAGCTGTTGTCACAAACAGGTCAGAATTGCTGCTTGGGATGCGGTAATGTTTTGCAATCCATTCGGTCAGGCGCTTTTTCTGGCGAACTTCAGCCAAAGAGAACGATGCGTCTTCGTCATTCATCGGTTCAATCTGTGGAACCTGGTTTTCGACCCTGGATTCTTTTAAGGTCTGAGGCAGCGCTTCAGCAGCCTGGGCCTGAGGGATGATGGAGACGCTGTCTTTCTTAAGATCGACAGACTGCGTGACCAAGAGTGCGGCCAAAGAAGTCGCAATAGCAGCCATTGCAACGAATTTTGACTTCCCAGTCGACAAAGAACGAGACTTGATATCCTTGAAAAAACGGTTAAACACGAACACTCCAATTTCCAACTGCAATCTGATGCTGGGAATGATTATGCAGTTTATTTATAATCAAAAACCATCCATTGCTCTTTAGAGCTCAAGGTGATGGTGGGAAAACCCTGTTAGTGGCGTTTGTCCCAGCTTCTCCGAAATAGGAGGCGCCACTTTAGTATGTTCTTATAGAAAGGCAGATAGAGAACTTGTGCCAAACGAAGAACGGAAAAGGACAGAAAACAGTAACTGCCCATTGAACTGTCGCCATTCTAGATAGTGATCACTAACCTGTCAATTTGACGGAGCGACTGTTTTTGACTACCAGATTTTTATTTTGGCGATAAAATCATTAGAATCAAAAAGTTACCGTGATTTTGTAGAATCAGGGTGTTGTATCAAAAAAGAGACAAAAAAGTATGGCGTATTACGATTTGCGGGACTTTGCTGACGAACTGAGGAAAGCAGGCGACTTGAAGGAAATTGATGTTCCCATTTCGCCCAATCTTGAAATGACGGAAGTTTCCAGAAGGGTGCTTGAAAAGGATGGCTCGGCACTGCTGTTTAAGAGACCCATCGGGAGCGCAATGCCGGTGATGACCAATCTCTTTGGCAGTGTCCGTCGTATTGCGAAGGCCGTTGGCGGTGGAGGCCTTTCAGACCTCAGGCAGATGGGGGAGTTCCTGGCGTCCCTGAAGGAGCCAAAAAAACCGGATGGTCTGTCGGATATATTCAGCATGATGCCGCTTTTAAAATCCCTGTGGCATATGAAACCCAAGGTTGATTCCAAGGGTATCTGCCAGGAGGTGGTTGTTGAAGATGGTGATGTGGATTTGTCGAACCTGCCTGTCCAGACGTGTTGGCCGCAGGATGCAGGACCGTTGCTGACCTGGGGAATGGTGGTTACGCGCGGGCCTGTGAAACCGCGTTTGAATCTTGGGATATACCGCCAGCAGGTCATTGCTAAAAACAAAGTCATCATGCGTTGGCTGCCACACCGTGGTGGTGCCCAGGATTTTAGGGATCATCGGTTGGCTAATCCCGGCCAACCGTTTCCGGTTGCCGTTGTCTTGGGAGCCGATCCGGCGACGTTGCTGGCTGCCGTTATCCCAGTGCCGGACGATATCTCTGAATACCAGTTTGCTGGGTTGTTGCGGGGAGCGAGGACAGAATTGGCTCAGACAAGGACTGGAGGCCTGCTGGTTCCAGCCCGAGCGGAAATTGTGCTTGAAGGAGTGATCCAGCCTGATGAGGGGCATCTGAGTGGGTATGAACATGCGATGGAAGGGCCTTTTGGGGATCATACGGGATACTACAATGAGCGTGAGCCGTTTCCTGTCCTGACGGTTGAGCGTATTACGATGCGTGAGAATCCCATCTACCTTTCCACTTACACAGGCCGCCCGCCTGATGAGCCCTCCATGTTGGGGCTGGCATTGAATGAGGTCTTTGTGCCGTTATTGTGTAAGCAGTTTCCTGAAATAGTGGATTTCTACCTGCCGCCAGAAGCATGCAGTTACCGGATGGCGGTTGTGAAGATACGCAAGGCGTACCCTGGCCATGCCAAGCGGGTGATGTTCGGGGTCTGGTCGTTCCTGCGCCAGTTTCTTTATACCAAGCTGATTGTGGTAGTGGATGAGGATATTGATATCCGCAGTCATGCCGATGTGATGTGGGCGATTTCCACGCGTGTCGATCCGGCACGCGATACGGTGATTGTTGAAAATACCCCGATTGATTACTTGGATTTTGCGTCACCAGTGAGTGGTTTGGGTAGCAAGATGGGCATTGATGCAACTGACAAGTGGCTCGGAGAGACGAGCCGCCAGTGGGGACGTGTCATTACGATGGACGAAAAGGTTAAAGAGCGGATTGACAGCCTTTGGGATAGTCTTGGCTTGTAGAAGGGCATCATAGATGGACTACAGGGGCGTCTTCTTTATTCTTGCGAATTAAGGGATTTTTTCTTTGGAAAGGGGATATCCAACAAAAGAACAGTGAAATCATTCTTAAAGCGAATGTTTTTTTGAGTTTGCGAAAAGCTGCAGTTGCGGTAAAATTGCGCCCAGCGGGCCCCTGCGCATTGTGGAATGGTGAAACTGGTCAGGTCGGGAACGAAGCAGCCACAGCCAATCTCCACGAGTGCCGCAGTCAAGGCTCGCTTTTGTATGTTGAACATATCGCATTTGTTCCCAACGACCCGAATCAATCGGTTAAAATCCTCCAATGACCTATCTCGTCCTTGCCCGTAAGTACCGCCCTAAACGTTTCCAAGACCTTGTTGGACAGGATCATGTTGTCCGTGCATTGGCCAATGCATTAGAAACTGGGCGAATCCATCATGCTTATCTTTTTACAGGAACGCGTGGTGTTGGTAAGACGACACTCTCGAGAATTCTTGCAAAATGCCTGAACTGTGAAAAGGGTGTTACGGCAACACCTTGCGGCGAATGCGAGGCGTGCCAGGCAATTGATGCTGACCGTTTTGTCGACTACATTGAATTGGATGCAGCGTCAAACCGTGGTGTTAACGATATGCAGCAGCTCTTGGAACAGGCGGTTTATGCGCCGACAGCAGCCCGCTATAAGGTCTACATGGTCGACGAAGTGCATATGCTGTCGAACCAAGCGTTTAACGCCATGTTAAAGACGTTGGAAGAGCCGCCTGACTATGTCAAGTTTATCTTGGCGACAACGGATCCACAGAAAATCCCTGTTACCGTGCTTTCGCGGTGCCTACAGTTTAATCTGAAGCAGATGCCCGAAGAGGCTATTGTCTCCCATCTGTCTCATATCCTGGATGCTGAGTCGGTGTCATATGAACGTCCTGCTTTACGTGTATTAGCGCATGGTGCACAGGGATCCATGCGTGATGCCTTGTCTTTAACGGATCAGGCGATTGCCTATGCTGCCGGTAACGTGACAGTGGCTTCTGTACAGGATATGCTGGGTACGCTGGATCAGACATACCTGATGCGACTGTTGGATAGTTTGGCGGATAAAGATGGCGCTGGTATTTTGAGCATAGCGGATGAAATGGCGTCAAGGGGGCTTTCATACCAGGTGGCGCTGCAGGATCTTTCTTCGTTATTCAGCCGCATCGCTATTGTCCAATGTGTTCCGTCATACTTGGAGGATGATGAGGCACAGGTAGAGGTACTGCGTGAATTGGCAAGGCGCTTTACACCAGAAGAGGTTCAGCTCTATTACGGTATTACGGTGCGCGGTCTTGCTGAAATGACTATGGCGCCGGATGAATATGCCGGATTTACCATGACGCTTCTGCGCATGTTGGCTTTTGCGCCAAGAATGGGCGAAGGAAGTGTAGTAATGCCAGCGGCTAAGCAAGCCGTTGAACGGCCCGTACAGGTGCCAAGACCGACCCCACCTAAGCCGATTACGCCTAAAGTAACGCCTTCTGCGCCACTTAAACAGACAGCTCCGATTGTTGTACCTGGAGTGAAACCGGTAGAGAAAAAGCTGCCTAAGATGCCACTTAATTCAGGGAGCACGAAAGATGAGCTCCCGCTACAGAATGAAAGTGAGCACGCATCACTACTGGAACCCGTCCAGTTGGAACCGTTGGATGAGCCGTCTCCTGTTGACCTATGTCGGGAGTCGCCGGTCGAGCAGGCTATGGCTTCTGTGCCGGTTGTTGAGGAGCCCAAACGTCAGGTTGCGTGGGATGGTGATTGGCCGGCACTTGCCAAGCAGGTTTCCGTTAGGGGGTTGGCTCTGCAGTTGGCCAGACAGTCTGAGCTGATTCGGCAGACGATGGAAGGCGGCGTCATGACGTTTCATCTGCGTATTCCTGCGGGTGTTTTGGGTACGGTTTCTGTTGTAACGAAATTGACCGATTGGCTCTCAGGGCATTTGGGATGTCCCGTCAAGATTCGTACAGAAGTCGGACAGCCTGAAAATACAGCGACCAAGGAAGATCATGAGGCAGCAAAAGCACGTTTAGAACAAGTAAAAAAAGAGATGGATAGTGATCCTTACCTGCAGGAGTTGATCCAGGACATGGGAGCCGCTGTTGTCGAGGGATCCATTCAACCCAACCCAAATTGAACAGGAAGAAACAATGAAGAATCAACTGGCGGGTCTGATGAAACAGGCCCAGGCAATGCAGCGTAACATGGAAAAGGTACAGGAAGAACTGGCTACGACTTTTGTGGATGGTGAGTCCGGTGCTGGGCTTGTCAAGATCCGCATGAACTGCAGGCATGCCGTGTCGATGGTGTCCATTGACCCTTCTTTGATGGAAGATGACAAGGAAATGCTTGAAGATCTGTTAACGGCAGCCTTTAACGATGGATTGCGTAAGGCAGATTCTGCAGCGCAGGAAAAGATGGCAAGTGTGACTGGTGGCCTTCAATTACCCCCAGGCATGAAGATGCCTTTTTAATCCATGGACGCAAAGCCGCTCTCATCCCTTCAGGAACTGGTTCAGTCATTAAAGCTTTTGCCTGGCGTGGGGCCAAAGTCAGCGCAGCGTATGGCTTGGCATTTGCTGCAGCACGACCGTGAGGGAGCATTACGCTTAAGCAATGCCCTTTCCGATGCTGTCAGTAAGGTGACCCATTGTTTGTGTTGTAATACGTTTACGGAAGGAGAGATTTGTGAGACCTGCCGGGATAGGACGAGGGACGCATCGCTTTTGTGCGTGACGGAAACGCCTGCAGACCAGAATATCATTGAACAGACCTTGGCATATAAGGGCTATTATTTTGTACTGATGGGCAGCCTTTCTCCGCTGGATGGCGTGGGACCCAAGGAAATTCATTTGGATCGCTTGATTAAGCGAGCGACCGATGGGCTGGTTAAGGAAGTGATTCTGGCAACAGGATTTAGCAATGAGGGCGAGGCAACTGCGCATTACATCGGTGAAATGCTCAAAGAAAGGGGCATTGCTGTAACTCGGCTGGCGAGGGGGGTGCCGGTTGGTGCTGAACTTGAGTATGTGGATGTGGGGACTGTTGCCAGAGCCTTGCTGGACAGACGCAAAAGTTGATTCGGGTGTCTGTATTTTTGCGACAGATATGCTAAAAAGCCCCTTTTTTCAATGAGCTAATGCAGTAGTGTCTTGTCAGAGATTCTTGTATCCATTAGAATTAACAGCTTAGAAAATTTTTTATGTTGTGGGAATTATCCGGCAGCATGCAATCAATAGAACATCATTTTAGGAAAATATATGGCAAACTCCGCACAGGCACGTAAGCGTGCTCGTCAGGCAGCAAAAAGGAATGCGCACAATGCTAGCCAGCGTTCCACCCTGCGTACTGCAATCAAGTCCGCCAGGAAAGCGATTGCTGCTGGTGATAAAGAAACTGCAACCGCAGTATTTCAGAAGGCTGTCTCCGTTATCGACAAAATTGCTGATAAGAAGCGCATCCACAAGAATAAGGCAGCCCGCCATAAGAGCCGCCTGGCTGCAGCGCTGAAAGCAATGGTTGCTTAAGCAAGTTTCTTGTCCAAACAGAAAAGCACACCATATGGTGTGCTTTCTGTTTATTTGGATATTGGCAGGCAGTATCGTCTGCCAACATCGCATTACCTGAATCGATAACCAAATTCCTTTTCAAAGCGGTCGTCAATTTCTTGTGTGGTTGGGCGGTGGTTCTGTCCACCCATCTGTTCAATCTTGATGCCGCCCATCAGGCTTCCTATCTGGCCTGAGGTTTCCAAGCTAAGTCCATGTGTCAACCCATAAATCAATCCAGCACGGAATGCATCGCCACAACCCGTCGGATCCATTGCCTGTGAAACGGTAATGCGTGGGATATTCATGGTTTCCTGACCTTTTTGGTGGATGCGGGCACCCCTTTCACCCAGGGTCGTGATGTAGGCATCTACTTTTGCAGTAATTTCTTTTGCAGAAAGGCCTGTGTTGATGGATAAGACTTCAGATTCGTAGTCATTGACGATGACGTAGCTGGCCAGATCGATAAAGTGGCACAGTTCTTCGCGGCTGAACATCATCAGGCCTTGGCCAGGATCAAAGATGAAAGGGATACCCATCTTGGCGCAGTCTTCTGCGTGCGCAATCATACCGTTTTTCCCATCTGGTGAGACGATGGCTAATTGGATGCCGTCAGTAGCTAGATCGCTGATGCGGTTTTCGTGTGAAAAAACCATGGCCCCTGGATGGAAGGACATAATCTGGTTGTTGTTTTTATCGCTTGTTGCAAAGCATTGCGCTGTGAAGGACTTCTCGATGGTCTTGATGTATTGGGTGGAAATGCCAAGTTCTGCAAAATAGTCGAGGTAAGGCGTGCCATCCACACCGATGGTTGCCATTAGCAAGGGGTCTTCTCCCAAGAGTTTCAGGTTGTATGCAATGTTGCCGCCCGTTCCACCGAACTCACGTTTTAATTCAGGAACCAAGAAACAGACATTGATTTTGTCCAATTGACCCGGCAGCAGGGCGTCGGAAAAGCTGTCTGGATTCGTCATCTAAGTGTCATAGGCAATAGAGCCACAGATAAGAGCAGTCATAGTAAACGTTTATTTTGCAGGTGTAGTTGGGGTATCGATGGTAAGTCGACTGCTGATTGGCAGGGGATACTTGAACTCAAAGTGCAACTTCAAGTCATGTTTGGTTGCAGGTTCAATACCATCTGTTTTTGAAAGGGTATGAGACAAGTAGTCTTTCGGTTTCAATGACCGTTTGTACAACAGTGTTCCCTTTGCATCGGTAATTTCGAGTACCAAGCTAGGCCAAGGCATTTTCTGCCTACCAGTGTTGGCAATGGTTAAGTTTTGGTTGTATGCATTGGGCAGGACAGTGTCTTTTGCAACTGTTTCATACGATAACGTCAAATCTGATGTTGGTACAACAGGAGCTGGTGGGGGGGGCTCCGCAGGACACGACAGTTGTTCACAGACAGTCTCAACGGTTTCTTCAAGTTCTGGTACTTCTTCGCTAATTTCTTTGCCGTAGTAGTAGGTTGCGACAAGGCAGCCAGCGGCTGCAAGAACCAAGAAAATAAAAATCCACAGGAGCACCCCCGCAAGCGATCCTTGTTTTTTGCGTGTTTTAGGTGTTTCGGTAGGCGGTGCAATAGGCGTTGCGTCGGTTAAGATGGGCTCTGCTTTATCTGTCTTGGTAACGTCCGATAATGGTTGTTCTTCTGGTGTTTTGCCGATGTTTGGTTCTTCTGGCGCATCAATCTCGAGACTGAAAGATTTCAGCTGCGCATCAAAAGCATCCCGAAGCTGCTGTTCGGAGTCTCCGGCAGGTAGCGTATTGGATTCCGCTGTCGTTTCGGACGGTTCGTCTGTGTTTGCTGGCGCGACAGTCCTAGCTTCCGGTTTAACGACATTGGTGGGTTGTTTGGCAGGTTCTCGCTCCAGGACGATTGCTGCCTGTTGGGTTGGAATGACCTCTGCAGGGGTAGATTCAGTAATGGTTGGCTCAGCGGGAGCTGAAGTTCCTGAAACGGCAGCAGGTTCTACGGGCGTTTCTTTGCTTGGGACAATGCGTCCGATTAAGTGTTCGATGCCGTTAAACGGCGCATTGCATGTGCCACAGCGCACCATGCCAGAAGAAAGGCTTAGCTGCTCGCTGGAAGCTTTAAAGACTGTATTGCAGTGTGGGCAACGGGTTGCGAATGCCATCTTATGTCTATCGGGAACCAAGCTGTCCGGTCAGTGCGACCCAACCTTCGCTCGTTTTCCAGACAGACAGTTTAATGATTGGGGCATACGCAGCAATGACGTCATTAGCCTGGCTTTCCAGGATGCCTGAAAGGACGAGATGTCCGTTTGGGGCAATGCGCCTTGTGAGGACAGGAACCAAGGTTTGTAATGGCCCTGCTAGGATATTGGCGATGACGGTGTTGTATTGAACCCCTTTTTTTGCCGATTCAAATGCATCGGGCAAGTAGCAGGAAAGGGGTGTTGCATTACGCTCGGCGTTCTCACGTGTTGAAATGATAGATTGAGGGTCGATATCGACACCATCCACATGAGGAACGCCTAGTTTGACGGCTGCAATGGCTAAAATACCAGAGCCGCATCCATAGTCGAGGATGGACTGGTTGCCATGGGCGTTTTGTTCAAGCCACTCAAGGCACAGCCGTGTGGTAGGATGGCTACCTGTTCCAAACGCGAGCCCAGGATCGAGTTCCAAGATGATAGCGTCGTTGTCTTTTACTTCATGCCAGCTTGGAACAATCCAGATTTTTTTGCCGATATGGATGGGGTCAAATTGTGACTGGGTTAACCTGACCCAGTCTTCATCGGGGACTTCCCGGGTTGTGTAGGCTGGTACTTTGGGCATGCGGCAGGCATTTGCTGCCTTTTGCGTCAACGCAACAATATCAGTACCAGGCTCTACCAGTGCAATGATGCGGCTGTTTTCCCATGCGTAGTCATTGGCATCGGCTCCCGGTTCGTCAAACATCGGCTTTTCTTGAGGTGTGCCCTCATCTCTATCTTCAACGGTGACGGACAAGGCGCCGGCATCCATTAAGGCATCCGAATAGGCAACTGTATCATCAAATCCGATTTCAACGACGATTTCAGTCCAGCTCACAATCAAACCCCAATAGTACTTATTTATCTGTTTCAGGGAACATTTCCGCGAGTTTCTGTTCCAGATAGTGGATGTTGGTTCCGCCTTGGATAAATCCAGGGTCATGCATTAACGTGCGGTGTAGATCCAGGTTGGTTTTGATCCCTTCGACGACCATTTCAGAGAGGGCAACCTGCATCCTGTGGATGGCCTGCTCACGGGTTGCGCCATACGCAATAATTTTACCAATCATTGAATCATAAAATGGTGGGACGACATAACCCGTATAAACATGGGAGTCGACACGGATGCCCGGACCGCCTGGTGCGTGCCACGTAGTGATTTTGCCTGGAGACGGAACAAATGTGAAAGGGTCCTCCGCATTGATACGGCATTCCAAGGCGTGACCGACTAAGCGGATGTCACGTTGCTTGTAGCGTAATTTTTCGCCTGCTGCGACTCGGATTTGTTCCTGAATCAAGTCTAAGCCCGTAATCAGTTCTGAAACAGGATGTTCGACTTGGATTCGGGTGTTCATTTCGATGAAATAGAATTCACCGTTTTCATACAGGAACTCAAAGGTTCCTGCGCCAGCATACCCAATTTTGCTACAGGCTTCTGCACAACGGTCGCCAATGCGGTCTACCAAGCGGCGTGGAATATTTGGTGCTGGAGCTTCTTCAAGCACTTTTTGGTGGCGGCGTTGCATTGAGCAGTCGCGTTCACCTAGCCAAATGGCGTTACCGAAGGTGTCTGCCAAAACCTGGATTTCGATGTGACGAGGGTTTTCAAGGAATTTTTCCATATAGACTTCGGGGTTGCCGAAAGCCTTACCTGCTTCCATCTTCGTCATGGAAACAGCGTTCAAGAGGGATTCTTCATTCCTGACGACGCGCATCCCACGGCCACCGCCGCCACCAGCAGCCTTGACAATGACTGGGTAGCCGATTTTGCGCGCAGTTGACAGGATTTCTTCCTCATCGTCGCCTAAAGCGCCGTTTGAACCCGGAACGCAAGGAATGCCCGCTTTAATCATGGCTTGTTTTGCGGTGACCTTGTCTCCCATTTGCCGGATTGATGTTGGAGTAGGGCCGATAAAGGTAAAGCCAGATTTTTCAACACGTTCTGCAAAATCAGCATTTTCTGCCAGGAAACCATAGCCAGGGTGGACGGCTTGGGCGTCAGTCACTTCTGCTGCACTGATGATTGCTGGCATGTTCAGGTAGCTTTGTGCAGAAGATGCTGGACCAATGCAAACGGATTCGTCGGCAAGCTTTACATATTTTGCGTCGCGATCGGCCTCGGAGTGGACGACCACGGTTTTAATGCCCATTTCGCGGCATGCACGCTGAATGCGCATTGCAATTTCACCGCGGTTGGCGATAAGGATTTTTTCAAACATAGTCTGTCAGGTTGTTCTGAAATCCAAAAATATGGCAGGAATTATGCTGCCTTGGGTGCTTATCCAATGATGAACAGTGGCTGACCAAATTCGACAGGGGAGCCGTTCTCAACCATGATTTTCTTGATGGTACCAGCAGTTTCAGCCTCGATTTCGTTGAGCAGCTTCATCGCTTCGATGATGCACAGTGTGTCACCGGCTTTAACGGTGGAGCCAACCTGGACGTAAGGAGGGTTACCAGGGGCAGAGGCACTGTAGAAGGTACCAACCATAGGCGACTTAACGACTGTTCCTTCAGGCTCTGCTGGAGCAGCTGGGGTTGCTTCTGGTGCAGCTGCTGCAGGTGCAGGCACGGTTGCTGGTACTGCAACTGGGGCTGGCATGGCTGGTTGTTGTACCATAAGCGTTGGCTGTCCCTGGACGGAGGTACTCTTAGCGATGCGAACTTTGCTGTCGCCTTCGGTGACTTCGAGCTCTGCGATGCCGGATTCGGCAACCAAGTCAATCAGGGTCTTCAGTTTACGTAAGTCCATATAAATCCTGAAAATAACAGTTAAATGATTGTGAATCAGTATTTGAGGGCGTGTTCAACAGCCAAACGGTAACCATCAATTCCAAAGCCACAAATGACACCTTTGGCTATCGCCGACAGAAATGAATGGTGACGGAATGGTTCACGCTGGTGGATGTTTGAAATATGCACCTCATAAAACGGGATATCGACTCCTGCCAGGGCATCTCTTAACGAAACGCTGGTATGTGTTAGGCCACCGGGATTGATGATGATAGCGTCAACGCCTTCTGTCCGTGCTTGGTGGATTCTGTCAATTAGAGCGCCTTCATGGTTGCTTTGGAAATGCGCAAAGAGGCCTCCGGCTTGTTCGACAAGGGTACGCACCATGGCGACGACATCGTCAAGTGTTTCTCTGCCATAAATATCAGGCTCCCGCGTGCCCAACAGGTTCAGGTTTGGGCCGTTGAGCAGGAGAATATTGTTAGCCATGGTGGATCAGGAATCGATTTTTAATGCGATAAACAGCATTTTGCCGCTAAAGTGCTCCAAAATGCAAGGAAAATTGCCAATTTTTCCGTTTTAAGCGTCCGCAGGATCTGGAACGTTGCCATTGATGATGTCAGTAAAATACGCTAAATCCGCTCTTTTTGCATATTCGCCAAAATAACGGTCAGAACGGCGTAGATCGTTAGGTTCATACAGGGTCAGTTGGATTGTTTCATTACGCCAATTAAACGTAACTGTTTCGATTATGCGGTTATTTTTCCGGAATCTGTCTAGTTCACCGACCTCAAATGGGATGCCTTCGTTTAATAGGAAAAGTTGGACATCTTTGGCGTTGTCCGCAAAAAGTTGGAGGTGAATGGTACTGTGTTCGTTGGCAGTACCATTTAGGACGGCGCCTGTTATATACGGGGAAAAGTCAGCAAGATGGCGCATGAGGGCAACAGCAGTGAGCCTGAGTGCCTTGAGTTGTGTGAGCTGTGTTTTTGAATGGAAAATCCGGTTGTAGCGTCGCAGTTCATTTTCGACAGCTTCATTGTTGGGTAGAATCTCACTGTTGATGCGCGTATTTCCGGTAATCATGCGTAAGGCCTGACGTTTGGCGTTTTCATATGTCGCACCGTCTTCGGCAATGAGCTTTGCTGCGGTGACAGCGATTTGCTGTTTGATTGTTGTCGGATCAATGGCTCGGGCAGTCATATTGCGGAAAGCTACGTTGGTTCAAGATAAGATGATTTTAAGATATTTTCAGGACAATCCATTATGCATATTCATATTCTTGGCATCTGTGGCACATTCATGGGGGGTGTTGCAGCCCTTGCCAAAGCTGCTGGACATACGGTGACAGGGTGCGATGCTGGGGTCTATCCACCAATGAGTACCCAGCTTGAGGAGCAGGGCATTGCGTTGATCCAAGGATATGATGTGGGTCAACTTTCCTTAAATCCCGATCTCTTTGTCATTGGGAATGTCGTCTCAAGGGGAAACCCATTGATGGAAGAAATCCTAAATAGGGGCTTGCCTTATGTGTCAGGTCCTCAATGGATTGGGGAACATATTCTAAATAATCGCTGGGTTTTGGCCGTTGCAGGAACGCATGGCAAGACGACGACATCCTCAATGTTGGCATGGATCTTAGAGGATGCAGGACTTTCGCCAGGCTTTCTGATTGGGGGCGTACCATTGAACTTTGGTGTTTCGGCACGTTTAAATGGTGGTAAAGAATCCCCGTTTTTTGTTATTGAAGCCGATGAATATGACACTGCGTTTTTCGACAAGCGCAGCAAATTTGTGCATTACCGTCCCAAAACCGCCATTTTGAATAACTTGGAGTTCGATCATGCCGATATCTTTCAGGATGTTACAGCAATCGAGACGCAATTCCATCATCTTGTCAGGACGATAGCAGGCAATGGTCGGCTGATTGTCAACCGCATGAGCCCATCGCTTTCGAAAGTGATTGAACGGGGATGCTGGAGCGAGCTGGAATGGTTTGGCGGTACCAAGGAAGAGGGATGGACGATGGAAGATGCAGGTGACGATAGCTTCCATGTCTATTTCATGGGGCAGTTGCAAGGGACCGTCCAGTGGGAGTTAACAGGTGAGCATAACCGGTTAAATGGATTGGCTGCGATTGCAGCTGCGCGCCATGCTGGGGTAGCTCCTGCGGTTGCGATTGATGCCCTGTCTCGCTTTCAGAATGTTAAGCGCCGTATGGAATGCCGGGGTATTGTGCGGGGTATCCATGTCTATGACGATTTTGCACATCATCCAACGGCTATCGAAACGACCATCGCTGGTTTGCGTCGGAAAATCCAACAGGGGGGAGGACGGATTTTGGCAGTTTTGGAACCCCGTTCGAATACGATGAAGTTGGGCGTGATGAAGCAAGCTTTGCCGGAAAGCCTATCAGGTGCAGATTTAGTTTTTGGCTATGGTGAGAAAAGTGGCAAAAATGCATTAGGTTGGGATCTTTCCCTTGCGTTGACTCCGTTAGGTGATAAGGCCAAAGCTTTCAATGATTTGGGGCAACTTGCCGATGCGGTGGTTGCCGCGGCACAAGATGGAGACCATATCCTCATTATGAGCAATGGTGGTTTTGGGGGTATCCATCAGAAGATTTTGGATAAATTGGGACAGTGATGGCTAAGACACTTCTTTACCTGCATGGATTTATGTCAGCGCCAGGATCTTTTAAGGCGCAGGTGCTGAAAGCAGTATTGGCGTTGCGTACTGACGGTTGCCATTACGTGTGCCCTCAGCTGCCTATTCCACCGGCTGAAGCGGTTCAGGTCGCTATGGATGGTATAAAAGGTATCCCTGCGGATGAACTTATTGTGGTTGGCTCTTCATTGGGTGGTTTTTATGCCAATTGGATTGCGGAACAAACGGGTGCTAAGGCGGTGCTTTTAAACCCGGTTGTTGATCCTTGGCGCATTAAGATATTGGAAGATAGCCCAGATAGAAGCGATCTGCAGGTGAAGGCGTGGCTTGATTTCCGTGAAGCCTACGAAAGGGATTTGAAGGCGCTGAAAGTTGAAGCCATTACATGTCCAAAACGGTATTTCTTGCTTGCAGCAACGGGCGATGAACTCTTGGACTGGCGCTTGATGGTAGCGCATTACCAAGGGGCTAAACAGATTGTTATAGAGGGCAGTAACCACGGCATTTCTGATTTTGAGCAGTATGTGCCACAGGTGCTGGCGTTTTGCGGGTTGGATTGAAAGCATGAATCTATTCTTTGAAGAATCCGGCGAATTCAAAGCTGGCCAAGTATTGAGCCAAGCGGGTGAGGCGTACCAGGTCACCATGCCTTCTGGTAAGCGTGTCAAGGTCAGGGGTAAAGATGTCCTCTTCCTTTTTGATAGTAACAGCCCGGATGCTTTGATGGATATAGCACGCCAAGAGGCAGAAGGGATTGACCTTGATTTTTTGTGGGAAGTCGCTGGTGATGTAGAGTTTGATTATGCAAGCTTGGGGAAGGAATATTTCGGACACGAGCCTAAGCCAGAAGAATCAGCGGCCTTACTCATGCGGTTGCATTCTGCTCCTATCTATTTCTATAGGAAGGGTAAAGGGCGTTATAAAGCGGCGCCAGAAAATGCGTTAAAAGCAGCTTTAGCTGGGATTGAAAAGAAAAAGCAACTGGCACTTCTCCAAGAAAAATATGTCAGTCAGATGCTTGCTGGTGAATTGCCAGAGCCGGTTAAGGCAAATGCCATCAAATTGCTTTGCAAGCCTGATAAGAATTCCGTGGAATATAAGGCATTGGATGAAGCGTGTGAAAAGGCGGCGGTGACACCAGAAAAACTCTTAGTTGGCTTGGGAGCGGTGCCAGATGCCAAGGCGCTGCACTTTGCACAATTCGTTTATACACAATTTCCACAGGGTGTTGCGTTTCCTGATGTCGCGCCAACCCAGGTTAAGCTCGATTTGCCTGTTTCGGATGCTACCCCTTTTTCGATTGACGACATCACGACGACTGAGTTTGATGATGCTTTGTCGGTGAAGGCACTTGAAAATGGCCATTACCGGATTGGTGTTCATATAGCTGTCCCTGCTTTAGGTATCAAGCCAGGGGATGCCATGGATACCATTGCGCGTACGCGTTTGTCCACGGTCTATATGCCAGGTGACAAATTGACCATGTTGCCTAGGAACGAAATTGATGTTTTTACGCTGGCAGCGGGTGAAAAACGCCCCGCGTTAAGTCTCTATGCCGAAATTAATCCATCTGACTGGTCTGTCATTGCATCGGAAAGTCGCGTGGAGCAGGTATGTGTTGCGGAAAACCTGCGGCATAACACGCTTGATGATGTAGTGACTGAAGAAGCGCTTGCAACGGGGGAAGGTGTGTACCCTTATAAGGAAGCGCTCCAGGTGCTTTGGCAGTGTGCCCAGGCTTTTCGTGACAGGCGTATGCAAAAGCGAGCGTCGTTTGGCTTAAAGCCAGACCAGGTTGATAGGGTTGATTTTAATTTTTATGTATCGGACGAAGGCATCGTTACGATTGAGAAACGTCAGCGTGCCGCCCCGCTGGACATCATTGTGGCGGAGATGATGATTTTTGCGAACAGTACGTGGGGCAAGCTGATGGCCGATTGTGGAGTTCCTGGCATTTACCGTTCCCAGACGAATGAAGGCTGGGGCAATCGTCTGATGGTCAAGATGGTAGCGCATGCCGCACCGCATATGGGGCTTGGCGTAGACCAGTATGCTTGGTGTACGTCCCCATTGCGCCGTTATACTGACCTTGTAAATCAGTGGCAGGTTATCGCCTGCCTTCAGCATGGGAACACAGCGCCTTTGGCAGCACCTTTCCGCACAGGGTCAGCCGATCTATTTGCCATTATTGGTGCGTTTGATTCGGCTTATACCGTCTACGGGGCATTCCAAGACAAGATGGAACGCTATTGGTGCTTGAAATGGTTGGAACAAAACAATATCCATCAGGCTGATGCGGTCATCATACGGGACGAACTCGTTAGGCTGGTTGATATTCCATTGGTAATTCCCATGCTGGGGATGCAAGCCTTTGCTCGGGGTACGCAAGTCAGGTTGGAACTGCTTTCTTGGGATGAAATTGATTTGAGTGTCCAAGCACGTTTCATTGATGGTTCAGCAGCCATGCCGACGGCAGAAAAGGTAACAGGTGAGGAAAAATCATCATCAGATTGATGATGCCTGCACTGGGGGGTAAGGGTGAAAGCATCATCGCAAAACCGCATCCTGCTATTGGCGCTTATCGTGTCAGTTATCCTGCATGGTGTGTTGCTTATGTCCTTGCCGGAAGGTGTTTTCAAGGGCAAGTTGCCTGAGGTGCGTACCAGCATGGAACTGCGGTTTGTTTTGCGTGACAGATTGCCTGAAATGACGGCAACAACAGAAGTTGCATCTGTCGGTGATCTCGGGACGGGTAGCGAGTCTGCTGGTACTCCGGTCATCAGTTCACCATCGCAGGCAAGTCACGAGGAAGGTGTGGTGTCAGGAAGGTTAACCGAGCAGTCTCAGGCGTCAACGTCTGCACCAATGTCTGTAGGTACGGGGACTACGCAAAGGGAGCAGCCAGCATCCCGTGTTCAAAATGAGCCCGACGATGCGGGTGATGGCCGTTCGGTGGTTTTTAGACAAAACGCACCTGTGCGAGGAATGTCTTCTTCTCGGCCAGTTATCACGGCAGCGACGCGTGAACCAGTGTACGCGATGTATTACCGTACGTTAAGGAGCCGCATTGAGCATCTGGGACACATCAATTTCCCGCAGAAAAATGGTTACAGGCTCTATGGTGAGTTGACAGTCCGGATTCCTATTTCCCGTAATGGGGCTATTGCGGAACACGAAGGCGGTGTTTCCGTTGAGCGTTCTTCTGGTAACCATGATTTAGACAGTGCTGCTTTAAATATTGTCCGACGTGCGGCACCGTTTGGCCCCTTCCCACGGAATGCACAGACGAGTGCAGATGTTTGGGTTATCATTACCCGTTTGAAATTTACTCGTGAACCAGGGCATCAACCGCAGATTCAGGCAACGGTTCGATAAACCCTTGGGACAGATTTCTCAGGAACCGAAAAATGCGTGCGCATTATGCAGTTGTGGGCAATCCCATAGCCCATAGTAAATCACCCGAAATTCATACGTTGTTTGCGAGCCAGACCGGTGAAGATATTGAGTATACGCGCTTGTTGGCGCCCATCGATGACTTCGCGGGGACGGTTAAGCGCTTTGTTGCAGAAGGTGGAAAAGGGTTGAATGTGACTGTGCCTTTTAAGTTTGAAGCCTTTGCGTTTGCAACCGAGAAGACGGAACGGGCCTTGTCTGCTGGAGCGGTCAATACGTTACGTTTCGATGGCGATACAGTCTTAGGGGACAATACGGATGGTGCAGGCTTGGTTGCCGATATCACACAAAACTTAGGGGTCAGCTTAACAGGAGCTAGGATTCTGATGTTGGGTGCAGGTGGCGCTGCTTATGGTGTGATGTTGCCTCTTCTGAAACAGAATCCCGCTATGCTGTATGTTGCAAACCGAACCCCAGAAAAAGCGGCGGCGTTGGCGGTGGCCTTTTCCAGCTATGGTAAGACAGCCTCCTCTGGTTATGACACATTGGAAGGGCAATATGATGTTGTTATCAATGCGACTTCGGCAGGGTTGACTGACAGTATGCCTGCGGTGCCAGCTGGTGTTTTTGGTCAGGGGACGTTAGCGTTGGATATGGTTTATGCCGATAAGCCGACGGCTTTTATGTGTTTTGCCGCTGAAAAGGGGGCACGCATTCGTGATGGGTTTGGGATGCTGGTTGAACAGGCGGCAGAATCCTTTTTTGTTTGGCGGGGTGTGCGTCCTGATACGGCTCCTGTCTTTGCGCATTTTGGTCGGTAACCATAGGTCCTTATGAAGTCTTTGCTTCCGTGGATAGTAAAGTACCGGTGGTGGTTGATTGCCGCGCCGTTTGCGTTCTTGGTTGCTCTGCAGCTGTACTATTTTGTCCAGATTGCGTGGTGGGTGAATTTCAACCCATCTTCTACGAGTTTTATGCGCGAGCAGCTTGCTGTCCTCCAAGAAAAAGATCCCAACGCAAAAATCCAACATCAGTGGATTCCCTATAATAAGATTTCCAACAACCTAAAACGCGCAATCATTGCTTCTGAGGACAGTAATTTTGCGACGCATGAAGGGGTTGAGTGGGGAGGTATTATCAGGGCTTATAAGACGAACGCAAAGAAGGGCAAGATTGTTTCAGGCGGATCGACCATTACCCAGCAGCTTGCGAAAAATTTGTTCCTTTCAGGTAGTCGCAGTTATTTTCGGAAAATCCAGGAACTTGCCATAACTTATATGTTGGAGTTCTGGATGGAAAAAGAGCGCATCTATGAGCTTTACCTCAACTTGGTTGAATATGGTGTTGGCGTTTTTGGGTGTGAGGCGGCGTCCAGGCACTACTACGGCATCTCGGCCGCTAATTTAAGTCCTGCCCAAGCAGCAAGGCTGGCAGCGCTGTTGCCAAAACCGCGTTATTTTGATACCCACCGTAATTCAGCATACCTTGCCCATCGGACTTCTTTAATCCTCCAGCGGATGCGGGCTGCAAAGACCCCAGAATCGATTAAGCCTGCTGTTCAGCAGCCAGTACGTAGGCGCGCAAGACGCTGAGGTCATTATTCTCCTATGAATAGCTGTCGGGTATAATCGGCATTCTGCTAACAGCATGCAGGAAAGGGGAAGTTATGATCAATGTCTTTATCCTACAGAACGGCCGTCTCAATCAGGTGCCGATTGATTCTCGGGATGATCTTGAGAATGTTTCCCCAATTTGGGTAGACATGACCGATCCGACCGATGAAGAACGTGATTGGGTCAGGCATGCTTACAATGTGACGATGCCAGATGAAGATGATGTCCAAGACATTGAGGCATCGGCTCGTTATTATGAAGCCGAAAATGGCGACATCCACCTCCGAACGGATTTCCGCATTGATGACGATGATGAACCTTCCCTGACAGTGACTGTTGCGTTTATCTTGTCTGGGAATATGCTGTTCTCGATGCATGTAGAGGACTTGCCGGTTTTCCGTCTGGTTCGTATGCGTGCACGTTCCCGTCCGGGATCCATTACTGACTATAAAGATGTCTTGTTGGATCTGTATTCTACCGATGCGGAATATTCGGCAGATGCGTTAGAAGGCATTTACCGTAACCTTGAAGAAGTCAGCGCCCGCGTTCTGCAGGAAGACTTTACTGACCAAGATGCGGCGACAACTTTGAGCACAATTGCGAAAGAAGAAGACTTAAATGGCCGTATTCGCCGAACCATGATGGATACTCGCCGGGCGGTCAGCTTTTTGATGCGTGGCCGTTTGCTGGATTCAGACCAGTTTGAAGAGGCCCGGCAGATTTTACGGGACATCGAATCATTGGATGGCCATACTTCTTTCCTGTTTGAAAAAATCAACTTCCTGATGGATGCCACCGTCGGTTTCATCAACATCAATCAGAACAAGATTATCAAGATTTTCTCTGTGGCGAGCGTTGCCTTCCTGCCGCCAACCTTGATTGCGAGCATCTATGGGATGAACTTCCAACTGATGCCGGAGCTGAGTTGGGATATTGGGTATCCCTTTGCGATTTTCCTGATGGTTGTTAGTGCACTGGTGCCGCTTTGGTATTTCAACCGTCGTGGCTGGCTGAAGTAGCTGGATACGGACGGGTTTTTTCCTGGCACTTTGGACTACTGCTTGTTCACAGTTAGTTTTTCAGTAAGCCTTCTGTCGATGGGTTGATGGCTTCTTTTCTATCATAGTTTTATCAGATTCAACCGAATTCAATCATTCAATCGATTGATTGATTGAAAGTGCACAATCTGTAAGGTGACGGAAAATGGCAATCTATGATAGATTTTTCGCTTCAAGTTCCCGGTAACATGGCATTCAGTAGAGATGAATACGGAAAAAGACAGGCATGCATCTGACAGTGAAGAACAATACCAAGTATCAGGTGGTCGTTTGGTTGCCAAAGCGCTCAAAAACGAGGGCATCGATACCATTTTCACGTTGTCTGGCGGCAACATCGTGGATATTTATGAAGGCTGTGTCCAAGAAGGTATTCGTATTATTGATTTTCGTCATGAACAGGTAGCGGCACATGCAGCAGACGGCTATGCACGTCAGACGGGTAGAACAGGATGTTTGGTGACGACGTCCGGTCCTGGTTGCTGTAATGCAATGACTGGGCTGGCTGCAGCATTGCGTGCGGAAACCCCGTTGCTTCATATCAGTGGGCAGGGGGCGACAACCCAGTACCTTCAGGGAACCTTACAAGAATTTGACCATGTGCGTTTGATGGCGCCGGTGACCAAGTGGGCAGCTAGCGTTCGCACGACGGAGCGTATTGCAGACATGGTTTCGATGGCGTGCCGCGAGGCGAACGGACCGGTTCAAGGTCCCGTGTTGCTGGAAATCCCGCGCGACTTGCTTGATGCTGAAGTTGATATCCGCCAATGCCGTATTCCAGCAGCAGGTAAGTATCGGGCCGCCAACCGGATGGTACCGGATGAAGCGAGTATTGCGCAGCTTGTGGGCCTGCTGACTCAGGCGCAAAGACCGGTGGTGCTTTTTGGTAGCCGTGTTTGGGACAGTCGGAGTCATGCCGAAGCACAGGAATTGGCGAGAGCGTTTGATATTCCTGTTTATGTGAATGGGTCTGCTCGCGGGATTTTCCGTCCTGAGGATCCCCTGTTGTTTGATCGGACGCGTACACTAGCCTTTTCGCAGGCGGATTTGGTTTTAATAGCTGGTGCGCCGTTGGACTTTCGGTTGGGGTTTGGCCGGATGTTAAATCCCAAAGCGAAGGTGGTGCACATTGACCAGAACTATGCGTCCATTGGTAAAAACCATGACATTACGTTGGGATTGATGGGACATCATGGTGCTGTTTTTGCAGCGGCGGTTGCGGCAGCTTCTGGTCGGATCAGTCAAGCGGTTCGCGGGGCTCGTAAAGTGTGGCATAAGCGCCTTCGCGAAGCGGAAAACCAAGCTTTGGAGAAACTGCGCCCCATGTTTCTGTCTGACAGTGTGCCGATTAATCCTTACCGGGTGGCCTATGAATTAGACCGTTTCATTGGCGAGGATACGGTTTACATTGGTGATGGAGGAGATGTGGTGTCGATTTCAGCTTTGGGCGTGCATCCACGAAATCCCGGCCAATGGATGGATCCAGGTCCCTTTGGGTGCCTTGGTATTGGCACAGGGTTTGCTATTGCGTCCAAATTAGCGAATCCGGGTAAGGAAGTGGTGTGTTATTACGGGGACGGTGCCTTCTCTATGACGGCTTTTGACCTAGAGACAGCGAACCGCTTCAATGTACCATTCGTAGCGGTTGTTGGTAACAACTCTGCCATGAATATGATCCGATACGCGCAAATGGTGCGATATGGCGATAAAAATGGTACTGGCACTTTATTAAGTGACTTGTCATATGGTAAATTTGCAGAAATGCTCGGCGGTTATGGTGAGGAAGTAAACCGCCCTGAAGACATTGCTGCTGCCCTTGAGCGTGGACGGGAAGCCGTAGCGCAGACAGGCAAGTGTGCGGTCATCAATATTTGGGTCGATTCCCAGGTTTGGTCACCGGGAACGATGGCTCGATTGAAGGCGCGCATGGAGCGTGGGTAAGGGGTAGCGAAAGACAGACAAGCTTCGCTTTTCTGTCAAGAATGGTTTTTTGCATTGCTGTATGTTGCAGTGAGGATGTGCAGTGAAGCGAAAATTTTTTAATCCTAAATTTAACCAATATTATTTGGAGGAAGAGAAAGATGGGTGACAAAGCATTATCCGGTGTAAGAATTCTGGACATGACCCACGTTCAGGCAGGTCCTACCTCATCCCAGCTGTTGGCTTGGATGGGTGCCGACGTTATCAAGTTCGAAAACCCAACCGGTGACATTACCCGTAAACAGCTGCGCCACGATCCTAACAAGGACTCCCTGTACTTCACCATGCTGAACAGCAACAAGCGTTCCATCATCGCTAACATGAAGAGTGATGCTGGTAAGCAGATCTTCGAAGGCCTGGTAAAAGCATGTGACGTCCTGATGGAAAACTATGGCCCAGGCGTTCTGGCACGCTTTGGCTATACTTGGGAAAAACTGCATGAACTGAACCCAGCCCTGATCTACGCTTCGATCAAGGGTTTCGGCTCCTCCGGTCCATACAGCGCTTACAAGGCATACGAACCAATCGCTCAGGCAATGGGCGGTGCTATGTCCGTTAACGGTTTCCCAGAAAATCCACCAACCGTCTGTGCTCCACAGATTGGTGACACCGGTACCGGTCTGCACCTGGCAATCGGTATTTGTGCTGCTCTGTACCATCGTACCCACAACGGTGGCATCGGTCAGGAAGTTGAAGCAGCAATGCAGGAATCCTGCATGAACCTGTGCCGCGTTAAATTCCGTGACCATGGCCGTCTGATGGGCGGTAAGGGTGCCCTGCCAGAATACTCCCGTCCAACCCTGGGTCTGACCGCCGTTCCACGTGCAGGTAATGACTCCGGTGGTGGTCAGCTGGGTAACTGTATCAAGTGCAAACCTGACTTCGAAGGCGACACCAACAACTACTGCTATTTCATCGTTCAGGAAGCTAACTGGCCAGTCGTTGCTCGCTTCATCGGCGACGAAGCACTGGTTACCGACCCACGTTTCGCTACCCTGGCAGAACGTCGTAAAAACCAGAACACCCTGTGGCAGATGGTTTGCGACTTTGCTTCCAAGTACAGCAAACGCGAATTCACCGCACTGTGCAATGAAAAGAACATTCCATGCGGTCCAGTCCTGACGACTGAAGAAATCTTCCGTGACGAACACTGCAAACACCGCAACATGATCGTCAAGGTTGAAGGCCATCCAGAAGGTGATTACTACACCGTCGGTATGCCAATCAAACTCTCCATGGGTAACGTTGATAAGATCACCCCAGCTCCAACCCTGGGTCAGCACACCAACGAAATCCTGAAGGAAGTTCTGGGTTACGACGATGCTGGTATCGCAGCTCTGAAGGCAGGCGGTGCATTTGAAGTTCCACCTAAGAAGAAAAAATAATTCTTAGGACGTGAATGTCTAATGACCTAGGAGACTGGGTCATATGAACAATGGGTGATGCGTGCCATCACCCATTCATGCATTCTTTTTAAAGGACGAATATGAATATTCATGAATATCAGGGTAAGGAAATCCTGCGTAAATATGGCGTGACCACTCCACGTGGTATTCCCTGCTTTAGCGTTGACGAAGCAGTAGAAGCTGCCAAGAAACTGGGTGGTAACGTCTGGGTTGTCAAGGCTCAGATCCATGCTGGTGGCCGTGGTAAAGGTGGTGGCGTCAAGGTTGCAAAATCCTTGGACGAAGTCCGCGAATTGGCTGGCCAGATCCTCGGTATGACGCTGGTTACCCATCAGACTGGTCCACAGGGTAAGCTGGTTCAGCGTTTGCTGATTGAAGAAGGTGCAGACATCCAGAAAGAATACTATGTTGGTATGGTTGTCGACCGTGGTACTCAGCGTGTTGCGTTGATGGCTTCTTCTGAAGGCGGCATGAACATTGAAGAAGTTGCAGCGAAGACCCCAGAACTGATCCACAAAGTTTTCATCGATCCATCTACTGGTCTGACCGACGCTGAAGGCGAAGATATCGCACGCAAGATCGGTATGCCAGAACCTGCTGTCAAAGAAGCTTGCAAGTTCATGCAGGGTCTTTACAGGGCATTCGTTGAAACTGATGCTTCCTTAGCTGAAATCAACCCATTGATCCGCACCGGAGACAACCGTGTTATCGCACTGGATGCGAAGTTCAACTTCGACTCTAATGCGTTGTACCGTCATCCAGAAATCGTAGCAATGCGTGACTTGTCTGAAGAAGACCCAGATGAAATTAAGGCATCCGAATTTGGTTTGACCTACATTTCTCTGGACGGCAATATCGCTTGCTTGGTCAATGGTGCTGGTCTGGCTATGGCAACCATGGACATTATCAAACTCTATGGTGGCTCTCCAGCCAACTTCCTGGACGTTGGTGGTGGTGCAACTACAGAACGTGTCACCGAAGCCTTCAAGATTATGCTGGCTAACCCATCTGTCAAGGCAATCCTGGTCAACATTTTTGGCGGTATCATGCGTTGTGACGTGATTGCGAACGGTGTTGTTGCCGCCGCAAAACAGGTTCAGCTGAAGGTACCATTGGTTGTCCGTTTGGAAGGTACCAATGTTGAACTGGGTAAGAAGATTCTGGCCGAATCCGGTCTGCCTATCATTTCCGCAAATGGTATGGCTGATGCAGCACAGAAAGTCGTTAACGCAGCAAAGGGTAACTAATTATGTCTATTCTGATTGATAAAAATAGCCGTGTCATCGTACAGGGCCTGACCGGTAAGACCGGTGCATTCCATACCGAAATGTCCATGAACTATGCTTTCGGTAAAGAATGCTATGTCGGTGGTGTCAACCCAAAGAAAGCTGGCACTCAGTTCCTGGGTCTGCCTGTCTTTGCAACGGCCAAGGAAGCTAAGGAACAGACCGGCGCAAACGTTTCCGTTATCTATGTTCCACCTCCATTTGCCGCAGCAGCAATCGATGAAGCTGTAGAAGCTGAAATGGACTTGGTTATCTGCATCACTGAAGGTATTCCAGTTGAAGATATGCTGCGTACCCGTTACAAGATGCAGGGTAAGAAAACCATCTTGGTTGGTCCTAACTGCCCAGGTGTTATCACTCCTGATGAACTGAAGATTGGTATTATGCCTGGTCATATCCATCATAAAGGTTCTATTGGTGTTGTTTCTAAATCTGGTACCTTGACCTATGAAGCAGCTGGTCAGCTGGCTGAATTCGGTCTGGGTCAGTCTACCGTTGTTGGTGTTGGTGGTGACCCAATCAATGGTCTGAAACACATCGATGTTCTGAAGATGTTCAATGACGATCCAGAAACCGAAGCAGTCATTATGGTTGGCGAAATCGGTGGCAGTGACGAAGAAAACGCTGCACGTTGGGTCAAGGACAACATGAAGAAACCGGTTGTCGGCTTCATCGCTGGTGTTACTGCGCCTCCAGGAAAACGTATGGGCCATGCTGGCGCCATTATTTCCGGCGGCAAGGGTACTGCTCAGGAAAAACTGGCAGTTATGGAAGAATGCGGTATCAAGGTTACGCGCAATCCAGCAGAGATGGGCAAGACGCTGAAGTCTGTCCTGTAATCAGCTCTCTTGACTGATTGAACCCGGTGGCTTGCCACCGGGTTTCTATTTTTTGGTGCTCTAAAAGTGGTCGGTTTCTAAGTAGTTGCACAGGCATTTGAGGCAGTGTGCAATGCTCTGTGTTCTTATAGCGTCACGGTCGCCAGAAAAAAGCTGTTTGTCGGTACTGAAGGTACCATCTTTAGCCGCAAAGCCGAAGCAGACAGTACCGACCGGTTTTTCTGGTGTGCCACCATCAGGGCCTGCAATTCCTGTTGTGGAGATGGCAATGTCCCCTGTCGTGGTCGCAAGTCCACCTTTTGCCATTGCTAAAGCAACCTTTTGGCTGACAGCGCCTTGTGTTGCAATGAGTTCTGCTGGGACGTTGACGAGCTTTGTCTTGGATTCGTTGGAATAGGTAGTAAAGCCGCATTCAAACCAGTTCGATGCGCCAGGGATGTCGGTAATAAGTTTAGCTAGGCTGCCACCGGTACAAGATTCGACGGTGACCAATTTGAGGTTTCTCTGTTTAAGCAGTGAACCGGCTTTCCGTGAAAGTTCAAGGATATCCTCTATCATGGTGTCTCCCTTGGGTTAAGCGTAGATGGCTATCATTTTCTCACAAAGCACAAACGAGATGATGGCGAAAATAGCGGCAATGATGTCATCGAGCATGACGCCGAAGCCGCCGTGGATGTGACGGTCAAACCATCGGATTGGTGGTGGCTTGGTCATATCAAAGATGCGGAAAAGCACAAAGGCTGCAAGCTCTTGTTTCCAGTCAGTCGGCATGATGTATGCCATGATGAGCCACATTGCGATGATTTCATCCCAGACCATATGACCGCTGTCAGGGCTCATTAGGGCGTCTCCTGTAAATTGACAGGCCTTGATGCCAATTACGAATCCGATTGCACAGATAATGTACCAGGCAAGTGGCGTCAAAAAGGTTGGGAACCAAGCTGTTAGGAAGTGGAAGGACAGGACGCCGAAGGCTGTGCCAACTGTTCCAGGAACAATAGGCGAGAGACCGCTGCCAAACCCGAGCGAAATCAGGTGCCATGGGTTTGAGAGCATGAAAGAAAACGTTGGTGTGGTGCCTTGTTTTTTTTTCATTTTTTCTGGGCTGCGAAATGGTCAAAAGACCGGATATTGTCTTGATGCAAGGTTCCAGAAGCATTGTAAAGTTTAAGTCCTGTCTCTTCTTCAATTTTTCCGATGTGTGTAACTGTAACACCTGCCCTTTTACCAGCTTCGATGACCTGGTCATGTTTTTCAGGTGGTGCAGTAAAACACAGTTCGTAGTCGTCCCCACCTCCTAAGGTGCATTGATGGCGCCAGGATGTTTCCTGCATCGTGAGGATTTTGCTCATCGGTATCCAATCGGTATTAATGGAGGCGCCAACGTGCGATGCGTCCAGAATATGGGTTAAGTCGCCTAATAGGCCGTCAGATAGGTCTAATGCAGCGTGTGCAATGCCTCTTAAGGCAATGCCTAGTTCCACGCGTGGTGTGGGTTTTAGCATACGTGGCAACACACGTTGGAATTGGGTTTCTTCCAGTTGCAGTTCTTGACGCATATGGGCGAGGGCTAGTCTTGCGTCGCCTAGGGTACCGGATACCCAGATTTCGTCGCCTGGTTTTGCCGCATCACGCCGTAAGGCTTGCCCAGTTGGGATTTGGCCGAAGACCGTAATGCAGATGTTTAAAGGCCCGCGGGTGGTATCACCGCCAATCAGCTCACAGCCGTGTTGGTTGGCTAAGGCCAGTAAGCCTTCCGCAAAGGGGGCGATGAAAGTTTCATTCGATTCTGGCATAGAGACTGCCAATGTACAGGCAATTGGTTGTGCGCCCATTGCCGCTAGATCGGACAGGTTGACGGCTAAAGACTTGTGGCCGAGTTGTCTAGGATCTGTATCTGGGAAAAAATGGGTGCCGGATACCAGCATGTCAGTTGAAATTGCCATTTGCATGCCGGTCGTCTGCCTTAAGAGGGCGCAGTCGTCGCCGACGCCTAAATCTGCTTTAGTTGCGGGTTTTGCGAAGTATTTTGCAATGAGATCGAATTCGGAAATCATGGCCAATGCGCCTTCAAGGATTCAAAATGGACATAATAAATCGTATCGTTGCCGCAGCAAAGCAAGAGGATGATAAACTTCTAAACTGGGACGTAAAATGCACGCCCAGATTGGTAGAGGCAAAGGTGACTGGGTTGCTTTTGGGTTAGGACTGTCAGGTTCATGAATCAGATTTCATTGATTGAATACATTGGTGCAGGGCTGTTTTTCCTCGCATTAATGCATAGTTTTTCCACTAAGTTTTTTGTCCGCTTGGCAAACCGTAGTGAAAAACATTCTGGACTTCTCTTGATGCTAGGGGAAGTTGAAGTTGTTTTTGGCTTTTGGGCGTTTGTCTTGTTGGGCTTTATGGCGGTGGTCGATGGTTACCAGAGTGCCGTTGAGTACTTGGATACCCGTAACTTTACGGAACCGCTTTTTGTGTTTGTCATACTTGTGATTGCTGGTACACGTCCCGTTTTGCAGGCAGCACAACTCTTAATTGATGCGTTAGACCGCTTAATCCCTTTGCCTGGGACAACTGCTTACTATTTCCTGACACTCTCGTTGGTACCTATTTTGGGTTCTTTTATTACGGAACCTGCCGCGATGACATTGGGTGCCATCATTTTGCGTGACCGTTATTTCACTCGGCGGATCCCCGAGTCAATGCGCTACTTTACGATTGCGATTTTGCTAGTGAATGTTTCCATTGGTGGTGTTTTGACCCCTTATGCTGCGCCGCCTGTTTTGATGGTTGCTGGTAAATGGGGGTGGGGACTGAATCATATGCTGATGAATTTTGGCTGGAAGGCGGTGATTGCCATCCTCATCAATGCAACCATTGCCTGTTTGGTCTTCCGAAAAGTCCTCTTTTCGATGGGTAAACAGCCTAAAGAACATGAAGTACCCCGAGTGCCACTGGTTGTCATGCTGATTCACTTGCTTGCTTTGGTTTTAGTGGTTCTGTTCAGCCACCATCCAGCCGTCTTTATGGGAGTTTTCCTACTCTTTTTGGGTTTTACGGAGGCGTACCAACGCTATCAAAGCCCATTGATGTTACGTGAAGGTTTGTTGGTGGCCTTTTTTCTGGCAGGCCTCGTTGTGGTCGGCGGTATGCAGAAGTGGTGGCTTGAGCCGATTTTATCGAGTATGGACAGTACGTTGCTCTTTGTTGGCACCACACTTTTGACGGCGATTACGGATAATGCGGCGCTGACTTACTTAGGTTCTTTGGTAGAAGGACTTTCCGATGTCAGCAAATATGCTTTGGTTGCTGGTGCAGTGACAGGTGGTGGTTTGACCGTGATTGCCAATGCGCCAAACCCAGTTAGTTTTTCTCTGCTAAAAAATACGTTTGAGCATCAGTCAATCAGTCCATTGTCCCTTTTCCTATATGCATTGACGCCAACGGTGGTTGCTGGGTGCAGCTTCATGTTGTTGTGAATGGAAAAATGTCAGTACTGCACTCGTAGTGAAGGCGTGCAATCCTTCTTATTTGGTATAATCAAGAAGGTAAGGAGGTGAGTTTTAAGATGGCGGAACCCGATTTACAGTATGAAGCGATTCGTACCCCACCGCATTCCATTGAAGCGGAACAGTCGGTCTTGGGTGGGTTGCTTTTAGACAATTCATCTTGGGATCGCTTAGGCGGCTTTCTCAGGGATGAGGACTTTTATCGTTTCGACCATCGCCTCATTTTCCAGCATATCACGAAACTCATTACCGCATCTAAGCCTGCAGATGTCATTACGGTTTTTGAATCGTTGCAGGCGGCAGGCCAAGTTGACGAAACAGGTGGGATTGAGTATCTGAATTCACTGGCTCGCAATACCCCGTCTGCTGCCAATATTCGCCATTATGCGCAGCTTGTCCGTGACAGGAGCATCTTAAGGCAGTTGATTACCGTATCCGATGATATCTCGGCTAGTGCTTTCCAAACCCAAGGAAAAGATGTCAAACAGATCCTTGATGAAGCAGAGACAAAGATTTTTGCGATTGCGGAAGAAAGCAGCCGCGAAACACAGGGATTCCAGTCTATTAATCAATTGTTGGTTGGTGTTGCTGAGCGCATTGAAGAATTGTACAACAGCGATGTGGACAGTGAAGTCACGGGTATTCCCACTGGTTTTATTGACCTCGATAAGATGACGTCGGGCCTTCAGCCTGGTGATTTGGTGATTGTGGCAGGTCGCCCATCCATGGGTAAGACGGCTTTTTCCATCAACATTGGCGAGTATGTGGCGATTGAACAGCAGTTGCCTGTATGCGTTTTCTCGATGGAAATGAGTGGGGCGCAGTTGGCTGGCCGTATGTTGGGTTCAGTCGGTCGACTTGACCAACACCGGTTGCGTACAGGACGCCTCCAAGACAGTGATTGGGAAAAACTCACCTTTGCAATGGGCAAGATGAATGATGCCCCGATTTATGTCGATGAAACACCGGCTTTAAACAGTATTGAATTAAGGGCTAGGGCAAGGCGTTTAGCCAAGCAGTGTGGTAAATTGGGGCTCATCATCATCGACTACCTCCAGTTAATGGCACCGACAAATGCTGGTGAAAACCGTGCAACCGAAATCTCTGAAATTTCGCGCGGTTTAAAGGCATTGGCTAAAGAGTTGAATTGTCCGGTCATTGCGCTCTCGCAGTTGAACCGTTCTGTCGAACAGCGGCCAAACAAGCGTCCTGTGATGTCGGATCTGCGTGAGTCAGGGGCGATTGAACAAGATGCTGATTTGATTTTGTTTATTTACCGTGATGAAGTCTACAATCCTGATTCGCCAGACAAAGGGACTGCTGAAATCATCATTGGGAAGCAAAGGAATGGCCCGATTGGGAATGTCCGCTTGACGTTCTTAGGGCAGTTTACGAAGTTTGATAATTACGCAGGAAACGTGGACTACGTGGGTTGATGTGATGTCGGCCTAGTGTGGCTGGGTAGTCGTTTAAAAAGTGCGTCTGACAGGAAAAAGGAGCAGGGATGTTTGGAAAATTAATGCCAAAGGAAGCGAAGTTCTTTGACTTGTTCAATGTTCATGCAGAACTATGCGTCAATGCTGCTACGGAATTACTCGAATTGATGCGCGGGTCGCCTGATGATTTCGAACGGCGGATGCACGCCATCGAGAACATTGAAGAAAAGGCAGATGATGTTGTACATGAGACAGTCAGGGCATTACGTAAGACATTCATCACACCATTAGACCGTGATGATATCCACCGGTTGATTTCTCGTATGGATGACATCATTGACTTGATTGAAGACTCTGCCCAGGCCGTATCGCTTTACAACATTGAAACAATTACGCCCGAAGCATTCCGTCTCGCAGAACTGTGCTTATTGAGTTGTGAAAAACTCAAAGAAGGCATTGGCATGTTGAATAACATGAAGAATGCGCAACGGATTCTGGCGCTTTGTGAGGAAGTCGACCAATTGGAAACGGAAAACGACCATGTGACGTATGAAGCGATGTCCAATCTCTTCAGGAACGAGCCGGATACCCGTACATTGATCAAACTGAAAGCGTTGTATGAATTGTTAGAGAATGTCTGTGACATCTGTGAAGAGGTCGGTAATATTGTTGAAGGCATTGTGGTTGAAAATGCCTAACCGCGTTGGAAGTCGGTAATTGCGTTTCTTTTCTATGGAAGGGGATTTATGCAGGCGATAGATGTCGGTTTGACAGCGATTATCATCATCGTTGGCATGGCACTTTTGTTCGATTTTATGAACGGGTTCCATGATGCAGCCAATGCCATTGCGACGGTGGTCTCGACAGGGGTTTTAAAGCCTCAAGTGGCAGTTGGTGTTGCTGCTTTCATGAATGTCATTGCGATTTTTATCTTTGACCTCCATGTGGCAACAACCATTGGTAAAGGGATTGTTGATGCGGCAATTGTTGACCACTATATCGTGTTTGGGGCGCTTTTTGGTGCCATCGCATGGAATATCATTACTTGGTATTACGGTATTCCATCATCCTCGTCCCATGCATTGGTCGGAGGCTTAATTGGTGCCGCTTTGGCTAAGAGTGGCGCGAGCTCCTTGATTGCAAGCGGTATCCTAAAGATTGTTGCCTTTATCGTTATTTCACCGGTCCTAGGTTTTGTTTTTGGCTCATTCATGATGCTGCTGATTTCGTGGCTTTTTGTGCGGGCGACACCTAGGACAGTGGACAGGTGGTTCAGGCGTATCCAGCTTTTTACGTCATCACTTTATAGTTTGGGACACGGTGGGAATGATGCTCAGAAGACGATGGGGTTGATCTGGATGCTGCTCTTGGCTTCAGGCTATGCAACCGCTACAGACAGTTTGCCATTCTGGGTTATTGTATCGTGTTATAGCGCTATTGGTTTTGGTACCCTTTTTGGGGGCTGGCGCATTGTGAAGACGATGGGCCAGAAAATTACGAAGGTCAAACCGGTTGGTGGTGTTTGTGCTGAAACCGGTGGTGCGTTGACGTTGTTCATGGCAACCGCTTTAGGGATCCCGGTTTCAACGACCCATACCATTACGGGTGCGATTGTTGGTGTGGGCGCATCTAAGCGCCTGTCAGCTGTTCGTTGGGGGGTTGCAGGGAACATCGTTTGGGCATGGGTGTTAACGATCCCTGCTGCTGCTACTATGTCAGCAATTGGTTGGTGGATTGGAACGCAGATTCTTTAACCGTCTTCTGATTGTTTTCTCATGTGCGCATCGGCTTTTGTCCGGTGCGTACTTGTTTTCAGAGTTGGTTGGATAGCTCGATAAACTGTGCAATACCGATTTCTTCAGGGCGTTTTGCCGGGTCGATTCCCAGATTTTCCAATTGGGCGGTTGTAAAGAGTGGTGAGAGAGTGTTTCTGATAACCTTGCGGCGTTGTGAGAACGCCTGTGTGACCACTTTGCCGAGGTTTTCGGGACTACATGATGCTGGGTTTTCTTTTGGAATCATCCGTACAATGGCCGAATCGACTTTGGGGGCGGGATTAAACGCCTCCGGGGGAACGGTAAAGAGCATATCGATGTCATAGCGCCATTGCAGCATGATGGAAAGCCTGCCATAGGCTTTAGAGCCAGGTGTAGCAGCCATCCGTTCAACGACTTCTTTTTGCAGCATGAAGTGTTGGTCGACGACGTGGCCAGCAAAGCCCATCAGGTGGAAAAGCAGTGGCGTTGAGATGTTGTAAGGCAAGTTTCCAACGACACGCAGTTTTTGTCCTGGTTCAGTTAGCAGGCTTCCAAAGTCAAATGATAGAGCGTCGCCCTGGTGAATGGTCAGAGGCTTGTTTTTAAATTTGTCATTGAGATAAGTGACTAGGTCGCGGTCGAGTTCAATGGCATGAAGTGCATTGAGCTTAGGCAAAAGCCGCTCGGTCATTGCTCCCATCCCAGGGCCAATTTCAGCCATGATGTCGTTTTTCTGGGGGGCTATGGCATTAATGATTGCATCCAGGACTGAGACATCTTTCAAGAAGTTCTGGCCAAAGCGTTTTCTGGGGATGTGTTTCATGATGTGCGTTTTGCGTTTGCAGCCATTTTGGCGGCCGTTGTTAAGGCAACGGTCATGCTGCCGGCGTGGGCAATGCCTAGGCCTTTGACTGCGATATCGAGTGCAGTCCCATGGTCGACGGAAGTCCTAATGATTGGCATGCCCAGTGTAATGTTAACGCCTTGCCCAAAGGTCGCATACTTTAAGACGGGCAGGCCTTGGTCGTGGTACATCGAGAGGACACAATCTGCGTCTTTCAGGAAATGCGGTTGGAACAAGGTATCTGCGGGATAAGGCCCTGTGATGTCAATGCCTTGTGCATTGAGCGCCTTTATCGCTGGGTTTAAGGTTTCAATTTCTTCAGTACCTAAGTAGCCGTTTTCACCAGCATGGGGGTTTAGTCCTGCCATGAGGATCTTGGGATTTGAAAGGGCAAACCGGGTTTTTAAATCCTGATGGATAATGGTTGCAATTTCTATAAGGCTTTCTACAGTAATTGCGTACGAGATGTCTTTAAGCGGCAGGTGTGTGGTAGCTAGAGCAACCCGCAGCATGGCATCAGGAGCCATGTTGGGATTATCTTTGATATGGCCTGCGAGCATCATCACGACGCGGTTTGTGTGTGTCCTGTCAGCAAAATATTCGGTGTGGCCGGTAAAGGGGATGCCAGCATCGTTGATGACGCTTTTTTGGACTGGGGCTGTTGTCACTGCATCAAATGTCTTGGCCAGTGTACCGTCAATCGCAATGTCTAGGGTTTTAAGGACGTAAGGGGCATTCTCAGGGTTGAGTTCGCCAGCTGCAGCGAGCTTGGCTAACGGCGTATCGACAATGATGAGGTTGCCGCATAGGGAGTCGATTTTTGACCGGGTTACGTTTGCTGCATCGAGTTTGCGTACTAAGTGGCCATATCCCAGGTTTGATGCTAAATCGGAGAGTAGTGTCGCATCACCAATCAAGACTGGGGTGATGGATTTCAGGCAGTCAACAGCACCGCGGATTGAAATTTCAGGGCCAATGCCTGCCGGTTCTCCGGTCGTAATGGCGATGATTGGGGTATCCATCACTGTTCATTGTTTTCCAAGTGGTATTCCACATAGACCTGGTCACGCAACTGGCGCAGCCATTCTCCCGTTTCTTCAACAACCTTGCGTTCTCGGATTTTCTGTTTCGCTGCGGCACGTTTACGTTCCTGTGAGACATCATCAGTCTTTTTCTCAAGGACCTGGATCAGGTGGTAACCGAACTGGGTCTCAACAGGGTCACTGATTTCCCCAATATTCAACGCCATCATGGCTTTTTCAAATTCAGGTACCGTGTCGCCCGGGTAAATCCAACCCAAATCACCGCCTCGGCTGGCTGAGGTATCGTTTGAATACGTTTTGGCCAGTTCTTCGAATGTTGCTGCGTTGTTGATGATGCGTTGCTTTAAATCAACCAGTTTGTGTTTTGCTTCATCGGCAGAGACAAGCTGGTTCACTTTAATCAAGATATGGCGGGCATGAATCTGTTGCACAGTGTTGGCAGAAGCAGCTGGGGTTTCAGACCCAGCAGGGGCGCGCCTTTCAAGGACCTTTAAAATATGGAAGCCGTTCGGACTTTGGATGACGCCGGTAAGTCCACCAACAGGAACTTGGGCAAGCGCTTCAGCGAAAGCCTGTGGCAGACGGTCAATACTGCGCCAGCCGATGTCTCCACCACTTAAGCCTTCATCTGCATCTGAGAAGGAAGCCGCATTTTTCTGGAAGTCGCCACCGGATTGGAGCAGTTTTAAGACCTTTTCAGCCCGTTCACGTTTTTCAGCCAACTGTTCAGGGGTTGGGTTTTCTGGAACGCGGATTAAAATGTGACCCAGCCTGACTTCAGCAATTGCTTGGGGTTGTGCAGCATCAGCGGCTCCGACGAGATTGTCGATTTCTGCATCGTTGATTTGGATTTTGCTATCAACTTCGTGATAACGCAGGCGTTGCATAGTGATTTCTTTGCGCAGGTCTTCGCGGAAAGCTTCAAATGACCGGCCTTTTTTCTCAATCATTTCTTGGAACTGGCTCATGGTCTTGCCTTCACCTTGAGCCATCATGGCGATACTCTTATCGAGTTGCACGTCTGTAACGTTGATTCCCATGTCCCTAGCGAGCTGTACTTGTGCGCTTTCAATGATCATGCGTTCTAAGATTTGTTTGCGCAGGAGATCTTCAGGAGGGATTTCAATGTTCTGGGATTTCAATTGATTGATGACGACCCTCGTGCGGTCGTTCAGTTCTGAGACGGTGATGACGTCTTTATTGACAACAGCGGCAATGGAGTCGATGACAACCGATTTCGATTTTGTCGGCATGACAACAGGCTGGGACTGCTCTGTCTTACCCGTTTGTGTTGCAGGTTGCTGTGCAGCAACGTCCCCATCTGGAGGGGCATCGGTCTGCGTCTGTGCCAAGCATGGGGAAATGCCCGTGATGCCGGCGGAGAAAACGAGGAGCCATTTTAAGGCGTGCTGCCTTAAATCAAATCGGTCGGTAAAAAACATGTGAGAGTCCTTCTTAGAAGGTGTCATCTTTTTGGTAACGTTCCGTGAGCGCATCATAGCCGGTGACCTTTTCTTGGATTTCCTTGACTGGGTCGTTACCCAAGCGGGCAAAGCCCTTCAGCTCGAGCTGGACGTACAAGGACGTATTACTGTCATCGGACGAGGTGGCTTCATGTTGTGCGACAAGCCGCAGTACCCAGCAGTCGGCGTTGTATTCCAGGCCAGCGATACTTTCGACAACACGGTGGTTCGTATAGGAATAGTTATGTTGGCCGACGATATACCATCTGTCGGAGAGTGGCCACTGACCGGAGAGGATTGTCTGGTCGAGTTTTTCGCCGCCCGTGATTTCGTCGTTTTCATCACGCATGTAGCGATATTCGAAGTTCAGCGCCTTTCTTGGCCCTGGCTTCCAGTGCATTGAGACGTTACCCATGTTGACCATATCGTGGTTCAGGCCATATTGCAGGTTCGAGTCAAAGCTGAATTCGTTGGTCAGCTGGCCACTGGCCTGCAAGAGCAGGTCGGAGTAGTCAGGCGAGTTTTCATCGGAAGGCTTGCCAGCTAAGAAAACACGTTGGCGGACGAAATTGAATTTCTGACCAGCGGTAAACCGCAGACGTTCTGTTCCATCTTCTTCCAAGAAGCGTGTGGTCAAAGCGGCTGTGAGGCTGTTCTGGTCAGCGATACGGTCATAACCACTGTATGGGTTGTCGGCAAACAGTTTTGCGTAGCCGAACGTGAATTGGCTGGTATCAAACAGCGGGAATTCGTCTTGGTCTTTGTAAGGCGTATAGGCATAGAAGAGCCTTGGTTCTAATGTCTGGAGGCCACCATCCCCAAAGAGGCTGGATTCCCGTTCAAAGGTCAAACCTGTATCCAATGTGAAAGTTGGCAGGGTACGGGTTAGTGATGTATTAGGGACTCGGGTATTGTCCACGTCGTCCAGTTTGTATTTTGTGTAGTTTAACTTAGCTTTGGGAACGATAAACCAACCTGCATGGTAGACAGGATAAGAAATGGTAGGTTCCAACACGTAGCGGTTTCCGCGGTTCTGTTTGTAATTGTTATAGTTGCCTTTGCCGAGTTTTCTACTTTCTCGTTTTGATTTCCAGTTGCTTCCCCAGTAGAAATCCATGTCCTTGTTATCGAGCCAGAAGCGCGTTGCCTCGGCTCTGAAGCTCCAGTCAAATCCATTGACGTTGTCGTCATGACCTACGAGGACAAACTGCGGTAAACGGGAGTGGTCACGCCGGATGATGGAATTCCAGTCTTGCAGGATCTGGTAACCCGATGCGGTCAAGGAAGCATTCCAAGAACCGAAGTGCTGAGTACTGAAAGACTTGCTGACTTGGCCATAGCGCCGTAATTTACGTTTGTCGTCATCGTCGTCGTAGTCTTTGAATGCTGAAATCGTATTGAGCGAGCCGGCATTGCGCCACATCGAAAAGTCATCAGGGTAGTCATTGTCTGATGCGCCACGATAATCCCATTTGATTGCCCAACCATCCGCAAATTTCTGTTGGTGTTGAGTGGCATACAGGTAGCGGTGATGTCCTGTCTTCCTGTCGTTGGGCATGTATTCAGCGTAGGCCATCCCTTCGTAGTTTTCACCCATATAGCGGTATTCACCACCAAACATATGGCCATGCTTTGTCATCAGGTTGTTATAGAGAGTGAAGTCGTAGTTCGGCGCTAGGTTAAAGTAGTACGGTACTGAGATTTCAATCCCTTTGTCCGTCGAAAAGCCTGCTGTTGGTGGCAAAAGGCCGGATTTACGTTCTCCAGTCACTGGGAAGGTTAAGGCAGGCGCCCCCAAAATGGGGACATCCTTAAAGTACAGGACAGGGCTTTTGGCTTCCCCTTCATTGAGTTCGGTATCTAGATGCAGTTTGCTGGTTTTCAAGTACCAGTCTGGATCTAAGCCGTCACACGTAGTGAGTGTACTGCTGTACAGGTCGGCTGTATCTTTACCTGTTAAATCAATGCGCTGAGCACGACCTTGGCGGTTACCCACTTCCAGCTTGTAATAGGCATCTTTTAAGGTGCCTTCATCGGTATCCATGTTATAGCTCGCACGTTTGGCGGCAAATTGGTCTCCAAAGCGCTGGATAAAGACATTGCCGACCATATCGGCTTCGTTTTCTTCGTTATGGAGAACACCGTGGTCACCGGTGATGATGGTCTGGTCGCGTTCGACTTCAACATCATAGTCCATGTACATGTCGCGCGATTCTCGGGCGTTTAATTGCTCTGCTCGCAGAATGGTTGGTGCATTCTTGTTTTCGACATGGACGGGTTTATCTTTGCTGGCTTGCACGTCTGTCAGTGCAGCTGTCGCAGGTGTTGCGGTATACAACACTGCCAGCAGCGAAAACAGCAGAGACGGTTTAAACGGTGCAAAAAAACGGCTCATGAAAAATTACAGGCGCATTAACAGCAAAAAATTATCAGGAATCGCTTATTATATGGGAAGTTTCAACCGATCATGTAAAGAATTGTTTGCTATGTCGACAACTGTACAGAATATTCCAACAGATTCCCGCATAAAGTTGCTTTTGCCATGGCTGGAAAGCCTGACTGAATTCAACATTGACACCCAATCTATCCGGCCAGCGTCTTCAGACGCAAGCTTTCGCCGGTATTTCCGCGTCGATTCTCCTAAAGGTTCCTATATTGTAATGGATGCGCCGCCTGACAAGGAAAGAATCGAACCCTTTATCCAGGTCGATGAACTGTTTAAGGAAAGCGGTGTTGCGGTACCTGAAATCTTGGCGCAAAACATCAAAGACGGTTTTTTGCTTTTGTCTGATTTGGGCAACCGTACTTACCTGTCTGAATTAGCTGAAGGCAATGCAGACAGGCTCTACCGTGAGGCGATTAAGGCTTTGGTGCGTATCCAGGCGGTCAGTCGTCCTGGTGTGTTGCCTGAGTATGATCGGGAAGCCCTTTTGCGGGAGTTGAACCTTTTCCCAGAATGGTATATCACCAAACATTTAGGCCGTCAGATTACACCTGAAATACAGGCTGTATTGGATAAGACGTTTGAGACCATCTTGGCGAATAACTTATCGCAGCCACAGGTCTTTGTCCATCGGGATTACCATTCAAGGAACTTAATGTACCAAGATGGCGGTAACCCAGGCATCTTGGATTTCCAGGATGCGTTATATGGTCCTGTGACGTATGACCTTGTTTCGTTGCTTAAAGACGCTTATGTGGAATGGGAAGAAGCCAAGGTCTTAGATTGGGTCATCCGTTATTGGGAACAGGCGCGCAAGGTCGGGCTTCCCGTTAACCCTGACATTGACCAGTTCTACCGTGACTTTGAGTTCATGGGTGTACAGCGTCACCTAAAGGTCTTAGGGATTTTTGCAAGGCTTTACCACCGGGACGGGAAGGAAAATTACTTGAAAGACATCCCGCTTGTGATGAAGTATGCCAGTAAGGCTGCGCACCGTTATGGTGAATTAGCGCCGCTGGCGAAACTGTTGGATGACCTGCAGGACATCAAGGCAGACGCGACGTACTCGTTTTAATCTGGCGGAAAGGAGAACAGGCATGAAGGCCATGATATTTGCGGCAGGGCGTGGGAACAGGATGCGTCCGTTGACAGACACATGTCCGAAACCGCTTTTGAAAGTGCGTGGGCGTCCATTGATTGTTTGGCATATCCTAAACCTGGTACGTGCAGGCATTACTGAGATTGTCATCAACCATGCGCATTTAGGGCATATGATAGAAGAAGCGTTGGGCGATGGTTCGCGGTATGGTGCCAAACTTAGTTACTCACGGGAAGGTGAGGGGGCTGCACTTGAGACGGCAGGCGGCATTGCCTATGCTAGAAAATTGTTGGGTGATGGCTCCTTTGTGGCGGTCGCAGGTGACGTGTACTGCCCATACTTTAACTTTAAGGATGTGGAGAGTGTGTTGCAGGACAATGATGTCTGGGGCAAACCGCATGACCTGACAACACGCGATGTGGCGTGGCTTTTTTTGGTCAAGAACCCAGACTTCCATCCAGAAGGAGATTTTGCATTGAATGCCTTTACGGTCAGCAATGAGGGAGAACCGAAATGGACATTTTCCGGCATTGGCGTTTTCCGGATGTCGATGTTTGATTCAATCAAGCCAGGCGAAAAAGTGTCTTTAGGAACGATTCTGCGCGAGTATATTGCGAGGGGGCAGGTTGGTGGTGAGGTTTACAGTGGTCCTTGGCACAATGTGAACACCATCCAAGAACTCGAAGCACTGAATGCGCCGATTACGATTTAATGGGCGGGGCACCCACCGGAAGTGACAAAAGGGCAGGTTTCCTGCCCTTTTTGCTAGATAAGGTACTGAAAAATCAGTTCTTGACGGCGGTGATTTTGTTTTTTTCGTCGACAAGGACAACCTTTGGACGGAAGGTCTTGGCTTCTTCTTCATCCATCAGGCCAAATGTTGCGATGATGACCAAGTCGCCCAAATGGACACATCTTGCTGCTGCACCATTCAGGGAAATGATGCCGCTACCTCTTTTGCCCGGGATGATGTAGGTCGAAAAGCGTTCACCATTGTTGACATTCCAGATGTCAATCTTTTCGTATGGCATCATACCGGCGGCATCGAGGAGATCCTCATCAATTGCGCAGGAACCTTCGTAGGTAAGGTCACACTGGGTAACAGTCGCACGATGGATTTTCCCACGTAATAAAATCCGTTGCATTGTCAATTTCTCCTGTTGCGGGAAGCGGGCGGAATCAACTGAAACACCGCCAAGCTCGCCCATTATAAATTAGCAAAAGCTTACAGAAATCCTGATGATGGTAATTTTTAGAATCTCGATAGTCATCGGCACACACAATAACTGAATGGATAGTGTAAAACACAGGTTCCATCCGAGAGCTGTATTGTACGTGCTAAACCCTTCCCATAAACGGGAATTTCTTATGATACACAACTTTGCGGCCAAATAAATCAAAAAAATCAAATCTTTCATGAATCATTGGTTTTTTGACCACGGATGTGTCATTACGAGGGCAGATGCAACGCGATGAGGTGTTAGACAGGGGGAGGTTAAGCGCGTTCGGTAGAAAAGCGATGCGTTAAAATGACACATTGCCTTCTGGAATTGCGGTTTTTGGAAAGGAAAAAGTCGTGTCTAAAAAAACGGTTGTGGTCGGGATGTCGGGCGGTGTTGATTCTTCGGTGTCGGCATGGCTCTTAAAGCAACAAGGTTATGAAGTCATTGGGCTTTTCATGAAAAACTGGGAAGACGATGATGACAGCCAGTATTGTTCTGCCAAAGTCGATTGGCTTGATGCTGTGACCGTTGCCGACATCATTGGGATTGATATTGAAGTCGTCAATTTTGCAGCTGAGTACAAGGACCGCGTCTTTGCAGAGTTCTTGCGTGAATATGAGGCGGGCAGAACACCAAATCCTGATGTTCTGTGCAATGCCGAAATCAAATTCAAGGCGTTTTTAGACCACGCTTTTAAATTGGGGGCAGAGCAGATTGCAACAGGGCACTATGCAAAGGTCAGGGAAGTTGATGGCCGGTATGAACTCTTAAAGGCGGCTGACGAAAGTAAGGATCAAAGCTATTTTTTGCACCGTTTGAATCAGGTTCAGCTATCTAAAACCATTTTTCCATTGGGTGAGATTAGAAAAACCGAAGTGAGGAAAATTGCATCTGAAATTGGACTGCCCAATGCGAAGAAAAAAGATTCGACAGGCATCTGCTTTATCGGAGAACGTCCGTTCCGTGAGTTCTTAAACCGCTATTTGTCGTATAGGCCGGGGCCTATCAAGACACCGGAAGGTGTGATTGTGGGGGAACACGTTGGGCTAAGCTTTTATACCATTGGGCAGCGCAAAGGGATTGGCATTGGGGGGCTCAAGCAGTTCAAAAAGCCAGATGGCACGAGTGATGCTTGGTATGTTGCCCGCAAAGATATTAAGGAAAACACACTTTATGTGGTGCAGGGGCATGACCATCCTTGGTTGCTCTCGCCAGCTCTCCAGGCAGGACAGTCGAGTTGGATTTCGGGTGAGGCGCCTGCTAAGGAAAAACTCTTTGCCAAAACGCGTTACCGTCAAAAAGACGTCCCTTGTCATCTTGCTTTAAAGGGGGACGGTGCGTTAAGTGTTGCCTTTGACCAGCCGCAATGGGCAATCACTCCCGGACAGTCAGCTGTCTTTTATGATGGTGATGTGTGTTTGGGGGGCGGTATTATCGATCGTGCGGTGTAAGGGGTTGGATGGTGTTGGTTTTTTGTTGCATTGCAGTGTGCAATATAAGGGATAGTCGTTGTGTACAGTTGCCCCTCATCAATCGGGGGTAACCTTACCGCTAGATGGTGGTAGACTTGCAGATTGTATTAATCTGAGAAAAATACAACTTATGGAATTGTCTGCACTTTCAGCATTGTCTCCCTTGGACGGGAGGTATGTCCGCAAGACCGGTGCGTTACGCCCGATCTTGTCAGAATCTGGGTTCATGCGTCATCGTGTCAAAGTCGAAATGGCTTGGCTTATGGCGTTGTCCGAAGCAGGACTCTCTGAAATCAAGCCATTCTCAGCAGAGACTGCAGCATTCTTAAATGGTCTGGTTGACGGTTTCTCTGTCGATGATGCCGCTAGGATTAAGGAAATTGAATCGATTACCAACCACGATGTGAAGGCTGTCGAATATTGGATTAAGGAGTCGGTAGGTCTTGATCTGCCGCCTGAACTTGGTCGTTTGGCGCCACGTAAAGTGGAGGTGAATCCTGAAATAACCCGTGAAGTGGCGCCGGTTGCAGAGTTCATCCATTTTGCGTGTACCTCAGAAGATATCAACAATACCTCCCACGGGATGATGATTAAGGCGGCTCGCGATGAAGTTGTTTTGCCAGCCTTAAATGCGGTGATTGAAAAGTTAAGGAGCATGGCGCACGATAATGCGTCGCTGGCGATGCTTGCCAGAACCCACGGCCAGACAGCCAGTCCAACAACATTGGGTAAAGAAATCGCCAATATCGTTTCGCGTTTAAAGCGGGCTGTTGCTAAGATTCAGTCCGTTGAAGTTATGGGTAAGATGAATGGTGCGGTGGGCAACTTCAACGCCCATTATTCTGCTTATCCTGAAGTGGATTGGGAATCTTTTTCCCGAAATGTCGTCGAAAAGCATCTCGGGCTAACCTATAACGAATACACCATTCAGATTGAACCGCATGACTATATTGCGGAACTCTTTGATGCGATAGCGCGTGCCAATACTATCCTGATTGATATGAACCGGGATATTTGGAATTATATTTCTTTAGGCTATTTCAAACAGGTGACAAAAGCCGGCGAAGTCGGGTCGAGTACCATGCCGCACAAGGTCAATCCGATTGATTTTGAGAACTCAGAAGGTAACTTGGGTGTTGCCAATGCGCTTTTAAAACACATGGCAGAAAAGCTGCCGATTTCCCGCATGCAACGTGACCTGACTGACTCTACGGTGTTAAGGAATATTGGGATTGCGTTGGGCTATGCGGTTTTAGCGTATGACAGTTGCCTGCGTGGGCTTAATAAGCTGGAAGTCAATCAGGACAAGATTTCAGCTGATTTAGCTAATGCTTGGGAAGTATTGGCAGAGCCTGTCCAGACAGTGATGCGCCGTTATGGCATCAAGAACCCTTATGAACAGTTAAAGGCGTTGACCCGCGGTAAGGGCATCGACAAGGATGGTCTGCATGCCTTCATCAAGGGGTTGGCGCTTCCGGAAGAAGCGAAAGAAGGATTATTGAAGTTAACTCCAGCTGGGTATACTGGGATTGCCTCGAAGTTGGCAGCGAAGGTATAGGTTGGGAATTAGGAAATTGGACAGTAACATAAAAAGGAAGAAAGGAAGAAATATGAGGTTTATGAAGAAATGCCTGGGAGCTGCATTGGTTTCCATGGCGATTGTGTCTGTAGGCGCGCAGGCTGAAGAAGCAACACAGAAGAGTGGTTTTGCGCCAGATAGTGTTTCTTTTGAAGTTGGTGCTGGTGAACACGTTCAGTTGGCTCGTGTCGGTTTTCAGTGGGATTGGAACAAGGATTGGTTTAGGACAGAAGGTGGTTACCATCTGAATGGTTATTGGGATTTGAACCTCGGTTGGTGGCATGGCAACCGTCACCGTGACAAAAACCAAGATCAGGATTTGGCTGTTATCGGCATAACCCCAGTATTCCGTTGGGAAAATGCTAGCAAGAAGGGTTTCTATGTTGAAGGCGGTATTGGTGCCAGCCTCTTCTCTGAAACTTACAATAACAATGACAATAAGATGTCAACAGCGTTTGAATTTGCTGACCACATCGGTGTCGGTTACGTCTTTAACAACAACTTCGATTTAGGCTTAAGGCTTCAGCACTACTCTAATGCCGGTATTAAACACCCTAACGATGGCGAAAACTTTGTCGTTCTGCGTGGTGCATACCGTTTCTAATGTTTGTTGTTTAGGTCGTATTAGGTAGTCGTCATATGTCAGAAAAACCTGTCATTGCCTTTATTGGCATCGGGCTGATGGGGCTTCCCATGGCCACTCGCCTGGTGAAGGCGGGTTATCCCTTGCGTGCATGGAACAGGACACGTAAAAAAGCTCTCCCATTGGCCGATGTGGGTGCAACGGTCGCTTCGACGCTCAAAGAGGCTATCCAAGGCGCCGATATTGTTATTACCATGTTGGAAGCAGGGCCTGTCGTCATCAATGTCGTCAAGCAGATGTTGCCGGATCTGGTAGCTGGTATGCTTGTAATTGATATGAGCTCAACCAAGCAGTCCGAAGCCCGCCAAGTTGGTAAGTTGTTGGCAGCCAAGCAGGTGGCATTTATGGATGCACCTGTATCCGGCGGCGTTGTTGGCGCAGAAGCCGGGACGCTGGCGATTATGGCTGGCGGCTCAAAGGAAGACTTTGCGCGCGCAGAGCCTGTTTTTAAAGTCATGGGACGTCCGACGTTGGTGGGGCCTGTTGGTAGTGGTCAGATTGCCAAACTTTGTAATCAGCTTATCGTTGGTGGGACAGTGGCGATTGTGGCTGAGGCAATGCTTTTGGCGCAGGCTGGCGGAGCAGACCCTGCAGCTATGCGCCAGGCAATCCGTGGTGGTTTTGCTGAAAGCCGTATCTTGGAACTGCACGGACAGCGTATGTTAGACCGTGATTTCAGACCTGGCGGCCAAATTAAAAGCCAAGCAAAAGATCATGCCAATATCTTGGCTGCAGCAGAAGATGCAGGGCTTATCCTACCTTTGACAGAGATGGTTGCCGACCTCTTTAATGGTCTCTTGGAAGATTATGCGACGGCAGACCAAGCTGCGGCGCTCTTGGCCGTTGAGTGGGTGAACCACGAAAAGGGCATCCGTTTGGGCACAGGGGAAGATAAATTCTAGACCTAACTTTCTTCTTCTTCATTCAGACAAAAATGCGGCTTTGGCCGCATTTTTGTTGGTGATGCATAAGAGATTTAGGTGGCGCAATTAAGTTTTTGGCTAACGAAAAACGCCCGGTACTCCGGGCGTTTTGCAGGATTGGAAAAGGATTGATTTAAGCGAGTGCTTTTTCCGCTGCGGCAGCATGCTGTGCAGCATAGCGTTTGTGTGCAGCTGCAACGGCAACGCCAGGTTTGACTGGGTAACCCAAGGTTGGCAGGATTTTTTCCATGGATGCCAGGCAGGTCAGCACATAGTCTGGACGGGATGTCTGACCCATCAGGCCAAAACGCCATACCT
>JAEEGK010000146.1_pt1 | contig 173608 bp, 142 predicted proteins | sample 8958771 | NCBI WGS metagenome assembly JAEEGK01 (sample SAMN16246547, study PRJNA631951) | gut metagenome | biome: gut microbiome; feature: rumen; material: SC-attached | host: Bos | place: Iran: Karaj | collected 2018-10 | reverse complement strand
GATACAGATTCTTCTCTTTCGGCGATGCAATGTTCATAACAGACCTGGAGGATTAAATGTCACAGCCGCCCGTATGGTACGAACACATCCACACATGTAAGCAGACAGGCGCGAGGCTCGGCAGGGTCCACACCCCACACGGAAGCTTCATGACACCAGCCTTCATGCCGGTCGGAACTCAGGCATCCGTTAAGGGCATGAGCCCCGAGGAAGTCTCCGGAATGGGCGCAGGCATAATCCTGTCCAACACATATCATCTCTGGCTCAGGCCCGGTTCCGAGATCGTGGCCAAGGCAGGCGGCCTACACAAATTCATGAACTGGAACGGTGCGGTCCTTACGGACAGCGGCGGATTCCAGGTATTCTCACTTGCAAAACCCAAGGACATCAAGGAAGAAGGCGTAAAGTTCAGTTCACATATCGACGGCAGAAAGCTGTTCTTAACGCCTGAGATCTCAATGCAGGTCCAGAACGATCTTGGAGCAGATATCATCATGGCTTTTGATGAGTGCTGCCCTTACCCTTCCGAACATTCTTATGCTGACAGATCGCAGGCAAGGACCACAAGATGGCTCGAGCGTTGTATCGAAGCACATAAGAGACCTGATGAGCAGGCTTTGTTCGGTATCATCCAGGGCTCTATGTATCCTGATCTGCGCAAGAAAAGTGCTGATGCAATTACTTCATTCGATCTTCCCGGATTTGCTATAGGAGGCATCTCTGTAGGCGAACCGAAGAATCTCTTTATCAATATGATCGACTGCACAGTACCTCTCATGCCTGAAGACAAACCACGTTATCTTATGGGCGTCGGTACCCCCGACTATCTTATCGAAGGTTCCTGCAGGGGCGTTGATATGTTTGACTGCGTTCTCCCCACAAGAATGGGCAGGCACGGAACCATCCTTACTGATTACGGCAAGAAGATAATAAGAGACAAGAAATTTGCAGAAGACTTCGGTCCTATGGATCCTGAATGCAGCTGCTATGCATGTACGAATTTCTCAGCAGCTTATGTAAGACATCTCATTAAGGCTAACGAAATGTTCGGATTAAGGCTCTGCACATATCATAACATTCACTTCCTGCTCGTTCTTATGGAGCGCATCCGTCAGGCTATAGCAGAAGACAGACTTGGAGATTTCAGAAAAGAATTTTACGAAAGATTAGGTTGATATGAAGTCTGAGATCTATGCACAGAATAATCCTTCTCTGACAGAACGTGAGATCAAACACCGTGATCTCGCAAGAGAGATCTGTGCTGAAGGAATCGTACTTCTCGAAAACAACGGCGTCCTCCCTCTTACTGCAAAAAAAGCAGCTTTATATGGTGCGGGAGCAAGGCATACGGTTTTCGGAGGCACGGGATCGGGCGAGAACAACCCCAGATACAACGTCAATATCGAAGATGGGCTAAAGAACGCCGGCATTGCAATCGCCAGCGAAGACTGGCTTGACGAATACGATGAGCTCTATGAAAGAGAACTTGCGCTTTATAAGAAGAACTTAAAGAAAGCCATGCGCAAGGTTCCTATTATGCAGCATATGGATTATGCTGCAGATAATCCGTTCTATCTTCCTTCCGGAAGGCCTGTTTCTAAGGATGACAACACCGGTGCCGATGTTGCAGTTTATGTTCTAGCAAGGCAGGCCGGCGAAGGTGCAGACAGAAAAGATATTCCGGGCGATTACTACGCCACAGAAGACGAGATAAGTCTCATGCGTTCCATCACACAGAACTATAACGATACGATCCTTGTTCTTAACGTCGGAGCAGTTATCGATCTCTCATTTCTTGATGAGATCAGTTTTTCAGCGGTCGTCCTTCTTATGCAGGGCGGAATGGAAGCCGGAAATGCTCTTGCAGATATCCTGACAGGAAAAGTAAATCCTTCAGGAAGACTTGCCGACACCTGGGGCTTTAAGTACGAAGACTACCCTTCTTCTGACACTTTCTCTGAAAGAAATCCCGAAATGCTCCAGGAAGACTACAGAGAAGGCATCTTTGTCGGTTACAGATGGTTCGAGAAAAAGAACATCAAGCCCAGATACAGTTTCGGCTACGGCCTTAGCTACACCACATTTAATACTGAGGCTGATTATTGCGCCAACCGCGGGACAAAGATCTCAGTTAACGCAAAGGTAACCAACACCGGCGATAAAGCAGGCAAAGAAGTCTCCATGCTCTTTGTATCCTGCCCCGAAAACAAGCTGATCAGAGAAGAGCGCAGTCTTGCAGCTTTTGCCAAGACTATGCTCATCGAACCCGGCAAGCGCGATTATATTTCACTGGATTTTGATCTTAAAGACTTTGCCGCCTTTGATAACGACAGCCATCAGTTTGTCCTCGAGAAGGGTGAATATGTTATCAGCCTGAACGATACGCCTTTGCTGGCTGTTGAGCTTGATGAGGATGCCGTTACTGAAAAGACTGAGGCCATCTCTCTTTCAGACCGTAAGATCGATTACTTCCTTCATAACAAGAGTGACAACGCTATTCCTTCTGATATCAGACGCGGCAGGATAAAAGCTTCTGAGATCAAATGCATAACTCATAAATATATGGTTCCTGAATTCGAGAAGAATTCTGAAATAGACAGGATCGTATCTAACCTGACAATCAGGGATATGAGCAAGCTCCTGGTAGGAAGAACTTACTTAGGTCCTTATAGACACAGGGTTTTCGGAGCCGTCGGATATACAACATCCAGACTGTTCCATAAAGGTGTCGACGCTATGCCTATGGCTGACGGTCCTCAAGGTCTTAATCTTACTCAGATATCCACTAAGCCTAAGCATAACTTATTCGCAATTCCGACTCTGCCTGAAGCTTTAAGGCATGTACACAAGATCTCAAAACTCGGATCTGCTTCCGATAAGTCAAAGGATCAGGAGCTGTTCTATCAGTACTGCACTTCATGGCCTTCTGAGACCGTTGTAGCTCAGACATGGAGCGTTAACCATGCGAGATTGTTAGGAAGCGCAGTAGCAGCCGAAATGCACGAATACGGTGTTGTTTTCTGGCTCGCACCGGCAGTGAATATTCACAGGAACCCGTTGTGCGGAAGAAACTACGAATACTATTCAGAAGATCCTCTTCTCACAGGTCTAATGGCAAAATACGTTATCAAGGGCGTTCACGATAAAGAAGGATGCTACCCGACGATAAAGCATTTCGCGGCAAACAACCTTGAGACTAAGCGTAATGTATCTTCTTCCAATCTTGATGAGAGGACTTTACGAGAGATCTATCTTAAGGCGTTCAGGATAGCAGTTGAATCTGAGCACCCTGAAGCCGTTATGTGCAGCTATAACAAGATCAACGGTGTCTATACTGCCCTTAACTACGACCTTCAGACTAAGATATTACGTAATGAATGGGGCTTTGACGGTATCGTCATGACAGACTGGTTTGCTACAGGCCACCACGAGAGTCTTGATGAACTTTGCTGCAAGGCCGGTACCGATCTCATCATGCCGGGTCTTCCCAATATTCCGTGGAAGATAATGAGAGCCTATAAAAAAGGCCTTATCTCAAAGGACGATATCGAGAGATCTGCAAGAAGGATAATAAAGCTCTCGTTAATGAGCCATGTAAATAAGATCAGCCATTGAGCTTAAGAGTTACAGCGGAAAGATTTCCGCACTTAAGCTGAGTCTGGTCAGAAATGCGCCTGATCATCATATACATCCAGTCGCTGCAGGAATCAGAAACTAAAGCATCAGCAAGAATACCTTCATCAGTTAAGTGTTTAAAGAACTTTGCAGTGCCGACGACGATCTTATCATCTTTGTTCATACCGAAGAAACCGTTTGGAAGGACCTTGATCTGTCCGTCCTTAATTATCTTCGCGTAAACGCCGCCCCTTCTGTAGCACTCAACGCCGTTGTTGAGCACGCGGAGGATCAGATATTCGGATTCCTCATCAAGGCATTCATCGAAATCTGCAGAAAGATAATCGATACTCCTTCCGCCCTCTTCACTGTTTAAGATCTCAGAGAACAAAAGAGCCTGGCTCTTAGGAGCAGTAGCAAGATTGCTGCCGAAAAAGATAGCAACAGTTAAGCTCGGGACAAGTCTTAAGAAGACCTCGTCCTGATAATCCAGAGCATCACCTCTGTGCTTAAATGTGTAATACTCTATCAAACGATGCTCCTTCTCATCTTGATGACGATCGCAGAGTAATTATCCTGCCTTGGATTCTTACTCGACTTAACGCCATACTTTATAGTCCTTGCAATTCCTGTCGCACTCTGATCGAAATGGATGTGGTTAACGATACGGTTCATGGGCATGGAATCCGTAACTCCGTCCGAACATACGATAATAATATCATTATCGATCAGCTTCATCGGCTTGGACGTCATCTGGACATTGCACTTATGGTTACCGACAAAATCAGTAAGGCCTCTTGCCCTGGTATCTTTATAAGCATCAACGGTATCGATGCCGCCTTCCGCAAATTTCTTGATCATGACCGCAGCATAATTCTGTTTGCTGTTCAGAAGCGTTGCCCTGTTATTACGGATCAGAACGATATTACTGTCACCTAAGCTGTAGAAGTTCAGCAGGTCATCGAAAATATGCACCATAACGAGCGTCGCGCCGGCACTTAAGTGGAAATCCTCATAAACCTTATCTGATATCCCGGCAATTATCTTCGCATTCTCAGCCTGCGCATCGAATTTGAAAGGAAATTTCTCGCGGAGCGAATCAGTCACGTACTTGGATACGACCTCGCCGTTAAGAAGTCCGCCCATTCCGTCCGAACAGGCTGCAACAAGGCCTGACTCTTCAAGCTTTTCGAGTGGCGAGATATAAACTGAGTCCTCCTGATTTCCTCGCTTGCCGCGCTCATGGAAATAAGCGACTTCGCAAATGAGCTTAAGCTTGTCCTTATGCTTATTGCTGAATCTGTATGACTTAATGAGCGTATAAAGAGAGATCGCAACGAACGAGATAAAGCCAAACGTAAACAGCACCAGCGCTAAACGGAGTGCAAATACTGTATCGTCTGACAAAATAGAAAAATCGTACATTGCTTAAATTACTGTCTTAACCGGCCTTATTCGTACTACTCTTCTATTCTATCGCAAATTGATTAAGATTCTTCAGCGTTTTCTTTAGAACCTTCTTCATCAGATGCGACATACCTGTCGATCAGCTGTCCTGTATAGAAAGCCATGCCATACTGGACCCAGGAAATAACGACAAAAGAATAAAGGAATACGAATATTCCGAGAGTCGTATACGAAGCTGACATAAGCAAAACGAAAGGAATTATGATATAGAAAAGCGCGGCGACGATACCAAGCGCAAGGCAGTGTCCGAATCTAATAAGGATAAACAGGATCGCATTCTTATAGATCTTTCCAAGCTTAAGATCCGTACTGACCATGAGATTATAAGCAAAATTCTGTACAAGGATAAATGCGAAATATAAAACGCAGAATATCGTAGCGATGACGATTCCGACATCAGAACCTAGGTTTAAGTAAAAACTTACTGCAAGAATAATCACCGCTGTGAAGATCAGGCCGATAAACATTGAACCCAATGCCTTCTTCCAGTTTTCCTTAAGCCCGGTCTTAAAGCTTGAGAATAAGGATACCGAAGTACCGTTTCTTATATCTTTATAGACTTGTGCAAATCCTGCCTGGAAAGGTCCGATACATATAAGAAGGCTCGCCACGAGTGATACTACGAAGAATACAAACAGCAATGAAACAAGCTGGAACGATAATTGTGTGGTATCTACAGGCGTGACCATGCCTTCGCTGACAGGAGCAATTATAAATTTACGAAGATCAAATGCATTTACAAGTCCAGGCAGAAAAACTACGCCATACAAAAACGCGATTGCAATAGCGGGAATGTTAAATATGAGAAACAAAGCATTTACAGCCATCAGCCTTACCAGATGATTCCATCCGGTAATAAAGAAACGGGCAAAAGGACCTTTTGCTCTTTCTGAAAGATCAAAGCCTTTATCTGTCTTGTTCTGCTCCATATTATTCAGTAAGCTTTGCAACGCTGTCTTCAAACGCCTTAAGGTGCTCTAAGGCTCTGTCAGCGAGAGCATTGTTCTTATCCTTCTTGGCGGTCTTGCCCTTGAATCTGCCTTCAATAGGGCTTACGATTCCGAAGTTTGCGTTCATCGGCTGGAACTTCTTGATATGAGGGTCAGAAACGTAGAGCGCCATGGAGCCGATTACCGTGCATGCATCAGGTTCATAGGAAGGTTCAATTCCCAATGCTCTCTGAGCAGCAAAAAATCCTGCAACAAATCCGGAAGCCGTAGATTCGATATATCCCTCAACACCTGTTATCTGACCGGCAAAGAAGATATCAGGCTTGGCTCTCAGATTATAGTGTGATGAAAGATACAAAGGCGAATTAAGGAATGTGTTGCGGTGCATAACGCCGTATCTTGTGTATTCCGCATTTTCGAGACCGGGGATCATGCCAAAGACTCTCTTCTGCTCAGGCCACTTAAGCCTTGTCTGGAAACCGACGAGGTTATACATTGTCTTGGCTCTGTCGTCCTGTCTTAACTGGAGGTTCGCGTAAGGCTCTTTGCCTGTGTTGGGATCGATAAGTCCGACACCCTTCAAAGGTCCGAATCTCATGGTATCAACGCCTCTTTGAGCCATAACCTCAATAGGCATGCAGCCTTCGAAAACGATCTCCCTGTCGAAGTTCTTGACCTCTGCCCTCTCAGCATGGACCAGTTCTTCCCTGAATGCGAGATACTGCTCCTTAGTCATAGGACAGTTGATGTAATCGTCTCCGCCCTTGCCGTATCTAGAGGCTCTGAAAGCCTTGGTCATATCGATTGATTCACCTGTAACGATAGGCGCAGCACTGTCAAAGAAATGAAGTCCTGATGTATCACCAGTCACTTTAAGTATATCTTCGAAAAGCTCACCTTCAGTAAGAGGGCCTGTTGCTACGATAACAACACCTTCTTCAGGAATCTTTGTTACCTCTCCGGGAATGACTTCGATAAGAGGATTGTTCTTAATAGATTCAGTTATATAGCCTGAGAACTCGTCTCTGTCCACAGCAAGAGCGCCGCCTGCAGGAATTGCACTCTTATCAGCCGCTTCCATAATGAGCGAGCCCAAGTGCCTTAATTCCTCCTTGAGAAGACCGATGGCATTCTCTCTTGCAGCAGCTCTCAATGAATTGCTGCACACAAGCTCTGCGAAATTCTCAGAATGATGGGCAGGGCTGTATTTTACAGGCTTCATCTCATAAAGCTTTACATGAACACCGGCTCTCGCGCAGATATTAGCTGCCTCAGAGCCTGCAAGTCCTGCACCGATTATAGTTACAGTCGGATTATTCTTCATCTTCACTCTTCTTGTCTGAAGACTTTCTGCTCTTTCTTACGTTCGTTACACAATCCTTGTTAGAGCATCTGGGATATGCTTTCTTGCCGAAGTGCTTCAATACCATGTAGCTTCCGCATTCAGGGCAGAACTTGCCTTCAATAGGAAGATCCCATGAAATGAAATCGCAGTTCGGATCTGATCCCTGCTTATCGCATGTATAGAATGACTTGTTCTTATACTTCTTGGACTTATGAACGAGAAGGCCTGATCCGCACTTAGGACAGGTTCCCTTGGCGTAAACAACGATATTCTTTGTATAGTTGCACTCAGGGAAGTTAGAGCAAGCGATAAACTTACCGTATCTGCCTTCCTTATAAACGAGCTCAGCACCGCACTGAGGGCAGACTTCGCCGGTCTTCTCAGGCTCAAATGTGATCTTATCGATAGATTCCTGTGCAGCCTTGATCTGTGAATTGAATTCAGGATAGAAAACGTGGAGAACGTGCTCCCAGTCTTCCTTTCCTTCTTCTACTTCATCAAGCTTAGTCTCCATATCAGCCGTGAAAGAAAGGTCTACTATCTCGCTGAAATTCTCAGAGAGCATGTTGGTAACGATCTTACCGAGATCAGTGATCTGCAGAAGTCTTCCGTTCTTCTCGATATACTTACGGTCAAGGATCGTAGAGATCGTAGGAGCATATGTGGAAGGTCTTCCGATACCGTATTCTTCCAAAGCCTTGATAAGTGTTGCTTCTGTATAATGCGGCGGAGGCGTTGTGAACTTCTGTAATGACTTGAGGTCCAAAAGTTCAAGCTTCAAGCCGTCTTCAAGAGGCGGAATGATAGCCTTGCCGTCCTGGTCTTCATTCTTGTTCTGATCTTCAGCGATATCATCGTAAAGAACGAGGAATCCCTTAAATGTAACTGTCTCGCCTGTTGCTCTGAACACCCTGTTGTTGCATGAAGCCTGGCATGTAACTGTATCGAGCTTGCATGCAGCCATCTGTGTAGCAAGGAATCTGTCCCAGATAAGCTGGTAGAGCTTGTACTGGTCATTTGTAAGTGAAGACCTGATATCTCTTGGGTCGAGATCGAAGTGTGTAGGTCTGATCGCTTCGTGAGCATCCTGTGCAGAATTCTTATTCTTATACTGTCTGTTATAAGGAGAACAGTATTCTTTACCGAACCTCTCCTTAATAAGCTTATTTGCAGCAGCAACTGCCTCTTCAGAGATACGTACAGAGTCTGTTCTGATATAGGATACGAGAGCTGTCTGGCCCTGACCAGAGATCTCAACACCTTCGTAGAGCTGCTGGGCAATGGACATTGTCTTCTTTGATGAGAAGCCAAGTCTCTTGGATGCTTCCTGCTGCAGTGTTGATGTTGTAAACGGAGGATAAGGATTTCTTTCCTTCTTGCCCTTCTTAACTGAATCAACAACGAGCGGTCCTGAACCTACTGCATCAAGAACTTCCTGTGCATCTTCAAGGCACTTAAGGTCATCTTTCTTAACCTTATCGCCTTCTGAAACGCCATAATATCCAAGAACGAACTTATCAGAATTCTTTCCGGGAGTTACGACAGCCTTGATAAGCCAGTATTCTTCAGGCTTAAACGCATCGATCTCAGCGTCACGGTCCATTACGATCTTGGTTGCTACAGACTGAACTCTTCCTGCAGAAAGGCCCTTGCGGATCTTCTTCCAGAGAAGCGGGCTCAATTCATAACCAACCAATCTGTCTAAGATTCTTCTAGCCTGCTGGGCATTTGCAAGGTTCATATTGATTGTTCTGGGATTCTTGATAGCATCCTGAACTGCTGACTTTGTGATCTCGTTAAATGTGATCCTGCACTTTGAATCAGGATCGATCTTAAGAACTTTGGCCAAGTGCCATGCAATAGCTTCACCCTCGCGGTCAGGGTCGGTCGCGAGCAGTATCTCATCGGCATCAGCTGCCAAGAGCTTAAGATCTCTTACGACCTTCTCCTTTCCCTTCATGGTTATGTATAAAGGTTTGAAGTTATTCTTAACATCAACACCGAGATTGCCTGACGGGAGATCTCTGATATGTCCTAAAGATGCTGAGATGATATAATCGTTTCCAAGATATCTGCCTATAGTCTTTGACTTGGCAGGAGACTCTACAATAACTAATTTTTTGCCCATAAAGTGCCCCTCTATATTTTTAATAAAAAATATATCATCATTATACAAATGTCAACGAGTACTTCCCCTTTTCCTGACAAACTGTCCCATTAAGCTCAAGATCGGTCAAAAGACTCGAAACTTTATAAAACGGCAGCATCGTGACCTTGCATAATTCATCCGCACAAAGCGGCTTCAATGACAATGCGTCAGTCATTATCAACTTCCAGTTCTCATCCGTCAATACGTCCGGCCTGACCTTAGCAAGCTCCCTTAAAGCTTCAACATCCGGTTTTTGTTCAAATGCATCCTTCTCGTTATCTTCGAAAATCACCTCACCAGGACAGCCCATTCCCATCCGTTTGAACATCAGAGCTCTGGTAACACTGTCGATTACGCTGTCAGATCCTAAAAGAACATTTCCGCCGTCTTCTAAAAGCTTTAATCCGCCAAGAGCATTCTCGTAGTAGATGTTATTAGGCAGCACAAAGACTTCTTTTCCCTGGTTAGCCGCAAAAGAAGCCGTATGAAGGGTTCCCGATACGGCGCCTGCTTCCATGATAAGCGTACAGTCCGACAGTCCTGCAATAAGCCTGTTCCTTGAAGGAAAATATTGTCTTAAAGGCTGCTGCCCCGGCGGCATCTCGGAAATTATGAGGCCGTTCCTGCTAATGAGGTCGTAGATATCCTTATTCTTCGGCGGATAGACGTTATCTGCTCCGCCAGCAAGAACTGCTACCGTACCGCCTTTTGTATTAACAGACGAGATGTGCGCCTGTCTGTCTATTCCATAGGCCATTCCGGATACTATGGTTACGCCTTTCTCGCCAAGTTCCCTGCAGATCTGGTCTGTAGCATACTGCGAGTATTTGCTGGGGCTTCTTGAACCAACTACTGCGACAGAACCTTTTAATGTCATCGAATCAATAAGCGCATAATCGCCTCTAACATAAAACACCTGAGGCATACCGCTTAGGACTTTCCAGTTATAAGGATAGATCTTATCAAGTACTGACACTACTCCGATACTGTTTTCGACAGCTATTTTCACGTAGTTGTCAACGATCTTCTCGATGGTCCCAAAAGAATCCAGGAGTTTCTTGATCCTGTGAACAGACTCCGGCTTTACCTTAAACTCATTATTGGCGATCTGCTTTAACAGAGCCTTATCGTAAAGGTCCCTGTAATCTTTTACAGCACCATTATCCTTAAGATCACACATAGTCCTGTATGAGATATCAGTATTAAGCATCACGGCCGAATAGAACAGTTCTTCACGTCTTGCTTCCACATTATTTATCCGCATATTTAAAACCCCCGCATCCTGAATTGAGACGCTTCTTCAATATCTTCTATGGAAATGTCTTTCGAGCCCTTAATATCAGCTATGGTCCTTGCGACCCTTACAAGCCTTGTAAATCCTCTGGCACTGAAAAATCCGCGGCTATTCATCTCAGTAGCCCTTTTTACAGCTTCTTCAGGTATCCTCATCGCATCGCGGAAATCACCTTCAGGGAAAGTTCCGTTCAATAAATCAGCTCCATAGCGTTCATGAGCAATATTCCAGCATTCCTCAACGATCTTTCTGTATTCCGGACTCTCCGACTTCTCCTGATCGGTATAGATAGAAGCCATATCATCAGATGTAATAGACCTCACCTCGCTCACAATATCTATCCTCTCAAGAAAAGGTCCTTTGATCTTAAGCAGATAGCGGTTAACATCACCATCACTGCATCTGCATTTCCCGTTGCCTTCGTAATAAAGACCGCATCTACAGGGATTACCCGTACCAAGGAAAATGAAATTGGAATCAAAAGAATAAAGATTACCTTTCTTCATCAGATGCACTTTGCGTTCCTCAAGAGGTGTTCTCAAAAAGTCCAGCACCTCAGTCTTAAACAACGGTAGCTCATCTGCGAACAGAATCCCGTGATTTGCAAGCGCCATCTCGCCGGGTGTAAGACTTACCGCGTTGCCAAGGAGCTTTCCAACCGTAATATCTGGTCCGATAAGCCGCACGGGCCGTTCATCACTTAATACCGTCGATTCACCGTCAACAAGTTCCTTTATCGAATAAACATCAGATAGTTCAGACGGACTCAGCTTTGGAAGTATTCCTGACAGGATCTTCCCGCCCATCGTCTTGCCACTTCCCGGGCTCCCCATGAGCAAGATGTTATGAAAGCCCGCAGCGGCAATCAGCAAAGCCCTTTTGGTCTTTTCCTGGCCTTTAAGTGCAGAGATATCAATAAAGTCACCTTCAGACTTTTTGATATCAAAATCGAACCCTGATTCAACATACCCGTTTTCGTCAAATATCGCGCTTAATTCAGACAGGCTGCATATTCCCTGACCCTTAAAACCGATCATGCCGGCACTTGAAGATTCGCTTACAGGAATGATCTTATAATCGAAAACCTCATTGCGTACTGTATTAAGCCTGATACAAGCTCCGGGCGTGCCCTTGAGTTCACCGCTTAATGAGAGTTCACCTTCAGCATAGATCTTCGCATCAGGCGGCAGATAGAGCTGTCCTGACGCAAAAAGAATCCCCAGAGCCATCGGCAGATCAAAGTTCGTACCGGTCTTACGCTTATATGCAGGACTTATTCCTATCGTTATATGCCCTTTAGGCATCGTGAAGCCAGTCGATTTAAATGCCGATATCAGTCTTCCCTGTGATTCCCTTATCGATGAATCGCAAAGACCGATTACTGAAAAAGACGGGATGCCGGGCGAGATAGATACTTCGATCAAGGCAACCGTTGAATCAGCACCGGTTGCAAAGCATGAATAAAGTCTTGCCACATTAGGTTTAGATACCATATTAAATCCCCCTTTTAAGAGCAGAATACACTCTTAAAAAGCGGATTATCAGTACAAAAACCAGACAGGAAACCCTGAAGAATACCGACAAGAAAACCGACAAAAACGATGATTTCCGACACTATATTACAAAAACCTACAAAAGAGCCCCAAAACAGCCGACAAATACCGACAAACAACCTACAAAGTATTATGCTTTGAATGTGCTACAATTATGAGGCAAAAATAAGATTTTAAGAGGTAAATATATGAAGCTTGGTATCGTAGGACTTCCTAATGTCGGTAAGAGCACTCTTTTCAATGCAATCACCAGAGCAGGCGCCGAAGCAGCAAACTACCCTTTCTGCACTATCGAACCTAACGTAGGCGTTGTCTCCGTTCCTGATAAGAGACTTGATAAGCTCGCTGAGATCTACAATCCCGAGAAGTATACTCCCGCAGTTGTAGAGTTCGTTGATATCGCCGGCCTTGTTGCAGGTGCTTCCAAGGGTGAAGGTCTGGGCAACAAGTTCCTTTCAAATATCAGAGAGTGCGATGCTATCGTTCACGTTGTAAGATGCTTCGACGATCCCGACGTTATCCACGTTAACGGCCACGCTGACCCTGCAGGAGATATCGCTACTATCGATGTCGAGCTCATCCTTTCTGACCTTGAGATCATGGAAAAGAGGATCGACAGAACAAAGAAGATGATGAAAGGCGGCGACAAGGCTTTTGCAAAAGAGCTCGCTGTTTATGAGAGAATCTACGACTGCCTCGCAGAAGGAAAATCCGCTAGAACTCTTACTTTCGAAGACGACGAACAGGAATACATCAAAGATCTCCAGCTCATCTCCATGAAGCCTGTCCTCTACTGCGCAAACATCGCGGAGGAAGACATCAAGAAGGATGATATCGAATACGTAAATATCGTTAAGGATATCGCTTCTAAGGAAGGTTCCGGCGTTGTCGTTATCTCTGCAAAGATCGAGGAGGAACTTGGTGAGCTCTCTCCTGAAGACCGCGAGATGTTCCTTGAAGACTTAGGTATCGAGAGCGCAGGTCTTGATAAGATGATCAACGCTTCCTATTCCCTTTTAGGCCTCATCTCTTTCCTTACAGCAGGTCCTAAGGAAGTCCGTGCATGGACGATCAAGAAAGGCACAAAGGCTCCCCAGGCTGCAGGCAAGATCCACTCCGACTTTGAAAGAGGTTTTATCAGAGCTGAAGTCGTAGCTTACGACGACCTTATCGCTAACGGCACATATAATGCCGCTAAGGAAAAGGGCCTTGTAAGATCCGAAGGTAAGGAATACGTCATGAAGGACGGCGACGTTGTAGTATTCAGATTCAACGTCTGATCAGATTTTCGGGAACTTAACAAAAAAACAAACCCGCAGGGAATCATTCTTTGCGGGTTTTAATTTCTTTCCTTTTAAAGAGACTGAATACTATCGTCTCAAGTCCGCTTATTACAAACGCTATGCCGGAGAACACGATGATGTTCCTCGTTCCGTTAAAGGCATTAGCGAGCAGAACGATACCTGCAGCGATGAGCAATATTGCCATTACGAGCAGGACCCAGCTATAAATGTCCTTCCTCGTGAACAGGAATATCTCCTGTCTGAGCTTAACGATTCCGTCGATAAGGAAGAATATACCAACGATCGTTGATAAAAGCTGCAGGACGATATCAGGTTTCAGGATAAAGAACAAGCCGATAGCCATAAGGATAACTGAATATACCAGTATGATCTCAGCACCGGCTGCCTTGCCGTAGTTCTCTTCCCTGAACTGCTTGATAGAAATGATATAACCGATAACCTCCGTTATGCCGCCAACAAACAAGACCACGCCAAAAAGAATACCGATAACGCCTGAAGACAATTCAGGCAAGGTAATGAAAAAGAATCCGGCGATGATGGCAAAGATGCCGCCGATATAAGATGGTAGTTTTTTACTTGTGCTGGCCGTCATAAAACAGAACCTATAAAATCGTTTTCCGGTTTAAAGATAGTAAATACCAGATCCTTACCGCGTGCAACATATTCTCTGATGTAATTATACAGCTTTATCACATAACCTGAATTGATCGCCTCAACACCGACAGCATCTATCCCGAAGGACTGCGCATCATATACTGAACGCGGCACATGGAATCCGGTGGTTACGACTACTGCAGTATCAATGTGATAAACCTTAAGAGCCCTGTTCATGGATTCATATGTGGAAAGCCCTAACTGGTCACAAAAGATCTTTTCTTCCGGAACGCCTTCATTTACAAGGAATTCAGCCATAACTCCGGTCTCATCATACTTCCACGGCTCTGCACTGTCGCCTGATACAAGAACATAATCGCAGCATCCGGTCTTATAAACGCTTGCTGCAGTTCTTAATCTGTCCGCAAGCATCGGGCTCGGCTGATCGCCCCAGATCGCACACCCGAGAACAATAACAGCCTGATAATGTGAAGTCTTGGATACCTCGCCTGATTCGAAAGCTTCAAGAGAATAAACATCAGCTTTAGTATTGCTTATCATGTAAATATTCATGACGCCTAAGGCCGCCACTCCGATAAGACCAAGTATTACGAGCACCAGGAAGATCTTTAAAAGTATCTTCCGACCCTTTTTCTCACTCTTTGTCTTCGCTGTCTTTGTCATTATCAGTAGCCTTGGATGAAGCTTCAACGATAGATCTTGTCATGAAATAGATAAGTCCGACCGTAAAGCAGAAGACAAGAGTAATCGTTATGTCTGAGATCAAGACATAAGCAACGGGCAGTCCCTTCATTATCAGCGTAAAGATCAGGACAAGGATAACACCGCTCATGTATACGCCGCATGAACCTCTGTAGAATGCCTTATACTTGCCTGTGCAGAAAGGAGCCTTTCCAACGAACAGGAAGATAAGCGCAACTATAGATAACAAAAGGAAAATGCACGCCGTTATAACTGCAGCGATGTTCATATCCTGATACCTCTCTCATAAAGCTGTTCGCGGATAAGAACTTCAACCTTATCCTTAAGATCATCGAGATCCCATGAATTATCGATCGAGTGATCGCCAAGCTCGCAATATTCGTCATCAGTCATCTGGACGGCAATCCTTCTTTCAGCCTCTTCCTTATCCATTCCGCGCTTCTGAAGTCTTGCAAGGCGCACATCCTTATCGCATGTTACGACCCAGATCTGATTGCAGAGTTCACGGAACTTATTTACCGGGATCGGAACATCAAGAACGACACACTTAGTGCCCTTCTCCTTTTCCTTGCCAAGCGTCTCTTCGATCTGCTCGAAAACATGACGGTGGATAATCGTGCTTAAGTCATCAAGCTTTTTCTTATCGCCGAAAGCGATGTCTGACATAACGCGGCGGTTCAATGCGCCGTTTGAAGCTACGACCTTCTTACCGAAAGTCTCAGCGATCTCAGGCATTGCCCTGCCCATAGGACCAGTTACGCTTCTTGAGATCTCATCAGCATCAAGGACAAGAAGTCCCCTGTCTGCAAGAATCGAGCTTACCGTGCTCTTACCGCTTCCAATACCGCCTGTGATACCTAATACAAACATTATTTAGCTTCCAGCCAATCCTTTCCGAAGCCGACCTCTGCAAGAAGCGGAACATTCAAAGAGGCCGCTTTCTCCATCTCTTCTTTCAAGATGGATGCGCAAAGGTCTTTATCTTTTATATCGCACTCACAAATGAGTTCGTCGTGCACCTGCATTACGAGTTTTGCAGAAGGGAGCTTCTCAGCTAACGCCTTCGATACTCTGTTCATTGCGATCTTGATTATGTCTGCAGCCGTTCCCTGGATAGGTGTATTCATGGCTGCCCTGTAACCGAAGTTCTTAATGTTCCTGTTCTGGCTCTTGAGTTCATTTAAGATCCTCTTACGGCCGTACATTGTTACCGCATAGCCCTTCTCCTCACCAAAATTACGGAGAGATTCCAGATATGAGGTAACGCCCGGGAACTGGTTGTTATATTCCTTAATGAGGTCTGAAGCTTCCTTGTAGCTGATGCCGAGATCTGTAGCAAGACCATAATCGGAAATACCGTAGATAATACTGAAGTTTACAGTCTTTGCAGCAGCTCTCATCTTATGTGTAACCATTTCTTCGGTTACACCATAAACCTTGGCTGCAGTTCTCTTATGGATGTCTTCTCCTTCCAGGAACGCTGAGCACATGACTTCATCGCCGCTTAATGCAGCAAGGAGCCTTAACTCGATCTGTGAATAGTCAGCGTCGACTAAGATCTTGCCTTCTTCAGCAGTAAATGCCTCACGGAGCCTTGATCCTTCTTCGGTCCTTACAGGAATATTCTGTAGATTAGGTTCTGTTGAAGATAATCTTCCCGTGTTAGTCATTGCCTGAGTAAATGTCGTATGGATCCTTGAATCGCTCTTAATAGCTCTTGCAAGGCCTACGGCATATGTGGAATCGAGTTTTGAAAGTTCTCTGTATTCGATGATGTAATCGATTTCAGGGAAATAAGGTCTTAATCTCTTAAGCTCATCGATACCTGTCGAGAAATCGCCGCTCTTGCCTTTCTTACCGGAAGGCAGGTTAAGGTGCTTCTCGCCGAACAGGATCTCTGCAAGCTGCTTGGGTGAGCCGATATTAAACTCCGTGCCGCACGCATCGAATACTCTGGCGCTGATATCTTCCAGACGCTTTGTATACTCGCTGTGAAGCTCAGAGAGCCTTTCACCAGATACGTGCATACCATTTCTCTCGATCTTATCGAGCGTTATTACAAGCGGGAATTCGATATCATATAAAAGGCTCTTAAGGTCCTTGTCGTTATTGATGTCGCGGGACATTACTTTCGCGATCGCAGTAACAGCCAAAAGCTTTGATGCGGTCTCCTCTATCTTCGATGAACCGTCATCTTCAGTGATCTCATCGAAAAGCGAAAGCTGCTTTACAGGTCCCTTCTTATCTTCTACGGGATAAGCAGCGCCGATAACGCTCTCGTATAATCTCTGGAGATCAGGCTTGCCCGACAGGATATTAAGGACATATCCTGCGATCTCGCAGTCGAAAACGGAATCAACTGATGCCAGAGGCTCTCTGATTATCTTTGACCTGTCCTTATATTCGTAGGATACAGGCAGAACCTTCTTTCCAGAAGTGATATTATCGAAATCTTCAGGATCAATTACATAGAAAGTCTTTGAATTCCAGTCAAGAAGAATGACCTTGTTTCCTGAAGGGATATCAACAAAATCGATACCGCAGTTTAAATCAGCAAAATCAAACGCAGACGGAACTTCATGCTTAATGTTAAGTCCTGCCTTAAGCGCTGATTCAACTTCCTTGGAAATACCAGACGTAAACTCATCAACTTCTGTTGTCGGCTCAAATCCGGCTGGCTTAACGTCTTCCAGATCAAGCTTCTTGATCAAAGATCTTAATGCAAGGCGGTTAAGAACGCCTGAGAGCGCAGGAAAGTCTCTCGTTCCTGAAGGATAAACGCAGTCTTTTGCGCCTTCCTCAACTGGAGATTCACGGTCTATTGTGCAGAGCTTGATGTTAAGTTCCAAAAGTTCTTTGGAATTCTTAATCCTCTCACCCAAAGCAGGTGAAAGCTTATCAGCATTATTGAATACTTCTTCGCACGAACCGTAATCTGCGATGAGCTTAAATGCAGTCTTCTCGCCTACCTTCTCGACGCCCTTGATGTTATCGGAGTTATCACCCATAAGGGCTTTTACCTGAACAAATACTTCAGGCTTAACGCCATAAGTATCCTCGAACATCTTGCGGTCAAATAAGACTCTCGGCTCTTTGCCTTTGCCCGACTGGGGCATAATGACAGATACCTTATCGGAGATAAGCTGGAAATCGTCATGGTCACCAGAGAAGATGTAAACATCCATTCCCTGCTCTTCGCCCTGCTTTGACAGAGTTCCGATAAGGTCGTCAGCTTCATATCCGGCAAGTTCCATGCGCTTGATTCCATAAAGATCGAGCATGTTCTTAACAACAGGCATCTGGGCAGCAAGATCATCAGGCATACCCTTGCGGTTAGCCTTATAATCCGTGCTCATCTTATGTCTGAATGTAGGCTCTCTCCTGTCGAAAAGAACGCACATATAATCAGGGTTATATTCCTTCATGACGCCAAGAACGGAATTGAAAAATCCGTTTACGGCACCTGTCGGAGTTCCGTCGGGTGCGGTCATTGGAGCTCTGCCTATTACGGCGTAATAAGCTCTGTTGATAATCGAGTTTCCGTCAACAAGAAGGAGTGTACTCATCTTTAACCCTCTTTAGCTTTCATCTCTTCTTCGATTTCCTGATCTCTTACAGCACGTGCTGTGCTGATCATGAGCTTGATTCTGTTGAGCTGGTTAGCTTCTGAAGCGCCCGAATCGTAGTCGATCGGAACGATATTGGACATAGGATACTGTCTTCTCAATTCCTTGATCATGCCCTTACCGGTTACATGGTTAGGAAGACATGCGAAAGGCTGGGCGCAGATGATATTCGGAACGCCGTCCTGGATAAGCTCTATCATCTCAGCTGTAAGGAACCAGCCCTCACCGCAGGAGTTGCCGCAGCTCAATACCGTGGACGACTTCTCTGCAAGTTCCTGAATTCTTTCTGAGAGCATGAACTTGCCGTTGGTCTTGGCAAATTCCTTATTGATAGGCTTTCTCAAAGATTCAAGGAATCTTATGGCAGTCTTCATGATATATCCTGTCTTCTTGCTCTTACCTAAGTTCTGGGCCTGCCAGACAGGGTTATATGCACAATAAAGGAAGAAGTCCAGAACGCCCGGCAATACAGCTTCGCAGCCTTCTGCCTCGATTACGTCGATCGCATTGTTGTTTGCGTCCGGCTGGAACTTTACGAGGATCTCACCTACAAGTCCGACACGGGGCTTTCTCGGGATATCCTGCAAAGGCAGAGCGTCAAACTTCGATACTGCGAACTTAACGAATTCCTTATACTTCGTGATGACAGGCGGATTATCGAAATCTACACCGATCTGAGAAAGACAATCCAATATCTCCTTCTTCTCCTCGATCGACTTGGAGAAGTAGCTGTTAGGCATCATGACATCATATCTCTCGGTAAGATCGTCATTAGCCATCTTAGGATTGAATAATTTTCTTCCGATCCTGTTGATGTAGGAATACAGGGCATTAGCAGAGCCCGGAACCTTCTCGTAAGGTCTTACTCTGAGGAGCAATGTGGAAAGCATGTCACCGGCACACAGTGCCTTTATGGCATCAAGTGCGAATGAGATCGTATATTCAAAACCTTCATTCTTCTCGAATCTCTGTGCAGAGATCGTGATGACGGGGATCTGCGGATATCCTGCCTCTTTCAAAGCCTTTCTCAGGAATGCTACATAGTTCGTGGCACGGCATCCGCCGCCTGTCTGTGTGATCGCGAGAGTCGTGTTATCAGGATCGATCTCGCCCTTTAAGATAGCGTTGATCATCTGACCGACAACGATTATCGTCGGAAAGCATGCGTCGTTATTTACGAACTTAAGGCCGCACTCGATATCTTCACGCGTAGCCTGCTTTAAGAGCTTTAACTTATATCCGTGCTTATGGAATACGGACTCTACCATCTCGAACTGAATAGGAGCCATCTGGGGAGCCAGGATCGTGTGATTCTTCTTATGCTCCTTGGTAAACTCAACGCGCTGCAGTGTATATGGCGCGCTGTCGGTTTCTTCAGGAACGAAGACTCTTGCTTCACCCTTTTCGATGAGTTCCATTCTCTCGTTCATGGCAACGACAAGAGATCTCATTCTGATCCTTGCAGCGCCAAGGTTGCTTACCTCGTCGATCTTAAGGAGCGTATAGAGCTTGCCTGAAGATTCAAGGATCTCCTGAACCTGGTCTGATGTAACGGCATCAAGACCGCAGCCGAAGCTCGTAAGCTGAACGAGCTCCAAGTCAGGTCTTGTGATTACAAATGCCGCAGCCTCATAAAGTCTTGTGTGATACATCCACTGGTCGATGACTCTGATAGGACGCTTTAACACACCGGGCTTGGCAACAGCATCTTCTGTAAGGACAGCAAGACCAAGAGAATTGATCATCTGCGGGATTCCATGATTGATCTCAGGATCGCAGTGATAAGGTCTTCCTGCAAGAACAATACCCTTAAGGCCTTTTTCTTCCATCTCCTTAAGGATCTCACGGCCCTTTGCCTTGATATCTTCCTTGTACTTGAAGTACTCCTCAGCACCGGCCTGAACAGCCTGCTTTGCTTCCTCAGCGGATACTCCGAGATAATCGAAGCACTCTGTAAGATGGAGAGCGACATTATCAAGATTATCCAAAGGCATGAAAGGATTAAGGTATCTGATGTTCTTCTCCAAGAGATTCTCAACGTTATTCCTTATTACTTCCGGATAAGAGCATACGATCGGGCAGTTATAGTGGTTGTTGGAATTCTGGTTCTCGATATTCTCATAAGGAACATCAGGATAGAAGATCGTGGTGATTCCGCGGTCGATAAGGTTCTCGATATGACCGTGAGCGAGCTTTGCCGGATAGCAGACTGACTCTGAAGGGATCGTCTCCATACCGCCTTCGTAGATCTTATGTGAAGATCTTGCGGAAATAAGCACTCTGAATCCGAGCTTTGTAAGAACGGTAAACCAGAAAGGATAATTCTCATACTGGTTGAGTACACGGGGAATGCCGATCTCGCCTCTCGGCGCATCCTCAAGCTTTAAGGGCTTATAGTAGCTGAATGTTCTTGAATACTTGTAATCGAAAAGATTAGGGAGCTTCTTCTTATCGCCTGCAGGTTCTCTGTCGAGCGCCAGATCCTCGCCTCTCTCGCAGCGGTTGCCTGATACGAACTTGGTACCGTTGGAGAATGTAGCGATAGTAAGACGGCAATGGTTGGTACAGCCCTGGCACTGGGTATTCTCAGTCTCCATCTTGAATGAATCGAGTTCATCCTTGCCAAGGACATTGGATCTGCCGTCTTCTCTGCCTCTCTTCTGAGCGATCAGAGCAGCACCGAAAGCACCCATGAGACCGGCAACATTAGGTCTTATTACGTCTCTTCCTGATACGAGCTCGAAACATCTCAAGATAGCATCGTTAAGGAACGTACCGCCCTGAACGACGATATTCTTGCCGAGCTGCTCCGTATCACGGATCTTGATTACTTTATAAAGCGCATTTCTTACGACTGAATATGAGAGACCTGCTGAGATATCACCTACGGAAGCTCCCTCTTTCTGCGCCTGCTTAACCTTTGAGTTCATGAACACCGTACAACGTGTACCGAGATCTACAGGTTTTGTTGAAGATAAAGCTGCTTCAGCAAATTCAGGCGTCGTAAGGCCCAAAGTCTGAGCAAATGTCTGGATAAATGAACCGCAGCCTGAAGAGCATGCCTCATTGAGCATGATGGAATCGATAACACCGTTCCTGATCTTCATGCACTTCATGTCCTGGCCGCCGATATCGATGATGAAATCAACATCCGGACAGAAGAACTTGGCAGACTGGAAGTGAGCCATCGTCTCGATCTCACCCTCGTCGATATTAAGGGCTGCCTTGATGATGTTCTCACCATAGCCGGTTACACATGAACGAGCGATATAGCAGTCGTCGGGCATCTTGGAATAGATATCCTTCATGATCGCAACGGCGCTCATGACAGGATTGCCCTTGTTGCTTGCGTAATATGTGTAGACGAGGTCGCCTTTTCTGTTGATGACTACAGCTTTTGTCGTCGTAGATCCGGCATCAACTCCCAAAAAGAGCGCGCCTGTCTGATCCTTAATGTTAAGTACAGGGATCTGGTCCTTCTTGTGGCGCTCATCGAAAGCATCCTTATCTTCCTTGCTCTTAAAGATAGGATCGATCCTGATGATATCAGGAACAAAGCCTTCCCTGTTCTTGAGCTTTTCGAGAAGGTCGGAAAGGTTAACCGGATTCTTGCCGTCAGCTGATAAAGCAGCGCCCAAAGCTACGTAGATCTGGGCTTCCTCAGGCATCCAGAATGAATCGACCTTGCCTTCCAATGTGCGCTCAAAAGCATTTCGGAGCTCAGAATTGAAGAACAAAGGACCGCCTAAGAATGTGACGTTGCCCTTGATAGGTCTGCCGCAAGCAAGACCTGAAATAGTCTGGTTTACGACTGACTGGTAGATGGAAGCCGCGAGGTCTTCTTTTGCAGCGCCTTCATTGATAAGTGGCTGAAGGTCAGACTTTGCGAAAACGCCGCAGCGGCTTGCGATCGTATAAAGTGATCTGTAGTCTTTTGCAAAGTTATTAAGGCCGTCGGCATCAGTCTGAAGGAGCGATGCCATCTGATCGATGAATGAACCCGTACCGCCTGCGCACGTACCGTTCATACGCTGCTCAAGCACAGGGTGCATATATGTGATCTTGGCATCCTCACCGCCAAGCTCAATGATTACGTCTGTCTCAGGGTGATATGTCTTAATAGCCTGAGTCTCAGCCATAACTTCCTGAGTGAACTTAAAGCCGAGCCAGTTGGCTACTGAAAGACCGCCTGAACCGGTAATTACGACATCGACGTCGATTCCCGGGAACTTCTTGTTAAGGTCCTCAAAAAGGTCATTTAAAAGACCTGAAACATCCGAATGATGTCTCTGATAATCGCTGTGAATGATCTTCTCTCCGTCTAAGAGAACGACCTTGATTGTTGTAGATCCGATATCAAGACCAAGCTTGTATACCTTGCCCATCACTTTTCCTCCAAGTGGTTATCTGTTAGTCTTAGGCGTGCCCTTTGGCTGCACCTGATTGTGAACTACGCTGTTACCCGAATTCCTGTAGTTCTTATTGGAAGAGCCTGCACTACGGCTCCTTACCGGTTTCTTACGAGCAGGAATGGAACCGAAGAGCTTAAAGGACTTATCCTTAAGGTCCTTAAGCCAGGACATCTGCTCAGATCTCAAAGCTTCCTTGAAATTGCCGGAGTTAAGACCCTGCTTGAACTCAGCACTCAAAGAGACTCTTAAAAGCTCATCCGGAATACCCAGTGAAAGATCAAAAGGCTTCCCGAATGTATCGAAAACCTCAAGCTGCAAAGAATCGCATACAGTCTTGCAGTTAGCTTCATAAAGAGCTACATCGCACTTTATGCCGAGCTGCGTCATGAGGCCAGTAAAGTTGAGCGTGATATAAGGAAGATTGCCCGAAAAGATCAGATGAAGGCAGATAAGCTTCATGTAAGATTCAAGGCAGATACATTCCTGGTCGCAGATCAAAGACAGCTCACCTTCCGTGGTCATCTTTGAGATATCGGCTTTCTCATTCTCAAAGCCGTTAGCCCACAGGAAATAGAGCTCCCTGTAGACTTCCTTCTTAAAACTCTCAAAATCACGGGTCAGGGGCTCAGCCAGAACCTTTGATCCGAGATTAAAGATATACTGCATATATGACACTTCAAGATAGCTCGGAACCGAGAAATACTTGAAGTAAGCCGCAACATCGCGGCTGTTGTAGATATATTTACGCAAAGAGACTACTCCTGTCCGCATAATAATTCATTGTGAATTATAGCATAAACAAGCTAATATACTTATTAAAAATATAAGAGATATATGGCAAAAAAGATTTAAGCCGGTGTACCTGCTCCGCCGATTACGCCGCAGGCACCAAGGATAAGCACGAGAAGGCCTAAGCCGATACGGTACCAGCCAAAGCATGAGAATGTATGCTTTTTGATGAATGACATGAGCTTTTTGATGATAAGAAGGCTGACACCAAATGCCGTAACCATACCTACCAGAAGAAGTCCGACCTCGTGAGCCGCAACACCGCCGTCGTACTTGACGATCTTAAGAAGGCTCGCACCGAACATTACGGGGATCGCGAGGAAGAAAGTAAACTTTGCTGCTGCTTCCCTCTTAATGCCGATGGCTATAGAACCTACGATAGTGGAACCTGATCTTGATGCACCGGGGAAAATTGCAGCAAAGAGCTGGAAGATACCGACTGCAAGAGCGTGGCCCCAGTTGAGCTGGTTAACCGTCTTAATAACGGGATTTCTGTTTTTCATAAGGTATTCAACAACGATAAATGCAACGCCGAATACGATAAGGGCAATAGCAACTACAAAATAATTATAGAGGTGCTCGTCGAGCCAGTCATCGAAAAGAACGCCGACGATAGCAGCAGGAACGCATGCAACAAGGATCTTAAGCCAAAGGATGATCTTATCCTTCATTACATATCTGCCGATACCGGAATTTGAGAAAGGATGCTCATTATTCTTGATGCCAAAAGGCCAGATATCCTTCCAGAATATGACGATTACGGCTAAAATGGCGCCCAGCTGGATAACAACGAGATAAAGGTCGTAGAATTCAGGCGAGACATTGAGCTTTAAGAACTCATTCAATATGATCATATGTCCGGTGGAGCTTACAGGAAGCCACTCCGTAATACCTTCAACAATGCCGAATATAAAAGCTACAATATAATCCCAAAACATTTTCTATAACTCCTCTGTTTTCCTTAAAACCCCAAAATCATAACACATTAATCATTCTGTTATATGCACAAACTACGGCACGAACGGAAGATTTTGTGACAGAACTTGAGACTCCGGCACCAATATAGGTCTGTTTATTGGACTTATTGGCGATCTCAATGTATGTAATAGCGGCTGAGTCTGAACCTGACTTCATAGCGTGCTCTGAATAGTTGGAGATAGAGAACTCAACGCCAGTATAATCACAGAAACCTCTGACAAAAGCATCCAAGAGACCGTTACCCTGACCCTTGATGGTAACTTCCTTACCGTGATCAGTAATAAGCGCCTCTACTGTAGATACCTGGTCGCTGTCCTGTGTTTCTGAGAAGTTCTTCAAGCCGTAGGGTTCAAGGACATTAATATATTTATCGTCGAAAAGATCGAAGATCTGCTGTGGCGTAAGCTCATTCTCGATGCCGTTCTCTTCAGTCGCAGCCTTAACGACAGGCAGGAAATCACGCTGGAATGCCTTCGGGAGCTGGACTCCAAAGTAAGTCTCCATGACATAAGCGATTCCGCCTCTTCCGGACTGGGAATTGATGCGGATGATAGGCTCATATTCCCTGCCGACATCCTTGGGGTCGATAGGAAGGTAAGGAACAGCCCAGATGGTCTCTCCCCTCTCCTCCATCTTCTTTCTGCCCTTGTTGATGGCATCCTGATGCGAGCCTGAAAATGCCGTAAATACAAGCTTTCCTGCCCACGGGTGCCTCGGTTCGACCTTCATTCCGGTCAGTTCCTCATAGATATCGATAGTCTTGTTGATATTGGAAAAATCAAGTCCGGGGTTGATACCGAGCATCATCATATTGATCGCAAGTGTAATGATATCAACGTTTCCGGTCCTCTCGCCATTGCCGAACAAAGTGCCTTCGACTCTGTCAGCTCCTGCCATAAGACCGAATTCAGAAGTTGCAACAGCTGTGCCTCTGTCATTATGTGTATGCAAAGATACGGTAATGGAATCTCTCCATTTAGTTTTAGAGCAGAAATACTCGATCTGATCCGCATAAACATTGGCTGTCTGATACTCAACAGTCTCAGGCAGATTGATTATCGCCTTCTTCTCGGGCGTGGGCTGCCATACCTCAAGAACGCTGTCACAGATCCTGACCGCAAAATCGAGTTCCGTATCAGAAAATGCCTCAGGTGAATATTCGAGGATGAAATCAGTACCGCTCTTATCGGCATTGATCCTGTCGATGATCATTTTCGCGCCGTCTACAGCAAGCTTAATGCATTCATCGCATGAGAAATTGAAAACAACGTCCCTGTGGAGCGTACTTGTCGCATTATAAAGATGGATAATGACGTTGGGAGCGCCCTTAACGGCTTCCATCGTCTTATCGATTATGTGTTCTCTTGATTGAGTCAACACCTGAATAGCAACGTCTGAAGGGATCAGGTTATTGTCGATCAGGTGTCTGCAGAAGTTATAGTCTGTGTCCGATGCCGCAGGAAAACCGATCTCGATCTCTTTAAATCCAATTGAACACAGATATTCGAAGAATTCGACCTTCTCTTCCAAAGTCATGGGGACTTCAAGAGCCTGATTACCGTCTCTTAAGTCAACAGAGCACCAGATCGGAGCTTTGGTAATCTTATTTGAAGGCCACTTTCTGTCCGGCAGATCAACCGTCGGATGAGCCTTATATTTCCGGTAATTCATGTCAGCCATAAATCTTCCTCCACCATAGAAGCTTAAAGCTAATTAAAGTTCGTTTACGAGGTCTCTGAACATGTCGCCTCTGTGCTCGAAATGTCTGAAATGATCGTAGGACGTACCTATAGAAGACATAATAACAATCTCTCCGGGTTTTGCCCACTCTCTGGCCTTTCTAATAGCTTCCTTATAAGCATTTACAACGTTGTCACGGGTCTTGGGGAACTCGTAAACGTCGCCTTCCTTATCAGGGATCCTGTAGATCTCATACTTGCGGCCGCGTGCTTCCTTCGCAATAATGTCAGTTACAAGATCTCCGTTAGATCCGTAAATAATTATCCTGTCGCAGACATTAAGGATCGCATCGCCAAGCTTGCTGTAAAGGCACTTCTTGTCAGCACCGCCGCAGATAAGGACACCCTTCTCATTTCTTGCGGCAAGAGCGTTCATCGTATTAAGTGAACGGTTAGGTGACGTATCGATAGATGAGTTGTACCACCTTACACCATCTAATTCTCTGATAAATTCGATCCTGTGAGGCACGCCCTTAAATGTCTTTGCAACATAAGCGATGTCTTCAGGCTTTACATAGTCGATAACAGCACACGTGGCAGCAAGGAAATTCTCCACATTATGAAGACCCGGGATAAAGATCTCATCCATACCGCAGATATCAAAGCACTCGTCGTTCTCCTCATAAATGAGCCTGCCGTCTTCAGTATAAGCTCTCGGATACAAAGGAGATTCAGATCTCATGACCTTGCCCTTATTTGCAGAGAAAAGCTTTACCCTGCCTCTTGCAATATCCTTCATCTCATATGTGAGGTCACATCCGGCATTAAGAACAACCTTGCCGACAGGTCCCTGATTCCTGAATGCATTGACCTTAGCCTGTATATACTCATCGTAATCCTTATGGAAATCGAGATGGTTAGGCGTGATGTTTGTAACGATTGCAACATCGGCAGGTGTGCTCATTCCAAGAAGCTGGAAGGAAGAAAGCTCCAATACAACCTTGTCATCAGGCCCGATCTCGGCAACACGGTCAAGAAGCGGTGTTCCGATATTTCCGCCGATCCAGACCTTATAGCCTGCATGCTTTAAGATCTCAGCTGTAAGCGTGGTTGTCGTCGTCTTACCGTCAGAACCCGTGATAGCAAAGATCTCAGCAGGACAAAGGTTCATGAAAAGCTCCATCTCAGTCGTAAGGATAGAGCCCATATCCTTCAATGCCTGAAGCTCGGGGATCTCAAATCTCATTTTCGGAGTCTTGAAAACGATGTCGTAGTGTTCATCTCTTAAATGAGTTAAGTAAGATTCGCCCAAAGACCACTCGATATCAGAGGAGATTTCCTTCAAAGCAGCAATATTCTTGCTCAAAACGGGATCTTCCTCAGTATTCTTGTCGCATGCTGTTACCTCGGCGCCCAAAGAAATAAGCCACTTTATAAGAGGCGTATTCGAAATGCCGATGCCGATAACAGCCGCTTTCCTGCCCTTTATATAGTTTTTAAATTCTTCAAACTTATAGTTAGCCATATTCAACTCCTTATCCGGATATATACGAGGCGTAAAGCCTGCTGTAAAATCCGCCGTTTGCGATAAGTTCAGCGTGAGATCCGATCTCTGAGACTTTGCCGCCGTCTATAACGACGATCTTGTCACAGGATGTGATCTGCGAGAGCCTGTGCGCAATTATAATACTTGTACGGCCGTTTAAAAGCTTTTTTACGGCTTTCTGGATACGGTCTTCCGTGACAACGTCAACAGATGATGTGGCTTCGTCCAGAATGAGGATCGAAGGGTCAGAAGCCATTGCTCTTGCTATTGTAAGCAGCTGCTTCTGGCCTGCTGATATATCATCCCTGTCGTTATCCAACATCTCATTATAACGCTTTGGAAGTTTTCTAATAAAAGAATCACAGCCGGCCTTCCTGCTCGCTTCGATTACCTCTTCCTCAGTTATATGGTCACCTGAGAACCTGATATTCTCCATGACCGTATCGTCTGAAAGCCATGTATCCTGCGATACAAAGCCGATGTAATGGCGGAGTTCCGACCTCGGAATATCCTTAATGGACTTGCCGTTTATAAGGATATCGCCGGAATCGGGCTCATAGTAACGCATCAAGAGATTGATAAGTGTGGTCTTGCCGCATCCTGTAGGACCTGCGATCGCAAAAGATTCGCCCCTTCCGACCTTGAAGGAAATATCCTGGAGCACCGGTCTTCCCTCAACATATGAGAAAGAGACATTCTTAAACTCGATATCAAACTGAACATCTTTAGATGGAAGATCGTCCCTGACAGGTTCTTCTGGGATCTCCGGATTGTCCAGATACTCGAAAATCCTGGCAAGACATGCAAAGCTGTCCGAGAGTTCTGTGTAAACAGCCGACAGGTCGTTAAACGGCTTCATGAACTGGTTTGCATATGCAAGGAGCGATGTCAAAGCACCAACAGTTATCGCACCGCCAATACCGGACAGGCATCCTGTAAGTACAACAGCCGCATAGATAAGGGCATTTATGAATCTTGATGAAGGATTGCTGATGGAAGATAGGAATGTCGCCTTGGTGGAAGTCTTCCTGTATTCACCGTTTATCTCATCAAAGCCCTTGATCCTTGTATCCGTAACGTTATAGATTCTGCATTCCCTGAAGTTATTTACCGATTCGGCAACAAATGAAGTCTGCCTGGATCTGATATCAGCCTGCTTAGCAAAAGACTTGTACGCGCCTTTCGCGATAGCGGTCGAGACAGCAATCGATACGGGCGTGAAGATAACGACGATAAGAGATATCTTCCAGTTGATATAGAACATAACGATAAGCGTGATCAATATTGTGGCGATTCCAGATGCAAACTGGTTAAGGAACAGGAGCATACCGTCAGATACGGTCTCAACATCGCTTATGATGAAGCTCTGGAGCTTGCCTGCAGACGTCTTGTCGATGTAGGACATCTCTACCCTGTGCATCTTTGAATACGTAGCATTCCTTAAGTTACGACCGATATTAAATGCGATCCTGTTATTCATCCTGATAAGCGCGAACTGTAATAAAGCAGCTAGAACGATAAGCGCGGTGATGATGATCAGGCACTTGATAAGAGCCGTCGCATCGGCAAGATTATCGATCGCCCTTCCTGCAAAATAAGGAATAGCAACCGTTGCACATCCAAAAAGAAGGCCTATTACAACAGATAAGACAGCAAGGCCAGTAGAGCCTTTAAGATATGAGAAGAGACGCTTTAACAAACCTGCTTTCATGTAGCTGCGCCTCCCTTCATCTGAAGAGAATTCATATATCTGTAGTTCTCTGATATCTTAAGCAGCTCCTCGTGAGGCGCTATGGCTTCGATCCTGCCGTCATCCATAAGAATGATACGGTCACAGTTCATGCATGTCCTGACCTTCTGCGATACAAGGATCAATGTAGGTTTAACAGGAAGCTCTTTTAAGTTATTAAGAAGCCTCTTTTCTGTTCCCCAGTCCAATGCTGAAGTTGAGTCATCAAGGATAACAAGGCCCGGATTGCCTGCCAAAGCCCTGGCAATACCGAGCCTTTGCCTCTGTCCGCCTGAAAGTCCTGCTCCGCCGTCTGAGATAACGAAATTAAGCCCTTCTTTTTTCGCTGCAACTACATCATCGCTGCAAGAAGCCTTGCATGCTGATTCGATATCTTCATCTGAAAGATCAGTTCTTCCGAGAGAGATATTCTCCTTAAGTGAGCCTTTGAAAAGTCTTGTCTTCTGAAGGCTCATACCGACCGCAGCCGCAAGGCTTGCACCGGAGATATCTTTAATATTCGTGCCGTTCAAGTCGACTTCGCCCTCATTGGCGTTATAGATACCGGCAATAAGTGACGCAGCCGTTGATTTACCGCAGCCAGTGCTTCCGATGATGCCTATCGTCTCTCCGGGCTTTATATCGATCGAAAAGTCTTTTACTGATTCCTCGACATTGCCCTGGTATGTAAATGAGACATTCTTCATAGATACTGCAAGCGGCGTTCCCAGAGGAAGCTCTCCGGTACCGTTATTTGCGGTACTCTTGATCTCCATAAGCCCTTCTGCCCTCTTAAGGCATGCATAAGCTCTGGATACGGACACAATGAGATTAGCAAGTTTGACGAGCTCTATGAGGATCTGGGACATGTAGTTATAGAGCGCTACAACCTGTCCGTCAGATAGATTACCGGCATTAAAATGGATAGAACCCCTGTAGATCAAAAGGCAGATGCCGAGATTTACAACCGCATAAGTCAAAGGATTGAGCCATGCGGCAAAGTCAGCAGCCTTTATCTGCGATGTCTTGAGGCTTTCACTCTTCTGTTCAAACTTCTCATAATCATTCTGAGTCTTGTTAAAGCCTCTTATTACACGTTCACCGGCAATACCGTTTGAAGTCTTCTTAACAAGGCTGTCAAGGCCGGCTCTGGATTCCTTGTGCCTTAAGATGGAGAACTTCATGTTAAGAGCGATCACTACAGCTAAAAGAGCCGTACAGCCGACAAGGATCAAAGCTATAGAAGGCTTAACTGTCGCTGCCATAATACATGCGCCAATAACGATAAACGGTGACCTTAAAAGGAGTCTTAAGAACAGGTTGATTCCAGTCTGGATCTGGTTAACGTCAGAAGTCAGAAGAGTAACCATTCCGGATGAACCGATCTTCTCATAATCGCTTACGGATAAGGTCTGCAGCTTATCGTGAAGGCTCTTTCTGATGCCTGAGGAAATGCCTGTCGCAGAATATGCAGCAAAATACTGCGCAGTAATTGCGCTTGCAAATCCCACAACAGCGAAAAGCACAAGGATCGGAACATGCGTCCACACATAGTGCGCATCACCCTTCCTTATGCCGTTATCGATAACTCCTGCAACGATCAAAGGAACGATGAGTTCAAAGCATGCTTCAAGGAGCTTAAACACGGGGCTTAAGATCGAAGCAGCTTTGTATTTACCGATATGACTGAATAAAAGCTTCATGATCAGATATCAGTTAACCCCTGCACGCATTTATTCGATTCACTGATAACCTCATCCAGATCGATAGTCGTGTATTTACCGTCCTCATAAAGGATCTTACCGTCGATCATGGTCATCTTAACTACAGAGTTATCAGCACTGTATACGATATTTCTTGCGATATTGTTCTCAGGCTGCATCGAAGGCTTGTTCATGTCGATCATGATGATGTCAGCCTTCTTGCCTTCAGAGAGAACATCAGAATCATTAAGACCCATACACAGCGCGCCGCCGGAAGTTCCTGCCTTAAGAATAGTAAACGGATCTACTGCTGCGGCATTATGTGTCTCAACATTCGAAAGAACAGTATCAAGATACATCTCACGGAACATGGAAAGCGCATTATTTGAACCAGCACCGTCTGTTCCAATAGCGATCTTCATATCATTTTCGATGAACTTATAAACAGGTGTGATACCGCTGGCAAGCTTTAAATTGGAGCATGCATTAAACACAGACCAGAGTCCGCGCTTTTTGAAGATATCCCTGTCTTCATCTGTGAACCATACGCAGTGGAATCCGCCGCCGCCGAAGTCAAATATGCCGAGCTTATCAAAAAGGACAGCAGGCGTTACGCCATATCTTTCCTTACAGCCCTCCACTTCTTCGCTTGTCTCGGAAATATGAGTAAATACAGGGGCCTCATACTTATGGGCAAGCTCTGACATGTACTTAAGATTATCTTCGCATGTCGTATATTCAGCATGGAATCCGAGAATGAAAGATACGAGCGGGTCATATGAATTGAGTTCGTTATAGTATTTTTCGAGACTTTCAAAGCCGCCGAAATCATTAGCAGCGCCGCAGAATACATGTCTGAAGCCTGTCTCTACAGCCGCCCTGGCGTTTTCTTCCCTGTGGAAATACATATCGAAGCAGGCCGTAACACCGCCTGCGAGGTATTCCGCATAAGCAAGCTTGGAAAACCAGTAAACGCCCTCAGGTGTGAGCTTTGCTTCCCTGGGGAAGATCGCCTTGTGAAGCCAGTCGTTAAGGCAGTATTCATCAGCAAGTGATCTGGAGAAAGTCATGGCTGAATGCGTGTGGGCATTCTTAAGGCCGGGCATTAAGAGATTGCCTTTGCAGTCTATCTCACGGTCAAACTTCTTACCGGAAACGTCAACAGACGGGCCGATATAGCTTATCCTGTCATTATCAGTCCAAAGCTCACCTTCAATGACTTTGTCATCAGTCATCTTGAGGATCCTGCAATTATAAAAACGAACAGACATAAAGTATCCTTTCTATCCCGTTATAACAACGGCGCGATAAGTCTTAATATTGATTTGAAGAACCAGACAAACATGTTGGGTTTCTTCCTGTATTTCTCGGTAACATCACGGCATTCCGCGAAAGTATCGATGAAGTCCTGCTTAATATCCTTAAGACAATCTGTCCTGAACATGTAAACAGCATTCTCAAAGTGATGGTAAAGACTTCTGAAGTCAAGGTTAATGGTTCCTACGACAGCGCATTTGTCATCACAAAGGAAAGTCTTCGAATGATTAAATCCCGGTGAATACTCATAGATCCTGACACCGCTCGTGATAAGCATATTGTAATAAGATCTGGTTACGCTGTATGTGAGCTTCTTATCAGGTATGCCGGGAGTCATAAGCCTTACGTCAATGCCTCTTTTGGCGGCTATCTGAAGGGCCCGTGCGATCTCGTCGGACAAAACAAGATATGGCGACATTATCCAGCAATATTCCTGGGAATTGTTGATCATGTTAAGGTAAACATTCTCACCTACAGGCTCGTTATCAAGCGGACTGTCACAATAAGGAACGCAGTATCCTGAAGCGCCTTCCACAGGAACGGGAGCAACAGCTTCGAACCTCATCATATCGTCATCCCTCTTCTTCATGTCCGCGAAATTCCACATCTCGATGAACATTGCAGTAAGACTCTGGACTGCGGGACCTTCAAGCCTGATGCCGTTATCCTTCCAATGTCCGTAAGGGTTTACGATATTGAAATACTCGTCCGCGATATTGTATCCGCCCGTATATCCGACCTTGCCGTCTACTACCGTGATCTTTCTGTGGTCACGGTTATTCATGAAGAGTGATACGACAGGATACGCAGGATTGAACGCATTGCACTTGATGCCTTCGGATTCAAGGACTTTTACAAAGTTCCTGTTGATGAAAAGGAAAGATCCCACATCATCGTATAAGACCCTGCAGTCAACACCTGCTGCGGCTCTCTCCTTCAACGCCTCGTGCAAGGGTTCGAATGCTTCCTTTGTCTCAATAGCGTGATACTCAAGATATACGTATTCTTTCGCCTTCTTGATATCCTCTATCTGCGCCTTGTATGCATCGTAAGCTACAGGATAATACTTGATATCTGTACCTTCGTAGATCGGGAATTCAAAGCCTCTTAAGTATCTTGCATTTGAAGCTCTGGCCGGATCCTCCTTCTTAAACTCCTCGAAAATCTCGTCATTGTAGTTAAGATGGGAAAATACCATCATATCTACCTTCTCGAGACGCCTCTTGATCTTGTGCTTGGAACTCGAGAAGTTGTTGAGGACATAGAAAAGCAGACCTGGCACCGGGAAAAGAAGGATCACGATGACCCAGATGAGCTTAAATACGCCGTTATGGTCTCTTGAATTAATACCAAGCGCAACGATCAAAGCAATGGCTCTCACAGCGATATCAAGCGGAGGGAAATTGCTTCCGAGATAATATAAAAGAACGATAAAACCTATAAGCTGCGCAATTACAAGCAGACCGAAGACAATAATTCTTCCGATGCTGTTCTTAATAGCAGTTTTACGTTCTACCGTTCTTTTTTTAGACATTATCCAATATTCTCGATAAATGCTTTATATCCAAGATAGAGATAGTAAAGATCGATCTTGGAGATAACCTCAACAGGTGCATGCATTGACCATACGGGCACGCCCATATCAACTACATCCATACCAAGTTCAGCCATGATAGCAGCGATAGTTCCGCCGCCGCCTGCATCTATACGGCCAAGCTCGCCTGTCTGCCACGGGATGGAATTCTTCTCGAAGATATCAGTGATCTCAGCAATGAAGTCACCGGTTGCTTCAGAGCATCCGGACTTGCCTCTTGCACCTGTATACTTCTCGATCTTAAGACCGTGTGACATGAATGCAGTATTGTTCTTCTCGAATACGGAAGCATACTTGGGATCATATGCTGTAGTTACATCTGTGGAAAGCATCTTTGTAGCTGCTAAAGCCTTACGGAACTTCAGCGTGTTGAACTTATCGATGCCGCCCTCAGCCTTCGCAAATACTTCCATAAGGAAGTTCTCATAAAGGTTGGATGTAGCGCCTGAATTGGAGTAAGATCCGATCTCTTCCTTATCTGTAAGAAGGCAGACGCATGTCTTCTTAGGCTTCTCCTGTGCGAGCAGAGCTCTTAATGCAGGATATGCGCAAACCTTGTCATCGTGGCCGTATGCAGCGATATAAGCTCTGTCAAAGCCGACGTCTCTTGCATGAGTTGCAGGCACGATTTCAATCTCAGCGGATACAAAATCCTTCTCCTTGATGCCGTACTGCTCGAAAAGGATCTTCAAAACGCCTGCTTTGAAGATATCCGAAGCCTTCTTATCATCTGTGCAGGGAATGCCGCCGATGATTACGTTAAGGTCTTCTGCAGGAATGAAATCAGATGCTTTCTTAGTCATCTGTTCATTTCCAAGGTGAGGAAGAAGGTCAGTAATGTAGAATACAGGATCTGTGTCCTTCTCACCTACTACGATCTGATGTGCCTTGCCGTCATTGGTAAATACAACGCCGTGTACAGCAAGCGGGATAGTTGTCCACTGATACTTCTTGATACCGCCATAGTAGTGGGTCTTAAAGTAAACAGTATCGTTATCCTCATAGATCGGATTGGGCTTTAAGTCCAGTCTGGGGGAATCGATGTGGGCTCCTAAGATGTTAAAGCCTTCAGCAGGGCTCTTCTTGCCGATAACTGCAGCTGCAAAGCCCTTGCCCTTGATGCTCTGGTAAACCTTGTCACCGGGCTTTAAGGTATCCTTGGTAGCGATATCCACATATCCGAGATCTTCGGCAGCAGCGATCGCATTTGCGGCAAATTCGCGTTCAGTCTTGGAATTATCCAAAAATGCCTTATATTCCTCGGCAAAATTGAACGTAGCTGTCATATCATCTTGTGAAGCTACCTCATAAAGGTTAGGAAATTCAGCGAAAAGCTCGCTGGTCTTGATCTTTTTGGTTTCTTTTTTCTTGGGCATAAGTATCACCTCTTTCTAATGAACTTATGATACCATAAAGTAAAATAAAATCTTTTAATTAAGGGGACAAAATGATAACTGACGGACATAATCATACAAAACACTTCTCGGCAGACGCCGGCCAATCAATTTATGAGCTCATAAGCGAGGCTCAATCCAAGGGTTTTACGAGAATAGGAATTACAGAACACTACGAGATCGACTATCCTGACGACGGACTGAACTGGATGTTCGATCTGGAAGAGTACAACAAAGCATTTGAACAGTGGCGCGCCATAGCAGGAGACAAATTCGAGCTCCTTAAGGGCATCGAATTCGGATATCAGACCCATGTTGCAGAAGAAATAGACAAGGTTGCCGCTTCCATCCCCCTGGACGTCGTTCTTATGAGCGTTCACCTGTTCAGAGGCCAGGACTTCTATGTTGAGCGCGGCTGCTACAAGCTCCCAGCAAAAGACCTTCACAGCGAATATATCAACACCATGGCTGAGATGTGCGAGAAATGCAACAATTTCGACGTAGTCGCGCACTACGACTACATAAACAGATATGCCGACAACAAGAATGACTTCATTACCTATGAAGAGACTCCTAAGGAGTTAGACAGACTTTTCGAAGTCATGATCGCCAAGGAAAAAGCTCTTGAGATCAACACAAAATCGATCCAAAAGCATAAGGACGGCGGATTTACAAGACACCTGCCTGACGCAGAACTCATAAGAAGATACCTGGAAATGGGCGGAAAACTGATCACTTTGGGCTCTGATTCACATTTCCCCGGCACTTTTGCGGTAAGCTTTAACGAAGCAGTAGAATACCTGAGATCATTTGGTATTAAAGAGACCGTATACTACAAAGACCACAAGCCTCATTTTGAAGCGCTGTAAGCGGAAAAGCTTTAAATGCAGAACGTGTACCGCATTTGCAGTACACGTTCTTTTTTGATCTATTCCTATATCCGGCATTCAAAACATCAGAAACTCAGCTTAATATCCTGCGGGAAATTATCGGAATTTTTATCGAATGAATCTCCATAATCGACTGCGACCCTGAGAGAATTCGGCTTGTCAACACCTGTCATTATTTCGCATTTAAAATACGCCTTAGAGCTGTCTGTTGTAACAGGAATATAAGACTCACTCTCAAAATCACCATTGTCAGTGCCTAAACAGACGTAAACGAACGTAGGATCAGCCTTTTGTTTTTCTATCTCACCTAAGATTACATAGTACTCGTGTTCATCTGTGCGTTTTTGGCTGTAAATCGTCACAGTTATGCCTTCATCAGTAAATGTCGTTCCTTCGTCATAATTCGATTCATTTATTACAAACTGCACAGAGTCACTGAGATCAAAATGCATCGGATTTGATTCAGACAATTCGACTGCAGTATGATCGAACATAAGCATCGATGCAGGAAACATAAAGCCTGCTACGAGTATGAGTTGTGCACCCAGAACTATGAGCGCCAAACCCCACGGAGCAATCCATTTACGCTTTTTAGTCTCGCCTGATTCAAGGATCTGATTTGTGTGCTTGTCATATACGGCCTTGTATATGAAGAAAACCGCAACAGTAATAACCACAATAATCGGTATCAATAAAGTAGATACACTAACTGTTAAAATGTTCATATTATTCCCCTTTTAAATTCCAATTCTTTCTCTGAAAATGTAGTAATAACTTCTGGTTACATCGACTTTGGATCCGTTAGTCATATGCAGGATGAATTTCTGCAAAAGGCTTGATTCGATTCGTTTAATCTTCTTCAGGTTTACAATTGCGGAATTGCTTACTCTTAAGAAACGGTCAGCCGGCAGGACCTGCTCCAAAGCTTTAAGTCTATCCCCCGAATTGTAAGTGCCGTCATTCGCATGGATTATTATGTCGTGCCCCATGCTCTCAATAAAACAGATATCGTTAACATCAATAAAGAACTGCTGATCTTCCCTTTTTCCGGCGATGTAATTAACATCCGCGCCTTTGCGGATCAATACATACTGGGAATCAGGATCGTCTTTGATCCCGAGGTGTTCTAAATCTTTTCTCATCGGATCCTCAGGATCCAGCAAAAACTTGATGTTCACCTGTTGCACTCCTTTCATCTGAATAGAAGATACAACAAAACAATTTTTAAATCTCGTTTTTGGAATGCTTTGCAAGCATTTATGCACAGATTGCAAATAAACAGCATTCTGAAAATTACTGTTGTGGTCTGACAGAATAAACCTTTACTTCGGAACTGTCATAACAAAGTTGATAATACTTATCTAAGATCTCCGGTTTTTCGCCGTTCACGTTATAGTAAATGACATAGTCGATTCCTATTTCCTGAGCCAATACAGGCGATTCTTCATCAGTATAGAGTCTGGAATTGATCTCGATCTGTGACGCAAGATCTTCAGCTGTTTTACCGCTGTTTTCAGCATACTTATAACACTCAAGATAGTATCTTCTCTCGGAATATCCTGAATAATAATATTTCTTACCATTTGGCTCGCTCTCGTTGATTGCGAAAAGAGCATCTCTGTCAGTATTTTCCTTGATCCAGGCGATACAGTTTATCTCGTCCTGCGAGAGTTTTCCGGATCCGTAAGCCAAAAGCGGCTTATCGCAGTTATTAAAGATGGCAAGCACTGAGATCATGCAGGAAAGCGCAACCACAATAACGGAAACAAGCTTTAGGATTCTATGCTTAAGACCAATTGCAAGACATACAAAAGCGGCAGTTGCATAATAAGCAAACGGCATAGCAAACATGAAGAAATAGTTTCTGTTGTAGCCCACAGCCATCAGATAATTCATAGCTATTCCTGCGCATGTGCAGATAACGCACATTGCGGTGCGGAGATCAATATCAGCTTTCTTTTTGCGGAACAAACGGACGATCACTACGAAGAACATCACGAGCATTGGTATTACCGCGCCTGCGAATGTGAAGAACAAACTTTGAGGCAGGAACAGCAATCCGTCAGACGTGTTGATCAAAAAGCCATCTGTAAGGCCAAAGCCAGGAACAGTAACCTGGAAACTCAGATATTTCATTATCCCCTGCGCGTCGCCCGTTACATTGGAACCCGTCGCCGCAACGTTTAGGAGCGCGAACCATATAATGGCAAAAGATGCAATAAATACAGGGATCGTGAGCAACTGTAGAACAGATACTTTTCTGTTTGCGATCCAGCTGTAAATGAAAAATACGACAAGCGCTCCGGCCAGAGCCAAAGCAAACGGACCCTTTAATCCGGTCAGTGTAAAACCTAACAGGAAAACAAGGAAAAGATCAGTAAATTTCCCCTCTCCAGGAACAGTTGTTTTGATAAATATCTCAACAAGCAGAATTACAAGCGGCAAAGCTATGCCAACACTGTTAACGTTTGTAATTATGTGATTCGGAAGCAATGCTGTTGTAGCTGTAACCGAAGGAAAGATCAATGCAAGAAAAGAAACAACAAATGTTATTGCCCTGTTATTTGTCTTACTCTGAATGAGATTATAAACACTGCCGCTGATAAGCGGAGGAACAAGCAAGATCGGGTATCTTAATACCATATTCCAAAGACTTGCCGGGAATACGTATTTCAGGACAGCATTGAAAAGATCCATAAAATAATGGTATTTGAAAGTCATGCCCATTACTCTTGTATCTTCAAGACTTCCTCCCCTGTAAAGAGTGTCGATGTTCCCCATGTGATAGCAATAATCCAGGAACACATTGTCGCTCTGAGTAGGAACTGTCTTATAAAATCCGTAAAAGCTCGCAAACATTACAATAGCAGTCAACGCAAGATACGGTCCGGCTTTATAGAAATCTTTATACGAAGGCAGCTTTCCCTTTAAAGCCACGATCTTTTTCCTGGAGACAAATATCAGAACTAGTCCGATGATCAAAGGCGTATATCTCACAGCTTCCAGAATTCCTAAGGCATTCAGGAGATAGTACTGGATTACGATAAGAGAAAAACCTGCATAAAATGATAAAAGCAGTGTCAGGCTTTTGAACCTGTCATATATATCATGATCAATTGTGATCAGCAAAGCAAAACCGGGAACAAGAACATAAAACAGAGCAAAAAGGATAAGAAATATTCCCTGGTCTTTGAATATGACGACGGCTGAAAGACCTAGAATAACCAGCAAAGAAAGAACAGCAGTTACTGTCAAAGCTGCCCTTATTCCCTTTCTTTCAGTCATTTCCATATTGCCTTTATATTCCCCGGTATCCTGTCTAAAAACTAAAATAATTATAACAAAAAGCTCCCGTTTTTTACTTACGGGAGCTTCTCTTAATTCAGATTGTTTTGTAATTACTTCTCGTTCTTCATGCCTGACAGGAAAGCATTGATGAAGCCGTCGATATTGCCGTCCATAACTGAATCGACATCAACCTCTTCATAGCCGGTTCTGTTGTCTTTTACGAGCGTATAAGGACAGAATACGTAAGATCTGATCTGTGAACCCCATGCGATCTCCATCTGGTTACCCTTGAGGTCTTCGATCTTCTCCATTTCGGATGCTCTTGCAAGTGCGAAAAGCTTAGCCTTGAGCATTCTTAAACATGTCTCCTTGTTCTGGAGCTGTGATCTCTCTGCCTGGCAGGAAACAACGATTCCTGTGGGGTTATGAGTCATACGGACAGCTGTATCTGTTTTGTTGATATGCTGACCGCCCTTACCTGTCGCACGGTATGTATCAACACGGACATCGGACATGTCGATCTTGATATCATCTTCTGTCTTCTGGTCCAGTTCAGGAATAACTTCGCATGAGGCAAATGATGTATGTCTTCTGCCTGCCGCATCGAAAGGCGAGATTCTTACAAGACGGTGAACACCTAACTCGGATCTTAAGAAACCATAGGCATAATCACCCTTGATCATCAAAGATACTGACTGGATTCCGGCTGTATCACCTTCAACATAGTCAAGCTCTTCAACACCAAAGCCATGACTTTCAGCCCATCTGGTATACATTCTGTAGAGCATTGAGCACCAGTCCATTGCCTCAGTACCGCCTGCACCGGCATGAAGAGTGATTGTCGCGTTATTTGCATCGTAGGGACCTGTAAGGAGAGTCTCAAGACGCATCTTCTCAAAATCTTCCTTGAATTTAGCAGATGAAGTCTTAAGTTCTTCAAGAGAATCGAGATCTTCTTCCTCATTAGCGAGCTCACAAAGAGCCAGAAGGTCCTCACGTTCTGCCACAAGAGCGTTATAGCTCTCCACTTTCTTCTTAAGTCTGCCCAAGGTCTGCTGGATCTCTGTTGCTTTCTCAACATTGTTCCAGAAATCAGGCTCCTGCATACGGTTCTCATATTCGCTTATCTGATCAGATACGCGGTCAATGTGAAGAGCATCTTTAAGCTCAGCTACAGGCACTTCGTAAGATTCAAGATCGAGTCTTATGTTGTCAAATTCAAGCATTTATTACCTCTTATGTTCTTCAACAAATTCTTTTACAAGTCTCATTGCTTCCTTGATGTCTTCCAAAGAAGCAGCATAACTGATACGTACAAAACCTTCACCGCACTTGCCGAAAGCATTGCCGGGAACTATAGCGACATGCTTTTCGATAAGGAGCTTCTCACAGAACTCTTCAGATGTCATTCCGGTAGCCTTGATGCAAGGGAAAGCATAGAAAGCCCCGTAAGGCGTAAAACACTCAAGTCCTGCGTCCTTTAAGCCCTGAACGATAACTCTTCTTCTGTGGTTATATTCATCACGCATCTTCTTGACTTCATCATCAGCATTCATAGCAGCTTCGATAACAGCCAGCTGTGATGTTGAAGGCGCGCACATGATGCAGTACTGGTGGATCTTTACCATAGGAGCAATAAGCTCATGAGGTCCTGCCAGGTAACCTACTCTGAAACCTGTCATGGCATAAGACTTCGAAAAGCCGTTAACCATAACAACTCTGTCTCTTAATTCGGCAAACTGTGTAAGCGATGCAGGCTTGCCGTCAAGATAGTTAAGCTCGCAGTAAAGTTCATCGGAAAGAACGATGATATCAGGGTGTCTCATAAGGACATCCTTGATCTTGGCCCAATCCTCAAGTGTCATGATGGCGCCTGTAGGATTATTAGGATAACCTACGATCACATACTTGGTCTTATCGGTAATTGCGGCTTCGAGCTCTTCAGGCATGAGTTTGTAGTTATTCTCGGGCTTGGTCTCTACAATTACAGGAACACCGTGAGCAAACTCTACAGTTGCCTTATACGCAACGAAACAGGGCTCAACAACGATTACCTCATCACCGGGATTGATAAGGGCTCTGGCAGCAAGGTCGAGGCCTTCAGATCCGCCTACGGTGATAAAGATCTCAGACTTGGCGTCATAAGAAACGCCATATCTTCTCTTAAGATAATCTGCGATAGCAACTCTGGAGTCGATATATCCGGAATTGGGCGAATAATGGGTATATCCGTCGATAATTGAATTAATTGCAGCTTCTCTGATCGTCCAGGGAGTAACAAAGTCGGGCTCACCTATGGAAAGTGAGATTACGTGGCCCTTCATCTCATTGGCAAGATCAAAGAACTTCCTTATTGCAGACGGCGGTACTTGCTGTACTGCTTTGGATATCTTGGAATCGTAATCAAAACTCATAAGATGATAGCCTGCCTGTCGTCAGTATTCGGATTATCGTAGATTATACCATTCGCCTTATACTTCTTAAGGATAAAGTGTGTTGTCGTGGAAAGAACGCCTTCCATAGTAGCGATCTTCTCAGTAACGAATGTAGCGATATCTCTTAATGTGCGGTCCTCATAGATGATCATGAGATCAAAGCCGCCGCTCATGAGGTAGCATGCAGTTACCTTGTCATATTTACTCAGTATCTGGGCAATATGGTCATAACCCTTATTCTTTACGGGTGTGATCCTTACTTCGATCATACCGATGCAGTTGTCGGGTGCCTGCTTTTCCCAGTTGATGATCGTGTTATAACCTAAGATGATGTTCTCATCCTTAAGGCGCTTTATTTCGGCTTCCACATCCGCGGCGGTTGTACCAAGCATAACGGCAATCTCTTCAGAAGAGAGTCTGGCGTTGTTCTCAATAAGTCTTAAAAGCTCTAAATCGTCTATCATGTGGAAACTCCTTTACTATAAATTGCAAAATCTCCCGCAACAAATTTGCGGGAGATTGTTGCTTTAATTCAGTTTATTCAGATTCTTGCTACACCTGTGTCGCGTGCTGCCTGGGCAACTGCGGCTGCGACAGCCTTACCTACTCTTGCATCGAATGCATCAGGAAGGATGTAATCAGGATTGAGCTCAGCATCAGAAACGATGCCTGCGATAGCGTTAGCTGCAGCGATCTTCATCTCGTCGTTGATATCAGAAGCTCTTACATCGAGAGCACCACGGAAGATGCCGGGGAATGCGAGAACGTTGTTAACCTGGTTCGGGAAGTCAGAACGGCCTGTAGCCATAACTGCAACGCCAGCCTTCTTAGCTTCATCAGGAAGGATCTCAGGTACAGGGTTAGCGCAAGCGAAAACAACAGGATCCTTTGCCATTGTAGCAACCATATCTGCTGTGAGAACGCCGGGAGCGGAAACGCCGATGAATACGTCAGCACCAACGATAACGTCAGCGAGAGAACCAGCCTTCTTATCAGGGTTTGTGATCTTAGCCATCTCTTCCTTAGCGGAGTTAAGGCCTTCTCTTCCCTCATAGATAGCGCCCTTACGGTCGCAGAGGATAACATTCTTAAGTCCTCTGGAGATAAGGAGCTTTGTGATAGCTGTAGCTGCAGCGCCAGCGCCGTTAACTACAACGTGGATATCTTCCATCTTCTTGCCAACGATCTTAAGAGCGTTTGTAAGACCTGCAAGTGTGATAACTGCTGTACCGTGCTGGTCATCGTGGAAGATCGGGATGTCACATCTTTCCTTAAGCTTCTTCTCGATCTCAAAGCATCTGGGAGCTGAGATATCCTCGAGGTTAACACCACCGAAAGAACCTGCGAGAAGTGCTACTGTGTTAACGATCTCATCAACATCCTTGGAACGGATGCAGAGAGGGAATGCATCAACATCACCGAAAGCCTTAAAGAGAGCGCACTTACCTTCCATAACAGGCATACCTGCTTCAGGTCCGATATCGCCAAGGCCTAAAACTGCTGTACCGTCTGTAACAACAGCTACGAGATTGTGTCTTCTTGTGTATTTATAAGAGAGGTCAACATCCTTCTGGATCTCAAGACAAGGAGCTGCAACACCGGGTGTGTAAGCGATTGCGAGTTCTTCCTTAGAACCTACAGGAGCTGTGGCAATAACTTCGATCTTACCAGCCCACTCTTCATGCATCTTAATTGCTTTCTCATTAACGTCCATACTTATGAACCTCCGTTTTTATTCTTAACGCACTAATAATAAATATAAATAATAGCAAAAACAATCTCGGGATTATAAGATTTTTTATCCAAAACTGCCATTTTATTGTCGTTTTGAACAGTAAACATGAAACGAAGACTATGCTTCAGATCGCAAATGGCCTCTTGCCGCCTTTTATAGGGAAATCCTTCATCGTGCAGTAAGCCATTCCGGCAAGCCTTGCAAAAGCGAGCCAGATCCATGTCGTAATGGCCGCGTCAACGATATAAAACGCCGTCAGAGAGAGGTTTGCTATAAGCGGGACAGTAAAATCAACGATAAGAATGGCAAAAAGGATAAGGCCTATGCTTCTCATGTTGATGAAGTAATACTTCCTAGAGAGCCTTACAGCATAAGGCAATGAGCTGAAAAATCCCGTATCACCCGACAGATATGCGACAGGAGCCGTAAAAACGAACGGCAGGCCGATAATCGCGATAAACATGAAATAAAACGTTATCAGCACAAACGGTATTGAAATAAGCGTCGAAAACAGCATTATCAGGACAAGTCTTAAGAAAAGCTCGAAAGGCTTAATAGGCTTATCCGGAAGGTGCTCTATGGCATAGTTGAGGACCTCGGGATCGTCATCATGGACCATGGCCATTTTATCTTTCCTGAATGCCCTTACATAAAGGCCGGCATAGATATAGGCGCTCGCGAGAAGGAGCAGATATCCGGCACAAAGTGAAAAGATATATATGACATTTCCCCTGCTTATCGGAATAGCATTCATCAGGGCATTATACTGGTCAGCATCGATTTCCGTAAGGTTATAAACGTCCATAGCCCAGCTCTGGAGCGGGGTAAAATCGGTGTCTGCCCAGGGATTAAAATGAATCGCAGCATTAAGAACGACCGTAACAAGGTAGAGAATACGCACTCCCCACCTGCTGCCGACATTATCAATGTCGAAAATGTTCTTTACAGCTGCTATCAGCATCCACGCACCTCAAATATTTCGATATCGATATATTACGCAAAACGGACAGATTTTAAAAGATAAAACAGAAAATTGGACCAACTTTTACTCAAAAAGTAATACTTGTGATACAATCTCCCTATTAAATTTTCAGAAGGTCGTATAAATATGATTGATTTTCATGTAATACCTGATTTATTGTACTTTATTCCTGCAGCTAACCACTCTGCTCAGGATATCAGGAACATTCTCAGTGCTCATCCTGAAGTAAAGTTCGTATCTCTTGCAGCTGTTGACCTTATGGGCAACGATACAGACGAGAAGATCCCTTTGTCAGACTTCATTGACAACATTGAGAACTACTTAGACGGCAAGGCAGTCCAAACAGACGGTTCATCCGTAGTACTTCCGGGTATTGCAACATTAAACGACGGTAAGGTCGACCTGATCCCTGACAGCAAGGTAATCTGGTATATCGACTATAATTACGAGCATATCGACTTTGAGACCGGAAAGCCCGTTGGTACTCTCCGTATCCCTTCTTTCCTTAAGCACAACAACGATGAGGTATGCTCCAGATCTATCCTCCGCAAGAGCACGGAGTATTTCGAGAAGACTGTAAAAGAGAGATTCTTAAACGATCCCGCTTTATGCGCAGATTACGGATTTACACCTGACGAGCTCGACCACATCACAACGATCACTGCAACTGAACTCGAGTTCTGGGTAAACTCCCCTGACGAGATCATCAGCACAGAGCAGCTCTCCATCTCTCAGGAACTTAAGGAATCTTACTGGAAGCGCACAAAGGGTGTCGTAAGAACAGCTTTGGAGCAGGTCATCCTCCTTCTCGACAACTACGGCTTCAATCCTGAGATGGGTCACAAGGAAGTCGGCGGAGTTAAGGCATCCCTTAACTCTTCAGGCCAGTTCCACTTCATCATGGAGCAGCTTGAAGTAGACTGGAAGTATTCTGATGCTCTCCAGGGCGCAGACTATGAGCTTATCGCAAGAATCCTCATCAAAGAGATCTTCAGACTTCACGGTCTTGATGTCAGCTTCAATGCTAAGCCCCTTCCGGGCGTTGCCGGTTCCGGTGAACATACACACGTCAACGCTGTTGCTTACCTTAAGAGCGGCAAGAAGATCAATCTCTTCGCACCTGAGGACACAACAGTTGATTTTCTCAGCAGATTCGGCTGGGGCTGCCTTATGGGCATCATGAAGCACTACAGCAACGTCATCAATCCTTTCGTATCTGCAACTACTGATGCTTTTGAGCGTCTTACTCCCGGATTCGAAGCTCCTACACACAGCGTAGCTTCCATCGGTATGGACGTTAACACTCCTTCGCGTAACAGATCAGTTCTCCTTGGTCTTGTTAGAAGCGAAGATACAAAGTATGCGACAAGATTCGAGCTCCGTGCTCCGAACCCGCACACAAATACTTATCTCTGCCTTGCATCCGTATATCAGGCAATGCTTGACGGTATTGCTTATGCAATTGATTCAGGCAAGGATACAAAGACTTTGGAAGCTGAATTCATCAAGCCTTACGGTGAACCGAGCGACTATCTTGAGAAAGACAGGCTCTACCGCTGCGAAGACGATATTTTCGAGGACATGGATTCCAATGAGCGTGACAGACTCTTCGGCACTCCTGCCGCTACAGTTTACGAGTCACTTTCCACACTCAAGGATTCAGGCGTAGCAGAGATCCTCTGCAGAGGCAATGTTTTCGATGACCAGCTTCTTAATTCCTACTATCAGGCAATGCTCGTACGCTGGGAGATGGAGCTCATGGAGAAGATCATCCCTGCTAATCTCTCGCTTATCAGAAGCATCACAAGAACTGATGACGGCTCTGTAAGCTACGACGAAAAGCTCTGGAACGATATCGAAGATCTTAAGCTCCTCCTGGCTAAGGATACAGACGTTCAGGATTCAATCTTCACAAGAGTCAAGAATGCCGTTAAGGCCGGCGACTGGGAGAAGACTTCCGAGTATCAGAGAGCAATGAAGAACGCAATGAATGAACTTAAGAACAAGTACAAGACATATTGCGACAACCAGATCTGATTAATCTTATAATTTAAGTAATCAACCCGCTTCATAATGAAGCGGGTTTTATTTTACTCATAAACAAAGTGAAGGGGTTGCCCCATAGGAGACAACCCCTTCGTACCCGGTCGGGTTAATAATGAATCAGTAAGGTACTACTAATTAATCTTTCTTTGCCATGACCTTATAGATAACAGCTGCTAAAGCTGCACCAACGAAAGGTCCTACGATGAATACCCAGAGGCTTGCAAGAGCATCGCCGCCTGCGAAGATTGCGGGACCGATTGAACGTGCAGGGTTAACTGATGTACCTGTAAGTCCGATACCTAAGATGTGAACCATAACGAGAGAGAAACCGATTACGACACCACCGAATGAACCGTGGCTGAACTTAGAATCAGTAACTCCGAGGATAACAAGAACGAAAATGAATGTTAAAAGGATCTCAACGATGAGACCTGCAACAGGACTTCCACTGACACCGGCCAAACCATTGGAACCGAGACCGCCTGTCTTATCCGTTACCTTGCCTAAGCTGAAGATGATCTTGAGGCATGCAGCACCGGAAATAGCGCCCAATACCTGGCTGACAAGATAAAGGAAGAAATCCTTGATGTCCATTCGGCCGGAGATCAATACTGCCAATGAAACAGCAGGATTAATGTGGCAGCCGGAAACATTTCCGACGCAGTAAGCCATACCGACAATAACGAGACCAAAAGCAAAAGCTGTGAGGATATAACCGCTTCCGTTAACAGCATCGCAGCCAACGAGCATAGCAGTTCCGCATCCTACCAGTACGAGAGTAAATGTACCGATAAACTCGGCAATACACTTTTTGAACGAGTCCATATCAACACCTGCCTTTAATTATTTGAGCAGGTATTGACCTGCCCTTAATTAATTATATACAAACTCTTCGTTATTGCATTTAATTATTACTTCATTTGTGTTACCGTTTGAAGACTTTTCGACATGACCGATAATCTTCGACTCGATGTTGAAAGATGAAGCAATTTCAATGATCTTGGATGCAACAGACTCATCTGCATAGAACTCGATTCTGTGTCCGCAGTTAAATACCTGATAGAGTTCCTTCATAGGGATCTCACCGGATTCATAGATTGCCTGGAAAAGCGGAGGAAGCTCAAACATGTTGTCCTTAACATATCTGACGCCTGTACCGAAGTCACGGCACTTAGCCTGACCGCCGCCTGTGCAGTGAATGATTCCGTAAATATTCTCTCTATAAGAAGCGAGAACCTTTGAGATAACAGGAAGGAATGTTCTTGTAGGAGCAAGGATTGCCTCACCTACTGTAACATCTGCTCCGGGAAGCTTATCTGAAAGTCTGTACTTACCGCAGTAAGCCTTGTCCTCACCCAATGTATCAGAGAAGGATTCCTTATAGTTCTCGAAATAATGCTTGTTGAGGAGCATGTGGCGTGCAGCTGTAAGGCCGTTGGAAGACATACCGGAATTGTACTTGTCTTCATAAGTAGCCTGACCGAATGAAGCAAGACCTACGATAACATTGCCGGGCTTGATATTGGCTGCATTGATGACTTCAGATCTCTTAGCTCTTGCAACAAGTGTGGAGTCAACGATAAGTGTCTTAACGAGGTCTCCGACGTCAGCAGTCTCACCGCCGCACATTGTAATGTTGATGCCCTGTGAAGCGAGCTTTGCAATGATCTCGTCATAACCTTCGATGACCTTTGCGATCGCTTTGCCATCTACTCTGTGTGCATTACGGCCGATCGTATTGGAAAGCATGAGGTTCTCTGTAACGCCGCAGCAAGCGAGGTCATCAGTGTTCATTACGAGTGAATCCTGGGCAAGTCCCTTGAACCAGTCGTAATTACCAGTCTCTTTATACATGAGGTAAGCAACGGAGGATTTTGTACCCGCGCCGTCAGCGTGGATTGCTGTGCAGTATTCGGGATCACCTGCAAGATCTTCAATGAGTTTACAGAAAGCACCGGGGAAAACGCCCTTGGACTGATTCTTGACTGCTGCCTTTACATCATCCTTTGTGGGTGAAACGCCTCTGCTCAAATAAGATTCTGCTGACATTGCTTATATCCTCCATTTATAAAATTCTTAGTTAACGTTTTCCGTGCAGACCGGTAAGCCGGGTTCTGTATATGACGATCATCTATCTAGACGTAATATCTCTAAAACGTTCAAGCCGTCTCCTAAGGCTCGCGGACCACGATATGCCTTTCCACGACGTTGCTCCGGATGGGGTTTACAAGGCCGGTATGTCTCCACACCGCCGGTGAGCTCTTACCTCGCCTTTTCATCCTTACCCTTTCGGGCGGTTTTCTTTTCTGTTGCACTTTCCTTAAAGTTGCCTTCACCGGGAACTGCCCGGCACCCTGTCCTGTGGAGCCCGGACTTTCCTCATGCGCCGTACTTTCGTACCCTGGCGCCCGCGATCGTCTCGGCCTGCCCGAAAAACATATTTATTTTATTAATAAATACAATCAAAGTATAGATGATACTTCGTTGTTATAATTCACAGTAATATCAATGCCCGGGAACTTATCCGAGAGCAGTTTTGCTATCTTGGGCAGATATGCCTGTTCGGTCGCAGAGTGACCTGCGATTACCGTATTAACGCCCATCTGACCGAGGCCGACACACACGTGATGCTTGATCTCACCGGAAACGACCGTATCGATGCCGTTCTTTAAGATGACATCGACTGAATCCTCATCAAATGAACCACCCTGGAGAAAGACCTTCTTTACAGTATTCTGAGGATCATTGATCGTGATAATGCCGCTGCAGCCAAGATCCTGAGCTATCTTCTGGCAATAAGCCTTAAGTGTCACAGGCTCTTCTGAATTAATCTCATAAACAACTCCGCAGACAGATCCTTCAAGGTGCTTAGCGTCTGTAACGCCAAGTCTTTCAGCGATTGCAAGATTGCCGAATTCATCAGTAAGATCGAGATTTGTATGGCAGCTGATTACCGATATTCCGGACTTAACGAGCTCAACCAGTGTCCTTCCGACATAGTCATCCATCGTAAGAGCTTTTATACCGCCGAAAATTATAGGATGATGGGTTACGATTAGGTTCGCACCGCATGATTTAGCTGCCTGGATAGCCTTACTTGTAAGATCCAATGAGACAAGAATTGCTGACACAACCCTGTCCCTGTTGCCTGCGATAAGACCTACGTTATCGTAATCAAGTGCATTTTCCTTAGGGAAAACCTCGTTCAAGAAAACTTCAATATCATTGACCTGCATTTTTCTTCCTTTCTTCTAATGCCGCTTTTACGGTCGGGTTGCTTCTCTGTCTGACTTCGAAAACTTCATTCAGATGTTCGAAATACTCAGCAACCGCTTTATCCCCACTGTCGTTTTTCTTAAGAAGCACCGGACCGTAGCATGCTTCTTCATCAGTTATCGTAGTGCTGATCCCCTTAAACACTACACGCATACAATTATAGAATATATCCCTGTCATAACAAACAGTCTCATCTAAAAAAACAAATCCTGCTTTAGAAAGATATTTTCTCACGATATCGTTTGATTTCTGGGGCTGAAGGACGAAGGTCACATTCTCAAACACATGGTAGCCGTTATCTTTAAGAGCCCTCGTGATTATATCAACGATATTAAGGCCGCCCATACCGGCAATGACCACCGTATCGCCGGAAACCAGCGGCACTCCCTTAAGACCGTCTGTAATATAAACTTCGGAAACGTCTCCAAATCCCGCATCTACAAGAGCATCCTGCGATCTCTGCGCAGGTCCTTTGTGGATCTCGGTACATACGGCAGAATCTGCAAGGCCTTCCTCTAAGCATCTTACAGCCAGATAGCCATGGTCGGAACCAACATCAATGACCCTTCCGGAAACAGCATCTTTCCTGGCCTCTTTAACCTGTTCAAACACCATTTCAAGTCTTATGGTCAGTTCCTGCATCAGAGATCTCCTATCCTGTTCCTTAAGGACAATTTGTAGTCTGCAAGACGGCCTAAAATGCTGTCGATCTTTTTCTTTTCCTCAGGAGAAGCAGAACCTCTCTTATTCATAAGGCGTACTTCCTCGCGGTCGATGATCGACTCCCTGACCTTCAGAAGGAGCGCTAAATACATGTCGCTCTTAACATTGACATCAGGACAGCTGTCAGCCTGCTCAACAGCTCTGAGCATTACGTCTTCCGCCGGCATTCCGTTAATCGTAAGCCTTGAGAAATAATCGCTCATCTTGGCGAACAAAGTCTCATTCTTTCCGTCGCAGATATTAAGGAAGATCCTTACAAGCTCTCTTAAAGTATCGCCTGAGAAATCATCAGGTCTTATGATGTCCGTCTTTTCAATACGGTCATTCTTTGCAAGAGCGCTTCCAAGTGATAAAGCATATGCGAAAAGATCGATCTCTTCCTTTGAAGCAGTATCTATGACCTTCTTGAACACAGGCTGTTCCGAGACTACTTCGGAAGGCTCAGCGGGTGAATAATCTTCAAACTCTTCTGCACTGTTCCTGCGTCCGATATCTTCCCTTCTCTCGCGCTCCAACGCTCTCGCATTTACGACTTCCTGCTTCTTGTCTTCAGCCTGTGAGAACTTGATCATCTGGTTCATTACAGCCTGCGAGGAAGCACCGAGCAAAGGCGCAGCGACACCTGCCATCCTGCTCATCTTGATCTCATCGTTCATCCAGGAACCGTAAGTTAAGATATCCTTCTGATATCTTCCCCTGTCGAGAACACCTGTCTCAGGATCGGTGTTGTCATTTTTCGCTCTGTCCAGGAGATAATCCTCAACATAAAGAGCGTTCTTAACAACTTCTTTGAACTTCTCGGCGCCGTTTGTCTTGATATATTCATCAGGGTCCTTTCCGTCCGGAACTTTTGCGATCCTTATACGGATATTGATCCCTGTGAGCTTTTTCAAATATTCCATCATCATGCTGATGGCTCTAAGCGCAGCATTCTGACCAGCATTGTCGGCATCAAAGAAGAAAACCACTTCCTCGGCATATTTGGCGCAGAGCTTAAGCTGGCTGTCAGTAAAGGATGTTCCCAGAGCAGCAACGGTATTCTTAAATCCTGCCGCATGCATTGCGATAGCATCCATATAACCCTCTACGACTATAAGCTGCTTGGACTGTTCTTTCCTGGCAAAGTTCATCGCATAGAGGTGATTCTGTTTGTTATAGACCAGTGAATCAGGTGAATTGACGTATTTAGGCTTCTCATCACCTAATGCTCTTCCGCCAAAAGCAATGATCGTTCCGAACGAATCAAAGATCGGGAACATCAGCCTTCCACGGAAAAGATCATAAGGTTTATTCGTTTTCTGTGAATTGACAAAGATGCCGGATTTAAGGAGCTCATCGTCCTTATAACCCTTCTGCTTTAAGATATCGTAAAGGCCTGCTTTAATAGGTGAATAGCCAATTCCGAAATGATCCAATGTCTGCTTCGAAAGCTCTCTTTTGGCAGCATAGTCTCTTGCAGGCTTACCGATCTGGGGATCGTTGAATGACTTGTAGTAGTACTTGGCAGCTTCCTTAAGGATGTCCTTAACGCGGTTCTTCTCTTCCTTCTGAATGCTGTCACCGGAATAACCTGTCTCAGGTATCTCCACGCCGTAAAGCTCGCCAAGATGTCTTATAGCCTCAGGATAGTTAAGATGCTCGATCTCCATTATGAAGCTTATTGCGTTTCCGCCCTTGCCGCATCCGAAGCACTTATAGATACCCTTGGCAGGATTGACCGAGAAAGAAGGTGTCTTCTCGGAATGGAACGGGCACAGGCCCCAGAGATTGCCTCCCTGACGCTTTAGGAGGACATAACGACCTACAACGGATTCTATATCCGCCCTGGTAAGTACTTCATCGATTACATTATCAGGTATAAGTCCCACTTTATGCCTCGTTTTATATAAAAGGCCCGGTGTGATTCCGGGCCGTATAATAAGCCGAAATTACAGGAAGGATTACTCTTCTTCCTTCTTTTCCTTCTTCTTACCAAAGAAGCTGGGCTTCTCAGGCTCCTCAGTCTTCTTGACAGTTCCGTCAGGATTGAGGTTCTCACGCTTAACAACTGAATTGATAGCGCTCTTTGTGAAAGTAACGAGTGTGTTAGCTGCAGATGTTGAGATAGTAACCTGATCGTCCTTGATGTTTGCTACGAATCCAACAAGGCCACCGATAGTAACAACTCTGTCACCTACGGAAAGCTTGCTCATCTGTTCTTTGAGTTCCTTGTCCTTCTTACGCTGCGGTCTGATAAGGATAAGGTACATAATAACGAACATTACGATAAGGATACCGAAGGATGCGATGGAACCCATTGCATCTCCGCCCATTGCGCCCATATTGGTTGCGTCTGTGAAATTGATCATTTATATTTCCTCCAAAAATTATTCGCCAATATACTGAGCTATTACATCAGACATTGTGTAATAACCCTTATCTTTGCCTGCCATAAACTTGGCAGCTGTGAGAGCGCCCTTAGCAAAGACATCTCTTGTCTGTGCGCTGTGGCTGATAGTAACGATCTCCTCGTCACTGATGAACATAGCAGAATGTTCACCGACGATGTTGCCGCCTCTGATAGATGAGATGCCGATCTCATTCTTTGATCTTGCCTTATTTACGCTGTGTCTGTCATAGACATATTCAACGTTCTCATCGATCTCTTCCTTGATTCCGTTAGCGATCATTATAGCTGTGCCGGAAGGAGCATCGAGCTTCCTGTTGTGATGAGCTTCAACGATCTCAATATCGAATTCAGGATAAAGGATCCTTGTAGCCTGCTTGCAGAGCTCTACCATCATGTTGATGCCAAGGCTCATATTAGCTGACTTAAATACAGGAATAGTCTCTGAAGCCTTAAGGATAGAAGCTACTGTCTCATCAGACAAAGCTGTTGTACAGCAGATAAAAGGCTTCTTGCGGTTAAGCGCAAACTCAAGGATCGTGGGAACAGCCTTTGCATTGGAGAAATCAATGATCACATCAAACTCTTCCGTGCACTCATTAAGGCTTGTGTATACGGGGAAATCATAAGTGTTGTTCTCGATGATGTCACCGCCTGCAACGATCTTATAATCAGGGTTGTTGTAGCAGAGGGCGGCAATTGCCTTACCCATTCTTCCGCAGCAACCGTTAAGGAAAATCTTTACCATCTTAATTCCTGCCTTCAATTACTTTCCGATGTAGCTGTTCATTGCAGAAGTATCGTACTGAGCGAGAACTTCAACAACCTTGTCGTGGTTAGCCTTGCTCATCTCACAAAGAGGAAGTCTGCAAGGGCCGGCGTTCCAGCCGAGGATATTCATAGCTTCTTTTACAGGGATCGGGTTAACTTCGCAGAACATTGCCTTAACAAGCGGGATGAAACCGATCTGTGCGTTCTTAGCTTCTTCAGTATTTCCATCGATGTAATCGTGGATCATCTTGGATGTTTCCTTAGGCATGATGTTAGCGATTACGGAGATAACGCCCTTAGCACCGAGTGAGAGCATAGGAACTGCAAGTCCGTCCTCACCGGAATAGAGAGCGTATCTGTCACCGCAAAGGCTGTAGATCTCAGGTACCTGACCGAAATTACATTCCTTTACGCCGATAATGTTCTCATATACGGAAAGTCTCTTTAAGAGCTCTGGTCCGATATTGACGTTAGTTCTTGAAGGAACGTTATAAAGGATAATGGGAAGCTCAGGTACTGCCTCAGCGATCTTAGCGTAGTGACGGAAAAGACCTTCCTGTGTGCACTTGTTGTAGTAAGGAGTTACGAGCAAAGCGGCATCAGCACCGAGCTCATATGCCTTCTTAGTAAGTTCAACACCGAATGCAGTATCATTAGAACCTGTTCCTGCGATTACCGGAACACGTCCTGCAACTGTATCTACAGCGAACTTTATAGCAGCTACATGCTCTTCTTCGGTCATGGTAGCGGCTTCGCCGGTCGATCCGCAAATAACGATGGAATCGATACCTTCAGCTATCTGGAATTCGATAAGCTTCTTGAGCTCCTCGAAATTGATTCCTCCGTCTTCAAAAAACGGAGTAACGATAGCAACACCGGCACCAACAAATACAGGCTTGGACATATTAATGCCTCCCAAATATATTCAAAAATCATGGTTAAAATGCAAGAAAGCGCATTCTGACTAGTGGATTGTATCACCTTATATTATAAATAGTCAATTTATACTTCTGGGGTGTACATATGTACATCAGCAGTGTACATTTCGGGCGGTTTTAGCCGTCCTGGGGGTCATTGTCAAATGACATAGGATACTTCGTGTGATCGAAATCCTCAATTAGTCTTTTGAATACCCCGTTGATGGCAGATTTATTGACCGCCTTTATTACAAAACTCATTCTGTAACGGCCTCTGAGCTCATAAATGACGCACGGCATCGGGCCATAGATCTCAAACTGGTATCTTTTGTCCTGAAAACCTAAGAAGTCGTTAAGATACTTGGCTAATTCATTAGCTCTTCTGATAAGAAGATCCTCATCAGGCAGCGATAGGACTATCTCCCCCAGTGCCTTATACGGCGGAAGCTTTAATTTCTGCCTGTACTCGATCTCCTGTTCATAAAAAGCCCTGTAGTTCTGCGTACATGCAAACTTGAATAACGGCTGTTCGGGTCTGAAGCTCTGGATAAACACTTTACCCGGAGTATCACCTCTTCCTGCCCTTCCTGCAGCCTGAGTTATAAGCTGGAACGCTCTCTCAGATGCCTTGAACGATGATGATGCGAGCATCAGATCTGCGCCGAGAACGCCTACGACAGTTACATCAGGAAAATCCAGACCTTTAGCTATCATCTGGGTTCCGATAAGGATTGAAGCTTCCTTATTGGCAAACTTCTCGATTATCTCCTTATGAGCACCTGGTGTCATTGTGGAATCCTGGTCCATTCTAAGGACTTTCTCATGAGGGAAAGTTGCATGCAGGAATTCTTCCAGCTGCTGGGTACCAAATCCTGCCTTGGTGAAATGATTGCTGTTGCAGAATGAACATCTTGCCTCATAAGAAGGAACTGTATATCCGCAGTAATGACAGATAAGGCTTTGCGTACCGTTACGCCTGTTATTATGAAGCGTCATTGCAACCGAGCAGTTCTTACATGTGACTGGCTCTCCGCAGTCTTCACACACCAAAGTCCTCGAGAATCCTCTCCTGTTAAGAAGAAGGATAACCTGCTTATTATTTGAGAATGCTACAGACATAGCCTGTCTTAACGGAACAGATAACATATCACCGCTGCCGAGCTTTATCTGTTCCTTCATATCTACAGGTATGATCTCAGGCAATTTCGCTTCAGATCTTGCCCTGTACTTAAGTTCAAGCATCTTGTAAGCTCCTGCCTGTGCAGCATAAAAGCTCTCTATAGAAGGTGTTGCGGAACCAAGAACGACGCTGCATCCGGTGATCTTAGCCCTCATCCTCGCGATGTCTCTTGCTGAATATCTTGGATGGGATTCCGCCTTATAGGAACCGTCATGCTCCTCATCGAGGATAATGAGTCTCAGATCGACCGCAGGTGCGAAAACACCGCTTCTCGGACCGACAATGACTCTGGCCTTGCCTGTCCTGATATTGTTCCACTGTTCGTATCTTTGCTTATCAGTAAGCCTGCTGTGAAGAACGGCAACACTGTCGCCTAATCTTCCCTTGATCCAGTTAATGGTCTGAGGTGTCAGTGAGATTTCCGGAACCATGTAAATAACGCTTCCGCCCTCGCTTATTACCTTCTTGGCGATATTGAGATAGACCTCTGTCTTGCCGCTTCCGGTAATACCAAACAGCAGATAGGTATTGTCCTTCTTCTCATCAATTCCTTTAAGGATCTCACCTACAGCTTCCTTCTGTTCGTCACTTAGGTCATATTCCTCAGTGAACTTTCCTTCCGGGACCTCATTAGGAATAGCCATTCTGGGGATCTCGTTATCCGAAGGCTCTTTCAAAAGCCTTATTAGGCCTTTATCTTCCAAAGCCTTAACCTGAGAAGAAGAACAAGATAGCGAAGACATGAGCTCTTTTCTCGTACACTTTCCGCGCTCTAAAAGATACTCAAGGATATTAATGTGAGCCTGGGATCTTAAGATCTCGCTGTCTAGTACATCCCTTGCAGTCTCAGAAGATACGAGTTCCACAAACACTTCCAGCGGATTCTTGTGATTTACCACACAGGAAGGGACCATCAGTTCGACAACATCGCCCTTGGTGCAGTTGAATCTGTCGGAGATCTTATCGATCAGCGCTATCTGATCGCTGTTCAATACAGGCTTTGAGGATATGAAGGAAGCGATATCTTTTACACTTCCCTCATCACCTTCAAATGAATCTTTTATAGCGACGATAACACCGCAGCGCTGATTGTCACCTTTTCCGAAAGGCACGTTAACCAATGAACCGACGTATGCATCGGCTCTTAAATCTTCAGGCACACGATATGTATAAAGATTATCGGTCTGCCTGACGGCGCCTCTCAGGATAACGCTGCAGTACATGTAGCTTTCCTCACATCAGATCGAAAAGATTTATCTGTGCACTCTCGGGAAGATCATCAAGGATACCGCCGTATGCCAACAGCTTCTCGGTAACAGACTGACCTACACCTGTTCTCTTCATGAAGTCATCGCGGTTCTTAAAAGGTCCGTCATTCCTTGCATTCTCGATAGCCTCACCATTTGCGGGAGAGACAGCAGGGATAGCACAGAAAGGCGGTCTTATCTTCTTGGGACCTGACTTCTTGAATTTTGTGCCCATAGAATCCTCAAGAGTAATAGGATCAAAGGTAATTCCTCTTGCGTACATCTCCTCAACAAGTTCATAGAAATAGTACTTGAGCTTGGTATTCGGATCGCCCTTGGCATGCATCTCATCTGCAAGCTCGATCCTTCTCCTCTTGACCTTCTCGGGACCATTACACATATCTTCTGCATTGAAAAGACCTTCACCTCTGTTGGTAAAGAATGAGCAATAGTATTCCTCAGGATAGTAGACCTTGAACCAGGCTACTCTCAATGTCGAGATAGCATATGCTGCAGCATGCGCCTTAGGGAACATGTACTTGATCTTCTGACAGGATTCGATATACCAGTCAGGCACTCCGCAGTCCTTCATCTCCTGTACGTATTCAGGCCATTTAGCTACCTTGCCGGCAGCTACTTTACCTTTACGGACACCTTCCATGATGTCGAAGGCATCCTTATTGGGAAGGCCCCAGTAAATAAGGCTTGTCATGATGGAGTCACGGCATCCGATTACCGAATTAAGGTCGCATATTCCGTTCCTGATAAGATCCTGGGCATTGCCCGTCCAAACGTCAGTACCATGGGAAAGACCCATGAGCTGTACAAGATCGTAGAATCTTGTAGGCTTTGTTTCCTTGATCATGCCTCTTGCCATGTTGGTACCAAGCTCTGAAAGACCTAATGTTGCAGAACCCGCATCAGTGGCATCGATCGGGAAGCCTAAAGCATCCGTACCTGTAAGAAGGCTCATTACCTTCTCGTCAGGGATCGGGATATCAGTTATGGTAACGCCCGTAATATCACTTAACATCCTTAATACCGTAGGATCAGCGTGACCTAAGATATCAAGCTTTAAGATAGTATCGTGCATAGCACGGAAGTCAAAGTGCGTCGTAATTATTCCGCAGTCTGTCTTGTTGGCCGGGAACTGGATAGGCGTAAATTCATAGATATCCATCTCCTTGGCGATAACGACGATACCGCCCGGATGCTGGGATGTTGTCCTCTTAACACCGATGATGTCTCTTGCCATGAATGCAAGATGTGCCTGTGTAAAGGGTTCTCCCTTCTCCTCACAGATCTTGCGGCATACACCATAAGCGTTCTTATCCTGGTAAGCGCCGATCGTGCCGGCCTTAAACGTATGCGTACCGCCGAAGAGCACGCCGACATAAGCATGAGCTCTCGGCTGGTATTCTCCGGAGAAGTTAAGGTCGATATCAGGCTGCTTATCTCCTTTGAATCCTAAGAAGGTCTCGAAAGGAATATCCTGTCCGTCAGGTATCAGCTTTTCGCCGCATTCGGGACATACCTTGGGAGGCAGATCGTAACCTGAACCATATATACCGGTGTTATCAAACTCTGCATAGTTACACTTGGGGCATCTGTAATGCGGAGGCAGAGGGTTAACTTCGGAAATACCGCACATCGTTGCGGCAAACGAAGAACCTACTGAACCTCTGGATCCTACAACATAGCCGTCGTTATTGGACTTCTTAACGAGTCTGTATGCGATGTAGTACATGATCGCATAACCGTTACCGATAATGGATTCAAGTTCTCTGTCGAGTCTCGCCTTTACCACTTCATTGAGTACGCCCTTATGACGGTACATGCGGTTGGCTCTTGTATAAGCGATATCTCTTACATCGGCGGCAGCTCTTGCGATCTGCGGAGGATAAGAACCGTCAGGGAACGGCTTGATGCCGAACTCGATCAGGTCTGCGATCTTATTAGTGTTGTCGACGACGACCTCCATCGCCTTCTCTTCGCCAAGATACTTGAACTCATCAAGCATCTCATCAGTGGTCCTGAAATACAGATCACTTTGCATCTCGGCATCACTGAAGCCCATGCTCATGAGCATGTACTTACGGTAACGTCCGTCTTCCTTATTAAGGAAGTGCGAGTCTGTTGTGGCACAGCACATCATGCCGTGGTCATCGGCTGTCTCAACAAGGAGTTCATTGACGATCTGAATGTCCTGATCATTGATCGCAACAGGACCTGTGTCGGACTTGGAAAGCTCCTGTCTTGTAAGGAATACGTTATTGCACAAAGGCTGGATCTCTACATAATCGTAAAGATCAAGTATCTTCTGGAACGTTTCATCAGTCTTAAGGAACTCTCTTGTGACATTTCTGTCCTTGCCGAGTCTCTTATAAGTGGAAATGACATATCTGTAGATCTCACCACGCTCGCAGGCACCGCCGACAATGATTCCGGACTTGAAATATTTCAATAAACTCTTGGGCGTTCTAGGTCTTCTGGAATAGTAATGGATCTGCGATTCGGAAACTATCCTGTAGAGGTTATAAAGTCCCATATTGGAACGCGCAAGATAAATGATATGGTACATAGGCGATTCAGGGAATTCACCTATCTTCTTAGTTGATTTAACTCTCGCAGGAGTATAGTGACCTACTGAATAGTTGATCTCAAGAGCATCAACAGTACCGGCATCCTTAAGACAGGCTGCAAGAAGCGAGGCTGACTTGTAACAGGAAGTGAACATCTCATCAAAATCATCACCTGTCGTCGTGTAAACAAAGTCAGCACCCTTAACTGAAAGCAGTTCGTCTGCAGTCTTATACTCATTCTTGTAATACGTCTCAAGGATATCCTCATCAGTGGTTGCAGGCATCAGGAACTTATGTCTGTAGTAGATATGGTCCTCAATATTGATGCCGTATCCAGCACGTCGGAGAAAAGCAAGCGTGGTAAATGCATCAGGTCCCGTGAGATAAGAGTCTCCGATGAATTCCAAAAGCTCACCCATAGCAAAATACGAATCGCAGGGTTCGCCTGTTCCGGGGTAGATAATGTCTTCAAATTCAGCATGGAAATCCGCAACATGCTCAAAGACCAGTTCCTGCGGAATTACTTCGTCTGAACCGTCAGCATATTCACCGTTGATATCAAGATCAACATTTACAGCCTGACCTAATAAGGCATGAGGCTCCAAAGGCTTTATTGAGATATTCTCATCACTGAGACTTTCAGGGATCTCATCAGGATTCCAGAGAGATTTATCAATATCGTGGGATGCAAATTCCATTGCATCCTGATCGGATTCGCCTTCCTCTTCCGGCTTAACTGCTTTATAACCTTTAAGTCTGAACTTGGAAGCACATACTGCCGTAAATGTGTCACGCAGAGCATCGTCGCCATTACGTCTGATAACCACAGAAACAAAAGATCCGACAGCCTTGGGCTTCTCAATGAAGTTCAAAGAAGCGTCATCATCAGCATCTGACGGCTTTATCTTATCGTTCTTAACATCGTAAGGCAGGTTATAGAAAACGGTAGGACCGTCTTCAACAAGATATCCCTCACAGCCGAGAATACACTTTAAAGGTGCTTCACCTGAGTCTTTACGCTTTTTATTTACATCTTTTGCAGCCTCGAAAACATGAGGGAAAGCCTGTACGACACCATGGTCGGTAACAGCGCATGCTGAATGACCGAACTGTGCCGCAAGCTTGATAAGATCGGCAGGATCTGTCGTAGCGTCGCTCTCGCTCATCTTGGTATGCACGTGAAGCTCGACTCTCTTGCGCTCAGCTTTATCCTTCCTCTTGGGCGGTTTTTCAGCGCTGAAAAAGCCTGATACCCTTAAGGTCTTATCGCCTGTATAAGAATCGTTCTCAACATTGCCCTGAATGCCGATAAATCCGCCTTTGCCGTATTCTTTCTGGAAGCTGTCAGCCTCTTCGGGCTTTAAGAATGCGAGGCAGGAAATGCCGTCCGTATCATCAAGGCACATGAACTTAACGATGACGCTCTTACCTGTTTTCGCAAGCTTGAAGCTGTCATCATTAAAAGAAATATCACCGGCAATATTAACGTCGAAGCATCCTACGGTGAGATTTGCGATCTTCATGTATGTAGCCTGCTTCTTTACGCGGCCATATAACTGGTTCTCGGCATTCTCCTTGGATCTGTAGAAAGACTGCTTGTCTTCCTGCTTGACTTCTTTCCTTACCTGCTCAGCCTTAGCTGTCCAGGAATCCTTGCCCGCAGGCTTTGCATCAGAAGCTTTGGCATCTTCTGCCTTCTTTTTCTTCGTACCCTTCTTGCCCTGCTCTTCAACAGGTTCATCTTCGGGGAATTCCAGTCTGCCTTCCTCAATAGCCTTAAGGATATCGTCCTCAGGCGCTACATCACTTCCTGCAATATCAGGATCGCTGGTAACGATCTCATAATGAAAGGAAATCACGTCTGAAACGCAGATATGGATTGCATTATCAACAGCAGAGATCAGAGCTTTCCTGTCAGAATCACTGAGCATCATTGCCCAGCCTGAAGGGATCTCAATATTAACTGTGCTGTAGTCTTCACCGAAATTAAGGCTGATAAAGTCAGCCAGATCACTTATACCGCCCTCGCTGTCGCGTGCGATGTAGTGATTAACAAGGCCTCTGATATTATTGTAGAGGCTTAAGAAATTACCTGAATTAACATCCTTGAAAGTAAAGTTAACTTTTGTACCAAAATCATGCTCAAGTTCTTCAACAAGACTTACTAAGCTCTTGTTATCCTTTATGGTCTCAACGCCTTCGAGAATAATATTGATAGAAGCTTTAGCCTTGTAAATATCGACCTTAACAACCGTAAGGCCTGAAAGTTCCTGATATCTGTCATCACCTACATTGAAAAGTTCAAGTAGTTTTACGCTTTTCTTCTCCAACTCTGATCACTTCCCTTACAAATTCATCAACTGCTGCGGATGCTGGAATCTTCCTGACCGGCACGCCCTTCTCGAATAAAACAAATTCATCGATGCCGCCGGCTAATCCTATATCGCATTCGCGGGCCTCTCCGGGGCCGTTGACGACACAACCCATAACAGCAACCTTAAGGTTATAGGGAAGCTTGGATACTTTCTCCTCGATCTGTCCGGCAAGTTCAATAAGCGGAACCTGGGTCCTGCCGCATGTGGGACAGGATATAAAAGTAATGCCACCGTCTCTCAGATCAAGAGCTTTGAGGATCTGCTTTGCTGTAATAACTTCATCAACAGGGTTCCCTGTAAGGGAGACTCTAATGGTATCACCTATGCCTTCTGCAAGAAGAGCACCGATACCTACTGCTGACTTAATAGCTCCCTCACGCACGGTACCTGCCTCGGTAACGCCTACGTGAAGAGGATAATCGCAGGACTTGGACAAGATCCTGTATGTATCGATAGTAAGCTTGGGCGAAGATGATTTGATCGATATTACGATATCGTCAAAATCCTGGTCTTCCAAAAGCTTAACAGCACCCAAAGCACTCTCAGTCATGGCATCTGCATTGACTTCACCGTACTTTGCAAGGATCTCTCTGGAGATAGAACCGGAATTAACACCGACGCGGATCGGGATATGACGTTCCTTACACTTATCCGCAACGAGTCTGACCTTATCGGGTCCGCCGATGTTACCAGGATTGATCCTGATCTTTGAAGCGCCATTGTCGGCCGCTGCCAAAGCAAGTCTGTAATCGAAATGGATATCGGCAACTACCGGTATGGGAGATTTTGAAGTGATCTCCTTAAGACTTAATGCCGCTTCCATATCGGGAATAGCAACTCTGGTGATGTCGCATCCGTTATCAGCAAGTTCTTTGATCTGAGCAAGGGTTGCCTTGGCATCCCTCGTGTCAGTATTATTCATCGACTGGATCTTAACAGGTGATCCTCCGCCGACTTCGACATTACCGATAAAGACTTTCTTTGTCATAAAAGCACTCTCCCAATCAGTATCAATGCTCAAGTATGATCCTCAGAATATCCGAAATAAATGCGAATATCAGCAGCAGTACGATCATGATAAAACCGACGACTGTAAGTACTGATTCCGCCTTCTCGGACAACTTACGCCCAATGACCATCTCAACGACGATAAAGATAATCTGTATGCCGTCTAGACCAGGTATCGGAAGAAGATTGGAGAACGCCAGTGCAATTGAAATAACGGCACTCAGCATGATGAGGACATAGACCTTCTCCCCTACCGTATCTTCCTCAGCAGCAACCACGTCATTGACCATAGTTGTGATTCCTATAGGACCCGATACCAAATTATAAGCTTTTACTTTGCCGGCGATAGCATCTTTTATGCCTCTTACCGTGATATTCCAGATCGTGGGCGGCATTTTGGCCGCATAAGCTAACGCCTTGAAAAAATTCGCGGGCGAATCGATCTCATAAGGGATCAGTGCGATTCCTCTGGCATTGACCGTGTCGACATATTTAGGCGTCAGTTCAACATCAGTAGTCTTACCGTCTCTTACATAAGTTACGGTAAGCACCTCATCTGTAACATTGTAGAGATACTCTTCAAAATCCTCGTCATCTACGGATTTTCCGTTGATATGAGTAACGTAATCTCCCGGTTTAAGAACGGGCTTGCCGTTATTCTGCTCGGCATCTACCGTATAGACTTTCCAGCCCTTATATTCGTTATCTGCGCTCTTGTTTTCGACAGTTACAAGGAGCATCGGTCTCTTTCTGATAACAGGGTTAAGTTCGACCTCATAGTTCTTGCCGGTCTCCTTGGACTTCAGTGTAAGCTTCATATCCTGAGAAGGATCAGCTGAATCCAGTTCGAAAAAGAGGTCATATGCCGAATAAACAGAGTTACCGTTGACCTTCTTAATAGAGTCTCCCTCCTGAACCTGGGGCAGATACACTCCAAGCTGCGAGTTAGCTGCAGGAAGCGCGATATCAGTGCTCGTAAAGCCTGTAAACCAGAACATTACAACGAAGATCAGCATACCGAGGAGGAGGTTCATTGCAGGACCTGCAAGGGCAACAATAAGTCTCTTGATTCTAGGCTGGTTAACGAGGAGATCAGGATCTTTGCTGTCAACCGCATTGCCCTCTTCATCAATCTCGGTGAATCTTACATAAGCTCCAACAGGGATCATCCTTATGGAGAAATCAACACCCTTATGCTTCCACTTCAAGAGCTTGGGACCGACAAAGATTGATACCTCATAGACCTTGATCTTAAGAAGTTTTGCCACCCAGTAGTGTCCGAGCTCATGAAGAGTCGCAAGCACTCCGAGCATTATGATTACGAAAATAATACTTGTTGCTATATTCATGACTTGATCTTTCTATCTATAATCTCACCGGCATAGATCCTTGCTTCTTTATCTGTCTGCTCGATGGACTCTATGGTAAGATCCGCATCCTTGATAACCGGATCCATCTTTTCCACTGTCTCAAATACGGTTCTCTCGATATCGAGGAACCCGATCTTACCGGCAAGATAACTTCTTACTGCAGCTTCATTTGCAGCATTCATTACCGTCGGATAAAGACCGCCCTTATCCCCTGTCTCGTATGCAAGGTCTACAAGCCTGAAGACTTCCCTGTCACAAGGCTCGAAAGTAAGATTATTCATTCCCTCAGCAAAAGGATCGAATTCCGTAACAATAGAAGGGCCTCTTTCAGGATAGTAAAGAGCAACTTCGATCGGAAGGACCATAGAAGGCCTGCCCATCTGTGCAAGAACTGAACCATCCTTAAGTCTGATCATCGAATGGATAATGCTCTGAGGGTGAACGACTACATCGATCTTACTGCAGCTTATTCCGTAAAGGTGATGTGCTTCAATGATCTCAAGGCCTTTATTCATCATGGTCGCAGAATCTATTGTGATCTTGCCGCCCATGTTCCATGTCGGATGATGGAGTGCATTCTCGAGAGTAACGTTCTCTAATTCTTCCCTCTTCATGCCTCTGAAAGGTCCGCCTGAAGCCGTGATCAGGATCCTGTCCAGATCAGCTCTCTTCTCACCCTTAAGGCACTGCCAGATAGCCGAATGCTCGCTGTCGATTGGAAGCATCGCTACGCCCTTTTCCTTGATCAAAGGCATAATGATGTCTCCGCCTGCAACAAGAGTTTCCTTGTTCGCAAGCGCAATGTCCTTACCGCTTAAGATGCCGTGATATACAGGCTCAAGTCCTGCAAAGCCGACGATAGCTCCAACAACCGTATCAATGGAATCAAGCGTTGCAATCGCTATGTTTCCTTCTTTGCCCGTAAGGACTTCAGTATCAATACCTGCTGACTTAAGGCGCTCTTTAAGTTCAATGGCCTTGGTCTCATTTACGACAGAGCAGACCTTGGGTCTGAACTCTTCGATCTGGCCATAAAGCGTATCGATATCACTGTCGCAGGAAAGCGCTTCAACAGTAAAGTCAGAAGGCGCTTTGCGTGCAACTTCAAGGGTCTGTTTTCCAATTGAACCGGTAGAACCCAGTATTGAAAGTTTTCGCATTTCTAATCTCCCAAATTCCCTTATATATTCCGTCTGATCAGTACAGATTATTCGCAAGCAAAGCCAGCAGGAGCGCTACCGGAAGCGTAAAGAATGTACTGTCGAATCTGTCGAGCATTCCGCCGTGTCCCGGGAAAAGATTGCTGAAATCTTTGATGCCCGTTCTTCTCTTGATAACAGAGCAGAACCAGTCTCCTAACTGTGACATAACTGAGATAAGTAATCCCAGGAAGAATGTAAGAATACCGTAAGGAACAAGTCCTATCTCGATCTCATCGATCCTGTATATAACAAGACAGCAGTATACCGTTACGCAGATGGCGCAGAAAATGGAGCCGCCGATACAGCCTTCCCAAGTCTTCTTGGGAGAGATATGCGGAACGATCTTATGCTTGCCAAAAGCAACGCCTGTAAAATATGCAAAAGTATCAGTTCCCCAGGGCGCGAAAAGTCCGATCACCATGTAATACCAGCCGTGAGGAACAAAGAGCAGAGCGCTCACCAGACAAAACAGCGGGAATGATATATAAAAGATCATTCCGCCTGTGAAGAAACCGTTCAAGAACGCCTTATCATCCTGGGGTCTTACAAGAGGCAGGTTGATACCGCATGCGATACAGTACATGCCGACAATGATAAGATATAAAGCCATTATGTTCTCGACTTTGAGCTGGAACAAAAGTCCGCAAATGACCATAAGGGTAGCAAGGCTCATGCCGATAATAAGGAGCAGTCTGGACGGATGATATCCGCCGTGCCTTATGGCTTTATACATCTCAATACATGAGAAAACACCGATTGCGACAGCCATTACCACACCCGTAACCGGGAAAAATAATGCAGGCACAAATAGTGAAAGCACTATAATGGTAAAGATGATTCCTGTGATAACTCTCTGTCTCAACTTCAGTTCTTACTTTCTTTATTTCTTTGATAAACCGCCGAAGCGTCTGTCTCTTCCGGCATAATCCCTGAAAGCCTGTGTAAGATCCTCATAGCCGAAATCAGGCCATAAAGTATCGGATACCCAGAACTCGGAATATGCGCTTTCCCACAGAAGGAAATTGGATAATCTCATCTCACCGCTCGGTCTGATGATAAGCTCCGGATCCGGAACATCAGGCAGGTAGAGATTATCGGAGATCATCTGCTCCGTGATATCGGAAGGATCCAATGATCCGTCCTTTACCTTCTCAGCGATCTTGCGGCATGAAGATAAGATCTCGCGTCTTCCGCCGTAATTAAGAGCGACTATAAGCTGCATGTTGGGGCGGTCTTTAGACCTCTCCTCAGCTGTCTTGCATACTTCTCTGACTTTAGGGGGAAGCTCTGAATCATCACCCGTAAATCTTACTCTGATGCCTTCTTCTGCAAGCTCTGCATCATACTTGTCGAAAAGCTCGACGAAAAGCTTCATAAGAAAATCAACTTCAGGCTGGGGTCTTGACCAGTTCTCCGTAGAGAAAGCATAAACGGTAAGATACTTAACACCGTATCTTACGCAGTTGCGGCAGAGTTCTTTCAGGTTCTCTGCGCCAACCTTGTGTCCGGCTGATCTCGGAAGATGTCTTTGTGTAGCCCATCTTCCGTTGCCGTCCATTATTACACCCAAAGATACGGGGACCTTAAGGTCTCCCGTATCATAAGTCTTTTCCTGTTTGTTACCAAATAAGGCCATCAGATCTCCATCAATTCCTTATTCTTTGCTTCGCAGACCTTGTCTACTTCAGCAGTAAACTTGTCTGTGATCTTCTGGACCTTTTCCTCGAATTCCTTGAGAAGGTCATCTGTAAGTTCCTTCTTCTTGTTGGCAACACGCATCTTATCGATAGCGTCACGGCGGTTGTTACGTACAACGACCTTAGTCTCATCGCCGTAAACCTTAACCTGCTTAACAAGGTCCTTACGTCTTTCCTCTGTAAGCATAGGGAAAACGAGTCTGATCATCTTACCGTCGTTGGTAGGATTGATGCCGAGGTCAGACGCCTGGATAGCATGCTCGATCTCCTTGAGCATCTTCGGATCCCAGGGTGACAAAGTGATCATTCTTGCCTCAGGAACCTGAATATTAGCTACGGCATTAAGCGGAGACATAGCACCGTAATACTCAACCTGGATCTTGTCCAAAACGTGCGGATTAGCACGTCCTGCACGGATAGTGTTGAGGTTCTCCTGAAGGTTATCGATGCACTTCTGCATTTTTGCTTCGATATCATCGTAATCTTTCTTTGTGATCTCGATCATAGCCATAATTCAAGCCTCCTGTATATAAATTTATTATTCAACGATTGTTCCGAGCTCTTCGCCCTTTGCGATCCTTACGATGTTCTCGGGATCCTTCATGGAGAATACCAGGATCTTCGTGTGGTTATCGCGGCAAAGTGCAGCTGCTGTAGCATCCATGACCTTGAGGTTGAGTCTTAAGACTTCATCGTGGGATACCCTGTCGTACTTCTTTGCATCAGGATATACGTTAGGATCCTTGTCATAGACGCCGTCTACCATAGTAGCCTTAAGGAATACATCAGCACCGATCTCTGTTGCACGGAGTGCAGCGCCTGTATCTGTTGAGAAATAAGGGTTGCCCGTGCCGCATGCGAAGATGACGATACGTCCCTTCTCAAGGTGTCTTACTGCTCTCTTTCTGATGTAGGGCTCTGCCATCTGTCTTACTTCAATAGCGGAAAGAACTCTGGTAACCGCACCCTGCTGCTCTAATGCATCCGAAAGAGCGAGAGAGTTCATAAGAGTTGCAAGCATACCCATGTGGTCAGCCGTAACTCTGTCCATCTTTTCAGAAGATCTTCCTCTCCAGAAGTTGCCGCCGCCTACAACGATTGCAACCTGAACGCCTAAATCGGCAACTGCTTTAATGTTTGTTGAGATCTGTTTAAGAACTTCATCATTGATACCGAGCTTGGCATCACCTGCCAAAGCCTCACCGGATATCTTCAAAAGCACACGCTTATATTTTGTTTCACCCATATTGGTAAAAAAACCTCCATGAAAATATCTTTCAATAGATTTTATCAATAATTTGTCTTAAGGTGAACCTTAATATTAATAAATATATAATGAAAAACCCCGCACATTTGATTGTGCGGGGTAATAAACTGAATCAGTGTCAGTATGGTCTATTAGAGACCAGCCTGCTTTCTAACTTCTTCTGCGAAGTCATCAGCCTTCTTCTCGATACCTTCACCAAGTCCGAAACGTGTGAAACGTACGATAGAAAGTTCAGCACCAAGTGCCTTGCCTGTCTGCTCGATGTACTGAGCAACATTGATGTCCTCATCCTTGATGTACTCCTGATCAACGAGGCAGTTCATCTTGTAGAAGTTCTTGATCTGGCCAGGGATGATCCTTGTCATGATGATAGCCTCAGGCTTGCCCTCTTCAAGAGCCTTATTCTTGAGGATCTCTGTCTCCTTGTCGAGTTCAGACTGGGGAACGTCCTTCTCCTCAACCCATCCGGGTCTTGAAGCTGCAACCTGCATGCCGATGTTCTTAGCGAACTCATCGAACTCAGGCTTTGTGATAACGGAATCGTCAGATGTTGTAACCTCAACGAAAACGCCAACCTTACCACCCATGTGGATGTAAGAAGCAACAGCACCGTTGCCCTCTACCTCATAGATAACGAATCTTCTGATTGATGTGTTCTCACCGATATCAGCGATAGCTTCCTTCTGGAAAACCTCAACAGTCTTGGACTCATCGCAGAAAAGAGGCTGAGCCATAAGCTCTTCTACTGTAGCAGGCTTCTTTGTAAGGATGTGAGTAGCAACAGCGTCAGTGAAGTTCTTGAACTTTTCTGTGTTAGCAGCGAAGTCTGTCTCGATGTTGATCTCTACGAGAACACCAGTCTTCTTGTCGTCTGTAATCTTGGAAACAACTGCACCCTCTGCAGCGATTCTTGCAGACTTCTTTTCAGCCTTAGCCATACCCTTCTCACGAAGCCAAGCCTTAGCCTTCTCAATATCACCGTCGCACTCTGTAAGTGCCTTCTTGCAGTCCATAATGCCGCAATCTGTGAGCTCACGGAGTTCTTTTACCTGCTGTGCTGTAATTGCCATATATTTTCTCCTTTGCGATTTTAGTTAAGATTAAAATTAAGACTCAGAAGCGATCTCTTCGATGGACTTCTCGCCTGCTTCCTCAGCAGCCTGCTCTTCAGCAACTTCAGCTGTAGCAGCCTGTGCTTCAGCGGAATCAAGATCCATACCCTCAGATGTAGCATCCTCACCCTGGTGAGCTTCGATAACAGCGTCAGCCATCTTAGCTGTGATGAGCTTAACTGCACGGATAGCGTCATCGTTACCGGGGATTACATAATCTACTTCGTCAGGATCGCAGTTTGTATCAACGATAGCAACGATCGGGATACCAAGTCTCTTAGCTTCTGCAACTGCATTGTGCTCTTTCTTTGTGTCAACGATGAAAAGTGCTGCAGGGAGCTTAACCATGCCAACGATACCGCCGAGGTTCTGATCGAGCTTTGTCATCTCGAGCTTGAGCTTTGCAACTTCCTTCTTTGTTCTGAGCTCGAAAGATCCGTCAGCTTCCATTCTGCGGAGTTCCTCGAGTCTTGCAACTCTCTTCTTGATTGTTACGAAGTTTGTGAGAGTACCACCAAGCCAACGATAGTTAACATAGAACTGTCCGCAACGCTGAGCTTCTTCCTTGATGGAATCCTGAGCCTGCTTCTTTGTACCTACGAAAAGGATATCACCCTTCTCAGCGAGCTCGCGCATAGCGTCATAGGCCTCGTCGACCTTCTTGACTGTCTTCTGCAAATCGATGATGTGGATTGAGTTACGCTCCGTGAAGATGTACTCGGACATCTTAGGGTTCCAACGACGTGTCTGGTGACCGAAGTGTACGCCTGCTTCAAGAAGCTGCTTCATTAAAATAACTGGCATAAAATAAATCCTCCTGTTTTCTTCCGTATACACCAAGTAATATTCAGCTCAAATTGGCCACAGTCGGAGTGTATACGTGATTTTTATGCTCGAGTATTCTAACAAATAGCCCCTGCAAGTGCAAGGGCTAAATTTTATATTTATTATATATAGGGCAGAATCACTTTCTCTTAAAGTGCTTTACCGTGAATTCAACGCCTTTTGCGCTCATTACCGGAGGCTCTTCCTCCTCAAGCTCCCATGCGGGATCCTCATCAAGGTTCGGGAACCAGCAGTCAGCTTCGAATTCAGCCTTGATGCTCGTGATTATCGCCCTGTCACAGAGCTCGATAAGCGAGTTATAGAGCGAAGCACCGCCGATCAGATAAACTTCATCAGCTGTAAGAGCGAGGAAATCTTCAAGCTCAGATACGGAATGAAGCACCAATGCGCCTTCCTTCTCATATTCAAAGCTTCTGGACATGATGATATTAACTCTGTCAGGAAGAAGTCTCTGTCCAGGGAACGTCTCAAGGGTCTTTCTTCCGTATACAACAGTATGTCCTGCCGTGTATTTCTTGAATACGCCCTTCTGGTCCTCAGGGAGCGAGATAAGAAGATGTCCCTGATTTCCGATTGCCCAGTTCTTGTCTACTGCTGAAATTGCGATCATGTCTGTTACCCCTCAAAAATCTCTGTAAAATATCCCGACTGTGATATCGGCTCGCCTGCTTCAAGAAGATGCCTTGAATCAGCGAAAGTCTGTACTCTGAAGCTTGCTTCCCCCGGGATGCGCTCCTCAGAGCCCATAACCGTAATGGATGTCGGCGCCATCATCATTCCCTGCCAGATAACAGGAGCCGCAACACCAATAAGATGGCTCATAATAAGCGCCGTAACTCCGAAATGGCAGAAGAAAACGATATTGTCGTCGTTATGCTCTAAGACGTCGTAGAAACCCTTGTCATTTCTCTTATAGCCGTGCTTTTCGAGAAGCTCATCGATCCCTGCAAACACTTCCAGAGCGTGTTCCTTGATGTTTCCGGACTTCATGATCTCAGTCTCATACCACTGGTCCTTATCGTGGAAATCATCGCGGTGGTTAAAGTCTCTGGGATAAAAATCCCATGCTATAGTCCAGTCTTGTACCTGCTCGTCCCAGATCCTATAATAGAATTCCTTGAGCCAGTCACAGGTAATGGCTTCCCTGCCTGTCTCTTTAAGCGATACAGAGCAGGTATCCTTGGCTCTGCCCAAAGGTGAACAATAGATCTGCTTTATGTCCCATTTGGCTACGCGCTTTGCTAAAATCTCAGCTTCACGCCAGCCCTTTTCCGTTAAGGAATCCTTCTCGTAATCAGGATCCCCGTGCCTTATAAATATTAATTTCATTAAGTCTCCGCCGTCAGACTGCTACCGGGATGCCCTTGATCTTGGGGCCTGCCTCATAGCCTTCAAGTCTGATGTTATCTGTAGTGAACTGATAGAAATCAGTGATTCCCTCATCGAGGACGAGCTTCGGAGCCGGATACTTAGGCATCTCGATAAGCTCTTTTACGATATCAACGTGTCTGTCATAGATGTGTGCGTCAGCTATTACGTGAACGAACTCACCTACTTCAAGGCCCGAGCATCTTGCCATGAGATGAACGAGAACCGCATACTGGCAGACGTTCCAGGCGTTTGCAACGAGCATGTCGTTGCTTCTCTGATTCAAGATCGCATTTAGCTTATTGCCTGTAACGTTGAATGTCATTGAGTAAGCGCAGGGATAAAGGTGCATCTCGGAAAGGTCCTGATGGACATAGATGTTCGTCATGATCCTTCTGGATGAAGGATTATTCTTAAGATCATAAAGAACACGGTCGACCTGGTCGAACTCGCCTTCCTTATACTTGTGCTTTACGCCAAGCTGATATCCGTAAGCCTTGCCGATAGAGCCGGTCTCATCAGCCCATGAATCCCAGATATGGGAGTTAAGATCATGAACATTGTTGGACTTCTTCTGCCAGATCCAGAGGAGCTCATCAACAGCTGCCTTGAAGTTGATCCAGCGCTGTGTGAACATCGGGAATTCCTCAGCGAGATTATAGCGGTTCACGATCGCAAATGCCTTGTAAGTATAGGCAGGTGCACCGTCGTCAGCCCAGTGGGGTCTTACCTTGTCGTTGATGGTTGAATAGCCTGAATTAAGGATCGTTCTAATGTTCTCATCGAAAATATCATCTGCTCGACTCATGGAATCCACCGCCTTTTAATTGATAGATTTGATTATAACAATAAGTATGCAAAATTCGAACAAGAGATACCAGACGTTATTAACTCAAAACATACAAAACGAACATCTCATTCTCAAAAACTGTCTCATTATCGGGAAGCTCAACTTCCATTTCACCGGTAAATCCTGTTTTGAATTTGAGATAATAATCAGCATCAGAAATCTCGTGTCCGTTAACACCGTATCTGAAGCTCTTGCGGCCGGTATTAAGATACAGCATTCTCGGTTTCTCAAAGCAGATAACGCTGTCAGGATCAGTCTTTTCGCTGATATAATGATATGTCTCTATGGCATAGGGCGAATAAGCATCGTTATCCTGTGTCTCACCCCAATGCGTAATGTTGTTGAAAGCCATATTGGCTCCGAAAGATAATTCAAAGATCAGGACAAATACCAAGATAATGACGGTTAAGAGTTTTGAATACTTTTCTGCAAAAGAAGACAGTTTCTTCGGAAATGAATTGTTCTTATTCTTTAACTTGTACTTTTCCCATAACTTCCTGATAAGTTCCGCAATAAAGACAATTCCTGCGGCTGTATAGAGCAGGACAAAAGGCAGAATATTATAGATATATCTGGGTCCCTGAACATAAGGAAGATTGCAGTTCACGATGATGGTTCCTATAAGAAGCACCGTAAAGTAAATGTTTTTCTTCTGGAAACCTGTCCTGATCAATCCGATAACGAATAAAGCAAACAGGACATAGCCTTCACCGTCGATACTTACAAAGAACTTATGGATCAGCGTAATGTAATAACGGAATAAAGAAGATTTATCTATCTGAACAGCAAAATCGCTGTAATTCGGTGTCGCAGGCATAAGCCAGAGTCTTTCTGAGACAAGGACAAGCACTCCAAACAGCAGATACGGCAGGACATGCAGAATAATCAGGCGTTTGCGGTTAAGAGACTTCTTTACCAGAGGATAGATAAGGATTACGTGCTCAACAAATGCAAGAACACATACGGCAGCGCCGCTTAAACGGGTCTCATATGTAAACCACAACGAGAATCCGTAGATAATACTTAAAGGTATGACGTTTCTGCCCTTCTCCTCCAGATCACAGAGGCACTCCATCAACAGGATCGAAAGAATACAGAAAAACACAAACGGAAGATCCGAATAAAGCTGATTAAGGGCACTGAACAGATAACTACTCATGCAAAAGATAACAGAGATCAGGAATGAGAATTGGGCGGACAGCCTTTTACGGAACAGCAGTACGAGCGCTCCCGCAGTAAGCGCAAGACTGAATAAAAGGGGCAGTTTATAAAAGATGATCTTGTCTGCACCGAATCCGACGATCTTATAGATTGCTGAAAGCAAAAGAGGATATCCCCAGACATAAACAAGAGAGCCTGATTCAATGGCTTCCTGAGGAAGATCAGTCGGATGGTAGAAAAGATTCATCTGAACCTGCTCGGGAAGTCTGCCGTCTGCAATCGCTATTCCCTCGCTTATATAAGCGGCACAATCGTCGCCCCAGGGATAGATACCTCTGGTAATGCTGAATGAACCAAACAGTAAAACTATAAGAGTTGCGGCTAGAGCGAAAAGCCAGTCTTTCTTAGTAAATATACTCATTTAACTTCCTGAACAGATTGAACCCGTACATTGTAAATAACTTCACAAAAAGTCTAACACTAGCCGGGAATAATAAAAAGGACTCTGATTATTACTAATCAAAGTCCTTTTATTGGTCGGAGTGACGGGACTTGAACCCACGACCTCTTGCTCCCTAAGCAAGCACTCTAGCCACCTGAGCTACACCCCGATGATCTCGAACTCGTTAAGGAAAATTTTTGGTCGGAGTGGCGGGACTTGAACCCACGGCCTCCTGCTCCCGAAGCAGGCACTCTACCACCTGAGCCACACCCCGTTGGAGTATTCCTCTAACAAGCCTATAAATCTTATAACAACGGAATAAATTATGCAAGACATAATTTCAAATAAGAAAAAATATCTTTCAAAAACCCGCAAATGCCTTAAATAACTATATCAGAAATAATAAAGGCTGCCACTTCATTACGTGACAGCCTTTAACGTAATCTTTTAAATAATTACTCTTCTGTTGTCTCAGCAGCAGCTTCTTCAGCAGGTGCTTCCTCAGCAGCTTCTTCCTCAGGGATCTCAGGATCGATAGGAGCAACTTCCTTGATGGAGATAGAGATTCTTCTCTCCTCGGGTTCGATCTTGATAACCTTAGCCTGAACAACCTGACCTACAGAAAGAGCATCCTCAGGCTTCTCAAGTCTTCTGGAAGAGATCTGTGATACGTGGCAGAGTGCGTCGAGATCGGGCTCAAGCTGTACGAAAGCGCCGAACTTTGTAAGACGGACTACTGTACCCTGAACTACGCAGCCAACAGGCATTCTCTCTTCGATTGCATAGTAAGGATCGTCCTCAAGCTTCTTGTAGCCTAAAGAAATCTTCTTTGTCTCCTTATCGAAAGACTTAACGTAAACGTCAACTTCATCGCCAACCTTCAGAACGTCAGCAGGCTTAGCGTTGCGGCTCCATGAGAGCTCGGAAACGTGAACGAGTCCGTCAACACCGCCGATATCGATGAATGCACCGAAATCAACAAGGCTTCTTACAACACCGGTATAGTGCTTGCCTTCCTCGATGTTGTCCCAGATCTCAGCGCTCTTCTTGCGGCGCTCTTCGGAAACGATGATTCTGTGGCTTCCGGAGATTCTGAGGCGGCCCTTCTCTGTGTCGAACTTGGTAACAAGGATATCAAGTGTCTGACCAACATAGGATTCGAGATCCTTAACTTCGCCAGTCTTGATCTGTGTTCTGTGGATATAGATATCAACGCCCTTGTAAGAACCGATAACGCCGTCCTTAACAGTACGTGTGATCTTAACTGAAATAGGAGTCTTGTTCTTGTAAGCTTCCTCGATCTCAGCTCTGCCCTTCTCGGACTCTACATCATTCTTAGAAAGGATGATTTCCTTGCCTTGATCGGAATTCTTGATGCTTCTGACCTTAACGGTGACTTCAACGTGGTCGGCAATTGCCTTGTCAAGATCGAATTCAGGATCCGAATCAAACTCCTTACGTGAAATTCTACCTTCGGACTTGTCGTGTACGTCAACGTATACATAGTCGTCGTCTGCAGAGGTAATCGTGCCCTTTACTACAGCACCTCTTCTAACCTGCGCAATTAAATCGACAGCATTGGCAAACTCTGTGTCAAAGCCCTGATTTGTGATCTTTTCTTCTTCGTTCATTTGTTGAACAACCTCCAAAATAATAGCTTCCGGTGTAGATGCACCCGCTGTGATACCGACTTTATCAGTTGGAAGTATATCCCCATTTTGAATAAGGCTTCTAACCTCTGTGCCGGAATTCACAAGGAATGTTCTTGCACAACGACCTTTGCAGATGTCCAAAAGCTTAGTGGTGTTCGAACTGTGAGCAGAACCGATGACTATCATCGAATCTGAAGTCTCAGAGAGCGAAGCGGCTTCCTTTTGCCTACTTTCAGTCGTAATACATATTGTATCAAAAACATTATATTTTTCAATTTTATTTTTAACAATCTGGCATATTTTTTTAAAACTGTCGCTGGAGAACGTTGTCTGCGATATTAAAATGGCGGATTCAAGCGGAAAATCAAGGGTCTCCAAATCCTCAGGAGCCTTTACTACAGCGCATTTCACGCCATATCCCTCTGCTTCACCAAGAATGCCCGTTACCTCAGGATGACCTTTGGTTCCTGCAATGATTATGTTCATTCCCTTCTCTGCATTCTCTCTTACGATCTTGTGGATCTTTGCAACGAAGGGGCAGGTCATATCTCTAATATCGCAGTTTTTGGACTTCAGGATCTTTATTTCTTCGGGAGTTACGCCGTGAGCTCTGACGATTACAACAGAATTGTCAGGACAGTCCTCTGCCTTTCCGCAGATCATAAAACCGCCTTTAACAAGCTGATCTACTACATATTTGTTGTGAACGATCTCGCCAAGCATCACCAGAGTCTTGCCGTCAGTACTTGAAGCGACTGCATCCTGGGCAGCCGTAACGGCATTTTTTACACCAAAACAGAATCCTGATGACTTGGCGACAGATACTTTCACTTATCTTCCTCTTCCAAATGGCTTAAGAGGAATTCCCTTGTGCCTTCGATATCGTACTTGCCTGTATCGATCACGATAGCTTCAGGTACCTGGATAAGAGGTGAAGTTGCTCTTGTGGAGTCCTGTTCATCTCTATATTTAATATCTCTTAATACCTCTTCATAAGTCTGGGAGTGATCACCGGCTTCATTAAGCTCTTTAAGTCTTCTCTCGGCTCTTACTTCGGGTGCGCATACGACAAAGAACTTATATTTAGCGTCAGGAAGAACAACAGAAGCTATATCTCTTCCGTCAAGCACGAATGTCTGGTTCTTTGCTATCTCTCTTTGGAGAGCGACCATTGCTGTTCTTACGAAAGGAAGAGCGGAAATATCAGATGCAGCGATAGATGTCTGCGGCGTTCTGAGTTCGCCCGTAACATCCTCACCGTCAAGGATCATGTGCTGAACGCCGTCGATGAACGCAACTTCGATCTTAACGTCGTCCATCATCTTCTTTACAGCATCGGAATCTTTTGCATTGATGCCTCTCTTGATAGAAGCAACTGCGCATGTTCTGTACATTGCGCCTGTATCGAGATACATGATGCCGAGCTCTTTAGCGATGCCCTTTGCAAGTGTGCTCTTGCCTGATCCTGAAGGTCCGTCGATAGCGATCTGATAAATGCCCATAAGTAAACTCCTTTACAATATATCTCCGTCTTCGGTTTTTCTGTCTCTTCCTGTCTCATACACACGGTACTGCGACCACAGTGTCTCAAGTGACTCCAGTGATGACTGGATGTGCTCTTTTCTGTGCATTCCGAGTGATACGAGAAGTGCGTTTATAAGCGAGAGGGGCGCTGTCAGCGAATCTACAAATGATGCCATCGATGACTTTGCGAAAAGCTTGATATCAGCATATTCTGTCATTGCGGTGTCATCCTTATCGGTAATGGCAATGATAGTCGCACCCTTCTTTTTGGCATATCCCATTGAGTTAATGGTTCTTGCGGAATATCTCGGGAAAGAGATTCCGATCATGACATCCCCTTCCCCAATCGGCATGATCTGCTCGAAAAGCTCATTCGTACAAGTACTTCTTACAAGTACAACGTCATCGAAAAGGAGCGTCATATAAAAGTGCATGAACTCCGACAAAGGAGCTGATGCCCTGATTCCCATGATATATATCTTTCTTGCGCGAAGGATCGAATTAACGGCTTTGCCGAATTCCTTCTCATCTACTGAATTCAGTGAATCACGAAGATTAGCGATATCCTGTGCAACGACTGCCTTAAAAGCATCTGTGTCACTTTCAAACTTCTCGGTAAGACCTAATCGCTGAACTGATGTAAGCTTTGATTTAAGGTCTTCCTGCAATGCTTTCTGGAACTCAGGATAACCTTCAAATCCGAGTTCTGTAGTAAATCTGACTACAGTTGATTCAGATACTCCGACTTCCTCGCCGAGCTTTGCAGCAGTCATGTAAGCGGCTTTGTCATAAGACTCCAGGATAAAGTTTGCAATGGCCTTGTGGCCCTTGCTCATGCTGGAGACAGCATTCTCAATTAGATCAAGCGTCCCCGTCATTTTCTTCACCCTCTTCATTCTCCGGCTTAGGTGCCATGAGGCTCTCAATTGAGATCTGCTTATCCTCACCGCCTGCAGCTTCCTTCAATGAATCTTCCATATCTCTGATCGTCTGATAGCTCATGAGTTCGAGCGGCGGGAGATCTTTTACAGATTCGATTCCGAATTCAGTTAAGAACTTTCTGCTTGTCTTAAAAAGTGAAGGTCTTCCCGGAGCATCGAGATTGCCTGCTTCTTCGATCCATCCTCTGTCGAGGAGCCTGGAGATGATGGAATCAGAAGATACGCCTCTTACGAGTTCAACCTGCGCTCTTGTGCAGGGCTGGTTATAAGCGATAACCGCCAAAGTCTCATAAGATGCCTGTGAGAGCGGCGGAACCTGCCTCGGGCCGAACATTCTGTCCAGGATCTTCTTCTGTGAAGGTCTTGTCATGATGGCGTATGAATCCTCAGTCTTTCTGATCTCAAGGCCGCTCCAGGGGTTGCCTGAATATCTGTCCATGAGGGACTTTATAGCTTCATTGACCGCATTTTTCGAGCAGTTGCAGATATCAGCCATCTTATCGACTGAAACAGGGTCGCCTGAAACGAATAATATAGATTCGATCGCTGCGGGTAATTCCTGTGATGTTATCTTAAAATCGTCTTCCATTTTTATCAGCCCTTTTTCTCTTCTATCGAGATCTCACCGAAGTTTCTGTCCTGTTCAACCGTTACCTTGTTGTCTCTGATGAGTTCCAATATCGCAAGGAAACTTACCACCTTATCCATCTTCTCTGCTTTCTTGCCGAAAAGGCTGGAGAATAAGATCTTTCCCTTGCCTGTGATAGAACGCCAGATCGACTTGATCCTTTCTTTTACAGAGCGCTTATCCCTTTGGAGGATATGAGTGATCTTTGCAGAGATATCGGTAAAACGCTGCTCATTGCGCTCATTTATGAGAGCGACAGCATCGTTGAACTCTTCAATATCAAAAGTCTGTTCAGCCGGCTTTAATGAGATACCGAGCTGTTTTGCAGTGGATGCATAACGGAATCTCGCGCCGTCGAACTTGTCTCTTCTCTCTTTTAAGTCCTGCGCGAAAACACGGCATCTCTTATAACGCATAAGTGAGATAACGAGTTCTTCTCTGGGGTCAACAACATCATCTCCGCTTCCGCCCAATGCTGCCTGCATGCCGGGAAGCATCATTCTGGACTTTATCGATACTAATGTCGCACCCATTACAAGGAAGTCTGATGCAAGTTCCATATCGAACTCCTGCATGGACTCAATATACTGCATATACTGCGCGGTAATCGTGCTGATCGGGATATCGTAGATATCGACATCATTCTTTTCGATCAGATGCAAGAGCAGGTCCAGAGGGCCTTCGAATTGTCTTAATTTGATCTCAGGCTTTACAACTTGCTCAAGCATTATCAACCGACTCCCATAACCCTTGCAAACATCGTGATCAACGGATTGGTTATCAGATTTATGATGAAATTAAACGGCCACTGAATGATCTCAACAAGAAGGCTTAATCCGGGCAGCGGTGTGAAATTTCCAAGCAGGAAAACGATCCAGATGAGATATGGAGAAAACATCTGGAACCTCCTGTAAAATTCAGTACTCCTGACCTTATAAGGCAGGCATTCCTCAAGGACGTGGAAACCGTCCAGAGGCGGGATCGGCAGAAGATTGAATCCCAAAAGCATCATGGAAAAGATATTCGTGTAATAGAACAGATGGTAAAGAGCAACAAAAGGAGTTATCTGATCAGCCACGCCGCCATTAAACTTAAAAGCAAGCACACTAAAAATGCCTGTCAGAATGGCGGAGATAAAACCTACGATGAAGTTGCCGGTAACACCTGCAAGATGAACCATAATGTTCATTCCGCGGTAGCTCTTGAACCTGACGAGATTCCTCGGATTATACATAACCGGCTTACCCCATCCGAATCCTGCAACAAGCAGGAGGATGGTGCCGACAGGATCCATGTGTGCCAGAGGATTAAGCGTAAGCCTGCCCATATTCCTGGGAGTCGGATCGCCGAGCCATACTGCTGTTGATGCGTGCATGAACTCATGGACTGAGAATGACAGCGTCATTGCAAACAGGAATATGATGAGATAGTAAATTATCTCCTGCAGCGGTAATCCGTGTCTGAACAGGTCAATTATCATAATCTACCTCAAGCCTTTACAACGGAGAATGTGATCTTCTCGCCGTTGACGTTCCATTCCTTGGAGTTGTCGCCTGTGCCCTTGGAGATCTCAACTGCAAGTACTTCAGAAGCAAGATAATCCTTCTTCTTCTCGATTACTTCAGCAAGCTTGTCATTGCCGTCGTACTTGAGAACGATCCTGTCAGAAACTGTAAGGCCTTCTGTCTCCTTACGGTGATTCTGGATCTTGGAGATCATCTCTCTTACGAGACCGTCTTCGATGAGTTCTTCAGTAAGAACTGTTGAGATGGATACTGTAAGATTGCCGGATGTCTGTGTGGAGAATCCTTCAGGCTGTGTTGTCTCGATGAGGAAGTCTTCTTCTGTCATCTCGTACTCTTCGCCGTTTACGGTGATCTTTACAGAACCGCTCTTGAGGGCATTGTATGTCTCCTTGCCCGGAAGGTTTGCGATTACTTCCTTAGCGTCATTGAGGTTCTTACCGAACTTTCTTCCGCATGTACGGAGCTGGGGCTTGAAGCTGTAATCAACGAGTGTTGAAGCGTCGCTTAAGACTTCGATCTTGCGGATATTAAGCTCATCAAGAACGATCGGCTTATATTCATCGTCAAGACCGATCTCCGATACTACGTAGATCTCAGACAAAGGCTGACGGTTCTTGATAGAAGCGGATTCACGGCAGCTGTGACCTAATGTAACGATCTGCTGAACGAGCTCCATCTCTTCCTCAAGCTTAGCGTCGATAAGGCTCTCATCAGCTACCGGGTACTTAGCGAGGTGAACTGAGATGGGAGCTTCCTTATCTACTGAGCATACGATGTTCTGATAGATCTCTTCTGTCATGAAAGGAACGAAAGGTGCGCAGAGTCTTGTGAGGTTGTCGAGAACAGTATAAAGAGTCATGTAAGCATTGACCTTGTCCTGTGTCTCTTCAGCGCCCCAGTATCTGTCACGGCAGCGTCTTACGTACCAGTTGGAAAGCTCTTCAGTGAAGTCCTGGATGAGTCTTGCAGACTGGGAGATATCGTAATTATCCATCTTCTCGTTAACGACCTTGATGAGGGTATTAAGACGTGAGAGGACCCATCTGTCCATAGCGCCCAGAGAAGCCTTATCGAGTGTGTGCTTAGTAGGATCGAAGTTATCGATATCAGCGTACATTACGTAGAATGCATATGTATTCCAGAATGTACCGATGAACTTCTTGATGCCGTCATTGACAGCTTCCTTGGAGAATCTTGAAGGAAGCCAGGGCTGGTTAGCTGTATAGAAATACCATCTTGCAGCGTCAGCACCCTGTGTATCAAGAACATCCCAAGGATCAACAACGTTGCCTAAGTGCTTACTCATCTTGATACCGTCCTTATCCTGAACGATACCCATTACGATACAGTTCTCGAAAGGTGCTCTTCCGAAGAGAACTGTGGAAATAGCGATAAGCGAATAGAACCAGCCTCTTGTCTGGTCGATACCCTCAGAGATGAACTGGCAGGGATAGTGTGTATCGAAGAATTCCTTGTTTTCGAAAGGATAGTGATACTGTGCAAAAGGCATTGAACCGGAGTCGAACCAGCAGTCGATAACCTCAGGTACTCTCTTCATCTGGCCGCCGCACTTGGGGCACTTGATGTGTACGTTATCAACATAAGGCTTATGAAGCTCGATGTCATCCGGACAGTCGTCAGACATGGACTTGAGTTCCTCGATGGAACCGATGCAGTGTCTGTGGCCGCACTCGCACTCCCATACCGGAAGAGGTGTACCCCAGTAACGCTCACGTGAGATACCCCAGTCGATTACGTTTCTTAAGAAGTCGCCCATACGGCCGTCTCTGATCGTCTCAGGCATCCAGTTGACCATGTTGTTGGACTTTAAGAGCTCATCTCTCTTCTTGCTCATTGCGATGAACCATGTGGATCTTGCGAAATAGATCAGAGGTGTGTCGCATCTCCAGCAGAAAGGATACTCATGCTCGAACTTGGGAGCTGAGAAAAGGAGTGATCTTGCATCAAGATCCTTCAATACTTCAGGATCTGCGTCCTTAACGAACTTGCCTGCAAAAGGTGTCTCCTCTGTGAGGTTACCCCTTGTATCAACGAACTGTACCATCGGGAGATCATTGTCTCTTCCGACTCTTGCGTCGTCTTCACCGAATGCGGGAGCGATGTGAACGATACCAGTACCGTCTTCCATTGTTACGTACTCGTCGCATACTGTGTAGTGAGCCTTTTTCTTCTGCTTAGCTGCTTCGTCTGCTGCGCCCTGATAGAGAGCTACATAAGATCTGCCTGCAAGGTCAGTACCCTTATAGGATTCGAGGATCTCATAAGCCTTCTCGCCGTCTTTTGCAAGGCTGCCAAGAACGGAATCGAGCAGAGCTGTAGCCATATAGTATGTGTAGCCGTCGCATGCCTTTACCTTGGAATACTCATCGTTGGGGTTAAGGCACAAAGCAACGTTTGAAGGAAGTGTCCAGGGTGTTGTCGTCCATGCGAGGAAGTAAGCATCCTCATCAACGCACTTAAATCTTACGACAGCAGATCTCTCCTTGACTGTCTTATATCCCTGTGCAACCTCATGTGAAGACAATGCAGTACCGCATCTCGGGCAGTAAGGAACGATCTTGTGGCCCTTATAGATGAGACCCTGGTCCCACATCTGCTTTAATGCCCACCACTCGGACTCGATGTAGTTGTTGTCGTATGTAACGTAAGGATTGTCCATGTCAGCCCAGAAGCCTACACGGTCACTCATGTGCTCCCACTGATCCTTATATGTCCAGACGGATTCCTTACACTTCTTGATGAAGGGCTCTACGCCGTAGCCTTCGATCTGAGGCTTGCCGTTAATACCCAAAGCCTTCTCAACTTCGAGCTCTACAGGAAGTCCGTGTGTATCCCAGCCTGCCTTGAAGACGATAGTCTCGCCCTTCATTGCATGGTATCTCGGAATTACGTCCTTAATGACTCTTGTCTTAATATGTCCGATATGGGGCTTTCCGTTAGCCGTCGGAGGGCCGTCATATAGAGTAAAAGTCGGAGCACCGTCAGCCTTGGGCGCAATGCTCTTTCTGTATACGTCGTTCTTCTTCCAGAAATCGAGAACATTCTTCTCTCTGTCTACGAAATTGAGGTCTTTTGAAACTTTGTTGTACATAAACCTGCTTCACCTTTATATATAATTTTGCAAGTTAAAATTATATATATTAAGGGGCTTTAAAGTCAAGCAAACAGGCTCCACGGAAATCCTGAAGGAATCGGGGCCTCAAATGCAATAAATTCGCGCCTTACAGGGTGTTCGAACGACAATTTGTAAGCTTCGAGCGCAATATCTTTTGTCCTCTCATCCTTTTTACCGTACTTCTGGTCGCCTATAAGCGGGTGTCCGCTATGAGCCATCTGGGCTCTTATCTGATGGGATCTGCCCGTTCCGAGCTTTACTTCAACCATTGTGAGCCCTTCTTTTGAAGCCAGAGCCCTGTAATCGAGGTAGGAAGCCTTAAATTCGGGCTTTTCGTTGTCAGATACAGTTACGATATTTCTGGATTCGTCCTTGGAAATGTAGTTTTCCAGTCTTCCCTCGCCTTCAAGGACGCCGTTAACGACACAGCGGTAGATCTTATCCACCTTTCTCTGCCTTATCTGTTCAGAGAGTCTTGAAGCAGCTTTGCTCGTGCGCGCGAAAACCATGACACCCGATACCGGTCTGTCGAGCCTGTGAACAAGTCCCAGATAGACTTCACCGGGCTTTTGGTACTTCTCCTTGATGTAAGCCTTAAGGATCGTAAGCATATCAGGGGCATTGCTGCCGTCACTTTGAGACAGCACGCCTGATGGCTTGATAGCCACGATTATGTGGTTATCTTCGTAAAGGATCTTTACGCCGCCTGATATAGTGATTATCTGGCTGTCCATCTTGCCGTCTGTCCGCAGGGCAAAAGAACGCCCATCTTAGATACCGGGAGCATCAGCTCTTCTGCGTCGACTTTGCCGCCCGGGATGGCGAGTTTTAATATCTGGCCAGATGCCTGGGCCGTAATGCCCGTGGCATATGAACTTGCGATAAAGAAAAGCGGATCGTCGGATATGAGGTTAGCACAGAGCTTAACGAGATCGTAGAAAGAATCCTCAAGCTTCCAGAGTTCTCCCGAAGGTCCTCTTCCGTATGACGGAGGATCCATGATGATGCCGTCATATTTACGGCCTCTTCTTATCTCGCGCTCAACGAATTTCATGCAGTCTTCGGCGATGAACCTGACATATTTATCTTCCAGGCCGGATTCTTTGATATTCTCCTTGGCTCTGGCGATCATGCCCTTGGAAGCATCGACGTGAACGACCTCATCGGCTCCGTGAGCCGCGCAGGCCAAAGTCTGTGCGCCTGTATATGCGAACATGTTTAAGATCTTAATATCCTTCTTGCCTGAAGCCTTTGCCTTCTCGATAAGATCTCCGCAGAAATCCCAGTTCGAAGCCTGCTCAGGGAAAAGTCCCGTGTGCTTAAATGCAGTGGGTTCTATGATAAAAGTCAGTTTTTTGCCCAGCGAATCGTAGCTGATCTTCCATGTGGAAGGAAAACTCTTCTGCTTGGTCCAGGCTCCGCCGCCTTTGTCACTTCTGGTGTAGAAGGCATGGGGCTTTTCGAGATCATCCATTGAGATCTCCCTGCCGTCTTTTATGACCGGCCATACAGCCTGGGGATCAGGGCGTCTTAACGTGACGTTGCCCCAACGTTCATACTTTTCGCCGCCACCGCAGTAGATCAGCTCATAATCTTTCCAATTGCCCGAAATGAACATATTATTTGACCCTCATAACACCGGTATTCGCTATAAATTCGCCGTTATAGTACAACTCAACAGTATAATCGCCCGGTTCAAAGGTTCCAAGACCTTCAAGACCGGCCGAAAAATCGGCCTCGGCAGTTACATTATCGTACATATTAACGTTTCTGGTAAGAACAACTTCATCGTCTTTAAGGATCCTTGCTTCAAATGTGCCGGTAAGAGGCGACGAGAAATAGAAAACGCCCTTAAGTGCAAAGGCTTTCTCCGAAGCGATCGAGCTGTAATCAGCAGGGTTATCGGACGTTACATCATACCAGACAGAATAAACATAACTGCTCTTTACAAAGTTAACCGTAAGTTCAGTTGTTTCCGCCGTGTCAGATGTATAAGAACCTGTGGGCTCTAATGACTCGAAAGTCTCTTCTGTCGCGTTTACAGAATTAATATCATCAGTCTCATGGCTGTTATAGGCCTCGAGGATCTCCTCTACAAGGATATCGCACGAAGTTATCCCAAAAAGCAGAGAAAGCGACAATACTGCCGCTAATACTCTCCTGATAAACTGTGGTTTAAGTTCAACCATTAGACCTCATATCAGTTTTGACCGTTTACAGCCTGGCTCGTCTCCTTTACGACAATGCATGCGGCAGTAAGAACGATGTGTGTCTTCGAAGCATCGCCGTATACAACGAGTCCGTAGAAACCGGGCTCAAACTTATCTGCCGAATAATCCAGGTCGTAGCAGGACTGGTCATCATATACAGTAGGCTTGCAGGAACCTGAATATTTGGGAGTTGCCTTGTTTATGTCCTTAAAGTCAGGATCCTTGCTGTAATAGTAATCGTAATACAGTTCTTTCTCAATGTCAGTATTTACCGACCATGAGAAGGCAAGAGTCTTGGTATTTGAAGCAAAAGCGCTCTTGCCCACTGAGGTTACGTCGTAATCCCACCAGCCTGTCTTCGTGGGATAAGTAAGAGATTTCAAGTCATCATCCCTGATCTCATAGACAAGATTGGTCAGATAGAAATCATTCTTATTATTCTTGAAAGATATCGTTTCCTTCTCGTAAGTCTTCGTCTCGACTTTACATTTATAGGATTTGATCTCGTTTCCATATTCATCTTCTATCAGGAACTCATAAGTTCCGTCAGTAAGATAGCCGTTCTCATTAAAGGAAGATTCATTGTTCTTGGCAGTAAAATCAAGCTTTAAGCCTGCTTCGGTCAGACGGATAATGCCGGAAGTATAAAGCTCTTCCTCTCCCCTTTTTACTGCATATTTGATCCCGGGAATGAATTTATAGTCTAAGAGTTCAGGCTTGAAACTGATATCCATAGCGATCTTTTCCGCATTGATATAGACGTCTCTGGGTGCAAGGATCCAGTCTCCGCTGCTGAAGAAATCAGATATATTGCCGGGCATTACTCCGTAATCACCTGAAGCAAATTCATAAACAGCAGCTATTGCATCCATAGGATTTGTGATCTTGGGAGTCTCACCGTTAAGATCCACAGTTGCATAGGAAGTGATATTCTTTTTGGGAGCTTCAACAAGAGCCTTCTCCAGTTCTTCCATAGAAGATACGGATTTAACCGAAGGATCATCAAGATCTGCGATCTGCCAGTTCAGATATACTGTAGACTGCTTGGCAGCAGGATCATAGACAGGTTCCTGGATCGTATAAGATATCGTCTTTCTTACAACATTCAGATATTCCTGCTGAGCTATGTTCCTGTCAGAAGGACATATAATCTCATTTAACTGATCTTGTGTAACAGAAGCATCATCGAAATATGTAATGAGCTTGGAAGCATCGCCGGAAGATATGTCCTTGCAGAATGCATTGCAAAGCTCCATCCCATGATCTGCAGGCTCTTTTTCCCCACAGCTTGTGACAGATAATATAGAACAGACGATAAGCAATACCGCTAATGTCCTTTTAAATATACGCATTAAAGCACTTTACCTCACATTTAAGTGGCGCCCTCTTTTATGAAGGCGCCACCTTATTTAGCTCATTATATCAAAAACAGTTTAATACAATTAGGCAGAATCTTAAGAAACGCCGACATATGCCAGACAGATAAGATTATTTGTGCCCTTCTCGTAAATAGCTACAAGGTAAATACCGAGCTTAGCCTGATCTACCTGATAATCGAAATCATAGAAGATTCCTTCTGTGAACTTCTTAGGCTTTGCACTGCCTGTGTAGATCGCATTCTTCATGGCATTCTTCAAAGAATCAGAATCTGTCTTGTCTGAATAGTAGTACTTGTAATCTACCTCTGCCATATTAAGATCATCAACCTGGATGGAGAAAGTAAGCTTCTTAACATTCTTGTTGTAAGTATTGGCACTTGTCTTGCAGTTATCGTTGTTAAGCCATCCGCAAGCCTTAACATGCTGTCTGAATTCAGCATTTCTGAATGTGAAGTAGCTGCCTTCGCCGGGGAGCGCACCGGAATTATTTTTGCCCGTATTCTTCGGTGGTGTCTTCTCGACATTAATGGATACTGTATCGATAAGTTCATCTCCGGCATCACCCTTCATGTAAAGGTCGATCTTATAGCTTCCTGCATCAAGGAAAGCAGTCTTATTAAGGCCGAGCTGTTCATTGGAGACCTTGCATGTAACGATGGTGGAATCGCCTAAGATCTGATCTTCGCCTGTGAAGACCTCGTTGCCATCCTTGGAAAGCTTGAAGTAGAGCTTTACACCGCGGTCCTTATAGTCAACGACAGCAGAATCAAAATAGTATGAATACTCGATAAAGATCGTATCAACATACTTGCCGCCCTCAGCGAGCCAGAATGAGCTCATATTCTTATCGATGAAGCCCTTTACCATATCTGCTGTGAGTGCAAGATCGACTTTAGCCGTTCTGTAATCGTAGATCTTCAGGAACTTCTTGCTGCCGACATTGTCTGCAACCCATTCCTTGTCTTCCTTGATAAACTCAGCTGTGAACTTGATTTCCTTAGTGTCAGCCTTCTTTACAGCGTCTTTAAGGTCATCGATCTTTGTAAACTTCTCTTTGAGGACTTCCTCATAATCAGCCATTGTGAAAATGATGTCGATAGTTGCCTGACCCTTCTTGGATGAGAAGGATTCCTCGTCAACCTCGTACTCAATAGTCTTCTCAACAGCTTCATAGAAAGCCTTTTCCTCATCGCTCTTGCCATCAAGATTAAGGATATCCGTCAATGCGGCAGCATCCTTGCTCTTCTTATCAAGACTTGAGTTCTTAATGAGAGTTGCAGCATCTGCTGAAGCCATATTCTCGGCCAGAACGCCTGCTGCCTCGATAACAGCTTTCTTACCGCCGTCAAATTCAATACAACCCGTAAGACTCAATAAAACAGCACAGGTAAGAACAGCGGATAAAGCTTTCTTATAAAATTTGGTTTTCACTAATGTACCCTCCCTTAATCAGGTATTCATAAATTTTATATTGAATTCAGTAAAATGACAATAAAAACAATAATTCTATTTGATTTTTCAAAACCGATTGCACTTTTTTCATGAAGAATAATATAATATTTACTATATTAACGGGGGAATCTAATATGGCTGTTGCACCTAATATCTTAATTTGTGATGACGATCCGGTCGTTCACGAATCTTTAGGCTTATATCTCGACAATGATAATTTCACTCACTCTGATGCCTATGACGGCAGAGAGTCTCTTGAAATGGCTCAGGCTACCAAGCCTGATCTTATCCTTCTGGATGTCATGATGCCCGAGATGAGCGGCCTTGATGTTTGCCGCGAGATCAGAAAGACCATGGCTACGCCCATCATCATGCTTACGGCAAAGGGCGAAGAGATCGATAAGATCGTTGGTCTTGAGCTTGGTGCAGACGACTATATCGTCAAGCCTTTCTCTCCCCGTGAGGTTATTGCACGTGTTAAGGCCGTTCTCCGCCGTTTCGGAGATTCCCCGAAGCCTTCTTCACTGCTTTCTTTCGACGGTCTTGAGATCAACCTCAACAATTATTCCGTTAAGTCTAACGGTGAGAATGTTCCCTGCACCCCTAAGGAAGTTGAGATCCTTTATCTCCTCGCTTCACATCCGGGACAGGTTTTCGGCAGAGACCAGATATTGGAATCCGTCTGGGGCGTTGATTACAACGGTGACTCAAGAACGGTAGATACGCATATCAAGAGGATCAGACAGAAGATCACTTACGATAATGCACGCTGGTCCATCCAGACAATATACGGTATCGGTTACAAATTCGAGGTCTCGTAAATGTTCCAAAGTACGCTTCTTAAGCGAACAATGTCTCTTGTCGTATTGTCACTCGTGGCTTCCGCCATACTTGCGACAATTGCCTTCGTTGTTGCCGGAAGACTGTCTACGATGTCTTCGGAAGTCGATAATGCCACTCAGATCGACTTAAAGTACAAAGAGATCTTCACAAATCACCCTGAATATCTGGAGAACGTTGACTTCAGGCTGTTCTTCTTTGAATCGACCTACTCAACCGGGCATGATTACTATCTGCTGAATGCCAAAAACGAAATAGTAAATTCCACGAGCCTCGAACACAGGAGCATCGGACCTACCACTACTGCTGAGATTTTCCCTTCGCTTAATTCATTGGCATACGACGACCTTAACGGTCTGCAGTTCTATATCGACGACTTCAACAATGTGGTTATTTCAAGATTCCCTGTAGTTATCTATGAGAACACCTACTATCTCTATTCTTTTACAAGGCTTGATAAGTACGAGGGCCTGATCAACAAATACTTGAATATCCTTCTGCTCTCGACTTTGATGGCTGCTTGTGCGATGCTCGTTCCTGCCTATGCCTTTGTCAGCAGAATGGTCCTCCCGCTCCAGAAGATCAACGAAGTCGCTATGGAATACGGTAAGGGCAACTTCAGCATCAGGGCTGACGAATCGCATAAAGGCGAGATCGGTGAGCTCGGCCAGTCATTCAACTTCCTCGCCGACAGACTCTCAAAATCCATCAGTGACCTTACTGCCGAGCGTAACCAGCTGCAGGATATCTTCGACGTTATTTCAGACGGTATCGTAGTAGTCGACAGCAAAGCAGTTCCTGTCACGACAAATAAGGCTATTCATAAGATCTTTGACCGTGCCGAAAAGAACAACATGTTCACAGAAAGACTCCAGCTCATTCCTTTCGATGACGTATGGACAGACTTCGAAGACTGCATCGCAACCGGCGAGACAAAGACAAGACAGATCGACACAAGAGACTACGCTTACCAGTGCACGATCATTCCTAAATACGATTCCACTGACAACACTAAGGTCATTGGTGCTACGGGCTTCATCCGTGATATTTTCGAAGAGCAGAAGAACGAGAGATTCCGTCAGGACTACGTTGCTAACATCTCTCACGAGCTCCGTACGCCTCTGCAGACCTTAAGAGGTCTTATCGAGCCTCTCTCTGACGGAATGGTAAAGAAGGAAACGGACCGTCAGCGTTACTATCAGATCATCTTAAACGAGACAATGAGACTTTCCCGTCTTATCGACGACATGTTAGAGCTCTCCAAGCTCCAGTCGAGAACGCTTGCATTTAAGATGTTCCCTTTCAACTTAAATAACCTTATCTCCAATATCGAGATCAGATTCAAGCCGATCATGAAGGAAGCCGGCATCAAGTTCTCAGTCCAGAACAACTACGGCGACCTCCCTACAGTTATGGGTAACCCTGACCGTGTTGAACAGATCCTCGTTATCCTTTTGGACAATGCCAAGAAGTACACACCAAGCGGTAAGAGCATCACTATTCTTACCGACTATATCGAAGCTGAGAAAAAGGTATATATTTCTGTAGCTGATACCGGCCAAGGCATCCACGAATATGATATCGGCCATATCTTCGACAGATTCTTTAAGGCAGACAGAGCCCGCGGCAAGAAGGGTTCCGGTCTTGGTCTTTCGATCGCAAAAGAGCTTCTTACTTACATGGGTGAGACTATTACCGTTAACAGTAAGTATGAGGAAGGCTCAACCTTCACGTTCACTTTGACAAAGGCAGAGGTTCCTGATGTCTGGGACTGATTCCGAAGGCATAAGGCTGAACAAATATATAGCTTCATCAGGTCTTTGCTCAAGACGCGAAGCTGACACTCTCATTGAAAACGGTAAAGTCACGATCAATGGTGTTGTTGCTGTCCAGGGCAGCAAAGTCCTTGACTGCGATGTTGTTGAAGTAAACGGCCGTAAAGTCACACCCGAAGATGACATGGTCTATATCGCTTTCAACAAGCCCTTGGGGATCACATGCACGACAGATACGAGAGACCCTTCAAACTTAATAGATTACATCGGGTTTGATGACCGTATCTTCCCTGTCGGACGTCTTGATAAGAACTCATCAGGACTTATCCTTCTTACCAATGACGGTTCTATCGTAAATAAGCTCCTCCGCGCAGAAAACGGCCACGAGAAAGAATATCTTGTAACCGTGAACCGCCCTTATGACAAGGCTTTCATTAAATCGATGGAATCAGGCGTACCCGTGCTGGGACAATTGACTCTTCCCTGCAAGATCAAGCCCGCAGGTGACAAAACATTTAAGATAATCCTTCACCAAGGACTAAACCGCCAGATCAGAAGGATGTGCGAATACTTAGGCTACAAGGTAACAAAACTTAAGAGGATAAGGTTCATGAACATAATGCTGGGAGACCTTGAGACCGGCAAATGGCGTTACCTTACTGCCGCCGAGAAAAAAGAACTGTTAAAAGACATTTAAAAAGGCTGACTCAAACTTGAGCCAGCCTTCTAAGTAAAAGCACAAATTAAATTATTCTTCGGATTTCTCTTCAGCTTCCTCAGTTACTGCTTCAGCAGCTTCTTCTGCTGCTTCTTCTGCAACTTCTTGAGCTTCCTTGGCAGCCTCAGCAGCAGCTTCTTCAGCTCTCTTCTTAGCCTCTGCCTCTTCTTCTGCCTTCTTCTCAGCCTTTGTCTCTTCGATTACTGCGTCGATGTCAGTAGAACCTGTATCAGCCTCGTCCTTCTCATAGTAGAACTTAACCTTGTCCTTGCTGTTCCTTGCACCATAAGCTTCAGCGATTGCAAAAGCCTCTTCGCGGAGCTGCTTGAAATCATCAAGAGATTCGAGGTCTGATGAAGATGTCTGATAGCAGGCATCTTCGAAAACGTCATCAAGTACGAGATAGAATGTCTCATCCTTCTTGAAGTTCTTGTCGATAAGAGCTTCAGCCTGGTCAGGTGTTCCGTCTCTTCCGTCGAAATTCTCGAACGGAATAGCGATCTTGCTATAACGGTATCTCAAAACAACGTTCTTCTCGTTGTAATCTACAGCAACACGGAACTTCGCAATAAGGAATGACTGAGCGAATACAAGAATGCTTACGATCGCGCTTACTCCGCCGACCACGAGCAATGCAAGTTTAACGATGTTGTCGCTGACCTTAAGAAGACCGATGAGTACCAGGAATACGCCAAGTACGAAGAAGATAACAGAAAGGATCCTGTTTCTTGCAATCTTCGAAGCGTTAGCCGGGTAGCAATGGACGCCTTCTTTGGGGAGCTTCTCAATCAGTTCTTTGTTTCCGAGTTCATTATCCATAATAACTCCTCCTTGTTTATTTGCTCAAAACCTCTATTCTATCCGAAAGATTAGCATACATTTCTTCATACTTTGCAAGCTTTGCTCTCTCCTGCTCAACAACTGCAGCGGGAGCCTTGCTTACAAACGATTCATTAGAGAGCTTGCCGTTAAGGCGCTTGATCTCGCCGTCAAGACGTGTCTTTTCCTTATCAAGTCTTTCGAGCTCTTTTGCGATATCGATAAGGTCTTCCAAAGGAATATAGATCTCACCGCCGCCGAATACTGCCTGTACAGCAGTTGACGGGATGCCGTCCTTAGATGTTCTTGTCTCAAGGCTGCTTACGGATGCAAGTCTTTCAAGGAAGCCCTCGCCCTGAGTGAACATATCAGCGATCTTATCAGATGTTGTAACTACGATGATGTGAGCCTTGCGGGAAGGTGCAACGTCCATGTTCTTACGAACAGCACGGATGCCTCTGATTGCGTCGATCATGGTGTTCATCATCTCAGCATCTTCAGCACTTGCCATAACCTTATCAGCCTCAGGCCAGTCAGCGATCATGATGGATTCAGCCTTATCAGCAACTACAAGGTTGGAATATACCTCTTCAGTAATGAAAGGCATGAAAGGATGCAGGAGCTTCATTGCCTCGCCAAGAACATAGTTGAGGAGGTAAATAGCGTTATTTCTTGTCTTGCATTCCTTATCGTAAAGTCTGCTCTTTGTGATCTCGATATACCAGTCGCAGAAGTTGTCCCAGAGGAAATCAACGATCTTGCTCAAAGCAACACCGAACTCATAGTTATCGATATTGACTGTTGCTTCGGAGATGAGGTTATGGAGCTCTGTTAAGATCCACTTGTCTTCTGTTGTGAAGATGGACTCATCAACCATATCAGGAGTGAACTCGTCATCTGTATTCATGACAACGAATCTCATGGCATTCCAGATCTTATTGGAAAGATTACGTCCCATGAGGATCTTATCTTCCTGGAATCTCTGGTCATTACCCGGAGCGTTGCCTGTAACGAGAGCAAATCTCAAAGCATCGCAGCCGTTCTGCTCAATGACTTCGAGAGGATCGATGCCGTTGCCTAAAGACTTACTCATTTTTCTGCCCTGTGAGTCTCTTACAAGACCGTGGATGAGAACGTCTCTGAACGGAACATCATCCATGTGTGCAAGACCTGCAACGATCATTCTGGAAACCCAGAATGTGATGATGTCATAACCTGTAACGAGAGTATCTGTAGGATAGAACTTTGCAAGATCCTCAGTCTTTTCGGGCCATCCCATTGTAGAGAAAGGCCAGAGTGCTGATGAGAACCATGTATCGAGAGTATCAGGATCCTGACGCATCTCCTTGCCGCACTTAGGGCATGTGCATGTTGCTTCCTTTGTAACGACTAACTCACCGCAGTCATCGCAATAGAACGCAGGGATCCTGTGACCCCACCAGAGCTGTCTGGAGATACACCAGTCTCTGATGTCTTCCATCCAGTTGAAGTAGTTCTTGGAGAATCTCTCAGGAACGAATCTGATGGAACCGTTTCTTACTGCCTCGATGGCGGGCTTAGCAAGCTCTTCCATCTTAACGAACCACTGGAGTGATACACGGGGTTCGATAGTTGTGCCGCATCTGTAGCATGTACCTACGTTGTGGGAATAATCCTCGATCTCAGTAAGGAATCCGCCCTCTTCAAGATCCTTTACGATAGCTTCTCTTGCTTCGTATCTGTCCATGCCTGCATACTTCGGATAATCCTCAGTGATCTTGGCATCCTCTGTAAGAACAGTGATTACCTCAAGGCCATGACGCTGTCCGACTTCGAAGTCGTTAGGGTCATGTGCAGGTGTGATCTTAACGGCACCGGTACCGAATTCGATATCAACATAATCATCAGCGATAACAGGGATCTTACGGCCGACAAGAGGCAGAATGAGCATCTTGCCGATAACGTCCTTATAACGCTCATCCTTAGGGTTAACAGCAACAGCTGTATCGCCTAAGAGTGTCTCAGGTCTTGTTGTTGCAAGGTCGATATAACCTGTGCCGTCCTCGAAAGGATATCTTAAATGCCAGAAATGACCTGCCTGGTCTGCATAATCTACCTCAGCATTGGAGATGGATGTAAGGCAGTGAGGGCACCAGTTGATGATCCTCTCGCCTCTGTAGATAAGGCCCTGATTATAATACTTAACGAATACTTCCTTAACTGCTTCAGAGCATCCCTCATCCATTGTGAAGCGCTCTTTTGACCAGTCACAGGAAGAACCGATCTTCTTTAACTGCTCTACGATCCTGCCGCCGTACTGCTCTTTCCAAGCCCATGCTCTCTCAAGGAACTTCTCGCGTCCCAAATCATCCTTGGTGATGCCTTCCTTGCGCATAGCCTCAACGATCTTAGCCTCTGTTGCGATAGAAGCGTGATCTGTACCGGGAAGCCAGAGTGTCTCGTAGCCTGCCATTCTCTTATATCTTGTGAGGGTATCCTGCAAAGTGTTGTCCAGTGCGTGACCCATGTGGAGCTGACCTGTGATATTCGGCGGAGGCATCACGATAGAGAACTTCTTCCCTGTCTTGCCTGCCTTCGGCTGGAAATAGTTGCTTGTCATCCACTTTGTATAAAGCCTTGTCTCGGCCTCATTGGGATCAAACGCCTTGCTGATTGAATCAATTCTTGCCATAACTTCTTTTTAAAACCCTCTCTTACTTCTTTATCATTGAAAGTGCACCGTAGAGAATGGAATCATCTCCCAATGCAGCTTTCTTAAAATCTACTGTAGCTCTGATCGAAGGCATGCAGTATCTGTCTACTTCAGCCAGGATCTTCTCGATAAATATATCACCGACAGCTTCGATGACACCGCCGCCGTATACCACGACATCAGGGCTGAAAGTATTAACCAGATTGCCTGATGCGATTGCAAGGTAATGGCATGCACGGTTAACAGCTTCTCTTGCGACTGTATCGCCTTCCGCAAGAGCATTTTTAAGAGCCTTGGACTTAAAGACTCCGTCAGCAACAGCTTCTGCCATTGAAGACTTTCTGCCTCTTGCGACCTGCTGTCTGATATATGAAGACATGCCCTGCTTGCTTGAGAAAGCCTCAAGGCATCCTCTCTGTCCGCAGTTGCATAAAGGTCCCTCAGGATCAAGGATCATGTGGCCGTATTCGGCTGCCTTGAACTCGTTGCCTGTGAAAAGCTCGCCGTTCAGGATCAGGCCGCCGCCCATACCTGTGCCTACGAAGAGACCAACGACATTCTTATAGCCTTTAGCGGCACCGAATTTATATTCACCCAGAACGCCGACATTAACGTCATTGCCGATGTAGAAAGGACAACCGAATTCCTTCTCGATGGGCTTTCTGATGTTATAGTTCCTCCAGGGAAGATTGGGTGAGAAAAGGACCACGCCTGTCTCCTGATTGATAACACCGGGAGCGCCTGCGGAGATCGCATGGATATCGCTCTTCTTGATGCCGGATGTATTTATAAGCTCTCTTACAACGTTGATGATAACTTCTTCAACGTTCTCGGAGGAATCACCGCCGGCTTTTGTCTTCTTCTTGAGTCTGTACACGATCTCTTTCTTGGAGTTGAACACAACGCCAAGCACCTTGGTACCACCGATATCAAGACAAAGATTATAAGATTCTGCCATAGATTAATTCCTCCTTTTAATAGTCTTTTTTAGTTACTGCTTTATCAGCTGACACCTAATGCCGTGCCTGCAGCATTCGAATCACTGAAACCTCGCTCCTGAGTGCCGTTCTTGTAGATGAGCACAGGCTGCTTGCCTTCAACGATTGTCTCCTTCTTAATGATGCATTCCTTAACATCCTTCTCGGAAGGAACGTTATACATAACGTCTCTCATAGAAGCTTCGATAATGGATCTTAAGCCTCTCGCACCGGTATTCTGCTCGATAGCCTTCTCGGCGATGGCTCTTATTGCGTCTTCCTCGAAAACAAGATCAACATCATCCATCTTGAGCATCTTCTGATACTGCTTGATGATCGCATTCTTGGGTTCTGTAAGAACCTTAACAAGAGCTTCGGTATCAAGCTTATCCAGAGCAACGGTAACAGGAAGACGTCCGATGAACTCAGGGATAAGACCGAACTTCATAAGGTCATCAGGCTTAACATCGTGGAAATAGAAGCCGCTGTTACGGTCCTTCTTGGACTGTACTTCAGCACCGAAGCCGTACTGCTTCTGCTCTACTCTCTGTGCAATGATCTCATCGAGACCGTCAAATGCACCGCCTACGATAAAGAGAATATTGGTCGTATCGATCTTGATGCACTCTTCGTTAGGATGCTTTCTTCCGCCCTTCGGGGGAACATTGGCAACAGTGCTCTCCAGGATCTTAAGGAGTGCCTGCTGAACGCCCTCACCGCTTACGTCACGTGTAATAGATACATTCTCAGACTTCTTGGTGATCTTATCGATCTCGTCGATATATACGATACCTGTCTGGGCACGCTCAATGTCATAATCAGCTGCAATGATGAGCTTCAAGAGGATATTCTCAACGTCTTCACCGACGTAACCTGCCTGTGTAAGGCTTGTAGCATCTGCAACTGCGAAAGGTACATTAAGGATCCTTGCAAGTGTCTGGGCAAGGAGTGTCTTACCTGAACCTGTAGGTCCGAGCAAAAGGATATTACTCTTGGAGATCTCCGTATCATCAGCGGGAAGATCTGAATAAACTCTCTTGTAATGGTTATAAACAGCAACAGAAAGAGCAATCTTAGCTTCATCCTGGCCGATTACATACCAGTCGAGCTTCTCCTTGATCTCACGAGGAGTAACAAGCTTCTTGGGCTTGATGCTGCGCATCTTGCGCTTCTTGCTGACCTTCTCTTCTTCAGCTACGATACCGTATGCTGTTCTGATGCAATCAATGCAGATATAGCAATTAAAACCGGAGAAGAGTCTCGGTACCTCATATTCGGATTTGCCGCAGAAAGAACAACTCAAGACTTCTCTTGAATCACCGCCGCCGTAGTTGCCGTTCTTAGAATTAGCCATTAAAAATCTCCTAAAAAATGATATTTTTAGTCATGATATTTTATCACTACCTGCCATTTTAACAAATAATATATATATAAATTATTTCAAAATGGTGATAATTTGGCTTTAAAACGACATTTCAGGGGTTAAATGTCCGCAGAATCGAGGATAACGGTAAACGGCCCGTCGTTAATAAGGTTGACCTGCATATCGGCGCCGAATTCTCCGAGGCCCAGTTTTTTGACCTGGGGCCTGATCTTATCAGCAACGTAGTTATAGAGTTCCTCAGCTCTCTGGGGACCCATGCTGTTTGTAAAAGACGGCCTGTTTCCATGCCTGCAGTCAGCATATAAAGTGAACTGGGATACAAGGAGCATCTCGCCTTCAATGTCTCCAAGACTGAGATTAGTCTTTCCTTCAGAATCAGAGAAGATTCGCATCTTAAGGAGTTTTGCGATCATCTTATCGGCAACGGCTTCATCGTCTTCCTTGCCGACGCCCAGCAAAACAAGCATTCCGGGTCCTATGGAAGATACCGTCCTGCCGTCAATATCAACAGATGCCTGCTTTACTACCTGTATGCAAAATCTCATATCAGAACCCCGCGTTTCCCGTAAACAGCTCGTACATATACCAGCTGCCGCCCTTTTCGTAAACGATGAAATAAAAGCTGTTGATCCTGCTGTCCTTTTCGTTCATGAACTGAACACTGATCTTCTGGATCTGGATCTGTCCGACCTCACCATACTTGAAACCTGTAGCAAAACAGATCTTAGACCTCATGGCAGCGACATCAAAGCCGTTCTCTACCGTGCATTCCTTGTAACCTGCAGAAGCAGAGCCCATAAATGTTCCGCCAAGATTCATCGTATTCTTGTATTGCTCGAAAATATCTCCTCCGGCAGCCTTATCCAAATCTTCGGCATATCCTTCAGGGAAACAGTGATCGAACATGTTCTCGTCATATGTATACATCGACTCGAAAAAGCCTCTGGCTACATATTTGCCGTCAGTATTAAGCTGTTCGAGCGTTACGAAGTCTTCTGCCGTAAACTGCTCAGACTTTGAAGTGCAGCCTGCGAAAACCATAACGGTAAGACAAATTGAAATGAGGACTGCTATTAATTTACGCATTGCCTTTCTCCTGTTCGATCATTTTCTTAACATAGTCGAGATACTCATTAACTTTGCGCTCATAGCCGATATCCGTAGGCTTGTAATATTGCCTGCCGATTGTCTTATCGGTCATATACTGCTGGCCGGTGATGTGTCCCGGGAAGTCATGAGGATACTTGTATCCAACGCTGTAACCGAGCTCTTCCATGCCCTTTGCGGGAGCATTACGAAGATGCATGGGAACCACACCCGTATCGCTGTTCTGAACGTCTCTTAAGGCATCTCCAACAGCAAGGTAGGAAGCATTGGACTTAGGTGATGTAGCGACCATGATGGCGGCTTCCGCAAGCGGAATCCTTGCCTCAGGCATACCTACCGCCCTCGCGCATTCATAAGCGGCCACAGCCACCAGAAGCGCATTGGGATTAGCCATTCCGACATCTTCGGATGCACAGATCATTATTCTCCTTGCAAGGAATTCGATGTCCTCACCGGCTGCCAGAGCCCTTGCTAAATAGAGCACGGCGGCATTGGGATCTGAGCCTCTCATGGACTTGATCATGGCACTTATATTGTCGTAATGGTATTCGCCGTCCTTATCAAATAAGACGGTCTTGGTCTGAATGCACTCCTTCATTACCTCATCGGTTATGACAATTGAACCGTCAGCTGAAGGCGGAGTTGTGATAACTGCAAGTTCAATGCTGTTTAAAGCCGTTCTGGCGTCGCCGTTAGAGGTCTCTGCGATCTTAACGAGAGTCTCGTCAGAGATCTTCACATCCATCGTGCCAAAGCCCCTGTCCTTGTCGGATATGGCATTCTTAAGGATCTTAACGATGTCCTTTGCTTCAAGGGGCTTTAACTGGCAGACCGTAGATCTGGATACAAGAGCCTTGTTTACCTCAAAGAACGGGTTCTCTGTAGTAGCTCCGATAAGAATGACCGTTCCGTCTTCAACGAACGGCAAAAGCGCATCCTGCTGAAGCTTATTGAACCTGTGGATCTCATCGATGAAAAGAACAGTTTTGCGGCCTTCGGAAAGGAGCGGATTAGAAGCGTCCGATACGATCTTCTTAATGTCTGAAACGCCCGCAGTTACTGCGTTCAGCTGTTCAAACCTCGAGCTTGTCGTATTGGCGATAACCCTTGCCAGAGCAGTTTTTCCGACTCCCGGAGGACCAAACAAAATGATCGAAGACAGTCTGTCTGCCTCGATCATTCGTCTGAGCATTTTTCCTTTGCCGATTATGTGCTCCTGACCCGCATAGTCATCCAACGTCTGCGGAGACATTCTGTATGCTAACGGTTTACTGTTATCCATAGGTCAGGTGCTTCAAGCTGTAAAGCCTGGTAATTAAACGATATCAGGATATACGGGATACTTATCAGTAAGAGCCTTAACTCTCTTGATAGATTCTTCCTTCTTGTTATCGTAATCGAAGATGCAGTCAGCAATAATGTTTGCAACTTCAACGAAGTCTTCTTCCTTGAAGCCTCTTGCTGTAGCAGCAGGAGTACCGATACGTACGCCGGAAGTTACTGTCGGCTTCTCGGGATCGAAAGGAATAGTATTCTTGTTAGCTGTGATATTAACATCATCCAAACGCTCCTGGAGCATAGCGCCTGTAACGCCTGTGCCTCTTAAGTCGATGAGCATGAGGTGATTGTCTGTACCGCCGGATACGAGGTTAACGCCTCTTGCAAGAAGTGCCTCGCTCATAGCCTTGGCATTCTTTACGATCTGCTCTGCATAAGCTCTGAACTCAGGTGAAAGAGCTTCCTTGAAAGCAACAGCCTTAGCAGCGATGATGTGCATGAGAGGGCCGCCCTGCTGGCCGGGGAATACTGCGGAATTGATCTTCTTAGCATATTCCTCTTTGCACATGATGATACCGCCACGGGGTCCTCTAAGTGTCTTGTGAGTTGTTGTTGTTACGAAATCTGCATACGGAACCGGATTAGGGTGAAGTCCTGCAGCAACGAGACCGGCGATGTGAGCCATATCAACGAAGAGGTAAGCGCCAACCTCGTCAGCGATCTCTCTGAACTTCTTGAAATCAATGATCCTGGGGTAAGCAGAAGCGCCTGCTACGATAACCTTAGGCTTGCACTCGAGAGCCTTAGCTCTGATCGCATCATAGTCGAGCATCTGTGTCTTCTCGTCTACCTGGTAGAACTCAGAATGATATGTTCTGCCGGAAACGTTGATCTTCATACCGTGTGTTAAGTGACCACCGTGTGAAAGGTCAAGACCGAGGATAGTATCACCGGGTTCAAGGATAGCAAAGTAAACTGCTGTGTTAGCCTGTGCACCGGAGTGGGGCTGTACGTTAACGTGCTCAGCGCCGAAAAGCTGCTTAGCTCTGTCGATAGCGAGCTGCTCTACGATGTCCACATACTCGCATCCGCCGTAATAACGCTTTCCCGGGTAACCCTCAGCGTACTTATTTGTCAAAGGAGAACCTGCAGCTTCGAGTACTGCCTCAGAAACCATGTTCTCGGATGCGATAAGCTCGATCTTGTTTCTCTGACGTCCGATCTCCTGCATTATTGCGGAATAGACTTCAGAATCCTCAGCCTTAATGTGGTCGTACATATATATTCCTCCTCAAGGGTAATAATCAACGCGTAATATTTTATTATAAGGGTCAAGTTCAATCAAGCCGAAAAAGGATATAAAGAAGTGTATTTCGTGCATAGATTTTAACTATAACAAGCGGCGTTTTTAGTTAAAAATCACTTCGGGGCAAAAAGCCTCTCCAAAACCTGATCTCAGATCTTGTAGATCTCGTCAGCTGAAGGAGCAGGCATAGGTCTTACTACACCATCAAGTCCGATGGTCTTTGCGCCCTCTGAAGCTTCGGTAAATTCACCGATGACGGTAGCCTTTATGCCTTCTTTTTCCAGAGCAGCGATAACCTTGTCAGGCTCAGATGAAGCGATCATGAGCGCACCTGATGAGATAAGCCTGTAAGGATCAAGCTCTAAGGCCTCACAGATCGCCTTTGAGCAGTCAGTGAAAGGCACGAGACGCCTGTCCAGAGTAACTCCTGTCTTTGAGAAGTCAGCCATCTCGAAAGCTGCACCCTCTACACCGCCCTCAGTGACGTCATGCATAAGGTTAACGCATGATCTTGGGAAACCTTCAAACGTCGTTGAAGTATCTGAAGACGGAAGCTTTCCAAGGATGGTACCCTCTTTAACAACAGAAATTAGCTCACCGTAAGTCCTGGCTTCGGCTATATATTCAGAAGGAATCTTCCCTTCGAGCTTACCGCTGTGTTCGTTTGCTGCGATAAAGCTGCCTTCGATAGCGGCAGTCTTGGTAATAATGAGCTTGTCACCGGGTTTTGCATGGCCCAAAGGTACTGGTGTTCCCTTCTCGACAACACCGAAAGCCGTTGAGATAACAACAAAACGGTTAACGCAGTCGGATACTTCAGTATGTCCGCCTACGATATCAACGCCAAGCCTTCTTGCCTCGCGGCTTGCCTGGTCAACTATTGAGACGATCTCGTCTTCCTCAGCAGAAGGCGGAGCGATAATGACGATAAGAATGCCCGTGGGCTGGATACCGCATGCGGCAATATCATTGCAGGATACGTGAATTGCAAGCGTACCTGACTCACTTCCACCCGCTGTAATAGGGTCTGATGAAGTAACGAGAAGATTCTCGCCGGTCTTAAGCCATGCGCAGTCAGCGCCGATTCCTGCTCCGGAAACGGTCTTGCTGGACAACTGAGGCAGTCTTGAAAGGACAAGAGACTCAAGCTGCTCGTCTGTAAGCTTTCCGATTCTCAATTCCGACTCCTGCTCCCCTGTCAGTCAAAGGGGTTGATAACAATATCTTCTGTTCCTGCAACGCCTGCTTCAACAAGCATTTCGATATCAAGGTCTTTTTCTGCCTCGATTATATCCTCAGGATGCGGGTGTGTCTTGGGGTGTTTTGCAACAAATACCGTGCAGCAGTCCTCATAAGGAAGGATAGATGTCTCAAAAGCTCCGATATCTCTGGAGATATCGCATGTAGCCTGCTTATCAAGACCGATGAGAGGTCTTAAGATAGGCATCTTAACAACTTCGTTCGTAGCTGCGATGGCTTCCATGGTCTGGGAAGCAACCTGGCCTAAGCTCTCGCCAGTGATAAGGCACTTGCAGTCGTTCTTCTGAGCAAGGCGCTCAGCGATCTGGAGCATTACACGGCGCATGGTTACGGTAAGCATGTCCTGCGGAGAATGCTTGTAAAGATCTAACTGGATCTGAGTGAAGTTTACGACATGAAGAGTCATGCGTCCGGAATATCCGGAAACGATCTTGGCAAGGTCAATGACCTTCTGCTTTGCAAGGTCGCTCGTATAAGGATATGAATGGAAATATACGGCATCAAGAGGCATACCGCGGGAAGCCATCATGAAGCCTGCAACAGGGCTGTCGATGCCGCCTGACAAAAGGAGCATACCCTTTGCGCATGTACCGACAGGAAGGCCTCTGTGAGCCATCATCTTGCCGGAATAGATATAGTTCGATTCACGGATCTCAACATTTAAGATGAAGTCGGGATTCTTGACCTTTACTGAGAGGTTCGGGAACTTCTGAAGGATCTGGTATCCGAGTTCTTCACAGATCTCGGGAGATGTCATGGGGAAAGTCTTATTTCCTCTCTTGCTCTCAACCTTGAAGGTCTTAAAGTCAGGATTATTCTCAATGAGCTCTTCTACGCAGATAAATGCGTTCTCCTTAACGGATTCGAAATCACCTTCAAACTTTCTTGCAAGGCTTACAGATACAATACCGAAGACCTGGCATACGGCCTTCATGATATCCTGTGCAGCTGACATGCTCTGGAAGTTCGGATTATCCTCTTCCTTGGGCTCGATCCAGATCCTGCTCTGGCTCTGATATATCTTCAGGTCACCGAATTTCTTAAGCCTGTACTTAAGGTTCATCTTGAGCTGGATCTCAAAAGAACCCCTGTTAAGGCCTTTGAGGGTTATCTCACCCATTCTTGCCAAAAGGACATTTGCCATATCTGTCTCCTCACCTCAAAAGAAATTGTTCGTAGATCATGTCAACACATTTAATAAACTCTTTAGCTTCTTCCATCGTATTATGTCTCGAAAAGCTTAGTCTTACAGCGTTTGCGGCAGTCTTTCTGTCGACGCCCATCTCAAGAAGGACATATGAGACCTTCTTCTGCTTGGCAGAACATGCAGATACCGTCGAAACATATATATCGTAGATCTCAAGACAATGAAGCATCGTCTCGGATTCAAAGCCTTCAAATGATACATTCAGCACATAAGGAAGCGCATCATCGGGAGATAAGATCTTAGCGCCCCGGTCTGACAGTTCCTTACGGAGATAAGCATTGACCTCACCGATCTTTTCGCGCGATTCATCAATGCCGGCAGTGACTTCCTTCAAAGCAGCAAGGAAAGCGCCTGCAAGAACAGGGCTCTGTGTGCCTGAACGCATTCCGTCCTGCTGTCCGCCGCCAAGGATAAGAGGATCGATCCTGACTCCTTTCCTGACGTAGAGCACTCCGTTTCCTTTGATCGAATGGATCTTGTGGCCGGAGAAAGAACACATATCAGCACCAAGCTTTGAAAGATCCAAAGGCATTTTTCCCAATGCCTGGACGCAGTCGAGATATATAGCTGTTGAAGGAGATGCTGCCTTTATCCTTTTCGAGATCAACTCGAAAGGAAGGACTGAACCTGTCTCGTTATTAACCAATGTGAAGCATGCGAGAGCAACATCACCTTTGCCAAGTTCTTCTTCAAGGCTCTCAATGGTGGGCTTTCCGTCCATTCCGACCTTAAGGTATCTGATCTCATAGCCGAGCTTGGAAAGATATTCCAGGCACTCCAAAGTCGCCTTGTGCTCGGTCTTCGTTGAGATAACGGCATTGCCTGCTCTCTTGTTGCGGCTCATGTAACCCTTGATAGCCGTATTGGCACTTTCAGTTGCGCATGAAGTAAAGAAGATCTCTTCAGGCTTAGCTCCAAGGAGCTGAGCTGTCTCCCTCCTAATGCCTTCGTATAGTTCAACAGCCCTGTTTCCAAGCTTATGAAGAGCACCGGGATTAGCAGAAACTGCATCTTCGGTAAGCTCTTGTAACTTGGCTCTTACAGAGTCTGATACAAAGGTTGTCGCACTGTTATCAAAATAGATCATGATCCGCCTCGCATAAAATGACGTAAGTATTATATATTAGCGGGGCTTTTAAGCAACCTAAAAAGGAAGCAATGATAAATGATGTTACTTGGTCAGATTAGACAATGAGCTCACTTCATTGTAACGAGTTCATACTGTCGGGTGCCGATTCCGATCTTCTCAGCGTGCTCTAATGTCTCTGCCCATGAAACATTCGGATTACTGTTGTGCCAGTGATCTCCATGGTCATGGAAATGAGGATTTGCAAGATTATCACCAAGCTGACTGTTTCTAATGGGTTCCGCCTTCGAGCAGAGATCAACGCATGCCTGGTCCAATGCAACAGGATCAAACGAAGCGAGCATTCCGATATCAGGAAGGATCGGAGCATCGTTCTCACCATGGCAGTCACAGTTAGGAGATACATCAGTGATAAGGCTGATATGGAAAGCAGGTCTGCCGGATACAACAGCGGCCGTATATTCAGCCATTCTGCAGCCTAAAAGCTGGGGAGCATCCCAGTTATCGTTTTCAATCGCATCAAAAGCACAGGCACCTATGCAGCGGCCGCAGCCTTTGCACTTATCAGGATCGATCCACGCCTTCTTATTCTCATAGCTGATCGCATCCGAACCGCACTCTTTAGAGCACCTTCTGCAGCCACGGCACAGATCTTCGATAACATGCGGATGACCACTCTGATGCTGCTGCATCTTGCCGGCACGGCTTCCACAGCCCATTCCGATATTCTTGATCGTTCCGCCGAAGCCGGCCTGCTCATGACCTTTAAAGTGTGTAAGCGAGATAAAGATATCGACATCCATAATTGCCCTGCCGATATAAGCCTCCTTGCAGTATTCGCCGTTGGGAACGGGCACAAGGATATCATCCGTTCCGCGAAGGCCGTCAGCAATGATTATCTGGCAACCCGTAGTAACGGTATTAAAGCCGTTAAGGTTCGCACAGTCCATATGCTCTAAAGCATGCTTTCTGCTTCCTGGATATAAAGTGTTGCAGTCCGTAAGGAACGGAAGGCCGCCGTTTTCCTTGATAACATCAGCAACTGCCTTTGCGTAGTTCGGTCTCAGATACGCAAGATTTCCAAGCTCTCCGAAATGCATCTTGATAGCTACAAACTTGTTGTCAAAATCGATCGTTCCTATTCCTGCGAGCCTTATCAGTTTCTGGAGTTTTGAAGTAAGCGGAGTTCCCAAACCGGTTCTGAAATCAGTGAAGTAGACCTTAGACTTATCCATAAGCAGTACCCCGCTTTCAAGTATTTTTGTCATTTTAACATACGCACTTGAAAGCAAGTTTATTCAATAAGTCTTATTTGTCGAAAATGATATTATTCAGCAGATATAACTTAATACATCAAGAGGTGTGCCAGCCTGATCGAACTCATCCATCTTTCCGCAGGGCTGGTCGACGCCTTCCCTCAAGTACCACACAGCCTGCAAAGGCTTCATTCCTGCTTCTTTTGCAGCCTGGAGCTCATTGCTTCCGCCATCACCGACATAAAGACATTCCTCTGCATTCACGCCAAGTTTCTCTGCGCACAAAGCATAAACCTTAAGATCAGGCTTCTTGATGCCAATCTCACATGACATGCACAGGCAGTCGAAATACTCATACATATCACAGTTCTTTATGGCATCTCTTTCTTCGAAATAACAGTTTGTGATAAGGCCGATCTTTATACCCTTTTCTTTCAGCACCCTAAGCATAGGAATGATGTCAGGATCCTTATGGCAGAATGCTTCAGCCGTACAGCTGTATCTTTTTTTGATGATCTTCTCAAATAGCTCTTTTTCGAAGATTCCATTTGCATTAAGGATCTCCGTGATGACATCTTCAAAAAATCTGGTGCCAAGAGTCCTGTCATCATCTGAAGCATCCCAGATCTCTCTGAACTTAGGTTCAGGAAGCTTCATATCAGCGGCTATCTGCTTACCCTTATAAAGCTCACTGTTATAAAGCGTTATGAGAGTCTCATACATATCGAAAATTACTGCTTTTACCATTTTATCCCCCTGAACAGAAAACCCTGCCGTTAATCGGCAGGGTTCGTTCTTCTGGTGCAGATGGCGGGACTTGAACCCGCACGAGATTGCTCCCACTAGCACCTGAAGCTAGCGCGTCTGCCAATTCCACCACATCTGCGTGCGGGATAGATTTTATATCAAGAGAAAGAGTTTTTCAATAAGCGCGAGAATGCAGGCCGTTACTCTTTTTCCATCGAATTAAGGATAAAATCAAGCGTTGCCTGTATCATTGCGTTCCTTCCGGGACCTGTAAAATAGTGGTCCTCGCCTTCAATTGCCTTGATATCAGCGTTATTAAAAGTATTTTTGGCCTTCTCGATCAGATCAGGGTGGCTTAAACTGACACTGCTGCCGGTATTTCCCGTAAGAATAAGGGTTTTCCCTCCAAATTGCGGCATTTTCTCAAAGATGTCAGAAGATTGTTCGAAAGAAGGCTCTAAAAGTATCAGGCCCTTAAACTTCTGGGCATAGTAAGGGAAATATTCACAGCCGGCATATGTTACGGCCAGACCTCCAAAGCTGTGCCCCCACAGGAAAACGTTTCTGCAGTAAATGAACGTAAAGGAAGTTACACCGTCTACGACAGCCATCAGATCTTCTGCTTCAGTCACATAAGAATACTTGCCGTCATCAGCGGGAAAATCTATAAGCACTGCCGCAATACCGTTCTCTGCAAGGCTCTCGGCTATGTCTTCATAAGCTACTGAAGGCGCGCCTAAGCCTTGTACGAAAAAGCAAACTGGGAAAGGTCCGTTTCCTTCCGGAAGATAGAGCAGTCCGTCGATCTCCCTCTCATCGCGGTATACCTTAATTCCCTTGAGGTTATCTTCGTAATCCACAAGTTCTATACCTTCAGCAATGATCTTATCAACAGATGCTTCCGCTGACGATTCAGAAGGTTCGGTAACAGTATCAGAAGTCGTAACGTTAAGTTCAGATGATACAGTGATCTCAGATTCAGCCGTGCTGCAGGAAGTCACCATGCTTAATAAAGCGGCCAAAGCCACTAAAACACAGCACAACTTTTTTAACACGTTAATCCTCATAAGACCCTCATTTTATCTCATTTTTCAGTTAAGACATTATACAGCAACATGCGAAAACAAATATTGTCCCTAAAAGCGAACCGAACTGCCATTTTAGGTAAAGGTTTAGCCCCTCTGTTGCGTTATAATCACTTTATGAATAAGGTTAATGTCTCTGTAACGGATCTGGCTTCCTACACATCGCGCCGCGGCAATCTTGCCGGCGGTTCATATGGTTCTGTGTCAGCAGTGGAAGGCACCAGGCTCCACCAAAGGGTTTTCGCCGATCTTAAGAAGGCATACGGAGACGTTGTTATCACAGAAGAAGCTCTGGTATACGACTATGTATCCGAATCCGGACTGACGCTCTCAGTCAACGGCAGGTTCGATGCCATGATGGTCAATCCGGGCAAGCCGCCGATGCTTTTCGAGATCAAATCTTTTAATTCCACCAGGGAGAACTTCGATGCATTGGTACGTCCTGAACATGTGACGCAGTTAAAACTCTACGGAGCCATGTATCTCCTGACCAATTCCGACGTTCTGGACATCGCTCTTACCTTAAGATATGTCTCCATAACGACTTTGGAGAGCTACGAGAACACTTACCACATGTCTTACGAGGAAGCCGAGAAGTTCTGGGAAGAGACTTGCTCTGAATACTGCCAGTTTGCAAAGACTCTTCTTGATTATCAGAACAGCCTTTTGGACTCAGCTTCACAGATCAGATTCCCGTTCGATTCCATAAGGCCTGGCCAGAAGGAATTCATGAAGAAGGCGCTCCTTGCTCTTAATTCTCAGGAGGCATTCTTTGTCGAAGCTCCTACAGGCATCGGGAAGACCGTATCAGTCTTATACCCCGCGATCAAGGGTCTTGTTAAGAACAGATATGACAGGATCTTCTATCTGACCGCAAAGGAAGCGACCAGAGGCGTTGCCGAAGCCACTTTAAACGCCATGAGACGATCAGGCCTCATAATCAGGTCCATAACCTTAAGATCCAAGGAAAAGATGTGTCCGTTCGGAACAGAGTGTGATGCCAAGTACTGCCCTCTTGCCAAGGATTACTACGGCAGGCTTAAGGCGGCTTTGGAAGAATCTCTTGTTCTTGATGAGATAACACCAGAAAAGATCACCGAGATAGCCTTAAGGCACGACATCTGCCCTCACGAGTTCATGATAGACACCATGGAATTCTGCACTGTCGTTATCGGCGATTACAATCATATCTTCAGTCCCAGAGTATCCATGATCGAGAAAGATCCCGGCAGCCAGCGCGTTGCCGTTCTCGTTGACGAGGCTCACAACATGATAGACAGAGGACGTGAGATGTTCTCAGCTTCATTCTCCTTAAGCCTTATAGACGAGATGATAACCGATTTCAAAGGCCGCAGCACAAAGGTTGAAGCCTTGCTTCTTCAGCTTAGGAACTATTTTTCCAATATCGGCGCATGTTTTGAGTCATCCAGCTCATGCTTCAAGCTTCTTGAGGAAGCGGATGAACGCAAGCTCCTGATGACTGAGAACTGGGAAGGCATGAGACAGCCTCCGAGGCAGCTGTACGCTAAGCTCTGGTATACGATAAGGAATCTCTCTCCTCTTCTTGAGAATATGGAACAGGGCCAGTGCAGAAGGACGTCCATGAAGTTCTTCTTCGAAGCAAGATATTTCCTTACGGTACTTGAGCACTATTTCGATAATGCTTATATAACCACGGCATCAAAAGAGAACGGTGATATCACGATAACTCTCGACTGTTTGGACTGCGCTTCCAAACTCGACTACATCATTAAGGACAGGATGTCCGTAATATTCTTCTCTGCGACATTCACACCTTATGAATACTACAGGAACTGCCTTGTGGGGCCAGACTGTGACTATTCGTCTTTCCTAAGGCTCCCTTCGCCCTTCCCGCCCGAGAATCTTGAGATAATGATCGATTCTGACATATCGACCACATATAAGAACCGTTCACTTACACAGGACGAACTGACGCAGAAGATAACGGACTGCTTAAACGGCAGGACGGGCAACCACATGATCTTCTTCCCTTCTTTCGAGTACATGAATCAGATCATGCCAAGGATTGAAGAACAGCTCAAGAAGAGTTCTGTGACCAAGTATAAGATCGTTTCTCAGATATCTGAGATGACCAATACCGACAAAGAGGAATTCCTCAAGAGCTTTAACGAGCCTTACGACGGCCTTCTTATCGGTGCTGCCGTATTGGGCGGGCATTTCGGAGAAGGAATCGACCTCGTCGGAGATAAGCTTACAGGAGTAATTATCGTCGGCGTAGGCCTTCCTAAGATCACACCCGAGAGACAGATCTTAAGCAATTACTATTCCGAGAAATTCGGTGACGGATTTGCATTCGCATACAGGTTCCCCGGCTGGCAGAAAGTCCTCCAGGCCGTAGGAAGAGTTATCCGTACAGAAACAGATACAGGCTTCGCGCTCCTCATAGACGAGAGACTCGCAAAGCCTGAATATCTAATGCTTTATCCTGATCACTGGAAGATCTGATCTTACAGGACCACAGTTGTATTTGAAGGCTCGTCGCCTAATGTAATTATGCCTTCGCAGCCTTCGATCTCATAAGTACCCTTTGTGCCCTTAACGCTGACGATACCATCACTGTTAGTGCGGATGGGCTGATCCTTTGTCCACCACTCACCCTTAACGAGGCTTAAGAGCTTCTTATAAGCAGGCTTTTCGCGGTTATCAACAGTTACAAGACCGCTCGGAGCATTGAGCCATGCACCGTCAGCAAAGTCCCATCCGGTGATAGCCTTGATATTAGGATCAGCGAAAAGGATCCTGTACATCTCTTCCCACTCTTTTGCCTGTCTTTCCTCGCCGGCAATAGTTGTCGGCCATTCTTTGACCTGCCAGTCGTTAAGGTCTTCAATGTATTCAGGGATCAATGAGCCTGATACAAGCGTATTCTCAGTGAAATGTAAAGGAAGACCGAATCTTGAGAATCTCTTAAGGACATCGTAGAGCTTTTCTGTTCCCCAGTAACCCTGGTGCTGGTGCGACTGGATGCCGATAGCTGAGATCTCAACCCCTGCATCAAGGCAGTTCTCGATAAGTTCCTCATACTTGGGAGATGTATTGAAATCATTGATAAGGAAAATGCCGTCGGGATTTGCAGCTTTTGCAGCAGCGAAAACCTCTTTAACAAGTCCTACCTGACCGTATCTTTTGCAAAGTCTCGTGACTGCATTATCGTACTTGTCGAAGATCGGCATGATGACAACTTCATTGATGACGTCCCAGATGTCGATAACGCCTTTAAAAGCAGTTACTTCCCTGTTGATCCTCGCAAGCTGCTTATCCATTATGACTTCGTCTGGATAATCCATGAGCCAGTCAGCGCATACCGTGTGCCAGCAAAGAGGATGACCTTTTATCGTAACGTTGTTAGCGCGCAGGATCTTAGCAGCATCCATGCGGCTCTCGTATTCGGGATAGCCTTCCTGAGGTTCATATCTTCCCCAGTAGAAAGGAAGTGTTCCGTAATTAAGGAGTGCGAGCCACTTTTCGAGTCTTTCCGGATCGCCCTTCTTTCCTTCATATTCAAGGAAATCAAATGCACCGGAACCAAAAAGGAACTGATGAGACTTCTGATTTAATACCAGCTCTTTATCAGCAACGGGATTGCCGTTCTTATCAACAACTCTTACAAGGGATTCACCGATACGGTGAGCGGGCGTGGTCATGATATTCATGGAACGATTCCTTTCTTTATCCTCAGAATAATCTGATTATAAAGTATTAAGAATGTTCAGCGTGTCATATATCTTTTCAAAATGTATTGAAAGATAGTCTGTTGTAAATTCTTTTAATTCGATCTCGGTCTTTTTATCTGCTGTCGCCGTAAAAAGCTTCTTCAGATCACATGTGGCAAAATAGTTCAGAGCTCTTACAGACGGCTCATCCAGCATCCTGTTAAATGCCCTGTTGTTGCCGTCACTGCCTTCACCGCCTGAGATGTTGAGAAGATATTTGTGAGTCGATTTTCCTAACGAATCGTCAAGATCGTAAAGGACCGTGAAGCCGGCAATCGTAAGCAATCTCCAGTTAAAAGCCGAATAGATCAGAAGGTATTTGCCCTTATTATTTGCGAGCATATAGTATGCGTAAACGGCAAGTTCATATGCTTCTTTTGCATTCTCGCTCTGGAGCGTGCAGTCCATAAGGCATGATGATATGTGCGCTGCTACGGTCATCTGCTCCAAGCTTTCCATGATCTTTGAATTGCTCTCGATAATGGAAAGATCCTTAAGGTAGTAATAACCGTGTGATACGGTAACGACAAAATCGCAGAGCATATAAGGCATCGATACCGCACCCAGCGAACTGCCGGGCTTGGCCACGCCCTTTGCGCAGATGGTTATAAGGCCCCTGTCTGCAGTAAGTACAGATAAAAGCCTGTCCTTGTCCTTATATTCATTGGAACGGATTATAAGTCCCCTGCAGTTAAAAGGATCCATTACTCGTCGATATCTTTGCTAAGGCCCGTGGAACCGAGCATCGCATCGTTGTTCTGCCAGTCGTTTCTGACCTTAACATAAAGATCCAGATATACTTTGCAGTCAAGCATCTTCTCGATACTTCTTCTTGCGGCAGTACCGATACGCTTGATCATCTGGCCGTCTTTGCCGATGATGATGGCCTTGTGTGAATCCCTGTTGCAGATAATGTCAGCCTTGATAACCGCCATCGTCCTGTCGTCACCTGTCGTGATCTCACCGTCATCATTCTTTTCCTTGAATTCATTGATGATAACAGCTGTGCCGTGAGGGATCTCCTGGTCAGTATAATGAAGGACCTGCTCGCGGATAAGCTCAGCTGCAATGACGCGCTCAGTCTGATCGGTCATGTATTCGCTGTCATAGAGCCTGGGACCTTCAGGAAGCATTTTCGTGATGATGGATAAGAGAAGATCAACGTTCTTACCGGTCTTGGCGCTGATAGGAACGATATCTTCAAAGTTATAGAGTTCAGAATACTTCTGAGTAAGCGGCAGGAGTTTTTCCTGGCCTGCCTCATCGTACTTGTTGATGGCAAGAATGACCTTTTTGTTCTCTTCGCGGAGAAGGTCCATAAGCTTCTTCTCAACGGCACCCGGATCAGGGAATCTGCCGTCAGCGATAAGAACGACGCAGTCAGCACCCAGAGCAGCCTTGTAAGATCTGTCGACCATGAATTCGCCCATCTTTGAAGTCGGCTTATGGATACCCGGAGTATCTGTAAAGATTATCTGCGTATCCTCAGTGTTATAGATGGTCTTGATATTGGTCCTTGTTGTCTGGGGCTTATGAGATACGATAGCGATCTTCATGCCTGTGATGTAGTTAAGAAGCGTTGATTTACCTACATTAGGACGTCCCAGCAAAGCAACGGTACCACAGTGCCTGCAAGGAGATCCTGCAGGAATAAGACCGTCTGTCTTGATAAGGTCTCTGTGATTATCCATCTCACAGATGTCTTCGATCTCGTCATCAAAAGCAAGACCGATATCTCTCATAAGTCTCTTCTGCTTATCGATCATGATCTTCTCATCAACAGATTCGATGTGATCGTAGCCTAAAAGATGCAGGAGCGAATGAGCGATGAGGAACATTGCCTCGCGCTCGAAAGAATGACCGTAGCTCTCAGCCTGTGCTTCACATGCCGTGGGATTGATAAGGATATCACCATAGCAGAGCACCTGATTGCCGTCTTCATCAGTCTCAAAGTCACCGCTGTCAGGGATCTCAGTGAACTCGCCTTCCCTTAATTCCAGCATGGGAAAAGAAAGGCAGTCTGTCTCCTTATCGATGTCTCTTTGCTCTTTGTTGATCTCTCTGATCTCTTCAGGAGTAACGAAGGTCAGTGTCGCATACGCGTCTTTTAAAGTCCTCGTTACCTGAGGCGAACTGTAGTCGCCGCTTAAGACCGCTTCACTGAGCTTAACGATGAATTCATCCAGCCCGTTAAGCTTATCTTCTGAAAAACCTTCTGCGTTGTTTACAATATCTATTCTCATTCAGGGTACTTGATCCTTTCGTGGAAGACACCGGCATATACCTGCTTGAAAGCGATTATGATCTTCTCCACATCATCGAAAGAGAGACCTGAGTTGATCAGCTGATCCTGGTCGATCTTATCCTTGATAAGAACCCTGATAAGCTGCTCTGCTCCTGCGACATCGCTTGTCTTCATTGATCTTACGGCAGCTTCGCATGTATCTGCGAGCATAACGATCGCGGATTCTCTTGATGAAGGTATATGTCCTCTGTATCTGAAGTTCGCTACATCCGGGGGTTCTAAGCCTCTTGCCTTTGCGTCTTCTACAGCTTTCTTGTAGAAATATGAAGGATATGTCGTTCCGTGATGCTCATCGATGATCTTGATAATGGCATTAGGAAGTCTTTCCTTTTTCGCAAGCTTAACACCGTCTTCAGGGTGCTTGGTAATGATGGCGACGCTTTCCATGACAGTAAGGTTATCATGAGGATTTACTCCGCCATGCTGGTTCTCAGTGAAATACTCAGGATTCTCAAGCTTTCCGATATCGTGATAATATGCGGCAACCTTGCAGAGCAGTGAGTCAGCACCGATTGCTTCAGCAGCAGAGTCAGCAAGGTTAGCTACCATCATCGAATGCTGGTGCGTACCCGAAGCCTCAAGGAACAGACGCTTTAACAGGTGCTGACCGGGCTGACTCAAAGAAATGAGCTTGACAGGTGAAGCGACATTGCATACGAGCTCGAAGATCGGTGAAAGACCGATAGCGGCAACGAGAGATGCGATCGCACTTACGAACGTAAAGATGAACGAGTTAAGGAAAGCAGTTCTTGTGTTGTTACCGATAAGGAAGTTATAAGCGACACTCGTAATGATCGCACCGAGCGTCGGGAAGAATATCAGAGCTGCGTTGTTGATGATCTTGTCCGTTCTTCCCGCAAAGATCGAACAGAGTATGATTCCCGCCAGATTGATAAAGAACAGTTCAGGATCAAACCCATACATCGGCCAGATATAAAGCAGGTTCAAAACAGCCAGGATAATGCCGTTCTGGGTGCCTAAATATGTGGCACAGACCGCCGCAAAGAATAATACTATGCAGAGCAGCGACGATAAGGATGAAAGATATACAGACGTTCCGATCGTAACGAGGAACGTGATGATAAGCAAATAGAAAACAGGAGTCTCGACCTTGAGTTTCTTACGCTCAATATTGAGATACATGAGCAATATCGAAGACAGTACAAGAACATAGATCGCAACTCTCGCGAAGATGACAAGGTCGAATGACTGGTCTCTGATAAGCTCGAGTGCCTGGAGGTTGCTGTATGCGTGCTCATCGATGATGTCGCCGGCTTCAACGAGCTTCGTACCCTTTTCGACCATTACAGGCTCGTTCATCACAGCATTATAAGCATTGTTAGCTGAGTCTTCCGTTGCCTTCTGGTCGTAAACGGTATTAGGTTCGAGAAGTGCTACGAGCACTGCATCCATTGATTCTGCGAACTTGGAGTACGACGGGTTCGAATCACAGAAGCTGTTGATCTGCTCAGTGATCTTAGTAGGAAGAACAGCGTCATTGACGTCACTTAACATTACGAGTTCAGCAATTGCCGTGGTCTTCTCCCTGATATAAGTAAATGTCGCATTGCTCATTTCGAAAAAGACTGTAAGACTTTCGGATTCGATCTTCTTGCCCATGTTCTTTTCGATAGTCTGGGAAAGCTGGTAAGCGGATGATGAAGGAGATAACGGTGCCTGAAGATCAGTTGTCTGTGAACTCTTTCTGATCTGGCTTGCCTGGTCAAAGAAAGCCTCAACACGGTCTATGCATTCTTCTGACTGCTTGTCGGACCTTACGAAAATATCGTCAACCGTATCTCTTGCGATGATCGCTCTTCTCTCAGTCTCATATGAATCCGCGAAAGATCTTGTGGCATAGATATCCTGGCCGGCAATGGATCCGACTTCATAATCGTAACTTACCGGAAGTGATCCGTAGAAAACCAGGAAAATTATAGTCAGTGCAGCAAGCACCAAGGAGATGATCTGATGGAATTTAGGTTTGGAAGATTTATTACTGCTCATGATTCACCTTGCTTAGCATTCTCATAAGCTCTTACGATCCTGGCAACAAGGCTGTTTCTTACAATGTCCGAATCATTCAAGCTTACGATCCTGATACCTTCTACTCCGTTTAATACCGTAATGGCATCTTTAAGTCCGTTCTGTATACCCTTAGGCAGGTCGATCTGCGTAAAATCGCCGCAGACACACGCCCTGCAGTTAACACCAAGTCTTGTAAGGAACATCTTCATCTGCTCGGGAGTCGTATTTTGAGCCTCATCGAGAAGGACAAAACAGTCGTCGAGATTTCTTCCTCTCATAAATGCCAGAGGAGAAACTTCGATAACGCCCTTATCGTAGTAACGCTCAAACATCTCCTGACCTAAGAGCGCCGATAAAGCATCGTAAATAGGACGCATATAAGGATTTACCTTCTCTTCGATATCGCCGGGCAAAAATCCCAGACGCTCACCTGCTTCTATTGCAGGCCTTGTAAGGATTATCCTTGATACTTCCCTGCTCTTTAGAGCCTTGACTGCCATTGCAACGCCAAGGAAAGTCTTGCCGGTTCCGGCAGGACCGCAGCAGATAACGAGTTCTGATTTCTTTAATGAATCAACATAAAGCCTCTGACCTAATGTTCTGGGCTTGATAGCTCTTCCGGAAGGAGTCATGTAAAAGACTTCATCTGACGTCTTCAGGAATTCTTCAAGCTTGCCCTCTCTGGCTATGTCCAAAAGATACTGGATATCGGTCTCATCGATATGTGAATCTGAAGAAAGCTTATCAAGTGCAAGGAAAACATCTTTTGCCATCAATACATCTTTTGTGTCACCGTCGATCACAAAACCCTTGCCGTCGTGCTCTATCGAGACACCAAAATATCCGGCGATCTTCGATGCGTAAACGCCTGCCGAATGTAGCGAATTCTTAAGCTGTTCGATTCTTTCTTCCAAATGAGATCTCCTATAAAAGAATTATTATGCTAATTATTTCTTCCGTCAACCAATACCCTTGAAGCTGTTGATCACGGCCTTGTAGTAATCCGGAATGTCCACTTCGAAATGCATTGTCTCGCCCGTTCTCGGATGAACGAACGTGATCGCACGGCTGTGAAGAGCCTGGCCTGCAAGACCATAGTTCTTGCGTCTTGCGGCATAGACGGGGTCTCCTACCACAGGATGGCCGATATATGCCATATGCACTCTGATCTGATGTGTTCTTCCCGTCTCAAGGATGAGTTTTAAGTCAGTGATATCTCCAAGCCTCTCGACGACCTCGAAATGAGTAACTGCAGACTTGCCGTCCTTATTTACGGCCATCTTGCGCCTGTCATTGGAGGAACGGCCGATGGGCGCATCGATCATGCCCTTGTCTTCTTTGACAAAGCCATAAACCAAAGCTCTGTATTCTCTTACTATCTCATGCCTTGAGAGCATGTCAGCGAGCTTTAAGTGCGTGAAATTATTCTTGCACGCGAGCATAAGTCCTGACGTATCCTTGTCGATACGGTGAACGATGCCGGGTCTTAATACGCCGTTGATATCGGAGAGTTCATCCTTGCAGTGTGCAAGAAGCGCATTAACAAGAGTTCCGTCGCTGTGTCCTGCAGCAGGATGAACGACCATTCCCTGCGGTTTGTTGATAACAAGAAGGTCAGAATCCTCATAAACGATATCAAGAGGGATATCCTGCGCTACAAAAGATCCGTCTTCAACAGGAGCGGGAATATCTGCTTCGACAAGATCTCCTGCCGAGAGCTTTGTTCCTGCCTTCGTTATCACCTTTCCGTTGACGGTAACTTTGCCGTCATCTATAAGGCGCTTATAAAAAGATCTTGAATATGCCGAATCGAACGCTTCGGTTACAAAGCTGTCCAGTCTTAAGCCATCAGTCTCACAAGTCTTTGATTCAACCGGCATTTTCCTTGTTTCCCTTCTTAGTGATCAGGCTCCAGAACTCTTCAAAATACTTGGAACCGAAAAGGATTATGCAGATAAGAAGACCTGTACCGATAACTGCACAGATATCGGCGAAGTTAAAGATCGGGAACGTATAGCTTCCGAAATCGAATCTTAAGTAGTCGACTACATACTTGTTGGCAAATCTGTCGACAAGATTTCCGATTGCGCCGGAAGACAAAAGACAGAATGCAGCAGACATAAGCTTCATATCGTACAAAGACGCATAGAGCATAAGGATGAATATACCGATTCCAAGGACTACTGAAATACCTGTCAGCATATATATTCCCCATGCCTGGTCAGCAAAGAGCGAGAATGCAGATCCCGTATTACGGCAATGATAGATCGAGAAGAACCCCTTGATCACATCGATCTGCTCGTAAACGCCTACTTTTGCAACTACAGCTCTCTTGATCAGCTGATCCGCAATGATAAGGATCACTGCAATAACTGAAAAAACAACACAGGCGATAGGTTTCTTCGCCCTCTCTTTAACAACTAAATCACTCATATTCGCAGAACCGCTTTATCGCGGTACACCTTCCGTTTCTGTCAGTCTCGAAAATAATGCCGCATACAAAGCCCGGGCCGTCAGCAGCCTCGTATTTTGCAGGGAGCTTATATGCAAGTCTTTTGATCGATGCTTCGATGCTCATGCCGAGGATGGATTCCTTTGCACCGCACATGCCGCTGTCTGTGATATATCCGGTTCCGTAAGGAAGGATCGTCTCATCGGCAGTCTGCACATGGGTATGGGTGCCTGCAACAACGGATACCTTGCCGTCGAGATAATATCCCATGGCACACTTCTCGGAAGTGGCATCGCAATGAAAATCCAGAACAATGGTCGTGCAGCCTTCAACGCGCTTAAGTCTGTCAACTATCTTATCGGCACATGAGAAAGGATTATCAGGAAGAACATTGGCATAAACCTGACCCAGAAGGTTGAACACTCCGAGCTTCTCCCCGTTCTTCTCGAAAATACAGTAATCGTTGCCCGGCCAGGAAGGAGTGAAGTTGGCAGGTCTTGCCACGTTATTGATCTTAGAGATCTGGCTAATAAATTCCCTGTTGGAGAAAGTATGGTTGCCCATCGTGAAAAGATCAGCACCTGCAGCTTCCAGATCCCTCAACATATTGATCGAAGCACCAAGGCCGTTTACGCTGTTCTCAGCATTGACTATGCAGCAATCTATAGCATTATTCTTAAGAAATGAAGGCATGACCGTCTTGAAGGCTCGGCGCCCTGCGCCGCCGACAACATCGCCAACAAAGCAAACTCTCAAGAGCAATACCCCCATTCTTTTTATTCTTTAAAAGTATAACACAAGAGGTCTGCAATTCCGAAGATTTAAGAGTTACTTATTTTCAGCTGCCTTTCTGGCGATCCATTTATTATCGGCTGTACTGATGTCAGAACAGATCTGCTCTGCCTGTTTAACCAATACCTGCTTGGCACTCTTCAGCTTGCCGATCTCATTTTCGAGGTCTTCTATTGTCTCAGAGATCGATCTGCGGGCATAGTCCGGAGGGCAGTTCTCAGTATTGGGATCAAAATCCCTGACTATATGCTCCCGTTTAAAGACACAATCATCGCGCTGTCTTGTCAGGATCTTAAGTTTATTGTCTTTTGCGAGAATTAGACTGTAAAGATCAGCCAGTTCGAGGTATTTGACAAAATACGGCTTATCGGCATCCAAAGCCTTTTCCACAGCTTGTTCCGCACGTGCTTTAAGACTCTTGACCGTAAAATTCGATAAACCGGCATGAGATATGACCCTGGTACTTTTGAGCGAACATAAAATACGCCCCCTCAAAGCTTCAAAATTTGAAGGATCGAGCATAAGCATATACCCGTATCTTTGGTCTGCTTCATTGAATTCAAGCCTTACAAGGGCTTCCTTGGCCCTCTTGTTAGGCTCGCCGAAGAAGAGCGAAGCTCCGTAAGCAACACCGCATGAACGGCATTCACAAAGATTCCTTTGTTTGTCCAGAACTAACCTTCCGGCACATTTAATGCAGATAATACCGGTATCTGACACGATCTGAGGCTCAAGCTCCTCATTCTTGAACTGCAGAGCCGGACCTTCATGGAAATTAGCTTCAGGCTCTGAAGACTTAAGTTCTTCACATGCCAGAGAAAGCTTTTGCTCCAGTTCCTTGATCTTTTTGGCCAGAGAATCAGCTTTTGCAAGATTATCAGCAGTTATTTTCCGGAATGCTTTGTCTTTATCTATGTACTGCTGCTCTTTCAGACCCTCAACACGGAGCTTAAGACTCCTGTCGGAGGTCGCCTTCTCATTTATGAGTTTTTTATATTCCTTGGAAAGTTTGAAAACTGTGCGGAGTTTTTCAAAATACGGATAGACCGAACAACCGCTTTCAAGTTTTATGAGAGCATTCTCTGCTTTGGAAATATCGTGTCTGATAAGCTTTACTGGATCAGCCAGGTCATCTTTTACAGGAATCTTCCCTGCACAAAGGATCAAGCCCCTGAGGGCTTCAAAATCATGAGGATCTTTTGTATAAAGCTCTTTGTATTTATCACCTGCGGAATTATATTCCATCCTCTTCAGGCACATCTCAGCCTGGCTCAGGATATCTTTCCTGTGGAAATCGATAAGATCGAATCCTGCTCCGCAAAATGGACAGTCAAAGATCTCCTGATCACTGTCAACATTAAGGACACCGCCGCACTTCTCACATGTATAACCAATTAATTTAGCCATAAACACTCTCCAGAGATAAAAAAGCCCCGCCAACAATTCAAATATATCAGAAAAACAAAAAGGACCTCAAGCCAATAATGGCTTAAGGTCCTTGAATTGTTTTGAAAGATGATACTAACGCGTTAAATAATATATGTAAAAGCGATTAAATTATTATTTAGCAACGTCAGTTGCCCTTGTTTCTCTGATCACATTAACCTTGATCTGTCCGGGATAATCGAGTTCATCCTCAATCTTCTTGCAGATATCACGGGCCTTGAGCGTCATCTCATCATCTGAAACCTTATCAGGTGAAACGATAACACGAATCTCTCTGCCTGCCTGGATGGCAAAGCTCTTTTCAACACCCTCGAAGCTTGTTGCTATCTCTTCAAGCTTCTCGATTCTCTTGATATATGTCTCGAGATTCTCTCTTCTTGCGCCGGGTCTTGCTGCGGAAATTGCATCTGCTGCCGCTACCAAAACAGCTTCTGCGGTAAGAGGTTCAACATCTCCGTGATGTGCCTCTATGCAGTTAATGACTGCGGGGCTCTCATGATACTTCTTCGCGATATCGACACCGAGCTGGATATGTGTTCCTTCCTGCTCGAAGTCCACTGCCTTACCGATATCATGCAAAAGGCCGCCGCGCCTTGCAAGATTACTGTCAAGTCCGAGCTCGTCCGCCATCATTGCTGCTATCCAGGATACTTCAATGGAATGCTGCAGTACGTTCTGTCCGTACGATGTGCGGTAACGAAGACGGCCTAAAAGCTTGATCAGTTCAGGATGCAGATTCATTACACCTGTGTCAAAGGCTGCCTTCTCGCCCTCAGTCTTGATAGTCTGATTGAGTTCCTTTCTTGCCTTGCCGGCCATCTCTTCGATTCTGGCCGGATGGATTCTTCCGTCTGCTACGAGTCTTTCAATCGTCATTCTAGCGATCTCTCTCCTGATAGGATCGAACGATGAAAGTACAATTGCTTCAGGAGTATCGTCGATAATAAGATCGACTCCGGTAATTGTCTCGATTGCCCTGATGTTACGTCCCTCACGACCGATGATTCGACCTTTCATCTCGTCGTTAGGAAGGGTTACAACAGATACTGTGACTTCGGAAACGTAATCGGATGCATAACGCTGAATAGCGTTAACGATAATGTCTTTTGCAACCTTATCTGCATCTTGTTTGGTTTTTTCTTCCATCTGCTTGAGCATTAAGGCCATATCATGAGTGTATTCACGCTTTGCTTCGTCAAGCACTAAGCTTCTGGCATCTGCAACTGTAAGTCCTGATACCTTCTCAAGTTCAGTCTTCTTACGCTGCTCGTAATCCTTGGCTCTTGCCTCGAGTTCAGCAATATTCTGCTGACGTCTCTCGATCTCTTCCTGCTTGCGCTCACAATTAGCTTCAATACGATTGATATTTTCTTCTTTCTGCTCGAGCTTATTGCGTTCTTTTGCAAGTTCCTGTTTCTTCTCTCTAGCTTCACGCTCCAATTCAGAACGGACGCGGGAGACTTCTTCTTTAGCCTGCAAAAGCAAATCACGCTTGTTGTTTTCTGCTTCCTTCTGTGCATTTGCAAGAAGCACATTACTTTCCTCTTTCGATTTGGCAATGTCCTCCGCAAGTCTCTTTTGTTCGCCGGAAATACCGGACTTAAAATAAACTGCTGTTATTGCTATACCCAGAATAAGACCAACAACGCCCGCGATTATTACGAATAATAACGATACTTGTGGCACGTTGGTACTCACCTCCAAATTTATTTAGTTGTCAAAGAACGTATAAAATGGCTCTGACAAGCCATTGAATATTGTAGAAATAAATGTTCTATCTGTCAATAATTTGTTAGAATTAAACAATGCGAATAGATTATTTTGTTGAAAGTGAATATAACGGCTGCGAGATCCAGCAGATAATGAGGCGTAAGTTCAAGATGAGCACCACCTGGGTCAAGCGTGTAAAGCTCTACGGAACAGTGGAGCTTAACGGTGTCCACGCCCGCGTTAAGGACCCCGTAAGCACCGGTGACAGGCTCTATTTTGAGTACGAGGATAACTCTGCTGCCCTGACTCCGCCTTCCAATGTCGGCATATTGTTCGAAAATGAGCACTATGCCGTCGTAAACAAGCCCGCCGGAATGGTCACCCACCCGTCCCATGGTCACCTTGAAGATTCACTCCTTACTTCCCTGTCTTCGAACACACTCCATCCCGTAATGCGCCTCGACAGAGAAACATCCGGGCTTCTGATCGTCGCAAAAGACGGATATTCACACAATATGCTCGCGACAACTGACATTAAGAAGCGCTATAAGGCGCTCTGCTACGGCAGGTTCGATCCTGCTGACGGCACGATGGACTTTCCTATCGCAAGGCGCCCCAACTCCGTCATGATAAGAGACTGCACACCTGACGGAAAGCCTTCGGTCACACATTACAAGACATTAGCCTATTATGAGAAAGCGGATATCTCGCTTGTGGAGTTCGCGCTTGAGACCGGCAGATGCCACCAGATAAGGACTCACTCATGCCACGTCGGCCATCCTCTCTTAGGCGACGGCCTTTACGGACCGCTTTCTGACGACAACCCCAACGATTCGCTCAAAGACAAAGCATTCGTCTATGATCCCAAGATCGGCAGAGTCGCCCTGCACGCATACAGGATCGAATACAAAGACCCGTTTGACGGTGAGGTCAAAGTCTTTGAAGCTGAGCTGCCTTCTGACATGCAGGCAGTTATAGACGGCATATAATAAAACAAAGGGACTTGGACTAAGCCAAATCCCTTAGAAGTCAGATTTATATCAATTGCTTTTCTTTACTGGTCAGCTGCCTCGGATCTACTGATCTGTATTTATTTCCAAAGCTGAATCCCAAGTCTTCAAAACCAAGTCCTAATTCAGGATACGCCTTATCTGCCAATGTGATCATTCTGGAATAGTAGATTGGCAAATCCTTCTTTATCTTTTTCTTAATAGAACGACCCACATGTGAATCAACCGATTCGGGATCATTGTCCATTTGATCAATACACGATTCAAGACCGGTCAGGTCAGTTGAGACAGAACCCTCAAAACTTTCATCTCCATAGCGCATTTGAAAAGCAAGAGCTACTTCAGCACTATCCCTAAAAATAAAAAGATTTAGATTATCTTTATCTTTATCTTCACTATAATACGTCATAACGATGACAGGTCCTTCAAAACAGGTTACCACGCTTCCTCTGATACTATCATCTTCAATGATAAGAGCTTCAGGATACGGCTGATCCGAAAAATACCGCTCCTCTACTTTCTTGATGTTTTCCTCATTAAGTACAACCGGAACCGTTTCTTCAGTCTGTCCTTCCGTTTTCTCTGCATTTGCTGTTGAGCAGCTGCAAAGCACAAGAGATGCAAGCATAACACTGCTTAAAAGCACTGATATAATCTTCTTCATTTGATACACCTCAATCGTATTAAGGGGATTCAGACTATGCCAAATCCCCTTGCTTTTGTCAGTTATCTTTCTTTTTCCAGTTGACACCCATATCTGCGAGCGATGTATCAAGCCAGATCATTCCGGAATCCATGCTGGCAAGGATTCCCTGATGGTGATCCCAGAAGAAATCAATGGCCTCATCTTTGGTCATGTATATGCAGCCGTCTTCCTCAAATTCCTTCTTCAGATCAGCGTCTTTCTTGCTGCCCCATACGCTGCGGCCAACGCCGTCATCACCAGTAACAAACAGGATTACTTCAGCATATTTCTTGAAGGATTCCTTTGATTCAAACACCTTTGCATAATCGCCTGCATCAGCTTTGATCTCCAGCCAGTAATTATATTTATAATCAACAATTCCCTGACCTACAGAGAACATCTTCTGCTCATAATTCATTCTGATCGAAGTATCTACGCCCTTTTTCGCTTTACGGCAATAGATCCTGCAAGTGATGCTCTCGCGGTTTTCTTTCTTTGTGTCGATAAAGTGATAAAACACATCGCCGGATTCCTTATTGGAAGCTGAGCACTGAATGTAATCGCCGGGCGACATCATCGTTGCAGAATCCTGACCATACAATGAACGCCATCCTGTATTAGCTTCATCGTTATCAAGCTTTCCGATAGCATCATAGTAGTATTCGGTCCAGCACATGCCACAGTCGGAGCAAATACCGTTTACGAATTTATGCTCATTCTTAACTTCGGTTTCCGTGCTGATGATCTGGGTAGGATCCAAAGATCTGTATTTATCACCAAGATCGATGCCAATATCTTCAAGACCTAAGCCAAGCTCAGGGAAAGCCTTATCAGCTACTGTGATCAATCTGGAATATATGATCGGCAGATCCTTTTTGATGTTATCCTCATTGGCTGCGATAGCTGAATCGTCATAAAGCTCATACGCACGCGGATTGTCGATCAATGTGTCGATCAATGATTCGACAGAGTCAAAACCTACAGAAGTATTTCCGTAATAACGTGTCTCACCGTAACCCAACTGGAAAGTAACAGAAATCTGCTTTGTATCAGTATGAATATTCAGGCTTATATCGCTGTCACCCTTCATAGTTGAATAGTCGAAATAAACCAGATCTTCATCAGCGGAGTAACTTCCTTCGCCCCTGATACCGTCAAGATAAACAGGAACCACATGACTTCCGTCCGGCACTTTGGAATTGTAAAGATCCACAACTTTCTTAAGGTTGTCATCATTGATCTGTACAAGCGCAGTTGTTGTCGTTGCCTGCGTAGTATCGCCGGCTTCCGGCTTCTCGTATCCTGCTTCATTCTGGATCTCGTTCTCATTGCCGTCATCAGTCTCTACCGGCTTCTGGCATCCACAGAGAACAAACGATGTCAACATGACACCGCATAATAGCGTTGCTGCAATCTTCTTCATTTTCATACCCCTTCTCATTAAAGAAAATCTTAATTTGTCCCTTGCCACCATCAAAAACAAACCTTTTTGACAATAGCTATTCCAAAATCATAATACACATACATTTGAATATAAGCAATTATTTTTGACAGTCATTGAATATTATCGAACAACAGGTCGTTCGATTGTTCGGTAATTCTTTGATTTAATCAAATATCCATCCGAAAATGGTAAAAAACGCACCCAAACGATATCAGTTAAAAGACCTGATCAGGTCTTCAGCAAGTCTTATAGAAGAATCCGAATCGCTGCCTGAAAGGAGCCTTGATACTTCACCAGTCTTATTGGCGCCGTCAAGAACTGTGCACCGGGTCTCCGTACTGCCGTTAGTAACTTTCTTAGTAAGCACGAAGCCTCTGTCAGATGCAGCGGCGATCTGGGCTGTATGTGTGACACAAAGAACCTGATGCGCTGATGCAATTGCCTTAAGCTTATTTGCGATAGCAAGCGAAGCCTTGCCTGACACACCTGTGTCGATCTCATCGAAGATAAGTGTCGGGATAAGGTCCACCCTGCTTAATACATTCTTTACTGCGAGCATGATCCTTGATGCTTCACCGCCTGAGACAATTGCCGAGAGCGCTCTCACCTGCTGGCCGGGGTTGGCGCTGAAGCGGAAAGCGATATCGTCGATACCGGACATCGAGAAGAATTTTGCCTTCTCTCGTCTTACGAAGCTTACTTCAAAGATCGCATCAGGCATCTCAAGATCAGCCAATTCTTTGGTGATGGCCTTTTCGAGCTGCTTGGCGCAGACCTTACGTTCTGAAGAGAGCTTTTCTGCCAGGTCAAGGAGTTCCTTTTCCTTAGCCGTACGCTGCTTCTTCAATTCCTGAAGGATGTCCTTATTCTTCTCTATCTCATCGAGTTCTGTTTTAGAATCCGAAGCAAACTTGTTGATCTCAGCTATAGTCGCACCATACTTTGCCTTAAGCTCGTAAAGAAGGCCGATGCGCTGCTCGGTACGCTCTTTCAGGCCCTCATCGAAATTACGGTCTGATAAAACCTTATCAACATCGGATGCCAGCGCATCAAGATCCAGGGCAAGAGCCTGCGCGCGTTCAGCGATCTCCTTTAAGCTCTCATCATTTTGGGATGCCTTAAGAAGCTCACGGCTCGCCTGGCTTACGGACTGCACCGGGCTCTGATAGTTGGTCTCAGTGTTAAGAAGATCGCCTGCATTTTTAAGGCTCTCGAAAAGAACCTCATTCTGCGACAACTTCTTTTTCGTATCGTGAAGTTCTTCCTCTTCACCATCCTTAAAGCCTGCTGATTCGATCTCGTTAACTGCAAACTCAAGATAGTCGCGGCGGCGTTCAAGGTAATCAGGCGATGAAGATATCTCCTTTATCCTGACCACCAGGTCTTTGAACTCCTGAAGGCTCTTAACGTAATCTTTGTGGAGATTGATACACTTATCACCTGCAAAGCGGTCAAGGAGTTTTACATGTGTTGATTCATCGAAAATTGCCTGAGTATCGTGCTGGCCGTGGATATCGACGAGCCTGGATGAGATCTCCTTTAAGATTGCATTTGTAACGCCTGTACCGTTGACTCTTGCAACTGACTTGCCGCTGTCGTAAACGGTCCTGCTGATAATGAGCATTCCGTCGTCATCTTCGATCCCGTTATCTTCAAGGATCTTCCTAAACTCATCGTCTTTAAGATCAGAGCAGTCAAAGACCGCTTCGGCAAACGCCGAAGGGCTTCCTGTCCTTATTAGATTCCTGGATGCCTTTGCGCCAAGGATAAGGCCAATCGCATCAACAATAAGGCTCTTGCCGGCACCGGTCTCACCGCTTATTACATTGAGGCCTTTACCCGGTTCGAAAACGATATTGCTTATGACTGCAAAATCTCTGATCTCAAGTCTTATAAGCATTTAATATCAGCCTTTTTCCATCATGTCTGAGATAGTTGTAAGGAATGCCTTTGCCTCTTCGATTCCCGGGCATGCGGCAAAGATCGTATCGTCACCGGCAAGGGTACCGACACAGTCTTCCAGATGCATAGAATCCAGCGCGGATGCGGCCGCGCTCGCCATGCCGGGCAAGGTCTTGATAACGACGATGTTCATTGCCTGGTTTGCGGAGAGGATACTGTTAGAGAATACTGCAAGAAGCCTTCCCGGAGCAGTATCGCCTGTCCTGTCGAGCACGCAGTACTTTGTGGCTCTGTTAGGCAGAGTGATCTTGATGATGCCGAGTTCCTTTATATCTCTTGAGATAGTTGCCTGTGTCGCTTCGAATCCCGACTGATTAACCTTAGCGGTAAGGTCTTCCTGTGTCGAAATGTCATTATCTCTAATGAGTGATAAGATCTTTTCCTGTCTTGAATTCTTAGCGGTTTTCATAGAAGTAACCTCTCTGTACGATCTTCTTTCTTACATTGGCAAAGAAGCTGTCCGGCTTCAAGCAGACAGTCTTAAGGACTTTGTCATACTTTTTGATCTCAATTGAATCAAAGCTCTCGAGCTCTACAAAATCTCTTCCGTCAGGGCAGATCAGGGGCGCTGATTCAATAGACTCTAATGTGATCTTTATCTCACTTTCAGGAGTAGCCACATATGTATAGCCGTTTAATGTATGTGAGCAGATGGGCGTAACGATAATATCCTTCATGCCTGGCATAAGGATAGGACCGCCTGCAGAAAGCGAATAAGCCGAAGATCCTGTTGCAGTTGATACAACAAGTCCGTCGCCTCTGAATCTCTCGATGATCTGACCGTCAATTGAGAGAACGAGCGTTGTGATATGCGGCTTTGCGCCTCTGACGATAATGATGTCATTAAGGCATACGCTTGAGCCCTTCAGTTTGCCGTTTTTATTATAAACGTCGCACTTAAGCTGGGTTCTGTCTATTGTCTTATAATCACCGGATATGAGCTGGGCAAGGTCCTTCTCAAGATCTTCTGTGAGGATCTCGTTAAGGAACCCGATAGAACCTAAGTTGACGCCGACGAACTCAGTGCCGAGTTCCCTGTATTTTGCAACCTTCGAAAGGAATGTGCCGTCGCCGCCGATCGATATGATCGTCTTGATATCAATATCAGAGAAGTCCTCGAAAAGCACACCCGGCACTTCTTTGAGCTTAGGGCAAACATCATCCATACCGATCTCAAAGACAGGTGTAGCCCCAAGACGGCTGATGATCTCAGCTGTCTTTTTCGCTGTCTCATAACCGTTATCTCTTGAACTATTGGAACATATTCCGTAATTCATAAAGACAAACCTCCTGTCAGACCTATAGATATTTAAACATTATAATGAATAAATATACATCAGGCAAATAAGATCATCTGGACAGAGCTGCTTTGATGGAAGATGCGACGGAAACACCGTCAAGACCGCAGTACTTAAGCTGTTCCTTCTGGGACATAGCTCTGACGATAGGATTCCTTACGCCGAAAACAGTAACGTCGGATTCGAAGCCCAATATCTGGAGTTCCCTTTCGAGAGCTTCGCCGAAGCCACCGCTGATAACGCCTTCTTCAAGGCTGAACACATATTTTGTGCCGACAAGAAGATCCCAGATCTCCTTTGCAGGCATAGGCTTAATCATGGTCACGTTGATGTGCTTGCCCAAGATCCCCTGCTCTTTCAGGATCTCCATGGCCTGGTCTGCTTCCTCACAGATCTTGCCTGTGGATACGATGGCAAAATCATTTCCATAATCGCAGACAACATGCGGCAGCACGCAGTCATTGATATCTGCATACAAAGGTCCGTTCGCCTCAAAAGGAGAAGAACCTCTGGGGTATCTTACTGCGACAGGGCCTTTGACCGTATCGATCGCATATGTAAGGCATCTCTTAAGATCCGTATAATCCCTGGGCGAGAAAACGGTCATGTTGACCATCGAATTAAGATACGAGATATCGAGAAGTCCGTGATGGGTATGTCCGTCATTGCCTACAAAGCCTGATCTGTCTATGGCAAAGACAACATGGCTATTCATGAAGCAGCAGTCTGTGATCATCTCGTCATAAGCTCTCTGCAGGAATGAGGAATAGATGGCAACGACCGGTGTATATCCTGATACAGCCATGCCGCCTGCCATTGTAACGCTGTGCTCTTCCGCGATTCCACAGTCAAAGAATCTTCCAGGGAACTTCATCTGATAATTATCAAGTCCTGTTCCGAGAGTCATCGCAGCGGAAATGGCAACTATCTTGGGATTCTTAACCGCAAGCTCTGTAAGTGTGCTTGCAAATACAGTCGTATAGCTGTTCTTGCCCGGTGCAACACCTGTCTCAAGGTCAAAAGGTCCAACGCCGTGATAATCGGACGGATTCTTCTCGGCAGGCTCATAACCCTTGCCCTTCTCGGTAAGAACGTGGATCAGGACAGGTCCCTTGATCTCCTTCGCACCGTCAAATGCCTTAATGAGATCTTCCATATTATGACCGTCAACAGGGCCATAGTAATTAAGTCCCAAGTCATCGAACATGGAAGGCGTCTTGCGGTACAAGAGGAACCTGAAGAAGTCCTTGATAGCGAGGATCATCTTAATAAGTCCGCGTCCGACAAAGCCGAGCTTACGCAGGAACGACTCAGTCGTCTGCTTGGCAGAAATATATCCTGAGGAGATTCTGAGCTTGGATAAGTGCTTTGAAAGACCTCCGACATTCTTATCGATGCTCATCTCATTATCGTTAAGGATAATGATCATCCTAGTCTTGCTGTGGCCGAGGTCATTTATCGCTTCATAAGCAAGGCCGCCTGTAAGAGCGCCGTCACCTATTACCGCCACGACATCAAACTTCTTTCCTTCAAGATCCCTTGCCCTGGCAATGCCTAGTGCCGCAGAGATCGAAGTCGAACTGTGGCCTGTATCGAATGCATCATAAGGAGATTCGGTGATCCTGGGGAATCCCGAGATACCATCCTTCTGTCTCAAAGTATTAAATCTGTCGAATCTTCCCGTAAGGAGCTTATATGAATACGCCTGATGTCCGACGTCGAAAACGATCTTATCCTGTTTATAATCAAATACCGAGAGCAAGGCTACCGTAAGTTCCACAGCACCGAGGTTACTTCCTAAGTGTCCGCCGTTAGATGATACAGTCTTAAGGATCTTATCTCTTAATTCAGCACACAGCTGCTCACGTTCCTCGGGCTTCAATGCCTTGAGGAATTCCGGCGAGGTATCCTTTCCCAGAATCTTATAATCCATTATCTGTCCCTGTTTACCAAAAAGTCCGTTAAAGTAACGTAGTCTTCAGTATCAAAACCTTCAGCCTCAAATCCTGAGAGAATAGCCTTAATACTTAATATTTCTTCATCAAGTCTTGCTTTGGCACCGTCAAGTCCCAAAAGTGTTACAAAGGTAGCCTTTGAATCCCTCTCGTCCTTTCCTGTGCTCTTACCTAATACCTTACTGTCAGATGTTACATCAAGAATATCATCCTTGATCTGGAACGCGAGACCAATGTGTGAAGCGAGCTTTCTTAAGTCATTTGCAGTCTTATCAGAAGCAAACTCATCTCTTCTCATCTTTTTCGAGAGATAGTAAGGAGTAACTACTGCCGCTTCAATGAATGCACCGGTCTTCTTCTCTTGGAGTTCTGTAAGAAGCTCTAATGAGATCTCTTTTTCCTCTGAAGCTATATCAATGCTCTGGCCTCCGAGCATGCCCTTTATACCGGCATTCTCTGCCATAGCTGATGCCGCATAGATGTATCCGGGCTTGCTCTCGCATATGGAAAGAAGTCTTTCCATAGCTTTATTGAGCAGAAGATCTCCTGCAAGAACTGCGATTCCCTCACCATAAGCCTTGTGGCATGTGGGCTTTCCTCTTCTTAAGTCATCGTTGTCCAAGCCGGGAAGATCGTCATGGATTAATGAATATGTGTGGAGCATCTCGAGCGTTGCTGCAAAATACTTAACATCAGCATCAATGTCATCTGAAAGGCCGAACATGCGGGAAGTCAGATGCATCATAAGAGGTCTTAATCTCTTGCCGCCGGCAAAGAGACTGTAGAGCGCAGCCTTTACAGTAATATCTTCTGATTCTGCCGGAGTGAAAACATTCTCCAGCTCAGGCAATATCCACTGCTCTGTCTTGTCCATCAGAGCATTAATATTCTCGTGCTCCATCCTTATACTCCGGTCTCACTTATGTTAAGAGGATCTGTTGTGCCGTTGGCTTTATTAACAGCTTCGATCCTTGCCGTTACTTCATTAAGTTTATTCTCGCAGATGCCGACTAATTCGATTCCTCTCTCATAGAGCTTCAAGGACTCGTCTAATGTCGCCTTTCCTTCAGAGAGCTTGGCAACTGTCTGGCGAAGTTCAGCCATGCAGGCCTCATATGTCATCTCATTATCCTTAGACTTAGGCATTATCTGCTCCTCCGTGCTTTTTTATCGAAATATCTTTTATCTCACTTAATAACGTGCCGTCAGACAGAACTATGCTGACGTTATCACCCTTTTTGACCGTTCCGGCAGACTCTACGGCCTTGCCGTTCTTATCGCAGACATATGAATATCCCCTGTTTAAGACATTATTGGGATTTAATGCATCAAGCCTGACCTTGACTTCATTGATCTCTGATGCAGTCTGCTTAACGATTCCGGAAGACAAAGCATCAAGCCTTGTGCGGAGTTCACTTACCACCGCAAGCTGCTCTCTTGCATAGAATGCTGGAGAATGAAGCGCTTTGTGATTCTTATAAACATCTAAAGCCTTGCGTCTTGAATCAACGAACTGGTTTATGGCGATATCAAGATTTAAAGCAAGGTTATCTATCTCTTTCTGCTGGTCAGCATAAGATGCAATTACGAGTTCACCGGCAGCCGTGGGAGTTGCGGCTCTTACATCGGCTACATAATCGATTATCGTATAATCAGGCTCATGACCAATTGCAGAGATAACCGGGATAACGCTGTCGTATACTGCTCTTGCTATGCCTTCGTCATTAAAGCAGAAGAGTTCCTCAAAAGAACCGCCGCCTCTTGCGACAATGATTACGTCAACATTCTTATTCTCATTAAAATACTTAATGCCGCTTATAACTTCAGGAGGACAAAGATCGCCCTGAACGCTCGCGGGATAAAGAAGGATATCGTGATGCGGATTCCGTTTACGGATTGTATTGACGATATCGGAAATTACCTTGCCTGAAGCTGAAGTGACTACGCCGATCCTTCTTGGAAGTATCGGGATGGGCTTTTTATGTTCAGCGTCGAAAAGTCCTTCTTTTCTAAGCTTTTCGAAAAGTTTATTAAACTGCTCGTGAAGGTCGCCCGCGCCCTTATCTTCGATATTAGTGGCAATTACCTGAAGCTTGCCGCCTGCACTGTAAAAATCGAGGCCTCCGGTAACCTTTACCTTCATGCCTACTGCAGGCTCTATCTTAAGAGCTGACCTGTTCCTGGAAAAGATAACGCAGTTAATGACCGACTGGTCGTCCTTGATGGAAAAGTAAGCGTGGTCTCTTGCTGAAACTACATACTGTGATATCTCACCGACAACAGTAAACTCGGCAAGATAAGGATTGTCTTGCAGAGATTGCTTTATGTAGCCATTAAGATGGCTTACGCTATCAAAGTCGAACATGAGTTCAGAGGCTCTTAACGAAATTGCTCAAAACGCCGTTGATATAAGATGATGAGCTCGATGTGCCGAACTTCTTTGCGAGCTTTACAGCTTCGTTGATAGATACGGAAGTCGGGATATCCTCAACTGTAAGGATCTCATAAACAGCGATCTCAAGGATGATGCGGTCTGTCTGAGGAAGGCGCTCAAGTTTCCATCTCTTAAGGAAAGGAACGAACTTGGCGTCCAATTCATCCCTGCTGTTTATGACACCGTAAACGATATCAAGAAAATAATCTTCATCTTCAATGATCTCAGGATATGTTTCCCTGAAAAGATCGATCTGCTCACTGATGGGATCATTTCTGAAGCCCGTCTGGAACAGCAATTCCATAGCATGCTCTCTTGTTTCTATTCTGCTCATCTGAACCTCCCCGGAGGCAAAATCTTGTCAAGAAATTTCTTGAACTTGCTCGTATCGGAAAAGAGGAACGAACCTACAAAGAAGCCTACCGCTGTCATGAATAAGATAAAAAGGGTCTTGATCAACCCGAAAATACAAAGTAAGAGTCCAATTACAAAAAAGACCACAGCAAACACAACACCGGCTCTGGTGTTGCGTAGTTTCTCGAAAAGCCTGGACAAAAACCTTTCCATTATTATCTGCTCTCTACTCTTGTCTGAGCCTGCTCAACCTTTGTAACTCTGACAACAACCTGTTCTACTGCGATACCGGTAAATCTCTCGATATCCTTCTTAACCTTCTCCTGAACCTTGGACATGGCAGCAGGGATCTCAACATTTGAATAAAGCTCGCATGAGACCGTCGCCTTAAGTGCCTGGTTCTTCGCAGGAGCAACGTGGCATCTTGCGCTCTTAATGCCTACCTGTGCTGCCTTTGCAGCGTTAAGTGCAATGCTCTCGATTGCATCAGGTCCGATATCAACAGTACCGATATCGTTCTTTCTGAGTCTGGTACGGTTAAGTCTTCCGGATGTAATGAGGTTTGTGATGGAAATGATCGATGTAATGAAAAGGAGCATCAGAACGCCAAGATAGATATATCGGCTGACAGGACCTTTAACGACCTTTCCAAGATTGGATACGAGATTCGTGAAAACACCTTCATCAACGAGTGCATATAAAAACACTACTGATACTACAGCAATTACAACTGAATAGAAGAACATCAATGATCTGACTAATGAATTCATGAAACCTCCTCGACCCCACAAACATAAACGTCGACGCTCTCTACCGAAAGACCGGTAAAGTGCTCGACGTCTTTTTTAACTTTTTCCTGAATCATCCAGGCAATCTCGGGGATGATCATGCCGTATTTAACGACAGGATATACAGTGATAGATACGGTACCTTCATCGGAATCGCCGAAAACTACCCTGACCCCTTTGCCTTCGTGGACTACGCCCGCTTTTTCCTTAAGTGCAACCGCGAAAGAAGGAACCAATGACAAAACACCGTTTATCTGGAGCGCAGCTTCAGATGCATACTGGGCGACAAAGCCCTGAGTCATTGAACGATCGCCTTTTATGGATTCGATGTTAGTATTTTCTTCCATATCGGTTCCTTGTAATGATTAAACTTTAAAGGTGCGGATAAAAACTGCCGTAAGCGGATATACTCCCGCTTGCGGCAGATTAAGTGACTGAATTAAGCTCTTTCTAAGTATTCGCCAGTTCTTGTGTCAACCTTGATCTTCTCACCCTGGTTAACGAAGAGAGGTACCTTAACAACAGCACCTGTCTCAAGTGTAGCGTACTTGGAAGCGTTGTTTGCTGTATCACCCTTTACACCGGGCTCGCACTCTGTGATCTCAAGAACAACAGTGATAGGAAGTTCTACCTGGAAGATATCACCCTTGTAAGAAACAACCTTGCATACCATCTCTTCCTTGAGGAACTTGATGCCGTCGCCGATCTTATCCTGGTGGATAGGTGTCTGCTCATATGTTTCCTGATCCATGAAGTAGTAGAGGTCACCGTCAGCATAGATGAACTGCATGTCCTGTCTTGTGAGCTGAGCCTGTTCAAACTTCTCGTTAGGGTTGAAGGATCTCTCAACTACGGATCCTGTCTTAACGTTCTTATACTTTGTTCTAACGAATGCTGCTCCCTTACCGGGCTTAACGTGCTGGAATTCAACGACCTGATATACCTGGTCGTCCATCTCAAAACATAATCCGTTTCTGAAATCTCCTGCGCTGATCATACAAAATCTCCTTTTTTAAATAAATAAGCGTTTAACTGACTAATTTTACTTGAAAGAGTGTTTCTATGCAAGTGTTACAAATACAATCAAAATTTTCCTACAAGTCTTACAAGTTTTTCGAAAGGTCTTTTAAGCAGAACATACCATATTTCAGGCTTGTGGAGCTTCTCGACCATGAACGTCCTGCACCCTGCCCTGTTGCCTGCGATGACATCGGTAAACACCTGATCCCCGACCATTAAAGATTCTTTTGGAGTGGAGTTCATAAGCGCTATAGCCTTTAAGACACCTGATGTTCCCGGCTTGTTCGCATAAGTTACCACAGGGATGCCGAGCATCTCTGCGATCTTTGCAGATCTTCCTGATTTAGCGTTGGATACAAGGCAGCACTTAAGTCCCGCATCCTCGATCATCCTGACACACCTGTAGCTATAATCTTCAGGTTCTGTCGCGTGATCAGGTCCAAGCGTGTTGTCAAAATCCAGCAAAGCTGTCTTTATTCCCTGCGCATAAAGCTCGCCCCAGGGTATCAGGACAAGGCTCTCGTATACTCTTTCCGGTTTCATCGCTTTGAAGATGTTCAAAGTTTTTCTCCTGTTTCAGTACTGTGCAAGTGTTACAGACAGACTATTATTTCGCTACAAAATAATTATAAATATATATTTTCGCGCTTGTGATATTATATTAAGGCTAAATGACAAGTCAAGGAGCATAAAAGCTATGAAAGTTACAAAATTCGGCGGATCATCTCTTGCCAACGCATTTCAGATTCAGAAAGTCTGCAATATTCTTCTCGCAGACGAAGACCGTAAGATCATGGTCGTTTCTGCGCCCGGTAAGCGCACCAAGGATGACACCAAGGTAACGGACCTTCTTATCGCCGTTGCCAAGGCAAGACTCGCCGGTGAATCATATGAGAAGGAAATATCTGCAGTTCTCGCACGTTATGACGAGATCGCTGATGAATTAGGAATCAAGGAAGTTCTTCCGAGCATTGAAGAAAAGCTCCTTAAGATCGTTAAGGCTGACTATACAGAAGATATTGCTTATCTTGACTCTGTTAAGGCAATGGGTGAAGACTGCTGCGCTCAGCTCGTAGCTTTCTATCTCAATTCCACAGGTCACGCTGCCAAGTACTGCGACCCTCAGGTCTGCGGTCTTTTCCTGGAGCATGACGAAGCAGGCAAGGCAGTAATCCTTCCCGAGACATACGATAACCTCGCCAAGCTCAAGGACGAGAAGGATGTTATCCTCGTATTCCCCGGTTTCTACGGCTATTCCAAGAGCGGCAAGATCATCACATTCTCCAGAGGCGGTTCAGACATCACAGGTTCCATCCTCGCAGCATCAGTCGGTGCTGACGTTTATGAGAACTGGACAGACGTTGACAACGTTTTCGCTGTTAACCCTAACCTCGTTAAGAACCCCTTCCCTATCACAGAGATCACATACGACGAAATGAGAGAGCTCTCTTATGCAGGATTTACAGTTCTTCACGAAGAAGCTATCTATCCTGTATTCGCAAGAGGCATTCCTCTCAACATCAAGAATACAAACAACCCTGCAGCCAAGGGTACATGGATCGTATCCAAGCGTACTCACTACGATTCACTCGTAACAGGTATCGCAGGCGACAAGGGCTTTGCAACAGTTACAGTAAGCAAGTACATGATGAACCGTCAGGTAGGCTTCCTTGCTGCACTCCTTAAGATCTTCTCTGATGAAGCTATCTCAATCGACCATATTCCTTCCGGAATCGATACAGTTACTATCGTTCTTCGTAAGAAGTACTTCACAGAAGAAAAGGAAGCAGTCATCGTTGACCGCATCCGCAAAGAACTTGAAGCTGACGTAAAGGTAGACAGAGACCTCGCTATCGTCATGATCGTCGGCGAAGCTATGGCAAATTCCGTAGGTATCATGGCACGTGCGGCATCCGCCCTCTCCAATGCAGGTATCAATCTCCGCATCGTTAACCAGGGCGCTTCCGAGATCTCAATGATGTTCGGTGTATCCGAATCCTACTGCTCATACGCTGTAAAGGTTCTCTACAAGGAACTCTTCCGTTACTGATACCGGATTAAATCAAATACTGTAAGGGGTTGCCAAATCAGGCAGCCCCTTTATTTATACCTGCCTTTTGTAGAATTCCTTAGTTCCGACTTTAACGGTTTTGTTGACTAAATCCAGTAAATCAATCTACGGATAGGCCGGCATCAACTTATAGCAAAATAAAAGGATCGCCTCTCTTGAGACGATCCCTTGTAATCTTTTTAAATCCCCGAAATGGTAACGGTTAGCCGTTGTTATCCTGCTGATTTTCCGGCGGCGGCGGTGGCGGCGGAGGAGGATCAGTCGGCTTAGGTGTTGTAGGTGTCGGATCAGCCGGCTTAGGCGTGTTTGTCGGATTATCAGGATTCTCCTTCTTAGGGGTAGGCGACGGATTATCCGGATTGTCCTGTTTAGGTGTAGGTGAAGGGTTATCCGGATTATCCTGCTTAGGTGTAGGTGACGGTTTGTCCGGATTCGGGTTATTCGGATCCGGCGAAGGTGTAGGAATAATAGGATTACCGAACTCATCCGTCTCATATGTCGTCGTTGTTGTTGTCTTCTTTGTCGGGAAGTAGATATTATCCTTCTTTACGCCTGTTGTATGAACAGTCTCATCAGTGCTGTTGATATCAGGTGTTGTTGCGGAAGACTCTACGCCGAAAGGATCAGAAGAAGATTCACCTGCTGTAGGATCATCAGCAGTGAGCATAGCGCTTACGATATAGCCTGTTACGTTATTCTTTGTAAGAACTCTTACGTAAGTCTCGTCTGTGATCTCCTGGAGAGTAACAGGCTCACCTCTGCTGAGTGAACCGATAATAGTCGAATCCTTGGAAGCCTTGGAATAAACAGGAACCTGATCCTGTGCTGCATAAAGGACTGAACCGATCTCGCTGGGTCCTAATGTAGTTGATTCTTCAGTGAAGCTGATAAGATCCTTCATGTTGAAGATAAGGAAAGTAACGCCGAAGCCCAAGAGTACGCAGATGATGAAGATGATTACAGGGATAATGATAGTTTTCGCTCTTTCCTTGCTCTCATTTACGATGGGCTCTTCCTCTTCCTCGTCAGCAAAACTGGCAACAGCTGAACCGGGAACATAGTTGATCGTGTCAGAAGCGTCATCGTCTTCATATTCGTTCTCAAAATCAGTGAAAGCGTTGTTGGACTCTGCCCTTCTTACGTTCTCAGGCTTAGCCATTCTTGAATCTGTTCTCAGATTGCTGCTGATAACTGCATCGCCGGGAAGCAGGAATGTGGACTCAACCTTGATATCGATAAGTGTAAGACCGGACTTGATGCCATAGCTTACAGCTGCGTTGATGATCTCCTTGGACTTTACCTCAGTAGTCATGGGCTTTGCGATGATAGAATTACGCATCTGTGAAGGAAGCTGTCTGGAAAGTCCTACGCCCATGAGGAACAATTCGTCATTGTCCTGAAGCTTTAAGTGAACCTTTCTGTCAGCATTTACGGGGCCTTCCTGAGGCATCTTGCCGAGATACTGAGTCAGGTTCATATTCTCGGGATGTGTAAGTTCTTCAGAAGGCTGAATAGCGCCCATCTGTACATATCTGTGAGCAACAGTCTGCTCTTCTGTAAGGAGCATGATGCGGTTGTTTCTGAACAGAACAGCCTTTGTGATGCCTACATGGAGGACTCTTAATATATCGCCCTCAATAACGAACATAGACATTGAAGTCTTAAACTGAGTTCCCTTGTTTGCTGCGAAATTGCAGACCTTTACGTTTAAGTTGTTGATTACCTGGTTTGCAAAGCCGTCGAAATCAAGGACAGCGGAATTAGCACAGCCGGCAACGATCCTCTCGAGTTCCTGATTGAGCTCAAGATTCAGTACTGCTGAAAGGTTATCAGGACCGATAGTCGAAAAAATAGCGCAAATCTGTATAGGTGAAGTCGATCTGGCGGTTCTCAGGAACTCGTTCGGGAAGTCTTCGATCTTACGGGAAAGCGTAAGAAAGAAAACATTCTCCTGGGGCTGTCCCTGCACCAGGTTAGTCTCGGCAATACAGGTTGCTACTGTCTTACTCATCTTTATTACTCCAAATTTATACGTTATCTATTGCTTAAACTAAGCAATCCCTATCTTTATCCTCACGCATTATATCAACTAAGCGCTTTTTTGTCTCGAAATGACATACCATTATAACATCAGTAATCAACATGCCAAGAAATATATATTTAAAGAATACTGTGGCAATTTGGTCTGTTTTAGTATAAATGGCATAAACAAAAAGGGGCTGTGACTCAAGTCACAACCCCTTCTATTTACCTTAACTGATTCAGTTTTATCAGATGCAGCCCTGAGCGATCATAGCGTCAGAAACCTTAAGGAGACCAGCGATGTTAGCGCCGACAACATAGTTGTTCTCGCAGCCAACTTCCTTAGCTGTAGCATCAACTGTGTGGAAGATGTTCTCCATGATGCCCTTAAGCTTTGCATCAACTTCTTCGAATGTCCAGGAAAGACGAGCGCTGTTCTGGCACATTTCAAGACCGGATGTAGCAACACCGCCGGCATTGGAAGCCTTACCAGGTGTGAAGAATACGCTGTTGTCCTGGAGGAACTTTGTAGCGTCGAGTGTTGTAGGCATGTTAGCACCCTCACCGACAACCTTTACGCCGTTAGCAACAAGTGTCTTAGCAGACTCGAGGTTGAGCTCGTTCTGTGTAGCGCAAGGAAGAGCGATGTCACAAGGAATTGTCCAGATACCCTTGGAGCCGTTTGCATCAGCTGTGTATGTAGCGGAAGCAACCTGATCAGCATACTCGCTGATTCTGCCTCTCTTAACTTCCTTGATGTCCTTAACGATATCAAGCTTGATGCCCTCAGGATCATATACATAACCGTTGGAGTCAGAAAGAGCAACGACCTTAGCGCCGAGCTGCTGAGCCTTCTCTGTAGCATAGATAGCAACGTTACCAGAACCGGAGATAACAACTGTCTTGCCCTCGAAAGATGTGCCCATCTTCTCGTTGAGAAGAGCATTTACGAAGTAGCAAAGACCATAACCTGTAGCCTCTGTTCTTGCGAGGGAGCCGCCGAAGCTGAGCTTCTTACCTGTAAGAACGCCGGAGAACTCGTTAACGATCTTCTTGTACTGACCGAACATGAAGCCGATCTCTCTTGCACCTGTTCCGATGTCGCCTGCAGGTACATCGAGGTCAGGTCCGATATGTCTGTAAAGCTCACGCATGAAGCTCTGGCAGAAAGCCATTACTTCGTTGTCAGACTTGCCCTTAGGGTCAAAGTCAGAACCACCCTTAGCGCCGCCCATAGGGAGACCTGTGAGGGAATTCTTGAAAATCTGCTCGAAGCCGAGGAACTTAAGGATGCTGAGGTTAACAGAGGGGTGAAGTCTCAAACCGCCCTTGTAAGGTCCGATAGCGCTGTTGAACTGAATTCTGTAACCGCGGTTAACCTGAATTCTGCCGCTGTCATCGATCCAAGCTACTCTGAACATAATCTGACGCTCAGGCTCAACGATTCTCTCAAGAACCTGCTTCTCGATAAGCTCAGGATGTGTAGGAAGTGCGGGAGCGATAGAGTTAAGGAACTCATATACTGCCTGGAAGAACTCAGGCTCGCCTGCATTTCTGATCATAACCTTCTGCATGAGATCGTTAAGATACTCATTCTCAATCTTGTAATCCATAAGATTTCCACCTTTCTTCTGCCCGGAACCGATTTTGCAAGTTCGCGTGGCTAAAAATTCATTTTGTAGACTGAAAGCTTAGGTATCGAAACCTAGTTTAAACCAATCGTTAAGTATAGTATTACAAGACTTTCGCAATTTCAATAGGCAATTAAAAAATGAAAGTTCGCAGGTGCGAACTTTCATTTCAAAACATTTTAATTATTTTTGTCTGCTTCTTGTATCAGGATTGTGTTCCCTCTGTCGCAATACCTGATGTGCTTTCAGAAGTTTTTTCTGCAAAAGGATCGTTCTCAACTACTTCGTCCAATGAATCGATTCCAAATATCTGAGATAACTCTCCGTAATTGATCACACCTGTAAACCGGTCTACTGCGATGAAGATTATGAGAATGAAGATCAAGACCAAAAGACCTCTTCTGATAATCATCATCCTTCTTTCCGCATTGAACTTCTCATCAACACGCTTCTTAGTCGTGTAGCCAACTACAACATAGACACGGCTGATATCAGTTCTCTTAGGCCTGTTGCGGTATTCTTTGATCTTACGTTTGACAAAAGCAATGAATCTCGAAGGAAGACCCTTGATGAGTCTTACTGTAGCCCTATAAGAACAGCCCAGGAAATCGAGCAACACGCTGCTCTTCAAACTGCCTGCAAAGTTATTATCTTGGTTTCTGTCTTCCTGATTTATTGCCATATCAATTTACCTTAAGGGCGATTATAGCATTGTTTATCAAAAGTAAGAAGCCACGAATTAGGCAGATTCTTCTGAACTGTCGATATTACTGTCCCTGATCCTTTTGATGCTGCCGGGATAATACATTCTTGTAACAGCAGAAATGGCGCTTGATTTGAGCCTGTAGAAAGTCGCTCTGCTGCAGAAAAGCTTATTCGTAACATCACCCGGATCGATGCGCTGATAGTAATACAGATACATCAATCTGGCCAAGGGCAGTCTGATCGAGAGCATCCTGTTAAGAAGGATCGTTGCCCGCCTTCTTCTTAAGATAAGGTCAACATACTGTTCTTCCAACGATTCAATAAACTCACTGAAACCCTCTGAAAAACTGATCATAATGTCATTCATATCTCCCTGGCCTCTTGGAATATAGGCCGGCTCAGTCACCTTGCACGGAGAATAATAACCGGCATATATATCCATAAGGCTTGCTGTCCCGTCTTCTCTTGCCTTACATATCTCCGCAACGATCGGATCTTCTACCGATGGCTGGAAAGAAAGATCCTCTCGTAAACGGTTAAGTCTTGATACAATGATCGCTCTTGCTTCTTCGAACGAAGCTGCATTCTCAATGGCTTCGTCTTTCAGTATTTTATTGAGATTGGAAAAATTATTAGATTTATTAATAGTTACCGACATTTTCATTATTCTCCATAAAAAGTATTGCTGCCCGCCAAACAAACGTTTGACACCTGTTTATTTAATGTTACAATGATAGAAAATATGTTTGGAGGAGTCCTTATGCAGTCAAACGACAGGAAGACTATTGAACGCGTATATAACTACATTTGTAATTACATAAATCAGAATCAAATTTCGCCTTCTGTACGAGATATCTGCGCCGGTGTAGGTCTTAAGTCTACGTCCTCCGTTCACACTTATCTCAAGCAATTGGACAGTCAGGGCCGTATAGAATACAGACCCGGATTAAGAAGAGCTATTGTGATCAAGCAAGGAGCGGATGATTCTATTCAGGAATACTCGGGTTCATCAAGTGTTACTGAATTAACCGAATACAGGAAGGTTCCCGTTATCGGTAAGATCACAGCCGGCATTCCGATCCTGGCTCACGAAGACTATAGCGATTCTTATCTGGTGAATAAGTCTTTAATAGGGGATTCCGAAGCATTCATGCTTAAAGTTCGTGGCAACAGCATGATTAATGCTCATATTCTTGACGGCGACCTTATTATCGTACGTAAGCAAAATACGTGTGAAGAGGGAGACATAATAGCCGCTTTGATAGAGGACGAAGCTACGGTCAAGAGATTTGGAAAGAAGAACGGAATTCCTTATCTTTTCCCTGAGAATGATGACTACTCGCCAATTCCTTTCAACACTGAAGGATGCAGGATCCTGGGCAAGGTAGTTGGGCTACATAGATATTCAATCGATTAACTACCTCCTCCCTGTTAAGATAAATGTGTTTGTACTTTTATTATGTGGGCTTGGCAGAGATTTTCAAGTAGAAAATTACAAATTTGAATAATTGAGACTAGTCTTGATTTTCCATTTATCTAATCAAAGCATTTAGACAATGAACTGCACAGAAATGTGCAGTTTTTATTTGCAGAGCTGTAAAACGATTTTGGCATTTACAGAAGGGGCATCAGGTTTGACCGGTGTCACGTCTTCTCCCATGCTCCGAAGCCACGTAAGCTGACGTTTTGCATAATGTCTTGTACCGATCCTGATACGGTCTGCAGCCTGTTCAAGTGTTTCTTCGCCTTCAAGATATTTAAGCATCTCTTTGTAGCCTATTGCCTGCCAGCAAGTCGAGGTCCTGTCCACTTTAAGATCAAGCAGCATCTTCGCTTCATCCACAAGGCCGTTGTCGATCATGACACAGACTCTTCTGTTGATGCGGTCATATAAGACTTCCCTGTCCCAATCGATCATGAAGACCTTAAACGGGAATTCAGGGCCGTTTGCTTTGGACTTCTTGTTCTTCTCAGTGAAAGTAATTCCCAGTGCATCATATACGGCAAGGGCTCTTATCACACGTCTGGTATTTTGCGGATCGATCTTTTCTGCGGCTTCGGGATCAACTTCTTTGAGCCTTGAATATAAAGGCTCTATTCCCTTTTGTTCGAATTCTTCAGTCAATTCCTTAGTTGCTTTGATCTCAGCTTCCTCATCACCCGTCCCATAATCAAGGCCATAGAGCAGAGATGAGATATATTGGCCTGTTCCGCCGCAGACAACCGGAAGCTTCCCGCGCTCGAGAATATCCCTGATGATCGGAAGAGCCGTGCAGACATAGTCATAGACGGAGAAATTAGCACCGGGTTCAACGACGTCCGTCAGATAATGAGGGATATCACCTATCTCTTCCTTGCTGTCTTTTGCCGTACCGACATCAAGACCTTTATATATCTGCATCGAATCAGCGCAGACAAGTTCACCGTCTGCGATCCTGCATATCTCTAATGCAAGCGCACTCTTACCGCTCGCAGTAGGTCCTGCGATTATCGGTATATACGAATACTTTTCGAAAACAGGGAAAGATGTATTCATCAGACGATTCTCTTGAAATTCTTCTCGTAATCTTTCTTAGCGACCGTAAAGAACGTAGGTCTTCCGTGAGCGCAGTGGTAAGGATCTTCGCACATGGAGAGCTCCTCAATAAGCCTCATTGCCTCCTGCTGTGTGATCCTGTCACCTGCTCTTATGGCCGCCTTGCAGGCTGTTGTCTGGATCAGCTGATACCATATCTCTGATCTTGAAGGAACTTCACGCTTAAGATCGACAAGGATAGCACTGAAGACTTCAGACTGTTTTCCGGCTTTGCCAAGAGGAACGGTCCTTACTGCGATCTGTCTGTCGCCTAAGAGTTCAAGCTCAAATCCGTTCTCCTTAAACCTCTCGATATTATCTTCAACGAAGCTGTAGTCTTCCCACGAGAGCGTTATGATCTGCGGTGTTAAGACCTGTTCTACGGCAGGTGCTGTACCGGGCTTTTTCTTGATCATGAACTCCTCATAGAGTACTCTCTCGTGAGCTGCGTGCTGGTCTACGATAAAGCAGACATCCTCGTTCTGGAGGATGATATACGTCGAGAAGATTATGCCGACAAAATCTGCTGCAGCGAGTCTGTCGATATCGGTAATAGTCCTGTTCTCCTGAACATCATCGATTATTGCAGGTGCAGTCTGAACGGGCTCCGTGATCTCCTGTTCCGAAGCGGGTTCAGGCTTTGCTGACGGCTCATCAGAAGTCTCTTTCAGAGCTTCGATGTCAGGCTTGAATTCAGATAATATCTGAAGTAGCTTATTCGCCTGTGCAGGATCTCCCTGCTGGCCTAACTTATGAGAAGCGTTAGGCGGTGCGGAATATCTGGAAGAAGCCTTGGGAGCAGAAGCCGCTGTTGAGAAATCATAGCGGAGCTGCGTTCCGGAATCAGCTTCCTCTTCAACCTTCTCGGCGATCCCGTTAAAGGTCATGCCGGCTTCACCGTTCTTAGTCAGAGCATCCTTGATGCCGTGATAAACGAGTCTGAAGATATCTCCGTCGTTGCTGAATTTGACTTCACTCTTTTGCGGATGAACATTTACGTCAACAGTTCCGGGCTCACAGTAGATCATGAGGAAACATATAGGGAACTTATTCTTCATTACTGCATTCTTATATGCTTCATCTATTGCAGCGGAAACCGTCTTGCTGTGTATCAGTCTTCCGTTTACAAAGACTACCTGAAGACCTCTGTTGCCTCTTACAAACGATGTAAGACCCGTAAAGCCTTCTATTCTGCCGCCTTCGTATTTAAAGCTTACCGGAACAAGTGCCTTAGCAGTCTCTTTGCCATATACCGCATAAACGGCATCAAGAGACGAACCGTTGCCGGGTGTGGTAAAGAGAGTTACGCCGTCCTTGATAAGCTTTATCGATATCTCAGGAGCAATTACCGCGAGCTTCTCGATAAGCCCCGTAATGTACATTCCCTCAGTGGAATCTTTCTTAAGGAACTTATATCTTGCAGGAAGATTCTTAAAAAGATTCCTTACTTCTACAGATGTTCCGGACATTTCTGGATTATCATAGACGCCCTTAAGAGAGCCGTCTTCGTAAACTACTTTGGATCCTTCCTTCTCGCCTTTGAGACAGGTCGTAAGGGTTACGTCAGAACATGCAGCGATCGATGCCAGAGCCTCGCCTCTGAAACCCATGGTCGAGAGAGAATAGATATCTTCGATCGAACGGAGCTTTGATGTCGCATGAATGAGAAAAGCCTTCCCGGCATCTTCCCTGTCCATGCCGCAGCCGTCATCGGTTACTCTGATCAAAGAGATCCCGCCGCCTGCAAATTCCACAGTTATTCTTGAAGCGCCGCTGTCTATAGCGTTGTCGATAAGCTCTTTTACAACGGAGACGGGACGCTCAATGACTTCGCCGGCCTTAATGGCATTGGCGGTCTTGGTATCAAGTACATTAATCCTGCCCAATGTCTTCCTCCCGGCACTTCTGCTTCAATTCATAAAGTATGTTCATGGCTTCGATAGGTGTAAGCCTTGTGGGATCGATATCTCTTAATGTCTGACGGATCTTGTCTTCTTTTCTGTAGACGACGTTGTCAGGATTAAAGAAGGATTCCTGTCCGGGCATTACATCTTTCGAGAGCTCCTCATCATTTCCGAGAGTCTCGCGGTTGCCCTTGACCTTGAACTTGCCGATCCTCTCAAGCTCTGAAAGTATTGCATTGGAACGCTTCAGGACATCTGAAGGAAGGCCTGCAAGCCTTGCAACTTCGATACCGTAGCTGTCCGAAGTACCTCCGTCAGAGATCTTATGAAGGAACGTTACGCCGCCCTCTTCTTCCTTAACCTCTACGTGGTTGTTATAAACGCCGCGGTTAAGGCGCTCGAGCTGGTTAAGCTCGTGATAGTGCGTAGCGAAGATCGTTCTCGCATAAAGGATATTCGGATCGATTATGTATTCAATAACTGCCCATGCGATCGAAAGTCCGTCGTATGTGCTCGTGCCTCTTCCTACTTCATCGAGGAGCAAAAGGCTCTTACGCGTAGCATTCTTAAGGATGTAGGACACTTCCCTCATCTCAACCATGAATGTTGACTGGCCTGTGGAGATATCGTCAGATGCGCCGATCCTCGTGAAGATGTGATCAACAAGGCCTATCTTCGCGCTCTTTGCAGGTACAAAAGAACCGATCTGAGCCATAAGGACAATGAGCGCCGTCTGTCTCATGAATGTTGATTTACCGGCCATATTAGGGCCTGTGAGGACCATAAGCCTCTTCTCGTCGTCCATCGAGATATCGTTGGGAACGAATGTCTCATGCGAGGATCTCATCATCTGCTCTACGACAGGATGTCTTCCGCCCTTTATGTTTATGATCTCAGAATCATCTATCGAAGGCTTTACATAGTTCTCAACTTCAGCAAGTTCTGCAAGCGAAGTGATAACGTCTGTCTGGGCTATGGCTCTGGCGGTATCGAAAAGCTTCTGTGATACGGCACATACCTTCTCCCTGACTTCGGTAAAGAGTTCATATTCAAGAGCGATGCGGCGCGAAGATGCGCTTACGATCTTATCTTCAAGTTCCTTGATCTGAGGTGTGATGTAACGCTCGTTATTAACGAGTGTCTGCTTTCTTACATACTCTTCCGGGACCTTGTCAGACTGGGATCTCGGGATATCGATAAAGTAACCGAAGACCTTGTTATAGCCGATCTTCAGAGTCTTTATTCCGGTCCTCTCGCGCTCGTTGTTCTCGAGCTGGAGGATATATTCCTTGGCATTTTTGGCCAGATCGTAGAGTTCATCACATTCGGCGTTATACCCGCGCTTAATGATGTCACCGTCCTTGACCGTGACGGGAGCATCCTCATTGATCGACTTTTCGAGCAGATCGGCTATATCCGTAAGAGGATCCATTGACGCCTTGATCTCCTTGAACATGCCCTTGGAGAACTCTTCTAAGCCTTCTCTTACGAACGGGATCTTCCTTAAGGAATTGCGCAGTGCCAAAAGGTCTCTCGCATTGCACGTGCCGAGCGACACCTTGCCGGAAAGACGCTCGATATCGTAAAGACCTGACAGGCCTTCCATGATCTGCTGGCGGGCCATGTATCTGTCTTTGGCTTCTTCTACGGCATCAAGCCTTCTGTTGATTGCTTTGACAGAGATGAGGGGCTCTTCGACCCACTTTCTCAAAAGTCTTGCGCCCATTGAAGTCTTGGTGCGGTCTATAGCCCAGAGCAAAGAACCCTTCTTCTGCTTTGTCCTGATCGTCGCCGTGAGCTCCAGGCCAGTACGCGTTGCAATATCAAGCTCCATAGTGTCAGAGATCTTATAGCATCTTACGACATCAAGATATGTTACCTTATCGGTCTGTGTCTCTTCAGCATAGAGGATCAATGCCGAGCATGCGCAGTACATCATCTCAGGGTTAGTAAAGAGCTTGGCATCCTGCACTGCAGCGCCGCTGTTCTTGAAGAGGCTCTCCGAGAAATCCCTGTCATTTCTTCTGGTCAGAGCGATGTCCGTACCGCTCCTTATAGCCTGGAGCTCGGGTGTTGATTCGAAGTTGGAGTTATAGATGATCTCCGAAGGAGAATACTTGCCGATGAGATTTATCAGGTGCTCGCCGTTATCGGTAAGCGTCAGCTGCGTAGCTTCAAAATCACCAGTGGAGATATCGGCGCAGGCTACACCGAACTGGGAACCTACGCAGTAGATACTCATGAGGAAGTTATTCTTACGTTCCTCAAGGCCGCCCGATTCCGTGATCGTACCGGGAGTCAGTATCTTGATGATGCCGCGCTTTACAAGGCCTGTTGCAACCGAAGGATCTTCAAGCTGTTCGCAGATAGCGACCTTGTAGCCTGCCTGGACAAGCTTATTTGCATATGAGGAATATGCATGGAAAGGGATTCCGCACATCGGCGCTCTGTAGCCCGAACCGCAGTCCCTTCTCGTAAGCGCGAGCTCTAATATCTTTGCGGCCTTTACGGCGTCATCGAAAAACATCTCATAGAAGTCGCCTAATCTGTATAAAAGGAACGAATCCTGGCACTTAGCCTTCATCTCAGCATAGTGCTGCATCATCGGAGAAAGCTGGTCGGGAGTTAAGTCTGAAAGCTTCATCGGGAACTGTCCCGCTGCTTTTACGTGATTCTCGTCAAAACCGTTGTTGTCTGTCACGCTTATTCTCCCTTCAAGCTGACGAGTATACCGTCAACAGAATACGGCCTTGCACGGTCTATCCTGACCTCACAGAGCCTGCCTTCAAGATAATCGGGACCGACATCAATGCCGAGTTCTTCGGGAATAGTGAAGTTAACAAGATGGTTGGTGACAGTCCTTCCGGAGAAAGTCATGTCACCTGCCTTGCTGATGCCTTCTATAAGCACTTCCATGGTCTTTCCGACAAGTTTCCTGTTAGATTCTTCAGCATAGCGGTTCGTATATTCTGTAAGTCTTCCGAATCGCTCTGTTACGACATCCGAAGGAACCTGGTTCTCATAGGCTGCAGCCTTGGTTCCGGGCCTTGCAGAATACTGGAAAGTAAAGCAAGCATCGAACTTGGCCTTATCAACGGCAACAAGCGTCTCTTCGAAGTCTTCATCAGTCTCACCCGGGAAACCGACGATTATGTCTGTAGTAAGCGAGCCGCCCTCAACCTTGGATCTGAATTTATCAACGATCTCCTGGAACCTCTCGATCGTATAAGGTCTGTTCATAGCCTTAAGGACTGTATTAGAGCCTGACTGCATAGCAAGATGCAGGTGCTTCTCGACATTGGGTCTTGTTGCCATGATGTCGATTACTTCATCAGATAAATCCTTCGGGTGCGAGGACATGAATCTCACTCTGGAGAACTCTTTGAAATCCGACGCCGCTCTCAATATATCGGCGAAGGTCTCACCGCCCGCGCCCTTATAAGAATTGACGTTCTGGCCGAGGAGCATTACTTCCTTATAGCCCTGCGCAGCAAGTTCGGATAATTCATTGACTATCTCATTAAAATCTCTGGATCTCTCCCTGCCTCTGGCATAAGGAACGATGCAGTATGTGCAGAAGTTGTTGCAGCCGTACATGATGGGCACGAGCGCTCTGAACTTCCTCTTTCTGTCGATCGGGAAAAAGTTGTCTTCCGCAATATAGTCATCAGCAGAGATATTAACGAGCTGCTTGTCCTTGCGGATAGCATCCCTCATGAGCACCGGAAATCTGTGGAGCTGCTGGGGATCGAAAACAAGATCGACGTAAGGATATGATTTCTTTATCCTCTCTACGTTCTCAGGAACCTTCATCATGCAGCCGCCGACGGCGATCACGACATCCCTGTCATTTTTCTTCAGTGTCTTAAATACACCTAAATTGCCGAACAAGTGCCTGTCGGCATTCTCTCTGATCGAACATGTATTGAAAACGATGACGTCTGCATCATCCAGCTCTCCGCCTGAAGATGCCTTAAGCCCCATCGAAGCGAGCATTCCGGAAAGCTTCTCGGAATCTGACTCATTGAGCTGGCATCCGTAAGTCAGGACGTTATAGGTTAATTGTCTGCCTTTTCGAGCGCCGAGAGAAGAGAAATACTCTTTAAGTTCTGTTACCGCAGCGTCGAAATCAAGCTTGTCATTTACTGTAGTCTTAATTATCGCCATTTATAGCCTCTTTCCATTTACCCGCTAATTATACAGTAAATCACCCTTTATTTTTATTAAAAATTGGATTAACCGCCATTTATTTGTTTTTTATGCGAAAAGTTATAATATGTATTGGTCAAATCAAAACTAGGAGATACGAATGAAGCTATTCTCAAAAAGAATAACAGCAAGTATTACAGCTATCCTTCTTACTTTAACGTCCCTTTGGGCTTTTACGGGGACGTATATTTCAGCAGAGGCCATCCCTGATGACCCTAATGACGGCATCATTACCGCCAATGAACGCAAGACTGATCTCTTAAGCGAGACTCTTGAGGACGCACCTAAGGTAAATGCCGCATCTTATATTCTCTACGACGCTACCAGCGGAACAATTCTTCTGGGCAAGGATTACGATGTCCAGAAAGAGCCCGCTTCAATGACCAAGGTTATGACTATCCTGCTGGCCTTAGAGCGACTCCAGGAGACAGATGTCGTTACCGTAACACCCGAGATGGCAGCTGCCATTAAGACCATCAAGTCCGACTACGTTAAGCTGGGACTTCAGGAAGGCGAAGAGATCAGCGTTAAGGATCTTATCTATGCCTGCGTTCTCAAGTCCGCCAATGACGCGAGCCTTGTTCTCGGTATGTATATGGCCGGCACGGAACGTGACTTCTGCGATCTGATGAACTCCAGGGCAACTGACATCGGTTGTACCAATACTCATTTCAGTTCGGCATACGGTGTTTCTTCGCCGGATAACGTTACGACGCCTTATGACATGGCCCTTATCCTTAACGAAGCCGTAACCACCACAAAGTATCCTGAGATCGCCAAGACTCTCAACTACACTATCAGCGCTACGAATAAGTACAGCAGCGAAAGAGAGCTTACAAACGGCAACCGTTTCGTAAGCACGACACAGCACGGTTATGAATACTATCTCGGCGGAAAGACCGGATTTACCGATACGGCCGGATATACCCTCTGTGCTGCAGCGAAAAAGAACAACAGAACGCTCGTCGGCTGTGTTTTCAATGCCGCAGATTCCGATGTCAGATATACAGATCTCATTAAGCTCTTCGAATACGGTTATTCAAGCTTTACCACAGTTGAGATCACCGACAGCGAATTCACGCCTCTTGTAGACGAGACTCACAAGCAGATCACACAGCTTCTGGCAGACACGAACCTTTACCTGTCTAACCACAGGCTTGTTCTTGACCCGTTCATCACGACGACATCTTCAAGAGCTCAGTTGGGAAGCTCAAACAGGATCGATCTCTCAAAGGCAGTCATCGACACATCCATTGATCACCAGACTCTGGAACTGCCGCTTTGCAAGGTATATACGGACAAGACCTATCTGATAGGTACCCTTGTCGTAGAGATAGATAAGAAAGCCGGCGTTGTTGAGGTCAACCCTGAGAAGCTGACAAACCTTACGAACGTTAAGAGCATCCTCATCACCTTCGCGGTGCTGTCAGGACTTATCCTTCTGCTCGTTATCGTGCTCCTTATATTCCGTGCCCGTGTTATCAAGCACAGAAGAGAAGAAGCTACAAAACGCGCAAATATGCTCTGATATCAGGATTCTTCTTTAATACAGTCTTCGCAGATACCGTAGAAAACAGTACGCTTCGGATCGAGTACAAACCCGTGCTCTGTTGATACATGATCAAAGAACTCATTTATCTCATCACAGGACAGGTGGATAAGCTTGTTGCACTTCTCGCACTTCATGTGATAGCAGTTACCGTGCTTGCAGTGCTCGGTTCCGATGTACTCGTAACATGCAGGAGACTTCTCATCGATGATGTATTTATTTACAAGGCCGTCAGTAGTCAAACGGTCAAGACGTCTGTAGATCGTCGCCTGGCCGATATTAATACCCTTAGTTCTGAAATGATCGGATATTTCCTGGCTCGTAAAATGTGAGCCTGCATTATCCTTAAGGAAATTCAGTATCTCGCAAGACTGTTTGGTATTATAGGAACCACTCTTTGTTCTGCCCATCAGGAGCCTCCGGTATCAATTTGAAAACAATTATCATTTTATATTGTAATCCCCCAATGTCAACAAAAAGACGTTTTCCTGTCCTTTTCGAGCACCACGAAAAAGGGCTGCCTCAGCAGTGAGACAGCCCCATCCTATGACAGGTTTAAACCACATCAATTCTCTTTCTTCCAGTTAATTCCTGCGTCAGAAAGGCTCGTGCCCATCCAGAACATTGCCTTATCCATGCAATTGAAGATCCTCTCATGTTCATTCCAGAACAGGTCGATCATCTCGTCCCTGGTATAGTAAACGCAGTCTTCAACTTCATCGAACAGCTTCTTGATCTCTTCATCACTCTTGGATGACCAGACATCATGTCCGGTACCGTCTTCATCCTCGACAAACAGATACATTTCGAAGTTCTTGACAAAAGATTCCTTTGATTCGAATATCTTGGCGAATTCACCGGGCTCAGCTTCGACCCTGAACCAGTAAGTGAATTTGTCGGCTACAGTGCCTCTTCCGGTGCTGTGCATTCCCTCCGTATAATTGAATCTGATGCCAATTAAGAGTTTTCCGTTGCGTTCAGTAATATAGATCCTGCAAGTCTCAGTATGCCATTTATCATCGATATGCTGATAGTAGATCTCTGCGCTATTCTTATCAGACGAAGATAACTGTACATAATCCGAAGGCTCGAGCATCAGATCATTATCCTGACCGTAAATGGAATGCCATTCTCCGGGTTTTGAGTGAGGATCCATCTTTTCGAGCGTGTCATAGAAATACTCTGTCCAGGGCATTCCGCAATCCTTGCACACGCCATTTTCAAACTTGTGCTCATTCTTGATCACGGGTTCGGTGCTTGATGCCTGCGTAGGATCAACGGTTCTGTATTTGTCACCAAGCTTGAAGCCGATATCTTCAAGACCAAAACCCAGTTCAGGGAAAGCCTTCTCTGCCAAAGCGATCATTCTGGCATAATAGAGCGGAAGATCATTCTTTATCTGCTCAGAATATGCGCCGGCAGCCGAATCGTCGTAAAGGCAGTACTTGCCGGTCTTGAGTTCAGCAGCATCTGAAATATAAGTTTCAATAGCATCAAACGCCAGGTTGTCACCGCTGTTCAGATAATAACGTGTGTCACCATAGCTCATGTCAATGTCAAAGAGCAGCCTATTCGAATCATGCAAGTATGTTAAGTTAAATCTTGCACGTCCCTCATCGGCATCGTAATAAAAAGAGAGTTGATTCTCGCTCACATGGTAACTGCCTTCTCCCCTTATACCGTCGGCAAATACCTGAACTGCGAACTTTGAATCAGGAACCTTCTTTTTATAAAGTTCAAGAACTTCATCATACTTTGCCTGATCCAATTTAGAACCGGAACTGTTCTTATCGGGTTTCTCAGCTTCCTGAACTTCACTTACCTCACTTACTTCACTTTCCGTTTCTTCGTCGGTTTCCTTTGGCTTAAGATTACAGCTGCAAAGGAATACCGAAGCCAGCATAACACCGCTTAAAACAACAGAAATAAACTTTTTCATCTCTTCTACCCCTTTTCTTTTATTAGCGATTCTCTCGGAAGAAATATCACTTATACTACAATATTACAATAAATTTAACATTGTGCATAAATATATTTGATACAAATCGGTTTATATTTATTCGTCAGAATGTATTAATATGCACAATCAGAGAGCTGCGCCGGAGTCTTTATAAACTTTGCGGTTCTTTCTTGCGACGAGAAACTCTTTCAGCTTAAAGGCAACGACTATGCACACTATGACAGAACCGGTGACCACAAATACCGTTTCCAGCGGTGACAGCACTCTTGTTACATGTCCGAACTCATTCTCCAGATCCTCTTTAGTTATTTTCGAATCATCCACATAAGAACGGCTGAACACCGCAACAGTCTGAGCATCCTTTAAAATATACGCTGTCAAGACCGTTCCCCTTCCGGATTCAGGTCTTAGGGCACTGATATCATCTGCTTCTAATGACGTCTTGTAAGTAGGACCATTATTGAGCGTGACATACAGCTTTCCAAATCTTATTTCCAGTGTCACATCGGCAACATGCTCTTTTTTATAGAATCTGTTTGAGCAAGCGCAGATCAAAACGATCAGCACGCACATACATACCAAAATCAATCTAAGTCTCATAATCTGGGACCTGAATCATTTCTTCCAGTTGACTCCGGCATCGGCCAGTGATGTGTCCATCATAATAAGAGAATTATCAATACTCTGCATCATGTTTGTATAGCGAGACCAGAACATATCGATCATCTGCTCTTTGGTGTAGAACGTGCAGTCTTCCTGTCCTTCGAACATTTTCTTTATATCGTCTTCTTTCATGGATGACCATACGTCTGTTCCGGAATTTTCTGCTTCATTCCAGACGAAGAGGCAGAAATCACAACTCTTGGCAAAGGCTTCCTTTGATTCAAACATCTTATCGAAATCACCTGCATCAGCGGTAATGCTGATCCAATACCTGAACTTGTAATTCACAACACCGGGTTCTACGGAATACGAGCCCTGGCATAACTCCCAGCTGATGTTCGCTTTTGTCTTCTTACCTTCTTTTAAGATATCAATGGACAAACCTTCGCTTACGGGTCTCTCATCCATACAATGATAGTAGATATTTGAAATATCCTTACCATATGAATAGAACTGAACGTAATCACCGTTATTAAGCATTGCATCGGATGTAGGACCGTATACAGACTTCCATTCACCGGTATTGTCCTTATCAAGCTTACTGAGTGTCTCGTAATAATAATCCGTCCAAAGCATTCCGCAGTCTTTGCAGACACCGTTCTCGAACTTGTGCTCATTTGCTACCATGCTCTGAATAGGAGTCTGCTCTGTAGCAGTTGCAGCTTCTGTAACATCAGCCTCTGACTCTGAATTTGATTCTTTAGAATCAGCTTTTGCAGGATCTGCTTCAGATGAAGTTGTCGTAACAGCAGGATCTGTGCTGTCAGACTTGGAATTTAAGGCGCATGCTGCAGCGAGAACCAGCACTGCTGCCAGAATAACGATAGTAGTAACTTTAGTACCCTTCTTGAAATGAACGATATTCATAACTCTGTTCTTAACCTCCGCTTTGCAGAAGGCATTCTTGCTGAATCCCAAGGGGGTTACCATATACTTCTTATTGCTGTTGTTGCTGGCCTTTGCATAAGAAACGATGGATATCGCGTATGCTTTCCTAAGCTCCGCATCCAACGAGGAGATCGTCGTCTCATCGCAGCTCATCTCTATATCCTGCTCGAAAAGAACGAATGCCAGCCATACCAGAGGATTAAACCAGTGAATGGCAAGGACAGCGATTCCCAGTAATTTCTTTAACCAGTCACCATGTCTTATATGGGTTCTCTCATGCGCCATGACGTATTCTCTCTCGGCTTCGTCGAGAGTATCAGGCAAATACATCTTCGGAACAAAGAGTCCAAAAACAAAAGGAGACCTTACGTTGTCAGATTCATAGACATGCTTGTCTATCTTTCTGGCATTCTTGAGCTTATCTTTAAGATCGATAAACCGGATCGAAAAATAAGTTGTTAATACAACCATTCCGGTAAACCATATAACAGCAACAATTGATCTGATATCAGGTAACTTCTTTACAACTGCATTTGTATCAGAAGGAGCTTCCTTTATTTGATTGCCGGGCACTTCGGCAGCAGCCGGAGCTTCGGCATGATCGATCTCAGCATTGTTAACCGGTGCCACATAAGCTCCGGAATTATTGTCAGGTAATGCTGCTTCGGAAACCTCTTCGATTGCAGGTGCGGCCTGTGCAGGAAGCGGAAGATAATTAAAAATGCTGAAAGCAGATTCAAAGCCGAAAGGCACGATCAGTCTTAAGGCTACAACAGCCCATAAGATCATGATAAATCTCTTGGATCTTTTACGCAGGAGAAATCTCGCAAGAATGGTAATGAGGATTACCACACTGCCCATCAAGGACATCTCAAGCACTTTAAAGAATAAAGTACCCACCGTTAGTCTCCTTCCATATTCTCCTTGATGATCTTTATGAGATCATCGGCTTCCTTGTCCGTAAGTGTCTTCTTGCTGCCGAAGAATGCTGCAACAAATTTAGGAAGAGAGCCTGAGAAGCTGTCTTCCACGATCTGATTGCTCTCGGAGATCAATACCTTCTCCTTGGGGATAAGGGCACTTACGATCGTATCTTCATTCTTAACAAAGCCCTTGGCGATCAGCTTACGGAGAATCGTGTATGTGGTAGATTTGTTCCAATCGATCTTATCATTGGCAATCTTAACCAGCTTGCCTGACTCAATAGGTTCCTCCTGCCAGATAATCTCCATCAAACGCTTTTCTGATTCACATAAAATCAATTCTTCCATAATGACCTGCCTTTGTTTTATTGGGTTTACTCCTGTAAACCACTGTCAGTTTACACTTATAAACCATTCCTGTCAATAATATTTATACTTTTTTCTCAAAAACTGTTTACGCAGTTTTAATTTCCTTTATCAGAAGTGCCTCACTCCTGTATCAGTCTTATCTTATGCACCTGTACCGATCCGATGTCTGTAACCTTGTAATTAAGTCCTTTTCCCTGCTTCCAGATAAAATGCGGGATATTTATCGTCTCAACTTTGCTTCTGCATATTTTCGCGCGGTCCAGAAGACCTATCAGTTCAGAATAGCTCTTCTGGATATCCGCTATAGCCTCATACCTCTGCTGCGCACTTTCCACGCTTAATCTCAGAAGATAAGGATCGTTGCTGTGGGCCTCTATCGAGAACAGCCTCATAAAGTCCTTATAGGAATAAAAGCAATATGTTGAAGACTCAACGCTCATTCCCATGCCGGAGATTCCGAGGAACAGGAATGTATCATTCTCTCCTGTAGAATCACACAGTTCGATCAGACCGCCCTGAGAAGGCGCAACGAGCCTCAATTTATCGATCTGCTTTTTCGACCAGTCATCAGGCCAGACAAACTTCACATCCTTATCACCCGTGAATGCTGTCTCATGTATCTTAGTCTGTGATGAAGGCAGCTTTACGGAATTAAGCATATAACATCTTATAAACGCATAAGATCCTATCTCTTCAATAGAAGACGGAAGTTCCAGAGTCTCAAGCGCGGGACAGTCAGCGAAAGCATAGCTTCCGATCTTCTTGAGTGATGCCGGGAATTCAACAGTCTGAAGATTATCGCATCCCGCAAAAGCGTTATCTTCGATCTCAGTCAGCGAATCAGGAAGATGAACCTCTACGATCTCCCTGCAGTCCTCAAAGGCTTTGCTTCCTATAACGGTAACATTATCAGGAATGACCGCAACGGGAGACAAGCCGTTGTATCTTTTGAGAACGCTGCCGTCTGTCTCGAATTCATTGAGCACAAGAGATTTCTCGTTCTCTGCGGTAACAAGCTTAATATAGTTCAGGACGATTGCGTCATTAACAACAAAAGGCTTGCCGCAGTGCCTGCAGATAGCAGCACTCTCATCCGAATCTATTCTCAACTCCGTACCACACGAAGGACACTCTAACGGAATAACCGGCATATAACCTCACAACGATCAGTTTTCTTATATTTTACTAGAAAACTCTTAGGAATGAATATTTATGCCATTAAGCGAAAACAGGAGCCGCCCCGGAAGGCAGCTCCTGCTTGTAATAAACCTGCAGGGACAGTTCCCCATAGCTATCCCCGGATAGTAATACATATCAGTAGTATTGAACCAGCAGCTCGCCGGTCTCGACAGAATATGCTAAATAGTAGGTTACTGTCTGCAGCTGTCCGTTCGAAATGCAGGAATTCACACACTCACAGCACCACGCCGGGATCAGCTCCACATCTCCGAATGTGGCATTCTTCGGAATATATTCCACACTCACCTTAACGATCTCAAACTTCTGATCGGTGACCGTAATTCCCGGACCATAGTTACCGTCTGCAGGAATATCAATCTTCATATCTTCCAGGCATTTGTCAGCGATGTTATCAAACGGGACCACATTGGTTACAGGCTTGATATCAACTGTTTTCATAGCAGATTTTCCCTGAAAACCGAATATACCGTCTTTCGAGACCTTTATGTTGAAACCAATGTTGCAAAGATGTCCGGCTTCGGCTTCATCAGAAACATCATCGCGTCTCATGACGCCTTTGACGAGTGCAACGGGCAAGCCGTTATATTCAGCCTGCAAGTTGACATCATAATAGCCTTTGTTATTTTGCGTATCATTAGCGGCAAGGATATTAAATATCCTGTATTCAAAAGGCGAATATGCCTGGATAAAACCGATCGCATCATTGCCTGCCGAAGTTGCATCAGTACTCATTCCCAAAGGTGTTTTATCCGTTACAAAGCCTTTCTTCATTATTACTTCGCCGGAGTCTCCATTCCACGCGTTAATGTCTTTATCGTAATCAGTGAAATCAATGATGCCGTCATTCAAATCACATGTTACCTGCGGACGCTTTGAAGCATCAGGATATTTTTGAGCGACCCATTCATTATTGAGCTTATCCAATAAGTCTTTGTCATAGGTTAATTTTGCCTTTTTCATATCCTTGTCTGCGATCGACTCAATATCAGCATTGATAGATAAAGTTGCACCATTATACTCAATGCTCTTCTCGATATGCGTGTTATTATCAGCAAAGGAAATAGCCTTCTCACCTGACGTCTCCGCGTCTGAAGTCTCCGACTGAACGTTTTGTGTCTCTTTGCTGCTTTCAGCTGCACTTCCAGCTGTTGTGGGATTCATCGTTGCACAGCCCGAAAAGACGAGCAATACAGCCACGATGCCCGCAAGAAGCTTCTGTTGCTGCTTGGCAGGACTCTTAATATTTTCGATTCTCTTCTTCATCATCTTATAACCGCCTCTCATGCCGGTTGAAACCGTAAATCCAAAGTGTAAAGCGGATTTACGCTGTAATAATCCGAACAGTGTCTGCGCATATTCTTTTGCTGCGCCGATACCATATACCTTCAGGACTTCTTCATCACAGGCCAGTTCGCAGTCGCGTCCTGACAACACGAAAGCTGCCCAGATAACCGGGTTATACCAATTAAGTGCAAGGACCAGATATCTGAGCATTACCCAGAAGAAATCCCCGTGCTTATGATGACAAGCCTCGTGGCAGATCACATATTTGCTGAGTTTGTCAGAAGATCTGTCAACATATATGCTGTTTACCAGAAGGAATGGTGTTCCCTTATGGCCTAAGCTGTAGATCCTAAGGCCGCTTAACGGGTCTCTGCCAACATAAGACCTTCTGCGTTTGCAATGAATGGCAAAACCTATGTTATACACAACTATTCCGGCTATCATTGTCACAGCTACAGCAAGGACTGTAATCTGAATAACGGATTTAATATCCACCGGGGGTTTGACAGCTTCTTGGTTTTGTATAACCTGATCTTCTCTAACTTCACTCTTAGCAATTGCAGATGTCTGTGTGACCGCCTGTCCATAGTTATAGACAGGGGGAACGCCTTGCTCAGTTACATCTTCAGTTACTTCATTGCTCTCAGCTGCAGCTTCGGCAATAACAGTTTCTTTCACGGGTAAAAAGGAACTGATCTCAGCTGCTACAGGAACATTGAGCTTAACAAAAGGTGCAACAAGCATATAGACAGGAACGGCAAGCCACAAAGCATACAGCTGTCGCTTCTGGATTTTTCCGTTTGTCAGGGCACGGATAACAATAATAAGGATCGCGATAAGCGATACACCAATAATATAACGAAACATATTACATCTCCTCGATCATCTTTTTTATCTCATTAAGCTGCTCTTCGGTAAGAGCTTCAGAGCCAATGAGATTAGAGATCATGAGACCTACGTTGCCGTCATAGACCTTATCAATGAATGTCGTTGTTTCTTCGATCTCCGATTCTGTTCTGTCAATGACAGGATAGAATCTCTTGGTGCGGCCATCCTGATCGAATGTGACAATACCTTTCTCAACCATTCTCTTCAGTAATGTAATGATCGTATGCTTCGTCCAGCCTGTGCTCGAAAGGAGCTCCTTCGTGAGTTCGGTTAACGTCATAGGACCATTCTTCCAAAGACAATTGGTTATCTTCCATTCAGAATCCGTTAAACGCATGCTATTATCCCCCGACAATTTGGTAAACCCGTGTACACCAAATATAGCATTATTGGTAGACCGGAGTCAACCAACTTAACTCAAATAAAATGTGGCAATTCAGAATGAACGGAAAACGGCCAAAAAAAGGAGCTGCCGTTGTAGGCAGCTCCTGTTAAGCACAATGATTCATTTATTATTCAGATCTCCGACAGATAATCCAGGATCCTCTTATTGATATCATCTATCTGCTCTCCTACGAAATGCGGACGGTGTCCGCCTCCCATCACTTTGTAGATCTTCGCAGAAGGAACTTTCTCCTGTAATTCCTCGACTGTTCCGAACGGATCGTTTTCGCCGTTGATAAAGAATGCAGGGCATCTGATGTTCTGCCACTCTTCATCTGTCAGATTGGGCTGTGTCTGCCAGTCAGCTACGGTATTCCTTAAATAGGTCTGCCAGTCTCCCTTGTGCGCATCGAAATGCCTGACCTTCATATCTTCGATGAATTCTTCATGACCGTTCTTCAACAGATTCTCCGGAAGGAAATCTTCAGCGCCTTCAGGCCTTGCATGAGCCGCACCGCCAATGGTTACAAGGCTCTTTACCTTCTCAGGATAATCAGCTGCCATATAGCAGCCTACATAAGCACCGCAGCTATAGCCGATTATGTGTGCCTGTTCAACACCGAGCTTGTCGAGGAACATGGCCATGTCATCTGCGACCATACGGCTGTTCCAGGTCAAGTCATCACAAGTCGTTCTTCCGTGTCCGCGGAAATCGGGGAAAAGACACTTATACTTCCCTGAGAACTGCAGGATCTGACCGGAAAATGCAAGCAAGCCCCTGCTGAAGTGGCTATGGAGAAACAATACCGTCTCTCCTCTGCCAAATTCCTCATAATACAGATTCAGTCCGTTTAATTCTGCATAGGGCATAACCGCCGCCTCCATTTCTATTCCTGATTTATAAGGTTTTCATGGGTTCACCCCATGAACCCAGATCGCGGCCGTCAGTGCTTACGTAATGCTGTTCGCCGCCTGCAAGCACCTGCTTTACGGAGTTGAATCTCTCGATGAAAGGAACTTCCCTGTTAGCAAGGTCTTCTCTCATCGTCTCTCCCATGATCTTACACAGGTAGATATCACAGCTGTTGCCCAGGCTGATCTCCTTGAAGACCTTAAGCTCCATGCTCACAGGACTCTCCGCAATTGTCGGGACATTGAGAACAACGCCTTTCTCGATCGTGGGACTAAAACGCATCTTGTCAGGGTGCTCCCTGCCGCCGACGCAGCCATAGTAGTCTGCTAAAGGCAGCAGCTCTTCGGTAACGAGATTTGCAGAGAATATACCGTTCTTACGGATAAGATCCTTTGTGAGCTTCTCGCCGCCGATGCTGACCATTACGCCCATGCCGTTCCCTTCACCCTCAAGATCCGGCGCATTAAGATAGCTGAACCAGCAGAACAGACCGAAATCCGGTGTACCGTCATCCTTATATGTGCCGTATAAGAACAGCTGCTGCGGACAGAAATCGTTATAATTCTTAACTTTGATCTTTGACATAAATTATTCCTTCCCCTTTCTTGGAGTTCTCTCTGACTGTTCGAGATTTCCGAGGATCCGGTCAAGGTACTGATCTAATTCCGTGACCTCTTTCTGCGTGAAATCCTTATAGAACACTTCGTTCATCTTCTGAGATACCTCATCGTATTTCCCCTGAAGATCGCGTGCCTTGTCAGTCAGAGAGATAAGTGATTGTCTTTTATCAGATTCGGCTGCTTTTCTCATGATCAAGCCTGCGTCTTCCATGCGTCCGAGCATTGCGGTAAGCGTATTCTTGGCAAGCCCGGTCTTCTGCGAGAGCTCAACGATCGGGACTTCATCCTTCTGCCAGAGCACATATAAGATGCGTCCCTGAGGGCCGTTGAATTCCTCAACGCCGCTCTCCTGCAAAAGGCGCTGGAATATGCGTGCCTGCACCTGTTTGATCTGTGATATCAAGAAGCCTGTTCTGGATTCCATATTGCCTCCGGAGCAAATATTATCATCACAGAAATAGTACTATATAGAACTATTTTGTGTCAAGGTTCTATATAGAACTTTTTTCGGCACGCGAAAAAGAATACGCTGCCTATCCGTTCAGGCTTCGAAAAACTCTGTAATAACCTTATAATCGCTGCAGTTTGTAATGATTATGAATTTGCCGGACGGATCCTTGTACATGGCAAGGGTGTGGAATCCGATCCCCATAAATTCCCACGTGTAATCATAGCTTATCGAGGCATACCCGTCATTAAAGTTCACAGAACCAATGCCGAGCGAGTTATTTGATAACCATTCTTCGAAAAAGTCACTCCTGATAATAAGGAAATCCCTATCCTGATACTTGCCCCTTATGCTCAAATTACCTGACAGATTTATAGACTGCAATTTGCTCTCAGCATATGTCTTAAGATCCGATTCACTTGTGTATACATGCAAAGCAGTAAGATCCGTTCCTTTCGGGATCCTGTACCGGCTTACGTCATATCCGTCGTTTACGGGTTTTCCCACAGCACCCATAATATATACTTCCCTTTGTTTCTGCATTTCGACGGTCTTACGGTTGCCGTCAATGGCTATAAAAACAGAAGAGACGGCCATTATTACGACTGCTGCCGCATAAAGATTCGGCAGGACGATCCCTGCTATGCCAAAGCCCTTGCCCTTTCTGCGCTTTACTATGGCAATGATAAGTCCGACTATCGAGAGGATCAATCCGATAAGCGGGAAAAAAAGGATAACAGCGTACACTACATATTCGTCGTACAAGCCATACAGTATCCTGGATAAAGCAAAGTTCAGAACAAGCAATACAGGCATAAGAACAGACAGCAAAAAGCCTGCCAGGCAAAGCTTGCTTATCTTTCTTTTTTGTTCAGTCATACCGCCTCCTAATACAGGTACTGCAAAGCTGCAGACATTTCGGTCAGCATTCAGCAACAATAATGCAGTTCGATGCCGGGTAAACTCTCTCATTACCGTCAGCATCTATGAGATCCAGGTACTTGCCGAGATTAAGAGGATAACCGCTCTCCAGAAGTTCTCTTGCCACGATGATCTTCGCACCAAGGCCTCTAAGATAATCCGTATATTCCTTCAGAGTAAAATAGCCGAACTGTTCCTGCACCTCATGTGCATAGCTCTGCTTACCCCATGTATATGTGTACATGAATTCACGCATGAAGTTGATATCGCCGGTTACCGTAAGACTCCGAGCATCCGCAAAGACAACTTTCTTCTCATCCGGAATATCCTTTAAACCCTTAAAATCATTTCGGTAGTTCTCGAAAAAGTCCATCCCGTCAGAACTCTTAAACCTAATGGTTACAAGCTCATCACTGTCGGTCTTGATGCCGTCGCGGATAATGATCCTTCCGCCTGGAGTAAGGCTCGCAAAGGCATTCTTAAGAGCAGTCTTAACACTGTCGATCTCAAAGCGGCCGCGGGGCGTCTCCGTATAGGAATAGATCTCATGCAGTATGGAAGAAAAGATCACGGTATCAGTCTTATTTGCAAAAGGCCCTTCGACAAAATTATGGACCACCACATTCCAGCGGTGTCCTTCCTTCTTTTTCTTTGCATTCAAGGCATCGATGACATTTGTGGATATATCAGTTCCGATGATCTCCCTGTCAGGGAATTTCTTCTCAAGGCGATCCAAAAGAACACCGCCGCCGCTTCCGACATCAACGATCCTCATACCGACAGAATAATCGATAATGGTATCTTTGGTGCTGGTGTTCACGTCATTCATCGTACTCAGATATTTCTCTTCATTATTCAGCCTGTCAAAGGCATCTCTTCTGAATCCGAACATATCGTAAAGAACGATGATGCTCTTCTCATATGTAAGAAGGCCTGAGCGCTCAGCTTCCACGCAGAAATCGATTAGCTTGCCGCAAACCGGAGTAAACACGAAATTTACAAAGGCAGTACCGTTTAAGATCTTTATCTCAGGCTGCACGTGCTGCGTCGAAGGTTCTTTTAAGTATTTCTCGATGATCCTCTTTTTATATACATTTACGTGTTTCTTATTCTCGTAGTCATAATAAAGCGTATCTGCAAGGGGCTTCAGATTGATATGGTAAACTGCCTCTTTGCTTTTGCTTATCGCATCAAGAGCGTATGTAAATATTGTTTTTATCTGTCCAAGATCAAAATCGGACAAAGCAGAAGTGAAATACCAAAGCTCATACTTAGGAAATATCTCAAATTCGAAGAATTCCGCATCTTCATCGAAGATATTTATCTCCTTCGGACAGAGATTTTCCAATCTGTATTTTGCAGAATATTCGGAAACATCACCTGACAGGACCCTTCCTATAAGAGCCTCCGCTTCACCTTTTACATTCTCCCAGATCTTATCGCTGACGCCGCGTATGATGCACTCGTTTAAGATCATGAAGAACCGCTTTGCATCATCAGTTCCAACGCTGTTATCAGAATTACGGTCCAATCCGGAAGTCAGCTTCCTGAACCGTTCGTCCTGTGCGATCAGGTAAAGTTCCCTGTTATGCGCTACAGGTATCTCGCCTCTTATGCACTGCCCGATAAGGCCGTGCGTTCTGATCAATTTAGCAGTAAGTTCCAGGAAATACTCTGCGTCTTCTCCGAAACATTCATTATATGCGGACCGGAGTTCCTGTGTTGCTTCTTCGAAAATACTTGCAGAAGCTATGTTGTGAATATCTAAAGGATACCCGGCCTTAGTCCATTTGCTGCGTTCTCTTTTGTTCCCGCCCTTGGCAACTTCAGACCACTTTAAGACCGTGGAAAGAAGATACCTGACAGAACGTTCACAGGGCAGGTCTTCTGTCTGGCTGAAGATATCATCCAGCACATCAAGGGTCCGCATCACATACATCACGGTCTCAAGAGAAGATATATGCTCCACGCTCTCCATACGTTCAGCGTTGACATAAACATGTCCGGTCTCAGTAAGATACTTAAGCCAAAGATCTTCGCCTTCTGCGGGCAGCCTCAGCTCATCGTATTCATCGAAATATTTCCTGAAATTTGTGTTCTGCATACTCTTGATCTACTTAACGTATTCTTCTTTAAGCCTGTATATCCGGCTCGGCCTGTGTGCATCACCGCTGGTCTGGAATTCGGTCTCTTCAATGAATTCAGCGACCTTCTTGCGGAAATTAGCCTTATAGAGAGGCTTGCCCAGAAGGATCTCATATACCTTCTGCAGGTTCGGAAGTGTGAATCCGTCCGGAACCAGATGGAAAGCGATCAAAGTGTATTCGACCTTATTTGCAAGACGCCATCTCGCATAACCGATGATCTTCTTGTGGTCAAAAGCAACAGACGTATTTGAAGAAAGCAGTTCTTCAACATCAACGAGATAAGCAGCCTTCGTACGCTTTCCTGCTTTGAATGTAAGCTTTTCAAGCGGCACGAGAGCCATATAAGATACTGAGATAATACGCATTCGCGGGTCGCGCTTCACATCGCCGAAGGTATAGAGCTGCTCAAAATAGATATCCTTAAGCCCTGTCTCTTCGCGAATTCCGCGCTTTGCCGCAGCATCCAAAGTCTCATCTATCCCGACGAAGACTCCGGGAAGTGCGAGCTTGCCCGCGAATGGTTCTTCTTCTCTCTCGATCATCAATAGCTTTAAGCGGTCGTCTTCGATCGTAAAGACCAGAAGGTCAACTGCGACGGACATTTTCTCATACTGTGAAGAATCGTATTTTGCAGTCATTTTATCTCCGGTAAAACCTCATATAAGCGTTTAACATGTAAGTATTTTATCAATACTAACTTTTAAATGCTATGATCTCACCAGTTTTCCTTTACGGTCTGCAACACCGATCGTCACTTCCATTCCGGAGCGGAATTCAATCCTGTCATCCAGAACTCCGTCAGAGAAAACAATGCCCTTTTCCGGCATATTGGAAACAACTTTAAGGGTCTGATTTCCTTCGATGCTTCCATATACCATGTCTGCCCTGGTGTTCACGCTCGGGAAAGGCTCTCTTACCTGATAGATCAGTTCCTGTTCATACCAGCCGACCGGTCTTTCTTTGATCTCTCCAAGACCGAACGCTTTTGCCATTCCGCGGAACTGCGCCAGAACCGACTTATGCCAGCCGCCGAAGCCTAAAGGCGTCGATATGATGATTCCCGAAGAAGACTGATTCTCAGATCTTTTTCCGCAGGAGATCTTATATCTTGCAGATGTGTGGTCTTCGACTCCGACGAAGAAATCGTTTACTGCATAAAGCTCCTGTCCGTCCTTAGTGCTGGCCTTGGCCATGGTAATATCAGTCGAATGGTAGTCATTTCCGATTACCGCAGGAATAATCTCCCGCATCTGATAAGGTCGAAAAACAGACAGATCACCGTTCCACCTTAAAGGATCAGAATTAACACCGATCAGGGGCTGGCCGTTTAAGTACTTCATTGCGTTTACCACAAGGCCGTCCTGCCCCAATGTAATTACAATGTCCTTCTCTCCGAAGATCATGTTCGGAATGTATTCGTTATCGATCTCCTGCACTCTCGCAAAGAGCTTTGCATCATTCCTGACTGCCTCCAGAGCCCTGTAATAATTATCGTGCTCTTCTCTGTAATCCCTGAAATCTGCGCCCATGTGCTCAACATAGAACTCAGCCTGCTCAACGGTATTAAACCTTGCGACCAGCTCTTCAAGCCTGGTCTTCTTCTTTATGATGACCACTTTATGGATTCCGTTAGTGAATTTATAATCCATATGCTCACCACCTTTCAGATATTGCCGTTACCTGTTGTCGCCTGCCTGCACGATGCTCTGCAGAAGATCAGGTGTAATGTTCAGATTGCCGATCTGCTCTGCATTTGCACCGATCTCCAGGAAAGCCTTCGCCATAAGGATTCCGGGATCGCCCTTGACCAGAGCCAATGCCTCAAGAAGTTTTGTATCAACATTGCCGTAGACATTTAGCATTGCTTCTGCAGCATATGCCTGCTCTTCGGCGCGCTTCTTCTCATTCTCGGCTTCAAGCTCGACCAGTACCTTCTTCTGCTCTTCACGCTTGATACGCTCTTCGAGCTCTCTTTTGGCGATGCTTACTTCCGTATCAAGTTCGTTCTCCTTAATAAGGCGTTCCTGTTCGATCGCAGCGTTGCGTCTCTTATAGATAGCTTCATCCTGCTCTTTTAGGATCTGCTCTCTGGCAGCTGCTTCCAAAGCTTTTCTTGTCTCAGGTCTTGTGCTGATTCCGAGAACGTTTACTGCCATGATCCTCACGCCAAGGCCCTGGATCGTCTCATCTTCCTTAAGGCCCGCCATGATGATATCAGCCATCTCCTCTGCCTGTTTAATGATCTGACGGACATTTCTCTTGCTCGCTTCCTTGATTACGATTGTCTTAATGACAAACTGGATGCGCTTCTTCAAGTCCTCCAGAGCATTCTTCTTTTTCTGTTCATAGCCGATCCTGTCGTAAGAATAATCTGCAAGCTCAGCAGCTTTCTTATAGTTCTCGATTACGTATGTGACGCTGCCCTGTACACAGACTGTCTGGTAATCGTTTGTTACGAGTTCATCAAACGCGAAATCGCCGTCGAATGCGGAAGTCGGGATCACCAGAACATCAGTGATCATGTTGTTATAAAGCACACTGATACCGAGACCTTCCTTAATAACAGTTCCTTTCTTTACAGCCATTACGTACTCGTTAGGTTGAAATTTCTTGTAGATGACAGCCATAGTGATCTCCCTTCCGATGAATTTCTCATCTGTTTGTATTGCTTGTTAGTATCCATTCGCTACTAACTAATTGAATGATAGTATTATTTTGCTACTATGTCAAGTGCTACTTAATACAAAAGGAGATCTTTTGTCGAGGCAAACGAAAAGGAGCTATCCGTTAAGATAACTCCTCTTGTTACTACTCTATGAATAATTTCTCGTAATAGTCTGCCCTTTTATCGCTCAAGCTGTCGCCTTCGATCATCACGATCAGGTTATCATCAAGTCTTCTCGCGTAGTAATACAGGTGGGCTTCCTTACCGTCAATCGTCATAGAAAGTTCGGCACGCGAATATTCTTTTCCGCCAAGCGTTACTTTTACAATATCACTTTGGATAGCCGTAATTCCGTCTTTTTCCAATCCTTTGGATATGTATTTCAAATAATCATTCAGATAGTCTTCTTCCGTATAATCAGGGCCGGCCTTGGATATGAGCCATGTATTAACAAAAGAAACATATATTGTTTCTCCTTTAAGCCAGAATCCCGCATCTTGTTTCTCTGCGAGCAAAAGGTTTTTATCCGCGCCGTCAGGTGTTGAATTTAATGCATACATAAACATTTCCTGAAGGTCTTCTTCGCCGATATTCTGATAACCGTCGGGTATCTTCATCTTCAATCCGGCATATTCATTTGTATATATGCCGTCTTTAAAAACACCTTTAGTGTAATTGGTGCCGTGCATGGGGTCCTCACCGTCAAATTCAGGCAGCGGCAGGTTCCTCTCAAGCGTGATTATATAGATATGTCCATACTTTTCCGATTCAATGATCCTGTTATCAGTTGAACATGTGAACGAAGAGCCGCTGTGGGAATAACCGTTATTGCTCTTCATCAGGCCACAGCAGTAACCATTCTCTTCCTTAAGCAGGATCTCCATCGAATCCTTATTAAGCAGCTTTCCGGCGAAAAGGGCTCTGTCGAACTTGACCATGTCTGTAAGGCATGAATGTATTCCGCTGTCACCCCTGTAACCGTTAGGACCTGCAGGATATCCGTCCTTGTCAGTGAATCCGTAATGCACAAGTTCGTCGTAACCGACAGGCACATATGTCATGTCACCTACAGCCATTGATGACGTCTTCGTCATACCGCATTTATCCAAGATATTCTTCTTTACGTAATCGCAGTACTTCTGTCCCGACACTTTCTCTATGATGAACGCAAGAAGATGATAGTTGGTATTGCTGTATTCGCTGCCCTTTCCCGGTTCAAAGCCCAGCGGAGCCTTATACAGTGCCTGAAGGAATTCCTCATCTGAAATCTTATCGAGAAAGATGTCGCTGAGTTTCTGATTCGCCGCATCCTCACCTGATATATTCCAGAACGGATCGGGATTATTACAGTAATCAGGAATGCCGGAAGTCATGTGAAGCAGATTGTATACTGTTATTTTCTTTCCGGTCTCATATTCCGGAAAATACTTATCGAGCGTATCGTCCAGATTGATCTTTCCTTTTTCAACCAACTGCAATACTGCTACTGCCGTAAATGTCTTAGAAACGGAAGCCATGTCGAAGATCGTATCCTGCGACTCAAGAGTCTTACCGTCTTTTTCCAGTTCCTTTTCCGCATAAAGATATATTGTGTCTGCGTCAGTTGCAACGACCATTGTTCCCGGACAAACAGAACCACCATACAACTTAACAAGCTCAGCATACTTTTCTTCAGGATTAGACCAGGATCTCTCGGTCTCCGTGAGCTTAATATTCTCAAGCTGGTACTTTGAATTCCCGTTTCCAATCGGATACTTTGAATTCAGGTTGCAGGCTCCAAACGACAAAGCCATTGCAGCAACCAGAATTGAAGAAACAGCTTTTTTCAGATTGTTTTTTCTCAAGATCATACATTTTCCTCCCCAATAAGGTATACATTTGTATACCGCAAATATAGCACGCGAGGTAGACACATGTCAACCCGCATTATGTTCAAAGGATCAGCCTTACTCCTGTTCTAATCACAATTGATATCAGGATTGATGTCCCAATATTCTCTTTTCTGCTTCATCAGGAACATTATGGCGTCATCACTAAACATACGGAAATTATTGATATCCGTGCACATGTTAAATCCGAACGGACGGTAAATCCCAAACCCTATTAGCTCTTTTTATCTCTCATTATAAGTCTGTCTTTCCTGACAAACTCATGGGTGAATCTCCTGACATCGGCCGTGAGCTTAGCTGATTCATTTTCGAGTTCTCTCATCTTATCGTCCATCTTGCGGACTTCATCATAAAGCGCTGCGTTGGCTTTTTGTATTTTATTCAGCCTTCTCAAGCTGGAAACCATACCAATATGATTACTTACAATAAGGACGAGACTTACTACGCCATTGAATACTAAAAAACCGATGCCTGTGTCTGAAAATCCGGAATTGGAAGCATAAGCATCAATTAACTCCTTAATACCCCAAAAAGTCATCAGCATAAAAAAGGCAGTTAAGACCCACATGGCAGTGTACGGAATTATCAGCTCCCCTTTTGTTCTGATTCCTTTTTTATCATAATTACCTTCGCCCCCTGTGATGTTATCCGTGATGAGAGAATTGATCTCGTTCTTTTTCTCCCGGATAACTTCGATCTCTTCGGAACAATCAGCCAAGCTCTTCTTTTCAGCATAGATCTTGGCAAACTCCGTAAAGTATGTCTTGTCTTCTTCAGAAGCTGATTCGATTACCCGGCTCACTGTCTCGGAGTCATAAGCGAATTCTTTATTATCCTGATCAAGCTCGCTCATGTCTGTCATCTGGGCAGCTGCGAGCATTAATCCTCTGAGCGCGAGAAAATCGTGAGGGTCCTTTTTCAACATGAACTCGTAAGCTTCTGTTGTAGCCATAAACTCTCCTCTGGAGAGATATGTCTCACCCGCTTCATGTACACGGTCTTCCCTGAAGTATTCGTAATCATAAGTCGAACCGCAGAAAGTACAGTGGTACATCTGCTTATCGCTGTCTATTCTTAGGCTTCCGCCGCAGGACGGACACTGGTGTTGCTTTATCTTGCCAAACTCAGGCACTTGTTCCTTTACGGAATCTGTTACTATCCGGCTATCTGTCCTGATAAGATCCTGGATGGCTTTCCTGATATCGTCCGAAAGCTTTTCCGCTTCAGCTTCAAGGGTTCTGATCTTCCCCGCGATTGCTTCTGATTCGGTTTTCTGATTTCTGATATCAGCATCTATTGCGTTTATCATTCTCATCTTGGGATAGACTATTAAGAAATTAATACCGCAACCGATGAGAAGTGCCAGCACGCAAACTATCGCAAAAAAGGATGGCATTCCTCTTTCGTCGATGTTATCAAATATTCCAAAGAAACTAGGTACACAGAAGAAGGCAGTAAGACACCAAACCACAATGAATACTGTTTTAGGATGATATTTAGAGTTCTTGGTTTCGAAATAGTATTCGTAACGGGTATTGTCAGTAAACCTGATTTTAGCCTCTATACTTTCCCGTTCCCGGTGTAATGATTCGATCTCCCTGTTAAGATCGATCAACTGCTTTTTGTCGGCATAGATCTTACCGTATCCCGAGAAGTAGTCTTTGTCTTCTTCCGAAGTTGCATCAAGCACTTCACCGGCCAATTTGGAATCATATGAGAAGTGTTTTGCTTCACCCATACGGGCAAGTCCGTCCATGTCCTTCAGATAAGCTGCAGCAAGCATCAAGCCTCTGAGTGCAAGAAAATCGTGAGGAGCCTTCTTCAATATGAGCCTGTATGCATCGACAGCGGCCTCGACCTCTCCTCTTGAAAGATAAGTCTCGCCCATCTCATGCAGCTGTTCTTCTCTGAAAAAATCGTAATCGTAAGACGAACCGCAGGAAGCGCAGCGGTATATCTGCTTCTCGCTATCTTCGATCAGGTTGCCGCCGCATGAAGGGCACTGACGTTTCTTAATCTGACCCATTCTTTAATCCCTTATTATTCCGAATCTCAACAGACATCAAAAAATATTTAAATATTCCTATCTTACGAATATATTATATCAAATCTCATCATTTCATTGCCCTTCGCATCAGATTCAGACTTCTTTTAGCTTTGGGCAGCATTTTTCGAAGCAAAACAAAAGGAGCTATCCGTTAAGATAACTCCTCTATGGTGGGAAGAGGTGGATTCGAACCACCGAAGTCAGTGACGACAGATTTACAGTCTGTTCCCTTTGGCCGCTCGGGAATCTTCCCATATATATTCAGATGTTGTGTAATGGTGGGCCTTCGGGGACTCGAACCCAGGACCAACCGGTTATGAGCCGGGAGCTCTGACCAACTGAGCTAAAGGCCCACATCCACACTACACGTGCTTTTCTCAAAGCGCTTGATT